>Ga0308170_10004194_pt1 | contig 11430 bp, 18 predicted proteins | sample PhyBR2_2_FD_202136 | JGI IMG/M metagenome (GOLD analysis project Ga0308170, IMG submission 202136) | Phyllosphere microbial communities from UC Gill Tract Community Farm, Albany, California, United States - DLSLSB.R2 | ecosystem: Host-associated > Plants > Phyllosphere > Unclassified | place... | reverse complement strand
GCTCTGACATCAAGCTGACTCCTTCTTTGACCCACACAGCTGCCACACCGACAACCTCGTCCAGCACGGCGGCATCCCCTCCGCCTTCCCCTCCGTCTTCGGCCACGAGGGCGCCGGCGAGGTCGAGGCGGTAGGGTCGGCCGTCTCGCGCGTCAAGAAGGGCGACAGCGTCCTCCTGTCGTACGCGACGTGCGCCGAGTGCCCCTACTGTGCGGCAGGTCGTCCCGCAGGGTGCGCGCGCTTCTTCGAGAAGAACTTTGGGCGGGTTCGAGACGAGGTGGTCGGCGACGAGCCGGTTGCGCGAGCGGTCGAGACGGGCGAGCCAGTCTACGGTGCGTCCCCTCCTCCTCTCATCTTGCTCGCCGACATTCTGCTGACGCCCTCGTCGTGCCGCGCAGGAAGCTTCTTCGGTCAATCGGCCTTTGCCCGGCACGCCGTCGTGAGCGAGTCGAGCGTCGTCAAGGTCCCGCCCGGTACCGATCTCGTGCAGCTCGCTCCGCTCGGCTGCGGCCTCCAGAGCGGGTGCGTCTTGCTCGAGCGTCCCTCCTCGTCGTGCGATGCGTCGGTGCGACCCTCGAGCAAGCACGGGCTGACCCTCTCGGACTTTCCCTGCAGGGCCGGCGTCCTCCTTAACCAGCTCAAGCCGTCGCAGGACGACTCGGTCGTCATCTTTGGTTTGGGCGCTGTCGGGTTCGGCGCGTGCGTCCTATCTCTCCGTCCTCGTGCGCCTCGGGGAGTCGGGCAGACCCGGCCTGACGCTTTCGCTCCCTCCCCTCGCAGGCTGTGGGCCGCCGCACACCTCCAGCTCCGCACCATCATCGTCGTCGACCTCGTCTCGACCCGACTCGACCTCGCCCGCACCCAGGGCGCGACGCACGCCTTCTCGGGCGCCTCGCCGACGCTCCTCGCCGACATCCGGGCGGCGACGGGCGGCATCGGTGCGTGGTGCGCCATCGAGGCGACGGGCGTCGAGCGCGTCCTCAAGAGTGCGTGGGACGCCGTGTGCAACTTTGGACATGTCGTGTCGGTCGGCAACCCGGGTCCAGGCGTCAAGGCCCCGTTCGAGTGCGTCGTCCTGCTCTCCCTCTCCTCCTCGTCTCCAGCTCCACGTCGTGCGTACGAGGACTCGAACTGACGTTGTTCGTTCGCCCCTGCAGCATCAACGACCATGTGAACCAGTCCAAGACGTGGTCAGGCCTCGTCGAGGGAGCGTCGAACCCGCCCGTCTTCATCCCGCAGCTCATGCAGTGCGTCCCTCCCCTCCTTCCTCCCTCTCAGCACTCGTCTCGAGCGACGTTAAGGCTTGCGCTGATGCGCTTGCAGGCTGTACGAGAAAGGCGCCTTCCCAGTCTGCACCATCTCGCGCGTGTACCCGGTCGAGCAGTACGAGGAGGCGCTCGCAGCCATGTGCGTCCCTCCTTTCGCCTCGTCCTCGCCTCCGTCTTTCTCCTCGCAGTGCTGACCCTTCGAGTCTACCCCTGCAGGAACAGCGGCGAACTCATCAAGCCCATCATCACGTTCTGAGCCGGCCGGCCGCCAGCTGCGGCGGCGCGGCGACCACTTTGCGCTCTCGCCTTTGCACTCTCACGTAGATCTCGCTGCAACCTAGACGTACAGCTGCGTTCAGAGCGACAGGCGGCGAGCTGTCGCCGAGGGAGAACCGAGCGAGCGAGAGACGGGTTTCGCATTTTTCGCATCCTTCCTCGGCCTATGCCTTGCGCCGTACGCTGTGCATACAGTAGATCTTCCTGCGCAGTTGCAGAGCGGGCAAAGTGGACGCAAAAGGGCGGACCAGTGGCTATCAGCGTAGCCGCGACGAGGCGCTCCCCACGACCCGACCCTGCGCCGCTCCGCTCGCCCTCTGCCTTGCGGATGCTCTCTGCTGCACGCACTCTTCTCCGACGACCCACCGCGCTCGCCCCAGCACCTCGACTCGCCGCCGTTCGCCCCTCGTTCCCTTCCCCTCCTCCTCATCAGCTCGCCTCGCTCAGAACCCTCTCGACCATGCCCACCTCGACCAAGATCCAGCTCAACGGCAAGGAGGTCGCAGTACCGACCGGCATCTTCCTCGACAACGAATGGGTGCGTCCGTCCACAGCCTGCGTCGAGAGCGAGCTCCGAGCTGACCCCCACTTCCCCCCCTCCTCGCGCAACAGCGCGACGCCGCCGACTCGTCCACGTTCGAGGTCCTTAACCCGGCCAACGGCCAGCCCATCGCCACCGTCGCACACGCCAAGCAGGCCGACGTCGACGCCGCCGTCGCCTCGTCGCGCAAGGCCTTCAAGTCGACCTGGGGCCTCAACGCCGGTCCCGAGGAGCGCGCACGCCTCCTCAACAAGCTCGCCGACCTCATGGAGCGCGACATCCAGTTCCTCGCCGAGCTCGAGAGCTTGAACGGCGGCAAGGGCGTTCGCATCGCGCGCGACATGGACCTCGCCGACTCGATTGCTTGCCTCAGGTGCGTCCTGCTTCATTTCGACCCTCAGAATCGCGCGCAGAATGCCCGAGGAGCTGAATCTGTCAAGCGCGCAGGTACTACGCCGGCTGGGCGGGCAAGGTCGCCGGCGAGACGATCGAGACGGGCCCGACCAAGTTGGCCTACACGCTGCTCGAGCCGATCGGCGTCTGCGGCCAGATCATTCCTGTGCGTGCTCTCTCTCACTGCATCGATACGTGCGAGGGCTCGAGCTGACGCCGTCGCTCCTCGCAGTGGAACTACCCGTGCGCCTCCTCCCCCTCCTCCTCGACCCGCGTCTCCCCTCGCTCGGGCCGTCTGACCCCCTCTCTCCGCTTCCCCGTCTCGCAGCATCATGATGTGGTCCTGGAAGATCGCGCCCGCGCTCGCCGCCGGCTGCACCATCGTCATGAAGCCGTCAGAGCTCACGCCCCTCACGGCGCTCGCCCTGTGCAACCTCATCGCCGAGGCGGGCTACCCGGCCGGCGTCGTCAACGTCGTTCCGGGGCTCGGCGCGACGGCGGGTGCGGCCATCGCCGAGCACGCCAAGATCGACAAGGTGGCGTTCACGGGCTCGGTCGCGACGGGCAGGAGGATCATGGAGGCGGCGGCCAAGTCGAACCTCAAGAAGGTGCGTCCTCGCTCTCTCCTCGCTCTTCTCCTCCTCGGGCGCACTCAACTGACTCGCCGCAACTACAGGTTACGCTCGAGCTCGGCGGCAAGTCGCCCTCGCTCGTCTTCCCCTCGGCCGACCTCGAGGAGGCGGCCAACTGGAGCGCGCTCGGCATCTTCTACAACTCGGGCCAGGACTGCACGGCGGGCTCGAGGATCCTTGTGCACGAGGTGCGCACCCTGTCCCTCTTATCTGTCGCTCGCCGTTGCCGTCCTCGGGCAGGACTGACTCGCGCTCGAGCCCCTCTCTCGCAGGACGTGCACGACGCTTTCGTCGAGAAGTTCGCCGAAAAGGCACGAGCCTGCGCCATTGGCAACGTGCGTCCCTTCTCTCTCTCTTGGACTCTTGCAGTCAGAGAGCGTCGCTGACTCTTCGAGCGCGTCTTCGTGCAGCCCCTCGACGAGTTGACCTCGTTCGGCCCGCTCATCAGCGGCCTGCAGCGCGACAAGGTCCTCGGCTACATCGCCGCCGGCACCGAGCAGGGCGCGACGGTCGTCACGGGCGGCAAGAAGTGGCAGGAGGACAACGGCGGGTTCTACATCGAGCCGACGATCCTCACCGGGTGCAAGCCGGGCATGAAGGTCGTCGACGAGGAGGTGCGTCTGCTCTCTCTCGCTTTCTCTCGCTCGCTCTCGAGACGTGCAGAAGCTGACGTCGACGAGCTTCCTGCAGATATTCGGCCCTGTCTGCTCCATCATCAAGTTCTCGTCCGAGGAGGAGGCGATCGAGATGGCGAACGACTCGATCTACGGCCTCGCCGCCGGCTGCTTCACCTGTGCGTGCCGCTCACTCTCCATGAGCTTAATGCAGGGAGACGCTGACCTCTCGCCGCACCCGCAGCTGACGCCAAGCAGGCCATGCGCGTCTCGAGGGGCCTGAGCGCCGGCACCGGTGCGCTCCCTCTCCCTCCTCCCGCTCTCTCTTCACCGTCTCTCGAGCGCACGCTGACCTGGCTCTCCTCTTTCGCTTGCTCGCAGTCTGGGTCAACAACTACGGCCTCCTGTCGAACGCCGTGCCGTTCGGCGGCATGCGGCAGTCCGGCATCGGCCGCGAGCTCGGCCGCCAGGGCGTCTACGAGTACTGCTCGAGCAAGAGCGTCCTGCACAACATCGGCGAGGAGCTTAGCTGGCCGATCTAGGGCGCTCTCGGGCTCGGTCGACGAGGAGGAGGAGCGAGGGAGGCTGCGCCGCAGGAACGGCGCCGCAGGAAGAGCTCTCGGATTAGAAAGGACGGAAGTGCAACTCGGGTTCCGTATTATCGTCTCCTGCGTCTCGCTACAAGTGTCTATGAGCATGAGAGAAAGCGCAGCGGAGGCTCTCGGGCCCCTTCACCGACGGCGAGGCTCGCCGAGCATGGCGCCGATCGAGCCGTACGGGTTGTCGCGCGGTACCGGCGGGAGCGCCTTGTCCTGCGGGCGGCGCTTGACCTGGACGGCTCTGGGCTTTCCTCGGATCGCGGGCTGCACGAGGACGAGCGAGAAGTCAGCGCACGGTCGAGACGGGCGAGTCGACGCAGAGGTGGAAGCGGCGCACCTGATCATTAAGTACGAGCGCCTGCGTCTCAGCGTCCTCGGCGTGAGCTCGACGGTGCGACTTTGCCGACGGCGTGTACGAGAGCGCCGACATGGCCGACGAGCGGTGGCTCTCTGCGCGAGAAGTGCGGGTCCGTGCGGGCATGTCGCCGCCCTGGCCACGCTGCGACGGGCGCGCATACTCGCTGTCGAGGAACGAGTAGGGCTCGCCCGTCTGCGGGTCCCGCGACGATTGGCGGAGGAGGACGGACGCTCGGAAGGCTGACAGCGGCGAGCCGGGAGGGCTGAGATGCGGCGCCTGGCTCGGAATGACGGTTCCCTCGCCGCTCGACTCGTTGTCCGACCCGACGGTCGTCGCGCTCACCCTACGAGCTTCCTCTCGTCGGCGTACGAGGTCGACCTGCAAGTGAGCGGTTCAGCGTCGGCTCGCGGTGCGAGTGCAAGAGGGAAGGGACGCACCGAGTCGGCCTTGGTCCTTGCGGGACGCGCTTGAGGATGATGAGCTGGATCGACATCGGCAGGTCCGCACTGCAGGAGAGGCGAAAGCTCAGCGGCTGACGAGACCAAGGCGTGGAGAGGGAAGGCGAGGACGGACGAGGACAAAGCGCTCGAAGGCGCGGCCGTGCTTGCGCATTCTCTCGCGGAAGGGCATGCTCGTGGAGCGCAGCGAGTGCGAGATCGCGAGATGTCAAAGAGACGAGGCAGCGAGCTGCAGCGCGAGGGACCGACGACGGAGCGAGCGCGAACGGACCGCGGAAAGTCCGAGGAGCGTGCGGGCGCGGACGCACGGCAGCAAGCCGACGTCTCCTGATCTGCAGCCCGAAGCTGAGAGTGCGCGGAAGCGATCGAGGTCGGCGCAGGGAGGGCCGGGCGAGGAGGACGAAGGAAGGCGACGAGGCGGAGTTGCAGCTCGAGGAGGGCACAGAAGGGGAGGGCGAGGGTAACGACAACACTACGAGGGGTCTCACAGAGCGAGGAGAGGGTCTAGACACGGTACAACGAGGGGAGGAGGAAGAGGGGAAGGAGGAAGAGGTCCGAGCGCACGCCCGCTCAGAGCACCTTCATCCTCTCGGCGAGCCCGAGCACCGCCTTGCCCGCCCAGCCACCGCGCGTCGCTCCACTGCTCGGCGACGGCGGCGGCGCCTGCATCGTCGCGTCGTGCGCGCTCGTGAGGACCTGGTCCGGCCCCGTCGCGCTGCGCTGCCGGACCATGCGCGGCCGGATGCCGTTGTGCGCCTGCGACGCCGGGTCGAACGGCGACAGGAGCGCGTCCGAGGGCGTGACAGGGAAGGTGTCGGTCGATGGCGACGTAGTGGCGGCGAGGTGCGGCGAGGTGCTCGGCGACAGGCTCGAGAGGTAGGCCGACTGGAGCGACGGCGACGAGACGAAGTTGCGGTGCAGGGCGCGCGAGGGGCCGAGGATTGGCGAGGGGATGCGAGTCGTCGAGACGCTGTCGTAGTAGTGAAAGTCGGGATCGGTCGTCTCGTAGCTCGGGAGGTGGGATGGGCTGTCGGTTGACGAGAAGCTGTCGCGCTGACCGTGAGCGCCGAAAGGCGACGAGGCGCGCGGCGTGTGCGACTCGTTGCGCGTACGCTCTGAGGCGCCGCAGTGGCCGGGCGCGTCGTCTGCACCGGCTTTGGCGAAAGCTGCGCGCAAGAGAAGAAGAGTCAGCTGCGAGCTCGCCGGCAGGTCGACGAGGTGCAGGGGCTCACCGATGATGCCCTTGACGGTCGCCTCCCTGCGAAGCAGTACAATGTGCACGTCAGTCCGGGATCTTCTCGGCTCGGCGTGCTCAGCTCGGCGTGCAGAAGAGAGAGCGCAACACGCACCAGCCGATCGAGAGCGCCTCGCCCGCGCCCCTCATGACGCCCACCTCGCGCTCGATCTCGACGAGGCCTTCGAGGAACATGCCGAGAGCGACGGCGATGCGCTGGTGGATCGAGAAGCGCTCGTCGAGGTACAGGACGAAGGCAAGGAGGGTCCGGAGGAAGGCGAGGATGAGGCCGGGAAGCTGCAAAAGGGGCGGCGAGATCAGCACAGCGCGGCGAGGACGAGCTTTGGGTGAAAGTGAGGACGCACAGGGGACGCCTTGACTGCGTGCGCTGCTCCCACCGCGCCCGAGACGACTCGCTCCCTCCACTCTGCCGCCGCCGAGGAGGGCGCACCCCGACCCCGGTCCTCGCGGTACGCCGGCCCGCTCAGGAGGTGCTGCTGCTGCTGCTGCTGCGCGCCCTCCATGGCCGCCAAGATCCAGCGCGGCACCTCGACGGCGACGGGCTCGCCGCACGCCGTGCAGTTGGTCGAGAGGTGGAGGTCGAGGGCGGCGGCCGGGGCTGGAGGCGGCTGGGGCTGGCGGGTCCTGCGCTCGAGCTCGAGTTGGTGCTGCTGGTAGTGCTGGTGCTGCTGCCCCGAGGCCCGGCGTGCGGTGGTCGAGGCGGGACGAGGGGGCGGGTTATCGCGGGCGAAGAAGCTCGAGCCGGACCTGCGCGAGGGGGTGGTGCGGGTGGACGAGCTGGGCGACAGGAAGAAGGCGAGTGCTGGGAGCATGGCCAGCGGCGACAGGGGCGAGCCCATGACGGGTGTCGGTGCTGGGCGGAGGTCGACGGCGAGCCGGCGAAGATGAGGACGGAGGTGCGGGCGGGTTCGGTCCGAGGGCTCGGGTGGGCTGATGCTGCGCTCGCCGGTGCTCAGGAGCGTATCGCAAAGCAGCAGAGGTGCGAGGGCGAGCTCCAGAGGCGACAAGCTCGTCTCGACGTATCACGCTCAACTCCGCCTCGAGCTCGTCTTGCCCAAGTCGGAACGTGCGCGCTCGCTGATCCCCTGCGACGTTGCCGACGCTCTCCGGCTCGTGCTGTACTCTGCGCAGAGCTTGCGACCCTGCTCGATCCGACAAAAAGAGAGGAGCACGACGACGACAAGGGTTGCGAGTTGCGAGCTCGGAGAGAGCGGTCTAGGCAGTAGAGCGAGAGGAACGAGACGACGACAGGGTGTATCTACAGTGGAGTTATTAGGGGAGAGGCTATGGTGCGAAAGAGGTGCGCAGAGACACGTCGAGAGGAGGGAGGCAGGAGGTCCGGGCGCATGCCGCTCACGACGCGCAGAACTGCGAGCGCGCGCGCAGGCGGTGGCCGAACTTGAAGAGGCAGAAGAGCGGGATGATGAAGAGGATGTTGAGGCCGGCGAGGAGCGAGCACGCCGGGCCGACGCCAAGGTTGTGGAAGAAGAACGAGCCGAACAGGCTGCGAGCGGGCGAGGTTGAGAAGGTCAGCGAGGCCGCTCGAGACGCCGTACTGTACCCTCCTACAGCTCATCGCAGGCCCCCCGCGATAGGGGGAGCGAGAGAGAGGGCAGGAGGACGAGGGCAGGGAAGGAGAAGAGGAAGGAGGAGACGTACGGGAAGCCTGCGGCCATGCTCGACCGGAACAAATCGTTGGCCGCCAAGACTGAGGCCGCCTTCTCCTGGTAGATGAGCTGGAGGTAGAGGAGGATGCACTGGAAGGCGCAGTAGATGCCGCTGCGATGAGGAAGTGCGAGAGGGTCAGTGCGGCTCTGCGCGAGCAAGAGAGGTGGGCGCTGGACGTACGGGAAGTAGAGGGCGGCGCCAATCGTAGGCCCGATCCAGTGCACGTTGCTGTACTGACCAGTCCAGCCGAAGATGAAGAGGGCGACCGGGACGAACGGCACGGCGAACAGGGCGAGGCGAAGGCGCTCCTCGGGCGCGACGTTCCAGTCGTTCTTGTCGTACTTGGGCATGAGGTAGCGACGGTGGTACTCGATGTAGACGAAGACCGTGATGGCACCCGTGACGAGGAAGCCGAGGAACGGCAGGGTCGAGACGCCGAGGTTGAACCCCCTCTTCTCGGAGAAGACGATCGGGAAGGCCTGCGGGTTGACAGGAGTCAGCGGTGGCTCCTGCGCATGCGGTCGAGGCGCACGTACCTCGAACCACAAGTAGAAGACGGCTGCGAGGGTGAATGACGAGGCGGCGGGAGGAGGGAGGGCGGAGGGCGATTTGAGAAGGTCAACTTTGAGGCTCGACTCGCGGCGCGCAGGCTTGAGGAAGGGCGAACATTGTGAGAAGAGGGAGACGCACAGTAGAGAAGGCCGATGTAGAGGTTGCAGAAGAAGACGATGGGCTCGGCGGAGAGGCGGAATGCCATCTTGATTTGGGTGACGCCCATCTTGAGGATCGACTCGCCCTTGGGGTTCTCGACCTCGAAGCGCGTCTTGATGAGGTCGTTGCCGGTGAGCTTGCGCAGGCGCTCGGCCCGACGGAGGAGGAGCGTCGGCGCGTAGGTCTCGGGGAGGAAGAAGGTCTAACCCGTCGACAGCGTCAGCTTCGAGCCCAACTTCGCCCTGAGAGAAACCGACGCACAAAGACGATGAGCCCAAAGCCCGACATCCAGAGCAGCTCATAGATGGGCCATCTCCAGCCTTTGTTCATCGCGGCGAAGCTTGCGACGACGGGTCCTGCAGATGCTGGACGTCAGCTTCACGCAAGTACTCGTGCGCGCACCGGCCGAAAGAGGGTGAGGGGTGGTAGAGGATGAGGTGCTGATGGACGTGGAAAGGAGGCGAGGGTGGAAGAGGGTGAGGAAGAAGAGGGAGAGGAGGACGAACCGAGGATAGGGCCGCAGACGGCGCCGACGCTCCACACGCCCATCGCGTACGGAACGTTCCTCGGCGTGAACAGGTCGGCCATCGATGCACCGCCCGTTGCGAGGATGGGCGAGCCGACAAAGCCCGTGAGGAACCGGAAAATGAGGATGCAGGTCAAGTTGGTCGGCTTGAGGATGGGCGCCTGGAAGAGCGTGAACAGGAAAATGGCGAGCCAGTACACGACGTTGCGGCCGAGATGCGGCGTCTCCTGCAGCGGCGAAAGGAACACTGTGGAGGGAGAAGGGTCAGGACGCGCCCGGGCGAGAACCGGCTTCCTCCTCCTCGGCCGCCTCCTCCTCGACCTCTTGAACAGCGGTATGAGGACGTACTTGGCCCAACACCATATCCAGCAATAAATAAAGATAAACCGAGGATCGTGACAGTTTGAGAAACGCCATACTCGAGCATAAGGCCTTGCTCCGACGGCGTGTAGATGGCGCTGCCGATATAGACGACGGTCGTCATGAGGGCGACCTCGCCGGCGACGAAGTTGCGCTTGCGGTTCGACCACGAGCTGCGAGGGAGCGAGCCGAAGTCAGCGTCGGCGAGGGAGGAGCGAGGAGGAGGGGGAGGTGGGGACGCACTGCGGGTTGAGCTGGTCGCCCTCCTCAAAGTCGACGAGGTACTGGTACTTGTCGACGAGGCCCTCCTCGAGCGCCTTCTTCGGGTCGGCCGTGCCCGGGTGCTGCTCCTTCTCCTTCTTGCGCCGCTCCTCGTCCTCGCCGTTCCCCTCGCCCTCGAGATCGCGCTCGCCGCCAGCACGCTTCCTCTTCTCCTGCACGCCCTCCTCGCGGTCGCGCTTCTCCTGGTCCGTCTCGAAGTTGCGCTTGACCGGCGTGTCCGAGTTGACGAGCGTCTGGGCGTCGACCGACTTGCGGCCGACGGCGGTCGAGGATCGCTCCTCGGCGGAGAGGGTCTGCTGCGAGTCGCGCGAGGGGGTGTGGTCGTCGCGGCGAAGGTACTTGGCGGGTACGACGTAGTCGGGCATCTCCTCGGGGTACTTGAAGAGCGCGCCGCGCGAGAGGTAGTGCATGACCTGGCCGAACGGCGCGTCGCGCATCATTGCGGGCGCCATGCTGAGTCGAGTGTTGGGTCGGGCAAGTCGAGGACGAGGTTGAAGCAGGAGAAAGAGCCTGCGAGAGCTGCTCACGATGCGAGGCGAGCTCTGGCAGGCGGAAGAGGGAGCTCCCGCCCATTTTCGGCCCCGAGTGCAGCAGCGCGACGTAATCCGACTCCGCAAGCGAGTCTTGACAGCTTGGCCCAAGATCGCGCTCGTGCGCATCGAACGGGCGCAAGAGCGACGTCGTCGACGGACGAGGCCGAACTCGACCAGATTCGAGTGGAGGCCGAAGGGGCGAGGACGCAGGGGGGGCAGCCACGATTGATCTGCTGGCTCTGAACCGCCGGCTCGATCGCTCCGTCGGGAAGCAGTCCCTGCCCAGTGCCCTCGCCGTCCCCTGTCGGCCCGCCCAGTCGCCCTGCGAGGAGGAGCTGATGAAGCGGGATTTGGTCGGCCGGCTCTCCCTCGACGAGGAGGGAGGATGGGAGGCCAGCTCGCTGCTCGAGCGACTCAGCACAAGCTTGTCGAGCCTGTCGACCTGCGCACAGCTGGCTGCAGAGCTGTGGGAGCGGTGAAGAGCAAGGATCGTCCGACACGTCTCCTGCTCCTGCTTCCTCGTCTCTCGCTCGATTCGCCCCTGAGCAGCTCCAGCAGCTCGCCGTACTCCTGCTCTCTCAGCTCCAGCCCACCAGCAGCAGCCACCGACTCGCCTCGCCCTTTCCCTCGTCAGCAACCCCCACCCCACCTCGCCGATGAGCGCCGTCACGACCCGCAACGCAGAGGACCCCGGCCCCTTCCTCACCCAGGCCATCCTCGCCCCTGCAGGTCCGACCCTGTACGTCTCTGGCCAGTGCGGTGTCGACCCGGCGACGGGCAAGTGCGTCGAGGGGACTTGCGCCGACCGGGCGGTGCAGGTGCTCAAGAACCTCGAGCAGGTGCTCAAGGCGGCCGACATGGAGCTGGGAGACAGTGCGTCGCTCTTCATTCCCGCTCTGGACCCTCACCCTGGCTGCGCTGACCTGTTCGTCCCCCTCCCCCTCCTCCCTCTCCCC
>Ga0308170_10004193_pt1 | contig 11433 bp, 21 predicted proteins | sample PhyBR2_2_FD_202136 | JGI IMG/M metagenome (GOLD analysis project Ga0308170, IMG submission 202136) | Phyllosphere microbial communities from UC Gill Tract Community Farm, Albany, California, United States - DLSLSB.R2 | ecosystem: Host-associated > Plants > Phyllosphere > Unclassified | place... | reverse complement strand
TGTGCCTCCGGCGCGTCTGAGGGCCGCCCGCGCAAACACAGAGCCGATCCACGCCAACCCTCACGTCAACGGCGACCGCGAGGACAACTCGGGCGAGAGCTACAATGCGCATCTTGGCCAGAGCCAGCGGCCCACGTCCAGCACCGACCGATCGTCCTCCCGTTCCAGCAACTCGCGTCAACAACAATCCTCTACATCGCTCGCGACCAGCACCACCGCACACCGCGGCGCATTCGGCTTCAAATCGCGCATATTCTCCACGCCCAACCCAGATCCCGGGTCCAGCTTCCTGAATATGTCGTCGAAGGGGGGCAAGAAGACACCGTCGAAGGCGTCGAGCCGGAAGAAGTCGGGTGGATCGAGCATATCTTCCAACTACTCGCCCGCCTCGCCGCAGACACCCTACCGCCAAGGGCAGAACACCTCGCCAACAAAGACAAACGATTCGGGCTCGAGTCAAAAATCGTCGGCCGCCGCGAGGTTCCTGCGCCGCGTCGTCTCCGCGCCGAATACAAAAGCATTACTGGCCAACTCCACCAACATCCCTCCGTTGCCCACCAAATCGTCCGTATTCGTGACCGACACGGACCAGATCGACCTGACCACATCTCCACCGGCTTCAGCGATCACACCGCCGCGAGCGCCCGGCCTATCATCCACGGGAACGCGAGCGAATCGGTCATTGACCGCGTCGGCGGTCTCGAAGAAGGACGCACAGGTGGCGTTGGGCGTGACCGCGGGAGAGTCGCATCACAAGCAGGTTTTCCGGCGGACGTACTCTAGCAATTCCATCAAGACGCGTTCCGTCGAGGTCTCGCCGTCGTCGTTCCAGAAGATCAAGCTGTTGGGCAAGGGGGACGTCGGGAAGGTGTACCTTGTCCGCGAGAAGAAGACGGACAAGCTGTTCGCGATGAAGGGTGCGTCGGGCCTTGATCCGGTAGAGTGCAAGCTGACGAGCAGTGCTGTCCAAGAAAGAGATGATCAAGCGCAACAAGATCAAGCGGGCTCTGGCGGAGCAGGAGATCTTGGCCACGGCAAATCACCCCTTCATCGTCACCCTCTTCCACTCTTTCCAGTCCCACGACTACCTCTTCTTCGTGCTTGACTACTGTATGGGCGGGGAGTTCTTCCGGGCGTTGCAGACAAGGCCGGGCAAGTGTTTGGCGGAGGATCACGCCAAGTTCTACGCTGCCGAGGTCATTGCTGCGTTGGAGTACTTGCACCTGAACGGGTACATCTACCGCGACCTGAAGCCTGAGAGTGAGTTGACGTGTGTTGTGTCTCGCTGAACGGGCTGACCACAGACATCCTCCTGCACCAGAGCGGCCACATCATGCTGTCCGATTTCGACCTGTCCAAGCAGTCTGGCGAACCGGGCGGAGCACCTGCCGGCGTCAAGACGAGCAGCTCGAACGGGACAATTCTCATCGACACGAAGTCGTGCATTGCCGATTTCAGGACAAACTCATTCGTCGGGACGGAGGAGTACATTGCGCCGGAGGTGATCAAGGGATGCGGACACACCGTCGCTGTCGATTGGTGGACCCTGGGTATTCTGGTGTACGAGATGATTGTGAGTCGCTTCATCCGGCGTCTGTCCTGATCGGACTCGCTGACGACAGTTCGCGACGACCCCGTTCAAGGGTCCCAACCGGAATGCGACATTCGCCAATGTGCTCAAGAACGACGTCATGTACCCCGATTCCACGCCCGTCACGAGCATGTGCAAGTCGGCGATCAAGAAGCTGCTCATCAAGGACGAGCATAAACGTCTGGGCTCAAATTCCGGTGCGAGCGAGGTGAAACAACACAAGTGGTTTGCGACGGTCAACTGGGGCCTGCTGCGGCACATGACGCCTCCCGTGAGCTTCACAGCCTGAGGATAGTTCGCGTAGCTTATGCCAGATCATACCAGCCGAATCCAACGGAATCGACGCGATCAACTTCCGCACGCTGCGCGACTCGAAATCGCTCGACTTGGACAAGAGCCCTGTCCAGGCCGGCGCGAGCCCGAGCATGGCCGACATCATTCATGCCCAAGCGGGTTCGCCCAGCGTCTTCACAGGCAGCCTCACGCCGGGGATGCAGACGCCAAAGGAGCTTGTGTCTACGCCGGGAGCGTCCGTTCCGCCCAGTTCGGCTGGGTCGAGCGGGACGGGATTGGCGAATCTGCCAGAGGTGCCGTCGGGCGGGAACCCCTACGATCGGGAGCCGAACCCCTTTGGCGAGTTTTCGAGCGTGACGAGGGATTTCGGCGATCATTGATGCGGGAGGAGATATAAGCCACTGGAACCTCGTATGGACCTTGACCATTGCATTGGACATTCTGCCGGCGGATGAGGGGAGATTTGCGCTGCGTGAAGGCGAAGCTGTGCATGGAACGCGAGAAGTGGCGGAGAGGGCGATAGGTGCGAGAGAGGAGTTGTATCATACGAGACGAGATTCGAGGTGTCGATTTGTTGCTATTGACGAGTGAGAAGAGGACGACTATACGAACGGCGAAGATGGATCGGTATGCAGTCATACCGTCATGGGGGGTGGATGACTCGGGCCGGAGAAATATGCAGCCCCTGCGAATGCATGCTTGAATGAGTCGCCTGCTCCCTGTACGCCCCTCTTGCTAGGCGATATGCTTCTCACGCCTGGGGTGACTTGGTAGTACGTAACCCGGAGTAACGGGGATGAGACATTCCCGCCCTAAATCCAGACGGCAGTCACACTACTCTTCTCATGTCCACCCTCCCTCCCCAAGGCAAGGCAAGCGATGCACACCCGAGCTTTCATCCGCCGGCCCCCGTCTCACATACTCGGCCTATATCGTGTAGCCATTGGCCCACACACTTAGCCCTTTGTGCCTAGACGTCGATCCGGGCTGTACCTACGCCGGCTGCCGCGCTCGAAGCGAAATCCCGTCACCGACGACGCCGGCTCAGCCGGTCACGCCGCAGCCTCTCGCCAGGACTCGCTCACGACGCGCCCCAAAGACAAGACCGAGTCAATGCCCCAGAGTCCACCGATTGGTCTTATGCAAGGCCTAGCCGTCGGGCCGAACGCGACGGTGCGAGGACAAGAGGCTCGTCCGAGCACCGTCCAGTCGAGCCATTCGGCGGCCGAAATCGAGCTGAACACACCCACACCCGCCTCGACCGCTACCTTCGCCTCGCGCATTATGCCTCCAACACCTCGCAGGACCCGCGATGCCTCCTCTCCGATCATGGACATAGATGCGTTCTCAACGGCAGGGGGCTTATCGCGTCAGACGTCGATACGGTCCAATGGCTCGCACCGGTCGTTCCGCGCACCCATCGGCGACTTCCAGTCCGATGACGTCCTCAACGCTTCAGGCAGTCGGCATCAGCATCTCTTCCCCGCCTTGCCGTCCCCGCCGATCCCGGGCTCGCCGACTGGGTTCAGCTCCGATCGCAGTCCGCCCAGTAGCGTCTCAGGCGCGAGGACGCCGACGCATAATGGCGGATGGAACCCGTTTATCCCGCCGGGACTTGCGGGGTGGACGAGGGAGAGCTGGGCGAGGAGGAAGGTGGCTCTCATCAGTGGTATCACGGGGCAGGGTGAGTGGCTCCGGGCAACACGGACATGGTTCCGACCGGTCACAGGGGGAGATCAAGAGCCGTCTGAAGCTGACTGCAGATGGGTCGTACTTGACAGAAGGTATGTCTCCACGAACCACCAGCCCGCACGCCCCACGGAGGACCTCAGAGTCTGATACCAGTCCTGCTGCAGAAGGGATACACTGTGCATGGGATCATCCGCCGTTCTTCGTCCTTCAACACCTCGCGGCTGTACCATCTCTACGCAGACGTGCACGAAGGCTCCCCCAAGATGTTCCTGCATTATGGCGACTTGACCGACTCGACCAATCTGGTATACATCATCTCACAGGTCCAGTGAGCGGCCGTCCTGTCCTCAGCGCCAGCAGCTGACGGTAGACCAAGCGAGATATACAACCTCGGAGCCCAGAGTCATGTCAAAGTCTCATTCGAGATGGCCGAGTATACTGTGAGCCGTTCATCGATGCAGCAGCTACTTCAGCTGAGGCTAGGGTGACGTGGATGGGCTGGGTACATTGCGTCTGCTGGACGCTGTGCGGACGTGCGGATGTAAGTTGGCCGGCTCGTCAGACCGGAGAGCAGGAGTGAATGGGCTGACTTCAGTGGACAAGCTGGTCAAGTTCTATCAGGCCTCGACATCAGAGCTTTATGGCCAGGTCAGGGCTGTACCGCAAAACGAGGAGACGCCATTCCACCCTCGGAGCCCGTATGGCGTAGCCAAGCTGTACGCTTACTGGACCGTCGTCAACTACCGGTGAATCGCCATGACAACGGCCGTTTCGATCGGGAAGAGCAGCTACTGATGATCAGCGAAGCGTACGGGATGTTTGCGTGCAAGTGGGTGCATGCCTGCGGGTTGGACGGCTGACAGGTAGTGGCATTCTGTTCAACCATGAGTCGCCACGTAGAGGACGTACATTCGTCACGAGGAAGATCACGCGGGCGGTTGCGGAGATCAGCCTGGGCAAACAGGATTGCCTGTATATGGGCAATCTGGATGCTCTGCGAGATTGGGGCCACGGTATGTCTGCGTGCCGACAGCTCTTTCATTGGCTCGGATCGCGGGCTGAGTGCAGCGCGGGACTATGTGGAGGGCATGTGGCGGATACTGCAGCAGTGAGTAACCATGCAGCGTGACACGGACGAGCTGACGTACAGCGACGAGCCGACAGATTTCGTCCTCGCCAGGTGCGTCTCCGCCTCCAGCTTGATACCCTCCATGAACGCCCTGCCAATCGCACCGCTGACTGAAGCGGGGAGAACCACTCTGTCCGGTCGTTCATCGAGAAATCCTTCGCCGTCGTCGGAGTAGCCATCAGGTGGCTCGGTCAGGGGACGGAGGAGATTGGCGTGGATATGGTGACGAATCGCGTGCTCGTTCGTATAGACCCAAAGTACTTCCGCCCAGCCGAGGTGGACCAGCTGTTGGGCGACCCGGCCAAGGCGGAGAAGCTGCTGGGGTGGAAGCGGACCGTCGGGTTCGAGGATCTGGTGCGGGAGATGGTGAGTGACCATCCTGAACGTTCAACACTGAAAGATAGGTTTTGGCTGACGTCGCGTCCGCGAGGGATTTGGTGGAGGATCACAATTAATCCGGCGACATCGCTTGCAAAGCTGTTGCCATGGACAATCCAGAGGACACTGAGTCTAGCGACAGACACTGGATCTGGGCGTGGTGGGGCGAAGTCGGATCTGGCATTGTATGTAGTACAGCACATCATCGACAACCAATGGAATGGCATACGCTACAGGTTGACCCGCGATCGGGCAGTCCTGGTCCTTTCCAAGGCGCCATAAGCGTAACGACCACAGCCTGAACCACTCCTCTTCGGTTCCTTTGCTTGGATCCAACCCCACTTTCTTTATCAATGTCTCGAATTCGCGCTACGATGCTGGATCGCTGTCAATGAGCTACCGCGGTCCCCCAACAGCATGCAGCGTACCTGGAGCGCACCTCACCCTGGCGGATTCGTCGGGACAACGATCGGGTTCACCGGCGATGGATCTTAGCTCGGGCTGACCTTGTTCGCTTGCGTGGACGGCTTGTCCGAGTGGCCCAGGGATAGCTCAGGCTGGAGGAGGTTGCGGATCCGTTGTTTCAGGACCTTAAGCTCCGGGAACCCGCCCTCGGTCTGAGTGTTAGCACGGATGGTCATATGCTCGATAAGCAGCAAAGCTTACCTTGCGGTCCCAGACCATGACAACGCGATCTTCATAGTACACCCATACCCGGAAGCGCCCACCAGTCTCGGGCGAAGTGAGGGGCAAGAGCGTGATGCTCCGTATCATAGGCGTCGGGAACGTCAAGAACAGCTCAGTCTGGATCCACGTCGCTCGGGGCGCCCTGTACGTCAGTCAGCACCAGAGGATGCCCCCTAACTCACCAGCGACACCGATCGCAGAACTCGATGAGTATGCGGGGCTGGAGCGACTCGAGCGAGGGCGGGGTGAATGTCGCTGGCTGCTCGAACGGGGCGGTGGGCGCTGTATCCGAAGCCGGCGTTGAGCTGCTCGGGCCGACGCTGCCTTGGCCTTGCGGCGAGGATGGCGATTGAGATGGTGCACAATCTATGCACTGTTCCGAGGTCGATTGCTGGCTCATGTCGCGACTTGGGATGCTGACAGGGGGGTGGTGACTATACTCGTATGTATCGCTCGCCCGCAGACCGAATGGAGCTCGGTTAGTGGAGGGGCCAATGATCCGACGATGTAGCGCGGCAATCCCCGTCATGGGTGGCTCCTACTCCTCCCGACACTCCCCTTCTTGCCCTCCTGCACAAACCCCTCTCCGTTCTCAGCCATCTCGCTCACTGCCATGCACAGCACCACGGGACAGATGTATGAGGCTCAGGATCGTTGGACTGTCAAAAAAGGAGGGCTTCGGCGGCGCAGATGATCCGTTCTCGACCCAACCGGGCCCTGTCCTGTTCTGTTCTGTTCTGTTTTGTCCGGGTATATATTGTTTTGAAACACACCCTAAACATCGCCTTAAGAGCTCCGTCGGTAGAGCAGCCGACTCTTACTACATCACCAGTTCTTCTGGGTGTACAACAAGATCGGCAGGTCCTGGGTTCGAGCCCCAGTTAGGGCTTCATTCTTTTGCGACTTTTTTGGCTTGCCCGTCTGCATATCAGCCGTGCCTGCAACAGAGCACCTTGTGAGCATCCTCTGTCTTCTGTTTTCATGCCTGCCTTGGTTTGGTATGGCTGGGGCTAGCTAGGCTAATACGGCGACCCTCAGCGGCGCAGGGGGTTCGGCGAGGAAGCGGATCACCTCACCGGTGGGTCTCGTCTGACGATGCTCGGGGTAAGTCACGGCGGAGTGTTCTCATAATGCTTGTCTGTTGGCGCGAAGCAGGTCTGGTGAGCTGTCTGCACGGCCTTCCGGTCTTGGGTCAGGCTGGTGTCCTGATTTTTCCATCGCCTTAGACACGCGAACACGGGCTCAGGTCTCAGGTCAGTAGCGGAGTTACTGTTGATCAATGCCACTCCTTTACTGCCCACGTGCCCGGTCCGCCGATCTCGACACAAGCTCTGTTGCCGTCCCGAGAACCTGGAACTCGCCCAGTTGGAGAGCGCCGTATACGTTCGGCCATGTCAGATGTGCGTCTTGGCGGAGTGCAAAGGACGTCTGACAAGGGGACTTGCAAATGCCGCTGGCCGGAGGGTTCAGCGCCCAACAACACACGATTCCTCCATACAACATATCCCCCCCTCCCCCCCCTCCCCCTACCCCCCTCTATCCTGCCCCCAGGAACATACGCAGGACAAGCCTTTTCCTGCTTGTACCTTTCGCAAGAGGTATAAGGGAGAAGGGCCAGAAATGCCTTTGCCACTCATCCCAGTGGCGAACCCCCCTTCGCTGCGTCAGACCACGTGACTTGTCGCGTCGCGTCGCGCATCGGTCAGCCGGCCCAAGATTTCCCTCCTCCTGCGACATTACTTCCCTTCGTCCTCCTGCCGTCAACAGATCCATCACGATGTCTGACTCTGCCTCTCTGGCCGACACTGCACCAGCCATCACCGCTCCTGATGCTGCTCCGGACATCAAAGCTCAAGCGGACAAGCTCGTTGCGGAGGGGAAGAAGGCGATCGCGCTGAAAGACTGGGAGGCGGGTGTGGAGAGGTATGCCGGGGCGTTGGACCTCATGTGCGTCGCACCCCATTCATGGATGCAGTTGCGCGGGCTGACAGCAGGAGACAGCTCGTGGGTGACTTTGACCCCGCTATGGCGCCCCTGCTGCTCAGCTACGGCAAGGCGCTGTACGAGCTGGCGTTTGCGAGCCAGGGGGTGATGGGCAAGGAGGAGGTGGACAAGGTTGCGGTAGGCGCGGGACCTGGTGCGTGAAGCGGCTTTGGTGTGATGAATGCTGATCCCAGCGGACGACGATGATGTGCCGGTGCCGTCTTCGAGCAAGTTCGTTTTCGGCGGAGACGAGGCGACTTTCGATGATGACGCCGAGGGAGCAGAGGACGAGCCGGAAAACGCCGAGGCGGGGCCATCGAGTGCGGCGGCCGATGGCGCGGAGAGAGACGAGGGGGAGGGGGAGGCCGAAGAGGGTGCAGACGAGCCGGAAGATGATTACAACGCCGCGTGGGAGGTGCTCGACGTCGCGAGGACGATCTACGCCAAGGCCGTCGAGGGCAAATCCGGCGAGGACGCGAGGGAAGATAAACTCAACTTGGCCGAGACTTATCTTGCGCTCGGAGACGTCTCCCTCGAGACGGGTGCGTTCCGTCTTTGACCAGCTCGGGGTCGTGCTGACGGTAGAAAACTTCGCCCAAGCGGTGCAAGACTACACCGAGGCCCTACGCATCAAATCGGCCCTCCTACCGCCCTCTTCGCGCGCCCTCGCCTCGGTGCACTACCAACTAGCCACCGTGCTCGAATTCACCCCTGCTGGTCGCGATGCCGCCCTCTCGCACGTGCAGAAAGCCCTAGCGGGCTTCGAGGCACGACTGGCGGAGCTGTCCAACCCCAAGTCAGCAGCGGATGATATCGCCAAGCTCAGCGACAAGGAGCGCGAAAACGAGAAGAAAGATGTCGAGGGTCTGATCGAGGACCTGCAGGTCAAGATCGAGGAGCTCAAGCAGGCGCCGGTCGGCGGCGAGGTGGATATCGTCAAGGAGGGGGTGAACCACCTGCTAGGCGGGGGACTGAGCGCGTTCGGCGCGCCGACGACGGCGGAGAAGGACACTGGGCCGGTGAATGATTTGACGAGCATGGTGAAGAAGAAGAAGAAGCCGGCTGCGGCGCCGGTGGCGCCGGTCGAGGCCAAGGCGGAGAATGGGGAGAAGCGAAAGGCGGAGGAAGTCGACGGGGCAGATGCAAAGAAGGCCAGAGTGGAGTAAGTGCTCCCATCAGCTGATGCTGCACCCTGGGGTCGGTGTTGCATGACACCGAGACGCGCGCATACGATGCACCTGGCAGATGACATCGCGCATATGCAGATAGCCCGTGATATGTAACATCAAAAGTGCTTCCCTCAACGTCTGCTCCTGCCCCGGGCCTACCGAGCACCAAGTCTAGACCATACTGCCGGTGCATGTCGCCTACTTGCCCGTGCCCGGCAGTCCACCCTCCTTCTTCACATGCGTAAACGTCCCGCTCGCAAACCACCTCTCGTTCGCCTGCTGCACCCTCGACGCGGCGGACAGACTCGGCGTGACAATCTCGATTCCTTGTACCGGCGTGAACGACAGCGAAGTCGACATTCCCGATTTGGCATCGTTCGAGGTGGTCGAACGGCCAAGCATCTGCGTACGGATCTTGTTCGCCCGCGAAAGTTTTGCTGTCATCAGCGACGGCTCGCACTTCGACGGGGGACCTCAGCGCTCCACTCACCCTTGGACTTGGCATCGGCCATCTCGCCCCGCACCTTGCCCGCCGAGCCAATCATACCCAACCCAACCGTCTCGTCGTCCACCCCCGTCTCCTCTTCTGCCTTGCCGAACTCCATCCTGTTCTGCAGCTTGCGCAGTTCGGTCTGGGCGTACGCCTCTTTCTGTTTACGTGCCCTGCAGGTCAGCCGAGAGCACACACCCCCGACCCCGTGCGCGACTCACCTCTTACCGCCCCGCTTTTTCCTGTTGGTCTCTTGCGGGATGGGCAGGGCCTTGGTGAGCTTGTTTGGTGGTGGCTCAGCCATTTTCTCGATCCGTTTCGTCAACTCTGCAAAGAACTTCCTGCCCAGCGCGCCGTCTCTGCTGCTCTTTCCCGCGTCGATTCGCGCTGCCAGGATGCACTTGGCAGACACGGCTCGCTGCGCCTTCCGCCGGTCTTCGGGCTGTGCCGATTGGACGATGGGCGACTGGAAGATGAAACCGACGTGCCGTTGGTGTCCCGCCGCGGACATGTGGCTGCTGGCCAGACTCTTCTTCTGCGCGCCGAATAGCATGATGTTACACGCGGGCTGGCGCGAGAACGCCTGCAGACCTCCAGCCAGACCAAGCAGCTTCGCGGCGATGTTCGTCCCGACGATGGCAGACAAGTTCGGAGCCACAGATGCCATCCGGCTCTCGACGTAGCCGAATATCGTCTCCCTCGCCACACGCAGTTCCTCCGCGACGGCCGTAGCGCGCTCGACGGTCTTCCATTCCGCAGCCGTCAACTTACGACCCCGAGTCGACGTTGCCGTGAGCGTGATGGACAGTTGCGTCGCCGACGATAGCGTTGCGGGCATAGGGCATTTCGTCAGGTCATCGGCGTTCCCTATCCCGTTCACCGCGGCGATGTAGGTCCACGGGTCGGCGATGAGCTGCTCGAGCTCGGGAAAGCGAGGAGCGTAGTGATCCCGGATGAACTTGTGCACGAGCAAGATCTCGTTGTCGACCTCGACCGAGAGGTTGTTCGCTGCGACGACGAGGTGGTACTCCGGGTTCTCCTCCAGCGGTCCAGCCGAGCTCGACATGTCCGACGGGCTCGCCGAGTACTTTGCGATGTCCTGGCAGTCAGCATAGGACGTAGAGCTCACGATGAGACCCACCTTCAGCACGTCGGATAGTTTATTGCCCACCATCAACTTTGCGACCTTGCCAACATCCTCCACTCCGGTCAGATCCGTCTCGTTCACCTCATCCGCGTCGAGCTCCTCTGCCGGCCGAACTCCTCCTTCAGGTACGTAACCCATCGTCGCGCCATTCTCTCCCGTCATATCATCGTCGTCATCATCTTCCGGCTCCAGCTTGACCTTGACGACGTCGTCGTCGTAAGCGTCAAAAGGGCGTTTCTTGCTGGGCAGAGGAGGGGGCAGCATGAGCCCGGCACCATTGCCGTGGCCATTGGAGGTGCCACTCGGCCCGGCGGTGGGTTGTGGGGCCTCTTCTTCGTCTGATAGACCGTCCAAGTCGGCCAAGAGCGAGTCTGCGAGGGACATGATGGGTGATTGACGGATCACAGTAGTTCAAGGCTGGATCCAGCTGAACAAGTAGGTGGGTGGCAATGAACTAAAGTGGGTGGGTAGAACAAGTTTACGTCACACCCTCCACCGCCGCGTCCTTCCAGCTCACCATTCAGCCAGTCGCTTCGGCTGGCTCCTACTCGTACTGTCTCATCGCGCAGTCAAGCTAAGAAGCGCTCGCTCTACAGCCCGGTAGCGCACGACTGACAGACGTCAAGCCGGCTCGACTCTCCCTCGGCTAAAAAGAACCGACAAAATGCGCATATCATCCGTGTTCGGTCTGCTTGCGCTTCCCCTGGCCCTCGCTTCCAACATCGAACACTGGTCTACCCTCGCCCGGCAGTCCAAGGACGGCGTGATCAAGCTCGACTCACAGTCATACGACGATTTGATATCCCCCGACAGGGAGTACTCGGTGTCGGTTGTGCTCACCGCCCTGCCGAGCCAATTCAAGTGCCAGCCATG
>Ga0308170_10004192_pt1 | contig 11433 bp, 10 predicted proteins | sample PhyBR2_2_FD_202136 | JGI IMG/M metagenome (GOLD analysis project Ga0308170, IMG submission 202136) | Phyllosphere microbial communities from UC Gill Tract Community Farm, Albany, California, United States - DLSLSB.R2 | ecosystem: Host-associated > Plants > Phyllosphere > Unclassified | place... | reverse complement strand
TGACGTCTGGGAATGCGAAGTTTTGGCAGGGGGAGACGATCTTCTTTTACATGCTAAACAGTTCCTAGACAATGATGAAGACTTTGGCTAGTCTGGCGCAGCGGGCCGCCGCGAGAGTCCTCTGCAACGCTGTCGGTATCTGCCAGCTCCTGTACAGTGCCGGGGCCGGGATTGTGATGGACAGCTTTTCGTAGCCACGCAAATCTTGGTTTTGGGAAACTCCGGGGGCCGCCATCGAGACAGATGGGTTCGCTGGTCCTCATCGCGGACGTTGCGAAGCGGGCGGTATCATCCTTCTGCTCCAACCTCACGGATGTGCTCCAGGAGCGACGCCTCCGCGCGCATTAAGTGGGCCACGGTCCCGCCCTAGGTGCGGGCCTGACTGTTCTGCAACGCTTGGCCCAGACGGTGCAGGCCGTCACGTTTTGCTGTCCCTCGGCAGGGCCTGCAGGATCAAAGCAGCTCGATCGAGCGCCGGAACGGCCGCTTGAAGCACATCCTCAGACAACGAGCCCACAGCGAGCCCAGCTGCTAAAGGTTTCCGCATGGCACTGCCCAGTATCTCAGCCCAGTTCGCAGGCAGTTGGCCTGAGACTGAAGTCGCGCGGACTAGTTCGACAGCCGGGTGCATGTGCCCGTCTTCAGCACTGTGTGCGTTGCCTCCGCCCTCGTTCGGGCTTCCTGACTCCATTAGCCGATCGACAGCGCCATCGGCGACCTGCGCCGCAACGTCACCGCCTGGCTCTGCATTTCCGGCATGGAGTCCCACTGTCACGGTGTTCTCTTTCACGGCTACGCGCCCGCGCATTTGGTCTGCTAGGCCAGCCGAAATTGCATCGGGCGGCGCCTGCCCCACCCAGACCTACTTGAGGCCAGTCCCCTTGCCCGACGCTTTGACATTCTCGTTCGTCTCGAAAGTCGGGCGAGCCTGCTTCCAAAGGGCGCCGGCATCGCCAGTGAATACCTGCGAGACGCGCGCGATTAGGTCTTTGCTCGACAGCGGGTTTGATGATTCGAGAAGGGCGAACGCGAAAGCCTGTGCAGGCGACGAGCGCACGAGCTCTGAGGTGCCGATCGGGTCGACGTGCTGTCGGTGGCGTAGCCCGCCGGCCGCGGTGTAAAACAGTTTGTGGTCTCCATGAAGACCGACCGGGACATCACTGGTTGACCCGTCTTCCCAAAGGAACAGTGACCTCAGCACCCCTCCGGTCAAGGAGGAGGCCCTGTCTAAGGACGGTTTTAGACTTCTTATCGAGGTCTAGGACCACCTGAGGCACTGTCACCCGCGTATTCTACCGGCAGCGTCGGCTTCAACCTGACCTGAGTGATCAGTTCCACGAGCGCGTGAGCTAGCTTGACCAGGGTCGGCATAGCCTGATCATCGAACGTCCCGGTTTGGGTGCTGGAGCTGGCCGGCGGAGCCCGGGCCGCGTTACGTTCGAATGTCTTTCTGCGCTTCCTCGCCCTGCCCGAACAGGCGGTTCTCGCCCGCTCGCGGGTTGATGGTGCACACAAGGATCCTCGGGTCTCGGGATGCCCGCTTGGATGAACAAGAACAGGTCTCTACAGCTCCAGCCGGAACACCCACAGCGGCACGTCCTCGCCCGGGACGTACCAGTCACGCTCCGGCGCGCGGCGGAAGCCGAGGGATTTGTAGAGGGAGTGGGCGCGTTCCATGAACGTGGCGCTGGTGATGCCGATCGCCTCGATCCCAGGCAGCTGCCGGGCGTGCTCGACGATTTCGGTCACCACGGCATGGCCCATACCGGCGCCCTGGTGTGCTGGGTCCACCGCCAGCATTCGGAATTCCAGCTCCCCGTCCTGCGCGATCTCGCTGTACGGCTGGCCGGCAAACGTCAGCGTCACCGCCGCCACTACTTTCCCGGCAGCCTCCGCTACCCACACCTCCGCATGTTCGGCGCGGTGCTCCACGTCCTCCAGCACATTCATGTAGGGGTGGTCGGCGGCGAAGTGCCCGGCCCGGAGGTAGGCATCGCGAGTGATCCGCCGGACCTCGGAGAAGTCCGCCGTCCTCGCTCGCCGCAGCGTGACAGTCGCCGGCAGAGCAGCAGTCACAGCGCGTCCGTAGCAGGAGCGGTCCGCTCCACGTAGTAGCCCAGCTGTGCCAAATCCGGCTGGGACGATTGATCGCTCACGGCATGGGCGCCCGCAGAGTTCGCCACCGCCAGGGCCCGGGTGTAATCTAGCCCGCTCCGCAGCGCCAGGACCAGGGCGGCGCAGAACGCGTCGCCCGCACCGACCGAGTTCGCGACCGTCACGGCAGCAGAAGGAGCCTCAGCCACCTTCCGGCCGTGCTCGAACATCGCCGAGCCGTCGCCGCCGTACGTCACCGCCACCAGCGTGGCCGACGCCAGGGCCGGGATCAGGGCATACTCGCTTTCGTTGACGATCACCAGGTCGCACCGCTCCAGCAGCTCCGCGGGCAGGTCCATGGCCGGGGCCGCGTTCAGCACAAAGAAGCCCTGTGCCTTCCGCGCAGCCTCCAGCACCACCGGTAGGCCCACCTCCAACTGGCACAGCAGCGCCTCCTCCGGGCCGAACTCCACCCCGTCCAGCGACAGGTGCGAGTTGGCACCCGGGCACACCACGATCTGGTTCTCACCCTCGCGGTCCACCACAATCAGCGCGGTTCCGGTCGGCTCGGGCAGGACGGCCACGTCGGCGGTGTCGACGCCGGAAGCGGCCAGCGCCTCCAGCATCCGCTGCCCGGACGCGTCGTCACCCACGGCCCCGACCATCCGGGCGCTCCCGCCCAGCCGGGCAGCCGCCGCGGCCTGGTTGGCGCCCTTGCCGCCGGGCTGCTCGGACAGGACGGCGCCGCCGATGGTTTCGCCCGCCGTCGGAAGCCGCTCTGCGGTGGCGATCAGGTCCAGGTTGATGCTGCCGACCACGGTAACGGCAGGAAGTGCATGGCTCATGGGAAGTCTCTCTCGCGGGGTGCCGGCGAAGCGGCCGGATGGAGAAAAAGTGTAGCGCATGGTTGTACTCGCGAATCATACGTGGTTGTATAACAACTCGAACCGCTTCCCCGAATGCGGTCCCCACCCCAAAACCTGCTCGAACAAAGGAGTTTGATGTGAACACCCCCACCCCCGCGGCAGCCGCGCCGCCCGCGGACCCAACTGCCGCCGTCGTACTCGAAGACGACGCAGCCAAACTCTCCGGCCGCCGCGCCGCCCTGCTGATCTCCTCGCTGCTGCTGGGCGTGCTGTCCTTCCAGCTCAACGCCAGCATGGTCACACCGGCGCTGCCACAGATCGCCGCCAGCTTCGGCAAGGGCGCCGACGCCGCCGCCCCTGTCCAGTCCATGTTCTTCCTGGCCGGCGCCATCGCCGGGCCCGTGATCGGCCGGTGGAGCGACTTCATCGGCCGCCGCGCCGCCCTGCTGCTGGTCCTGGGCATCATGGGCGCCGGCACCATCCTCTGCATCACCGCGCCCACACTGGAACTGCTGGTCGCCGGCCGGTTCCTGCAGGGCGTCTCCAGCGCCGTCTTCGCGCTCGCCTACATCGTCCTCAGCGAGAACCTGCAGGCCAAGGTGTTCGGCACGTCCGTGGGCATCATCGCCGCCATCAACGGCGGCATCGGGGGAGTGGACGGCTGGGTGGGCGGGCTGATGGCCGAGACCCTGGGCTTCCGCTCCATCTTCGTGGTGGTGCTGGTCCTGACCGCGATCGCCGCCCTGTGCATCCTCCGCCTGGTCCCCGCCGGCCGTCCTTCCGGCGTGCGCGGCGCGATGGACTGGTGGGGCGCCGGCTCGCTCTCGCTGTTCCTGGTGTTCCTGACCTACTTCGTCTCCGACGGTTCGGCCGCCGGCTGGACCTCGCCCACCGCCCTGGCCCTGCTGGCCGGCACCCTCGCATCCTTCGCCGCGTTCTGGCTGATCGAGAAGCACCGCAGCCACCCGCTCATCGCCGTGCACCACCTGCGCTCCCGCCAGGTGTGGCCGGTCATCGCCACCACCGTCCTCACCCTGGCCGGCATCTTCGCAATCATCAACTTCACCGTGGTGCTGTTGAGCCAGGATCACGACGGCGGCTTCGGGCTTTCGGCGTCCGTGTCGGCGCTGCTGTTCCTCACCCCCGCCGCACTGATTGGCGTCTTCGCCGCACCGCTGGCCGGATGGCTGGCCGACCGGCGCGGGTGGATCCGGATCCTCCGCTTTGGGACCGGGCTGAGCCTGGTGTGCGCCGTGGTTGCCGCCCTGTTCTCCACCTCGCTGATGGCCGTGCTGGTTTCCGTTGCCTGCCTGGGCATCTTCTACAACGGCCTCTTCCTGACCGCCATCAACGGTCTCTCGGTGCTGCTCTCGCCCAAGGAGGCCCCGGCCGCGCTGCCCGGCATCAACGGCGCGTCCTTCGGGATCGGGGCGAGCCTCGGCGTCGTGCTCGTGGCGCCCTTCGCAGCCCAGGCCACGGCCGCCGGGTACGCCACCGCCCTCTGGATCTCGGTGGGCATCACCGCCGCCGCGTTCATCGTCAGCCTCTTCGTCGCCGCCCCCAAGGGCGAGACCCTCTAACCCCTCATCCCCTGCAAGGAGACACCATGACCACACGCCACCCGATCTACCTGGACTGCGACACCGGGATCGACGACGCCCTCGCCCTGGCCTACCTGCTCGCCTCACCCCTTGCCTCCGTGGCCGGGATCGGGACCGTGAGCGGGAACGTCAGTGCCGCCGTCGGCGCCCGGAACACCCTGGACCTGCTGGCGCTCGCCGGTGCCGGCGATGTTCCGGTGGCGCTGGGGGCGCACGATCCGCTGGCTGCTTCCTTCCACGGTGGAGCGCCATGGGTGCACGGGTCCAACGGTGTGGGGGAGGTTGAGCTGCCTGCGTCCGGGGCTTCGCTGGCTGCCGAGCCTGCGGCCGAGATGCTGGTTCGGCTGGCCCGGCTGTACCCGGGGGAGCTGCGGGTGGTGGCGATCGGGCCGCTGACCAACCTCGCTCAGGCACTGAAACTGGATCCCTCGCTGCCGTCTTTGGTGCAGTCCGTGACGGTGATGGGCGGGTCCGCGCTGGCGCCGGGGAACATCACGCCGGTGGCGGAGGCGAACATCTGGCACGACCCCGAGGCCGCCGCCCTGGTGCTGGCCGCCGACTGGGACGTGACCCTGGTGCCGCTGGACGTGACCATGGCGTCGGTGCTGGAGGAGGCGCACCGGCAGGAGTTGCTCGCTTCGTCCGGGGCGGTGCCACGGGCGCTGGGGGAGATGCTGGGCTACTACTTCCGGTTCTACGAGGGCATCTACGGCCGGCCCTGCTCGGCGATGCACGATCCGCTGGCGGCGGCGCTCGCCGTCGGGGCGGTGAAGCCCGCTTTGGCACCCTTGGTGCGTACCGCCGTCGACACCTCTGACGGGCCCGGCCGAGGGCAGACCGTGTGCGACATGCGCGGGCTGTACGCGGGGTACCCGGAGGTGAAGGGCGCGCGCTGCCGCGTAGTGCTCTCGCTGGAGGAGGACTTCGCCCCACACATGGTGGAGACGCTGCTGGGCCACTTTGGAGGCACGACGGCGGCCCTCGCCTCGGCGGGGTCGGTCGCCTGAGCCCCGGGGTTCCTTAATACTGCGACGCTGCCCGGCACGTACGGAAAAGAGCCGGGCAGCGGACGGTTCAGCTGGCGTGCTCTTGGACTGGCCTCTTGGCGGCAATGGCGTGCGGCACGGCCACCAAAGCCACCACGGCCAGGGCGCCTGCTGCCGCAAACACGTAGAAACCCCAAGGGTAGGCGATGCCCGCGGCGACCAGGCCTCCGGTGACCGCGGGTCCGGCAATGGCACCGACGCGGCCCACGCCGGCGGCGAAACCGAGGGCGGTGGCGCGGAGGCGGGCAGGGAACAGCTGGCTGACCCACGCGTAAACGAGCACCTGGGAGCTGAAGACGAACACGCCCGTGACGAAGACGAGGGCATTGAGCAGGACCTCGTTGTCAACCTTGACGCTCAGGAGCGCCAGGCACAGCGCGGAGAGGCCGAACCACAGCAGCACGATGGGCTTGGTCCCGTGCCGGTCGGCCAGGATGCCCGCGACGATCAGGCCGGCCACGGCGCCGAGGTTCAACACCAGGAGCAGGGACAGGCCCGCGCTGACGGGGTATCCGGCCGACGCCATGAGCTGCGGCAGCCAGGTGTTCAGGCCGTAGACGAGCAGGAGCCCCATGAACGACGCAGCGGCGATCGCCAGGGCCACCAGCGGGTACGGCTTCTTTCCGAGGTCCCGGAATCGGGCGGGTTCCTGCTGTTGACCGCTGTGCGCGGTGGCAACTGTTTCGGGGAGCTTGAACCACAGGAAAGGCACAAGGGCTAAGCCTGCAAGGCCACCGACCACGAACATGGTGCGCCAGTCGGGGATCACCATCAACGCAAGGAACGCCGTTGCCACGGCCCCCGCGTGGTAGCCGGTCATGGTCCGTGTGGTTGACTTGCCCGCGGATCCGGCCGGTGCGTAGTCGTTCATGTACGCCAGGGCGATCGGGAGGCACGCGCCCAGCCCCAGGCCGGCCAGCAGCCGGAAAGCGCTGAAGACCGCCACGTTGGGGGCCCAGACAACCGCGATGGTGAAGATCGAGAACCAGAGCACGCAGGCAACCAGCAGTTTGCGGTGCCCGAAGCGGTCTGACAAGGGCGCGATGAAGAGAGCTCCAAGGCCTACTCCGACCAGGGAAATCGTTGCCGCGAGCGTGGCGCCCACTGCGTTGAAGCCAAGCTCGCCGGTCTTGATGAGCGTGGGAATGACGGTGCCAAGCACCACCAGATCAAAGCCGTCCAGGACCATGGCGAGCCAGCAAAGCCAGACGGGCCACTGTGACGTGCGGAGGGAGGGCGAAGTTGTCATGTAATCCTCATTGATCAGGGAAAGATAAGCCCCGCCGCCCTGCGGTCTCCGTCACAAGGAGGAGTGATCTGCGGCATGGGATGTGACAGAGGCTACCCCTAAGTTCATTAAACGTACAAATGTTCGATATACGAACGCAATAGGGCATGCGGCTAGACGGAGATCCATGCGGAATGTGGCGGAACCTATACGCCGCCGCGGTGGCGACACCCGGGTCTTAGGACTGGAACTGCTGCATCACCGAGAGGTGGCCGGCGCGGGTCGAGACCAGGCACTTGGCCAGGTAAAACGGCCGGTTGCCGTGCCGGACGTACTGGGTCAGCACCAGGACCGGGTCCGACGGGCGGAGGTCCAGCAGCTTGGCCCGGCTGGGGCCCACCTGGCTGAGACTGATCTGGCACTCGCCCGGGCCGGCGAGCCTGCCCAGCTGGTTGTTGAGCGTGGCCAGCAAGGTGGCGCCGCCGTCGTCCTCGATCTCAAGGGGAGCGGCGGCGCCCCTGCCGAAGCTGACGGGCTGGGCGGTGACGTTTTCCTGCAACTGGGCAATAGCCTCGCCGTCCCGGATCAGGACGGATTCCCAGAGCCAGCATTCGGTTCCTGGGTCGACGCCGATGCCGGGGGCGACGAACTCGGAAGCGGCCTGGCGTATTGTCTGGGTGCGTTTGACCTCGAGCGTCTGGCCGGGACCGGCGAGGACCTCCTCGAAGGGGCGGATGCGTTCGATGCCGATGCGGGGGAGGGTGTCCGCGACGAAGCGTCCGACGCCGCGCCGGGCCCTAATCAGCCCGTCCTCCTCCAGGAGCATGAGGGCTTCGCGGACCACGGTGCGGCTGACCTTCATGTCGGCGCCGAGTTCGGTCTCGGTGGGGATCATGGAGCCAGGGGTGAGGAGGCCGTTGCGGACGGCCTCGGCGATGCGCGAGTACACGGCCACGCGCAGCGGCGAGCCGGGCTGGGCGGCCACCGGCTGGGACAGGAACCGGGCGGCGTCCTGGTGCACGTTTAGCCTCGCTCTTTTCGTGGGTTGGTCCGGGTTGGTCCCGGGGATTCCAGCCTAGAACACGTTGCACCCGTTTGTTGGACAAGTGGCGTGAAGGGTTGATCAGTCCTCCGGAAGGAGGTTTGCCGCGAGAGTCCGGGCAGCCAAGCGGCCGAACCGCTCTGCGCTCCAGCCGCGCTTGAGGACCAGGGTCTCGTAGAGTTCGGCCGAGGTGCTCATGAAGAAGACATCGGCCACCTCCTCCGCCGTGAGGCCGGCCCGCAGGAATCCCCGCCCGAGCACCTGGCGCGCATTGTGCAGCATCCGTTGGTACCGTTCGCCATCCACCTCGCGCAGGAGCTCGGCCATGTCCTGGTCCCCGCCCGCTGCGGCGTCCCTGATGAGGAGGTAGACGGGCGAGCCCAGGGGACTGACCTCCGAAATGAACCGGCCGAACTGCTCCATGAGTTCGTGCGGGTCCTCGACAGTGGCCTGTGCACCGTCCGACCGCTCCTCCGCCGGGGTGCCCCCGCCGCCCAGGAGGCTCTGCTCGTAAATAGCCCGGACCAGCCCAGGCTTGCCGCCGAACGCCTTGTACACCAACTCTTTGGAGACGTCCGCCGCGCGGGCAATGGCGGCGATGGTGGTCCGGCCGTATCCGTTGGCCAGGAACAGTGCCCGCGCCTGGGCAAGCACGCGCTTCCTGGACTCCTCAGCCGCCTCCTGACGGCGCCGCGAGTCGTAGCTGCGGGGGCGGGATTCCGCACCGTTGACCGCCGGTCCCATCGGGCTTAAACTCCTTGTAGCAGTTAGATACAGCTAACTGTATCAAAATTAGCGTACCAGCCTCTCCGCCTCCCGCGACGGAAACTAAGGAGCAGATCATGGACGCTTCAGGAATCGAGCGCGTCCCCGAAGGCCCGGTCCGGCGCATGCTGGCCGCGGCCAACCGCCATGACCTTGACGCCATGGTGTCCGAATTCGCCGAGGACTACAGGAACACCACCCCTGCCCACCCGGCCCGCAGCTTCGCCGGGTCCGCCCAGGTCCGGAAGAACTGGACCGCACTGTTTGCCGGCCTGCCGGACCTCGCCCTCACCGTCCACGACGCCGCAACCGGGCCGGACGGCAAAGTCTGGATGGAATGGAGCAACCGCGGCACCCGGCCGGATGGATCCGTGCAGCGCGCCGCCGGCGTGTCCATCCTCACCGTCCGCGACGACAAAATCGCAGCGGCCCAGTTCTACCTCGAACCCCTGGACCAGGACTCCGGCGACGTAAACCAAGCCGTGAGAGAAGCAGCCTATGGGGCGGCCGGAGGTGACCGGTCATGATCCTTGTCGTCGGCGGCACGGGCCGCCTTGGCCGCGCCGTGGTTCCGCTGCTGGTGCAGGCCGGCCACCGGGTCCGCATCATGGCCCGCGGCACTTCCCAGCCCTTCGCCGCACCGGTGGGCGACGGCGTCGAACTTTTCCGCGGCGACCTTGGCTCCGAACCTGACTGCCGGGAAGCGGTGGCAGGCTGCACCGAAGTGGTGTTCGCTGCCTCGGGATTCGGTGCCAAAGACACGGACCCGCGCACGGTCGACCGCGACGGCGCCATCCGGATGGTCCATGCGGCCGCCGCAGCCGGGGTGCGGCACATGGTGATGATGTCAATGCACGGCGCCGCCCCCAACGGCCCCATCGATTACCTGCGCTGTAAGGCTGCGGCCGAGGATGCCCTCCGCTCGTCCGGCATCGACTGGACCGTCATCCGGATGGGATCGCTCCTGGAACAGCGGCTCGTGATCATGAGGGACCCGCTTGAGTCGAAGGGCAAGGTCCCCGTGTTCGGGTCCGGCGCCGCCCCCATGACCTACACCTCCGTCCAGGACGCGGCCGCACTTGTGGTCCGTGCCCTTAACGATCCTGCGCTGCGGAACCGCGTCATCGAATGGGGCTCCCAGACGCTCACCGCCAATGAGTTCGCGGAAGCTTTGCTCACACGGGCCGGGCGCGGCTCGGTCCAGCGGATCCCGGCCGCGGCCGTGCGGATGCTGTCCGTGGCTGCGAAGCCGTTTTCACCGTTTCTTGCCAGGGTGGCCGGGGCCGGCGTCTGGGAGGAATCGGGGGCAGGTGCCTTCCGGTTCGGGCCGTCGCGCGACGAGTTTCCCGACATCCCCATCACCGGGCTGCAGCAGGTCCTTGAAGCTGCTGGAGGGAAGGGGCTTCCGGCATAGGACCCTGGCCGGTTTGGCTAATTAGGGGAGCGGTTGGCGTTCGCCCACGCTGACGGAGGACGACGGCGGCAGGTACTCCCGCCGTCGTCGTTCCATCCGGCGTTGTTGGCCCGGTGAGGGTATGTTGGCGCGCTTGGCACGGTTGCACTTGGCGCAGGCGGCAACGAAGTTCTGCAGGCTGGTGGAGCCGCCTTTGGACCACGGGTAGAAGTGGTCGCCATGCTCCGCCGGGCGGCCGCAGCGGCGACCGAAGCCGGCTTCCAGTTCGCACAGGCCATTGGCGCGGGCCATCCCTTCGCGGCGCTGCTGGCGGGTGAAGCGGCGTACCGGGTCGCGGCGTCGCGCATCCCGACCGGTGATGACGGCTGCGGCGATGCCGAGCACGACTATGACCACAAGGGGGAGCGCAGCTGAAGAGAGGACGCGGCCGAACATGCCACGCAACACCTCACCGGCGACAGATGGCCCCGCTCCGGAAACCGGTGCTGCCTTGGCCGTGAGAGCCGTCATCACCGAGGCGGCGAGCCATAACAGCACCGCCGAGTACGCCAAACGAAGCCCGTGCCGGGTCCAGTAAATGCGGCCGAGTTCCGGCATTGATTCCCTCAAAATTTGTTCGCGCGGCGTCCATGCTCCCGGATGCCCAGGAAAGCCTATAGGCCGGGTGCAGGCTGAAGCCCCAGGTTCCGCTCAGTTTTTGCCGAACTTCCGCGGCGGGTCGTGGCAGCGGCTGGGGCGGCGCAGGGTGGGGGAGCCTGGGCAACAATCCCGCCATCACCCATGCCCAGCTCCTGTGTGCCGGCAGGCCCGTTGCCGCCGGACGGACTTACTTGGGGGAGGTGGCCCGGCGGGTGCTGTCGCGTACGACAAGGGCGGGCGCGGTTGGGGTGCGGTCCACGTCCCGGCCTTCCATGGCGCCAAGGAGCACTTCCATGCTCATGAGCGCCAAGGCGGTGAAGTCCTGGCGCACAGTGGTCAGGGGCGGCAGGAAGTAGTCTGAGCCTTCAATGTCGTCAAAGCCCACCACGCTCACGTCGTCCGGGACGCGGATCCCGTTTTCCGCGAAAGCGCGTATCAGCCCGAGAGCCGTGTGGTCGCTTGCGGCGAAGATCGCCTGGGGTACCTTCTGTTCCCGCACGAGCTGGAGGGCAGTCTCGTAGGCCCACCGAGGGCTCCAGTCGCCTTCGAGGTAAAGCCCCGGTGGGAGGCCGGCGTCGCGAAGCGCCGCCTCCCACCCGCGCTTACGGACCCGGCCGTCGAACCATTCCGTGGAGCCGCCGAAGTGGGCAATGTCGGTGTGGCCCAGGTCTATCAGGTGCTGTGTTGCCAGCCGTGCGCCGAGCTCCTGGTTTTCCGAGTAGGTGAAGACGTTGGGAG
>Ga0308170_10004187_pt1 | contig 11441 bp, 6 predicted proteins | sample PhyBR2_2_FD_202136 | JGI IMG/M metagenome (GOLD analysis project Ga0308170, IMG submission 202136) | Phyllosphere microbial communities from UC Gill Tract Community Farm, Albany, California, United States - DLSLSB.R2 | ecosystem: Host-associated > Plants > Phyllosphere > Unclassified | place... | reverse complement strand
GCGCCGGCGGACTCACCGGCGATCGTGACGCGGCGTGGGTCGCCACCGAACCGCGCGATGTTGCGCTGGACCCAGCCGAGTGCGGCCTGCTGGTCCATCAGTGCGTAGTTGCCCGAATGGCCGCCTTGTTCGCGGCTGAGCGCAGGGTGCGATAGAAAGCCGAGTGCACCGAGGCGGTACTGGACGCTGACGAGCACGATGCCGGCCTCGGTGATCTTCGACTCCACCGTGCCGCCGCCGGCGCCGGCGCGGTTAGCACCGCCGTGGATCCAGACGAGGACGGGGAGGGGCTTGGCCGCTGTATCCGCACCGGCCAGCTTCGGCGTGCGGACGTCGAGAAACAGGCAGTCTTCGGCACTGGTCTGGGCCGCGGCGCGGTTCCAGTCGCCATAGACGAGCTGCGCGCACGCGGCATGCTCGGCGATCGTGTCGACGGGGTTGGTCCAGGGTGCGGGGCGCTCGGGCGCACGCCAGCGCAGCGGGCCGACCGGCGGTTTGGCGAACCGGATGCCACGGAACACCGCGCCGCCACCGGTGAGCGCGGCACCGCGAACCGGTCCGTCGTCGGTACGGACCACCGGGCCAGCAGCAGTCGGGCCAGCAGCGGCGGCGAGCGCGAGCGCTAGGATCACCGGGCGATCGCCTTCGGTGCAGGCTTGGCAAGCGCCGAGCGGATCGCGGCCTCGGCGACCGGGCCCATCACCGCGTACCCCGCCTTGTTCGGGTGGACGCCGTCATAGGTCAGGCTCGCGCGCAACGCCTTGCCGTCGTGCAGCGCGGTCCAGTAATCGGCATAGGTCGAGTTGGTCTGCGCGGCGTAGGTCTTGAGCCACGCATTCATCGCCGCGATCTTGTCGGCGGTTTCGAGACCCGGACGCCACGGGAAGTTCGCGGCCGGCGGGATCGAGGCGAGGATGACGCGGATACCGTGCGCGCGCGCGAGTTCGGCCATCGTCATGATGTTCGCCTTCGACTGGTCGGGCGTCATCGGCCCGGTATTGCCGGCGATGTCGTTGGTGCCTGCCATGATCTGCACCACCGCCGGCTTCAGGTCGATGACGTCCTGGCGAAAGCGCAGCACCATCTGCGGCGTGGTCTGCCCGCCGATGCCGCGACCGAAGCGGTTGTTGTCGGCAAAGAACGCCGGGACCATGTCGAACCAGCCTTGCGTGATCGAATCGCCGATGAACACCACGCGCGGCTGCGCGCCCTTGGCAGGGACCGCCGCATTGGCCTGTTGATAGCGGCCGAGCCAGGCCCAGTCGGTGTGCAGCCGCTCTTCGGCGTCGCGCGCCGCCTTGGCCTTGGCGTCTTCGGTCTGGGCGACGGCGGGCGTGGCCATGGCAACCAGCGAGAGGGCAACGAGCAGGGACTTCATCGTTCGGTCTCCAGGATCACCGCGGCGCCACCCGACGCGGCCAGTTCGAGGGTAAGGCTGTCTGCTTTGGTCACGGTCGTCCACCCGGTCACCAGGTCGGTTGGCGCGGTGCCATCGGTCCAGCGACGCGCGACATATCTGCCGGTGCCGAGGAAGCCTAGCGGGAGCGTCACGGTGCGCGCGGCATCGGTCATGGCGCCGATATACCAGCGCTTTCCCTTGCGGCGCGCAATCGCGACATAGTCGCCGATGTCACCCGCCAGGAAGCGCGTCTCGTCCCAGGTCGCCGGCACGTCGCGGAGGAAATCGAGCCCGGGCTGGCCGCGATACGCGTCGGGCGAGTCCGCGACGCTGCCGAGTGGGCTCTCATACACCACGTACATGGCGAGGCCGGCGGCGCGCGTCGTCTGGACCTCGGGTGCGGTCGCGGTGATGCGGAACGTCGCGGGTGTGCGGTTGCGATACCCGCCCGGCGTATAGTCCATCGGCCCGGCGAGCATCCGCGTATAGGCGAGCGTGATGTTGTGCCGCGCGGTGATCCGCTGCGTCCATTTGTTGTATTCCGCGCCGAGCACACCCTCCTGGGTGATGAAGTTCGGCCAGGTCCGCGTCATGCCCCATGGATGCGTCGCGCCGTGCAGATCGAGCAGCAGATGGCGCCTGGCGGTCGCCGCGGCGAGACGGTGGTAGAAGCCGATCATGACCTGGTCGTCGCGGTTCATGAAGTCGACCTTGATCCCCTTGAGGCCCCATGCCGCAACCTGATCGAGGATCCGGTCCATATCCTGGTCGAGCAGCTTCCAGTGGATCCACACGATCAGGCCGACGCCGCGCTGACGTCCGTAAGTGACAAGCCCGGGCAGGTCGATCGCGGCGATCGGCTTGGTCGGGTCGGCGCCGGGACGCAGCGTCGCGCCGTCGCCGCTGTTCGCATACCAGCCATCGTCGATCATCATGTACGGCAGCGCGGTCTGCGCGGCGAAATCGATGAAGCGTTTGATCGTGGCGTCGTTGGTGCCGGCATCGGGGACGCCCGCGAGGACCGGGCCGGACCACCAGTCCCAGGCGGTCTTGCCGGGCTTTACCCACGCGAAGTCGCCGGCTGGCGCGGGGTTGAGGCTGGTGAGCAATGTGTTCTCGATCAGCGCGCCGGGGTTTGCGCCGACCATGACGACCCGCCACGGCGAGCGCAGACCGGCGCCGACCTCGGCTTTCACCGCGATATCGGGATCGTCGGGGCGGCGGGCGAGCTTGGCGGCGACGCCGAGCGCGCCGGTCTCGGTGCCGGTCAGGTACATTGCGGGCCAGTCGGTGACGTCCGCTTCCGCGAAGGCGAGCGCGGGTCCGCCATTCCCGGTCGCGCAGACCAGCGGCAGTTCGTAGAGGTTATGCGGACGGATCGCCGAAGCGCGCACCGGATCATATTCCCCCTCGTGGCTGGTGCCGAAGCTGCCGAGATTGAGACCGTGACAGGCATAATCGGCGGGGAAGGCGAACTGGCTCAGTTCGTTGGCGATCCGCACGGAGGTGAGGGTCGGCTGGCGCGGAATGGCGTAGCGGAACGCGATCCCGCTGTCGTAGGCGCGCAGGACGATATCGAGCTTGCGGCCGGTCGCGAGCGGCTCGGCATAATGGACGACGATCTCGTTATAGCGATCGTCGACGCGCGACACCTTGCCCGCGGGCAGCGTGTAGCGATCGGTGCCCGACCGACGATCGATGGTCGCGACCTTCAGTCCGTTCGCGAGCTTGGCATAATGTTCGAACTCGAGCCCGAGCGTCGACGGGGACAAGAGCGTCTGCCCGCCGACATCGAGCCGGTAGGTCGGCTGGTCCTGGTCGTTGGTGCCCAAAGTCACGGTGATGCGCCCGTCCGGCGATGCAAGCGACTGTGCTGAAGCCGTGGCCGAGACCGTCGACAGCAACGCTGCGGCGAGAATCTGACCCCTCATCGTGCCACCACGCGCGATGAGGCGACGTTCCAGCCGCGTAGGGTGACGCTGGGCGACGATGCCTTCGCGGTCGGGTAGCGGATCTCGATATCACGGGTCTCGCCGGGGAGCAGCGAGACGTAATTGTCGCTGAAATACGCCGGCAGGACCTGCGTGCCGTCGGCGTTCATCACCGTCAGCTTTGTTTCGATCGCGGGCGTCGCGCTGCCGTTGGTCAGCGTCACCGTCGCGACGGTCTCCGCGCCATCGACCCGGGTGGTCGCGGTGCTGCCGAGGGTCACCGCGGCCAGCGTGTTGAGCGCCTGGAACGCGGCATCGTCCTTCGCCTGCCAGTAGAAGTTGGTCGACAGCCGCTTGCCCGCAGCGTCGGTGGCTTCGAGCCGGACCAGCGCGACGCCCTGTTGCAGCAGCGGCGCGAGATCGAGCGTGAAGGCATCGGTGGTCGCCTCGCGCGGCGCGGCGATCTTCACGGTGCGATCGGCGAGCGTGCGGTTGTCGAGGCTGACGACCTTAGCGGTAACCGTCACGCCGCGCAGGTCGGCGAGCCGGTTGTTGACCAGTACCACCTTCCAGTCGGGCAGGTTCATCTGGACATGGACCGGCTCCGACGCCGTCTTGACGCCGTAGAACGACGCCTGCGTGTCGTAGTCCGACGAGAAGATCTGCCACGCCGAGGACGGCCAGGCGGGCTGCGTCATCCACAGCATCCGGCCGCTATGCTCTGTCCACAACCGCGCGTTCATCCCTTCGAAGATCGCGCGGTACGATTCATACTGCATCATCTGCGCCTTGCGCTCGAAATCGGCGAGGCTGGTGCCCGCGCCGAAACGCGTCCCGAGCACGTCCATGTACGTCTTCACCGCGCCGTTCCCGGTCTGATGCCAGTCGTGATAGGCCCAAGCGTCGCTGATCGGCCACTGGTCCGCCGCGGGGATCGCGCGCTGCCACGCCTCCAGCGTCGGCAGCGACGGCGTGCCGCTTTCGACCGAGAAGCCCTTGGCATGCTCGGTGAAATACTCGACCGGCGGGCGCCAGTTATACGGGCCCGAATTCTGCAGGTTCACGCGGTTGGACGAGCCCATATAGAGCCGCGTGCCGTCCTCCTTGTCGATCAGAGTCTCCAGCGCCTCGTTGAGGATCGGCTGCGGTACGCCCTCGTTGCGGCCGAACCAGGCGACGATCGACGGGTGGTTGCGATAGCGCTTCACGACGTCGGTCGCGTTGGTCATGAACAGCGCCGGATCCTGCGCCTCGAGATTGTAATCCTGCGTCGATTCCCAGAAATCGTTGAGGATCATCAGGCCGTATTCGTCGGCGAGGTCGTAGAAAGTGTCCTCCGTGTTCTGGCCGACCCAGTTGCGGATGATGTTGAGGTGCGCGTCCTTATGGAGGCGGAAGAACGGCTCGAGGCGCGCGCGGTCGACGCGCTTCATGAAGTCGTCCATGCCGATATTGCCGCCGCGCGCCGCGATCTTCACGCCGTTGACGCGGATCACGAGATAGGGGGACAGGCCGTCCTGGCCCTTGATCGGGGTGACCGCGGGCGATTTTTCCGCGCCGGGGACGAGGCTCGCCGCCCAGCCGTTCGATACCTTGCGGATGCCGGTGTGCGTGCCGTCGACGATCCGCTCGCCACGCTGCCGCGCCTTGGACAGGTCGATGCCGACGCGGTCGAGATCGCCGTCCTGGTCCATCAGCGAGATGTCGTAAGTCACCTGACGGATGCCGAAGCGGACATGCCTGGTGTCGCTGGTTGCGCCATCGACGGTCGCGGTGAGGGTCAGATCGTGCAGCGCCGGGTCGCCGTAGCCGTTGGGCCACCAGAGCTTGGGATTGCGCACCGACAGTTGCGGGAAGTCGGTGGGCTTCATCACCACGGTCGTCGTCTGGCCGGGGGCGAGCGTCACCGGCTTCTCGACCGAGACGCCGTCGAACGCGGCGCGGACGATCGCGGTCACCGCGCGGTCGGACGGGTTCGCGACGGGCACGCCGATCTCGATGTCCGCGACGCTGTTGTCGGGCTTGGGCAAGGTCGTGACGACTTGGGCATCACCGAGCGTCGCCGCGCCGCTCGTGGTCAGCGTCACGCCGCGCCACATGCCGGTGTTGCGGTCGCGGATGCTGGGGATCCAGTCCCAGCCTTCGGTCGCGACGAAGGTCGGGCCATCGAGCATCATCATCCCGCCATTCTCGCCGACGCCTGCGGTCAGCGATTCCTCGTGTGCGATGCCCGGATGCGGGGGTGGCGAGACCTTCACCGCGATCGCGTTGCGACCGGGGCGCAGCTTGCCGGTGACGTCGAACCGCCCGCGGACGAACGCGCCCTTCATCGTGCCGATCGGTGCACCGTTCAGCCAGATCTCGGCGCTGTAGTTGACGCCGTCGAAGGTGAGCACCTGACGCTTGCCCGTGGTTTCGGTCGGCGCGTCGAATTCGGTACGGTACCAGTAATCCTGCCGCGCGAGGTTCTCGGGGATCGTCATGTTGTTGAGGCCGTAGGCGGGGTCGGCATAGACGCCGCGGTCGACCAAGGTCGTCAGCACCGTGCCCGGCACCGTCGCGACATACCAGCGCGAGGCATCGAACCCCTCGCGGCTGAGCGTCGTGCCCGGTGCGGTCACCTTGGGTGCCTCGGCCAGTTTCCAGCCGGCGACGGTCCATTCGCCGGGACGGACCGCGACGATCGCGGGGCCGGTCGGCAACGGCTTGGCGACCGGCGCGGGGAAGGGGGCCTTCGAGGCAGGGCGCGTCCACGCATCCTGCTGAACAGTCTGGCCAAGCGACTGGCGGACCTGCACAGGCCAATCCGGACTGCCGTTCTGATAGAGCGTCAACGCGGGGTCGGGCGTCGTGCTCGCCTGCGTCCGGACCGCCGCGGCATCGAGCGCACCGGCCTGTAGCGCGAAGCCTGCGACGCGGCCTGCGAAGACCGGACCGGCCCCCCGCGGGGCGATCGTCGCGACCGGGGCAACCGGCGCGACCGTCAGGCGACGCTGCGCCACCTGTCGTCCATCGACAAACAGCCGCGCCTGCGTACCGTCGAAGGTGGCGGCGACGTGATGCCATGTGTCCGCCGTGATGCGCGCGCTGGCGGTCAGCACGCCCGCTTCGGTGACGAGGCTGGGGCGACCTTGATCGAGCGCGAGATAGCGGCGCGCGCCGGTCGTGGCGTCGCCAAATCCTGCAACCAGAGCGGTACCGTTCGGGATCGCTTTCGGTTCGAGCCAGGTCGACATCGTCCAACTCTGCGCATCGATCGCGACGGCACGATCGCCGCCGATCGCGGTCCTGACGCTATCGCCGCCAGCAGGCGCGACGACGTTGAAGGGGCCATAGGTCTGCGCCGTCGCCGCCGTGGCGCCGCACAAGGCCAGCATCGAAATCGTGCTTGCGAACAGACGGTTGCGCATTCTCACCCTCCCGGAAAGCGGGATCTTGGTCGCCCCGCCGAACTGCGCCGCATCAAGCACAGGCGTCGGAAAAAGCCAAATTGAATTGCAGATTGTCGGAGGGCGGCATCATGTCGTCGCCCTGACAGCAAATTCATTTGCACCGCGGCGCGGTTGAGCGCTTGCGACGGGGTGAGAAAACAGACGTCAGGAATAGCCATGTTCGAGCAACGGGTCGCGATCGTCACGGGTGGGGAATCGGGGATCGGCGCGGCCTGCGCCAAGGCGTTGGGCGATGCCGGTGCGCGCGTCGTCATCACCTATTTCAAGGATGTCGCGGCGGCGAACGCGGTCTGCGCATCGATCGGTAAGGGTCGCGCGATCGCAGTGCAGACCAATGTCGGCGACGAGGCGGCGGTCGAACAGCTCTTTGCCACCGCCGAAAAGGCGTTCGGCACGGTCGACTTGCTGGTGAATTCGGCGGGGCTCAACATGACCGGGGTCAATCTGGTCGATATGGAGTTGGCGCAATTCGACCGGGTGATCCGATCGGATCTGTACGGGCCGTTCCTGACCTGCCGGCGGATGGTGCGGGCGCTGGAGGCGAAGGCGGCGAAGGGGCGGATCGTCAACATCTCGTCGATCCACGAACGTGCGCCGCGGCCCGGCGGGGTCGATTACGATTCGGCCAAGGGCGGCCTGTCGCAGCTGACCGCGACGCTCGCGCTCGAACTCGCGCCGAAGGGGATCGCGGTCAACGGCGTCGCGCCGGGGATGATCCTGACGCCGATGAACCAGTCCGCGCTCGATCATCCGGAGGAACTGGCGGCGAAGGAAGCGGCGATCCCGTGGAAGCGTGCGGGGCGGCCCGACGAGGTCGCTGCGCTGGTCGTGTTCCTGCTGTCGCCGGCGGCGGATTATATCACCGGTACGACCGTGACGATCGACGGTGCGCTGTCGCTGACCGTCGCACAGGGGGCCTGATCCGATGCTGAGTTATGTCGTCGAGCAGCTCGACACCGTGACGATCTCGGCGGCGTCGCCGATCGACGGGATGGACCTGATGAGTCCGTTCGTCTGGAAGGAAGGCGAGCTGTACCGCGTGATGATCCGCGGCGTGCCGCATCCGCTTGGGGCGCATGATCCGACCGGGATCATCGCCGGCGGGGCGAGCCGGGACGGGCTGCATTTCCAGATGGATCCGGGGCTGGCGATCGTGCCGGGACCGGGGCCTGCCGATCTCGGCGGGTGCGAGGATCCGACCGTGCTCGTCACCGATCGTGAATATCTGGTCTATTATACCGGCGTCGATGCGGCGCGGGCGCAGGGCTCGATGATCCTCGCGGCGGGGCGCGAGCTCACCGCGCTGGCGAAGGAGGACCTGGTGCTCAAGGCGCCACCGGGCGAGGGGAACATCAAGGAGGCGACGCTGGCGCAGACGTCGGCGGGCGACTGGCGGCTATTCTACGAATATGCCGCGAACGAGGCGTCGCGGATCGGCATGGCCAGCGCACCGACCGCGAAGGGCCCGTGGACCGTCCTGCCCGACCCGTTCGGGATCCGCGAGGACAGCTGGGATAACTGGCATTTGTCGACCGGGCCGATCATCCAGGTCGGCGACCGGGACCCGGTGATGTTCTATAACGGCGCGACGCATGACGCGCGCTGGCGGATCGGCTGGATCAGTTTCGATCCGGCGTTCACGCGCGTGACCGGGCGCGGGATCGAGCCGATGCTGGTGCCGCCGCCCGCGCTCAGCCGCGAGGCGACCGATATCGCGTTCGCCGCGTCGACGGTGATCGAGGGCGACCGGATCGCGCTGTATTTCTCGCTGGAGGACCGGATGCTGCGGCGGGCGCTGATCGGGGTGTATTCGCGGTAGTGTCTTCATCCTCCCCCGCCAGGGAGAGGTGGCGACGTTTGGCGACGGAGGGGGCGGTAAGGGTTTACCGCTGTTCCGTGTCCACCCCCTCCGTCTCGCTACGCGATCCACCTCCCCCTTGCGGGGGAGGATTGGTAAGCAGAAAGTTGCAGCGAAGGCAGCTGTCCGGCGTTATCGAGGCGCGCTCCCTTTTTCACACGGGGCGCGCCGCCAAAGGACCAATCCGATCTTCCAGCTGATCTTCTCGCTGCCGTGCCTGTACGTGATCGGCCGATGGCTCTGGCCGCTGTCGCTGGCGATCCCGGTCAAGCTCGGCGTCGCGGTGCTGTTGCTGCTCGCCTCGCAATATCATTCGTGGAGCCGGCTGTCGTCGGGATCGGTGTTCGCACCGGAATTTCCCCGCGCCATCGTCATCGCGTTCAACTGGGCGTTCGGGGCGATCCTGTTGCTCGCGATCCTTCAGATCCTCGTCGATCTCGGCACGCTGGTGATGCTGATCGTCCAGCGCGGCACGGTCGTCCCGGACGGAGTGCGCTATGCGATCGCTGCACTCGCCGCGTTGCTCGCGGCGATCGGCGTCGCCAACGCGATCCGCGTGCCGCCGGTGGTGGATGTCGAGGTTGCGATCCGCGACTTGCCGCCGCAGTTCGATGGCTATCGGCTGTTGCAACTCACCGACCTGCATATCAGCCGGCTGTTTCCGGCGGCGTGGGCGCGAAAAGTCGTCGATCGCGCGAATGCGTCGGGGGTCGATCTGATCGTCGTGACGGGCGACTTCATCGACGGATCGGTGGCGATGCGGCGGGAGGACGTCGCGCCGCTCGCCGAGCTGCGCGCGCCCGATGGCGTCTACGCGATCCCCGGCAATCACGAATATTTCTTCGATTACGCGGCATGGATGCGGCACCTGACGGGAATGGGCATCCGCATGCTGCCCAACGCGCATGTGCTGCTCGCGCGCGGCGATGCGCGGCTCGTGCTCGCCGGCGTGACCGATCTGTCCGCGCCCGCGGTCGGGCAGGCGGGACCCGACCTCGGCGCCGCATTGGCTGGCGCTCCCAAGTCCGCGCCCATCGTGCTGCTCGACCACCAGCCGAAGATGGCGCGGCGGGCGGCGGCGCGCGACGTCGCGCTGCAATTGTCGGGGCACACGCATGGTGGGATGATCCGCGGCTTCGATCGGATTTTCGCGCTGGCCAATGGCGGCTTCGTCTCGGGTCGCTACGACGTCGACGGCATGACGCTGTACGTCAGCAACGGCACCGGCTTGTGGCCGGGCTTCGCGCTACGGCTCGGTCGCCCGCCCGAAATGACGCGGATCACGCTGCGTCGCGCGGTGCCGCACGATCAATAATGAGACATTGTAACGCCTTTGCGCTCCATGCAACAAGAGCGTCATCACTCCTGCCATTGTGAGTCTGAAGATGCCGCGTTCCAGCCTGCTCCGTTCCGCCGCCATCCTGTGCTGCCTGGCCAGCCCCGCAACCGTCCTGGCGGCGCCCAATACCGGTCGCGTCAATCCGCTGACCGTCCCCAGCACGCTGCCGTTCCAGGCGCCGCGGTTCGACCAGATCAAGGACACCGATTACCAGCCCGCGCTCGAACAGGGCATGGCCGAGCAGATCGCCGAAATGCGCAAGATTGCCGACAACCCGGCGGCGCCGACCTTCGCCAACACGATCGAGGCGATGGAGCGCTCGGGCCGGACGCTCGACCGTGCGAGCCAGGCGTTTTTCGGCGTGTCGCAGGCGAACACCAACGACGCGCTCGACAAGGTCCGCAGCGCGGTGGCGCCGAAGATGGCGCAGCACGGCGACGCGATCTATCTCGATCCCAAGCTCTTCGCGCGCGTCCAGGCGCTGTATGCGAAGAGGGACTCGCTCGGGCTCGATGCCGAGCAGAAGCAGGTGCTGGAGATTTATCACAGCGATTTCCTTCATGCCGGCGCGCAGTTGAACGATGCCGACAAGGCGAAACTGCGGTTGCTCAACACGCAGATCTCGACCGCGACGACCGACTTTCAGCAGAAGCTGCTCGCCGGCACCAAGGCAGGCGCGCTGGTGGTGGACGACAAGGCCAAGCTCGCTGGGCTGAGCGATGCGGAGATCGCGGCGGCGGCGGAGGGCGCGAAGGAGCGGGGGGTGCCGGGCAAATACGTGCTGTCGTTGCAGAACACGACGCAGCAGCCGGCGCTCGCCTCGCTCAACGATCGCGCGACGCGTGCCGCGCTGTTCGAGAAGAGCTGGAACCGGTCGCAGCGCGGTGACGCCAATGACACGCGCGCGCTAATCCAAAAGATCGCGCAGTTGCGCGCGCAGAAGGCGCAGCTGCTCGGCTATCCGAACTACGCCGCCTATTCGCTGTACGACCAGATGGCGAAGACCCCGGCGGCAGCGAAGGGCTTCATGACGCAGCTCGTCCCCGCGACCGCCGCGGAGCAGCGTCGCGAGGCGGCCGAGTTGCAGAAGACGATCGACGCGACCGGCGCGTCGTTCCCGCTCGCACCGTCCGACTGGGATTTCTATTCGGACAAGGTGCGCAAGGCCAAGTACGACCTCGACCAGAACGAGCTGAAGCCGTATTTCGAGATTTCGCGCGTGCTGACCGACGGCGTGTTCTTCGCCGCCAATCAGCTCTACGGCGTTACCTTCAAGGAACGCCGCGATATCCCTACCTATCAGCCGGACATCCGCGTGTTCACCGTCTACGACAAGGACGGCTCCGAACTCGGCCTGATGTATTTCGATTACTGGAAGCGCGACAACAAGGCGGGTGGCGCGTGGATGTCGAACTTCGTCGGCCAGTCGAAGCTGCTGAAGACCAAGCCGGTCGTCTATAAT
>Ga0308170_10004183_pt1 | contig 11445 bp, 17 predicted proteins | sample PhyBR2_2_FD_202136 | JGI IMG/M metagenome (GOLD analysis project Ga0308170, IMG submission 202136) | Phyllosphere microbial communities from UC Gill Tract Community Farm, Albany, California, United States - DLSLSB.R2 | ecosystem: Host-associated > Plants > Phyllosphere > Unclassified | place... | reverse complement strand
AAGGAGGTAGAAACCCTCGTTTTGTCAGATTCGGATTAGCAGATTTTGTCCTTACTATCCAAGTTTTTTGTTGTTTTACCCCAATTACGCATATTGGCAACTCATCTCGTCGTCATTTCCCTCCCGCCCGTAGTCGTTCGTCGAGATCGATTGACGTTTGCGGTTGCGAAATCATTTGATTTGGAAACTTTCCTCGAAAACGCTTCATTCCTCCTCTCCCTCCACCTCAATCAGCTTTCCTCTCGCCCGATCTCAACAATGGCCTCCGACTCTACGCGCTCATGGGACCTGTACCCCGTTACTGAAGAGAACTCGAAAACAACGATTCCCGATCTCCTCGACTTGATCAAGGCTCTCGCACTCTACGAGAAGGATCCGGATGCAGTTGAAGCTACTCCAGAGCTATTGAGGAATGCTCTCTTTGGAGAGGAAGCTAAGGGAGGGAGGAAATATGCAGAGTGCGTTCTGGCATACAGAGGAGAACCGGGGAAGGAAGGGAGTGAACCGGTTGGAATGGCTGTTTACTTGTATGTTCTGCCTCTCTAGTCTCTCAAGCGGATACACGAGCTAATCTGAAGATTCCTCTCGTTCGCTCCCCCACTTCCTTTCGAAAACTCCCCTTCTCCTTTCTCACTCGACATCTTTCGATCCGTCTCATTCGACATCAACTACAATGACACTCTACCTTCTCTTTGACCACGACATCGATCGGCTTCCCTCGTCCTCACTATTCCAACTTTCCCTTTTCGCAAAATCGACAATTCACAGCTACACTTTCTCAACATGGACGGGACGAGGAGGACTGTACCTCGAAGATCTATTCGTGACCGAATCTATGAGAGGCCAGGGAATCGGAAAAGCGTTGTTCGGATACTTGGGGAAACTATGCAAGGATTTAGAATTACCTCGAATGGATTGGGTCGTTTTGGATTGGAACACTCCCGCTCAAGAGGTGTATCATCGAATGGGTGCACGCCACAAGAAGGAATGGTGGGGGATGAGGCTAGAGGGAGAATCTCTGGCCAAACTCGCACAGTAGAGAATAGAAATGCATAGAGTACTCTATCAGATTGTTGTCCGGTAATCGAGAGAACGGGCGTCAAGAAGAACAACGTCGTCTGACGCCTCAGACAAAGTACGTCTCCCTCAGCGATTCTCACGGTCGATGGCAAAGCGTAATCGAGAAAAAGAAGCCTCAAGTTGCAGACTACGATCTGATCTCGTCCAACAGCTTCTTTGCGTTGTCGCTCATTCCCTTGACATTGATGACTTCGGGATCTTCCGAGAATCCTAGGTCGTTGAGGTGTTTCTGGGCTGCGGTTGGCCAATCAAAGGAGGACGGCATGTTGCGAACGTTGACGATCAAGTTGGGCGGTAGAATGCGATTGATGTCTTTCGAATCAAGAGCTGTAGCTCTTCGTAATGTCTCTATGTTGTCAACAGCAGAATCACGAGCCGCGTCAGTTCCACAGCGCATTTCGCTGACTGCACAGCCGAAGCAAGGTCAGCTCGAGAAGCGCGTACTCCGCGCGCGAAACATCGGAAGAGGGACGTACAGAAGCGATCACGTTCTTCCTCCAACTGTAGCGCTTGCTTCTCGAGGTCGAAGATCCTAGCGAATGTATCGCCTCCTGATCGCAAGTGCCTGCTCACGAAGTTGAGTCAGTCAGTCGAGCGTGCCTTCGTTACGAAGGAGAGGCACGTACTGTTGAATACCTCTCCACATCACCACTGCTTTGCGGTAGTAGTCATCGGGAAGAAGCTTGAGAGCGAGATCATAGTAGCGACTTGATTTCTTCGCGAGAACTAAATCGCATGTCGCTATTTGACCTGGTGAGACTTCGTCGAAAGGTACTGCAGCACGACGACCCGAGGTAAAGGCTAGAGCGATGTAAGCACGAGCGATAGGCATAAGCTACACGACCATCTCCAAGGGTCAATCGTTTTTCGGGATGAGCAGGGCAAGAATGGGGAAAACTCACGTGATAAGCGAGACGATGGACGTCGGAAAGATCGTTGGGCCAGGATCGACGAGGATTGTTCTTGATGATGGAGCGAGCGACGAGATCTATTGCGTCGAGCGAGATAACGGGAGAATTCCCGATTTGTTCAGTATGAATCGTAGTTTCGATGTATAGCTCTATCCGCAAAGAGTAAGTCGCTGAGGCTGAGCTTCGCGGTAGAGAGATCTGAAGAACCAGTAGCTCTCGCTTCGATTAGTCGGATTCGCTTTGAACCGTAAGTATCCTCATCTTGTTTCGAAAATTCTTCTCCCCATTCTCGTTTACCTTCCACTAGAAGATCTCGCGCTAGTTCGAGATCCGAGATTGCCGCTCCTGTGCATGCTGCGTTCACAGTAAGCTGTCGACAGCCTCCGGCGAGAGCGAGTGGACGAACCAAAGTTTTTCTTCAAGGACTTCGACCAAGAGTTCACGATACACCAGCTCGAGATGATCGATACAATAGACATGATACTAATCAGGGGTGTCAAAGGTTGTCAGCTCCGAAGGGCGCAAGGCGGTCGAAGAACTCGCCGAATCCACCCTTCTTTCTCCATCCTCCTTCGAAGATCAGCGATAATTGCCCACGCAGTCCAGCGCGTGTTTTTGAAGTACTTTGATGCATCTGCTACATCCCACTCGCGGACATTGAGCTTGCCCAACTTGTCGTAAGGAGAAATGCCGGGTGATCGAATCTCGAAAACAACGCCCATTGGATCGAGGAGCAGTGCTTCTGCGATTGTCGTTGATCATCAGCGAAACAATCTGGAGGGGAAATCCGGGAGAAAGGAACTTACGAGCGATGAAGTTGCTTGCTGGAGAGAATTCCATCATTTCGCACCTTTCTTCGGAAACGACCACGAAAGCACAATCGAGAGCAAAGATTCCCTTCGAGCAGAAATCGAGAGCGTGAAGCAAGAAATTGATGCCTCCTCCGGGCTTGACAGTGTAGCGATGCGCACGCTTCTCGATCTCGAGTTTCGTGGTCCACGCTGTTGACATGGCGCAGACCAAACCATCGGATCCCTTTCGACTAGCATCAAACTCGGGTGAAGCCATAGCAGCCTTGCCGATTTCGTCTATTGCTGATTGATAGCGTTCTCGGGCTGCGACATCGCTTGTCTCCTTGATCGCTCGAGCATCTGCGGAAGAAACATCTCATTCAGACGCGGATCTTCGAGACGAGTGTGAAATAGACTCACAGCTAGTTTGTGCGAGTTCATACTGCTTCAGTCTGAAGTAGGCTTCTCCCCATCGAGCGAATCCTTTCGAGTAATGTTTGTCTTTGCAGATAGCTTCGTAAGCATCGTCACGAGCTGTTCAACGTGAGCATGATCAGCCGGGGAGACTCAGCACGCTAACGCTGACGCGGAGAGCTTACCTTCGACAGGTCTATCGAGGCGCAATAAAGTAGCGGCACGATTGGAAAGAATTCGAGACGTTGCGATGGGATCTGTTTCAACTTCGAGTGCTTCACTATAAGCTTTGAGAGCTTGCTCGTATTCCTCGCTTGCATAGTGTGAATTGCCGAGCGTCCTGAGGACTTCAGACATGGTTACCCTGCGTGGAAACGAGCGAGTAAAGTCAGCGATGCTCCCATCTCAGCTTCTGTAGCTCGAAGCCGGTCCACATAGTCTCTATAACACATCTTAGCACATCATGCTAACCTCAATTCCCTTTGAGCTGTCGTCGCTGTCTTTCTCCCCTCATTCAACCTCCATCTCAGATCCTCGATTTCTCTTCTCTCTTCTCTCCTGTTACCCTATTAACCAGTTGTACTAAGTGAAGCGATGCTTACAGATTTTCGAGGGTTGTCTTGAAGTACTGAAGAGCTGTGTAGTCGAATGAAAGTGAAGGGAAGGGGAACAACCTTCGAAAGTTCCCTCTGCCTCGTTCCGCAACTTCATTCGACTGAGTTGAAGAAAAGATAACAGTGTCAAGAGCCCCTCGAAAACAGGAGCGCAAGTCTGAAGCCAATAAGTGAATCAGCGATTCTCAGTTTCTTCGACTTTTCGCAATTCTTGACATCTCGACATCCGTTCTTTCAGGTTCTCCCCGATTACTAGACTCTACTCGCATTGACATTATGACTCTCGAGCTCATTAGCGGAACAAACAAACTGTATTCGTTGCGTAAAAGGAACAACTACGAAAGACTGATTTCGCAAAACTTCCTTTGAAACTTCAAGCGTTGGACTACTTTCGATTATCGATGCGAGCCGTCTTTCCATCGATGAAAGCGTACAATTGAGCCTTGACGACGATTCCGACATCTCCAGGCAACTTTGACCAGTACTCGGGAGTGAAGATTGAATCCATGTCGATCGATTCGTTGTTCCATCCGATGTTGAGAGTGGGAGCAGCTTTGAGTACGAGATTGATAGGATCGACACCATTCAAAGGTTGAGTCGAAGGTGATTTGAGCCAGTCTCGAAGAGCTCGAACTCGCCCTTCGACAAAAGTACGAGCAGGATCTTCTTCGTCGAGGTGAACAACTAGAGTTCGAGCAAAAGTGTGTGGCTGCACGAGTGAGTGAGAGAGGGAGAAGGAGAGACTCACAGAATCGAACTAGATCTTTACGAATCTTCTCAGCTTCCTCTGCTAGTTTCAAGACTTCTTTGACGGTCTTTCCTCCTGCGAGCAAGTGCCTGCGCGAGAGCGGGGGGGTGATTAGTTGAGGGGTAAATAGCGAGTAGCGAGGAGCGGAGAAAGAGAGAGCATTGAAGACAGGGAAGTGGAGAATGAGGAGGAAATCAATCAAAGGTGGGTTAGCCAGAGAACTCACATTTCGAGAGCTTTGAACCCAATCGAAGGTTTTCCGTAGTAATCGTTTGGGAACAACCTGTAAGCGAGGTCGTAGCAGCGAGCGGCTTTCTTTGCATTCGCGAGATCGGCGAGTGCAGCGGTTCCAACTTTGAGCTCGAGAGGGTTCAAAGGTGCTTGAGCTCGTCGAGATGCAGCGTATCCGAGTGCAGCGTGGGCGTGAGCGGTGGGCATGACCTGCGTGGAATGACAGAGTGAGCAGTGCTGTGAGCATCTCGAAGCTAAGAACTGAGAACTCACATGAGTCGAAAGTCGAGAAATGCGCACTCCTTTGTCATTGCGACGAGGGTTCGTACCGATGTACTCAGAAATGAGGTTTCTAGCGAGAACTTCGATCAACTCGAGCGAGAAGGCAGTCGTCGCAGAATCGCTCCAAGCCATCTGATTCGCTTCGACTCGATAATCTGGGGATCACAACACTGCTGTCAGCTATTACAAACGGGGTGAGTAGCTACGAGAAGATTTTTGTACTCACGCAGAAGCTGAGCTCGCATCATGCGATAGAACGTCGGTCTGAACGAGCTACCCTTGTTTTCCCACGCAACGTCTGACCAAAATTCGTTTCCCTTTTCGATGATAGCGATTGCCAGTTCGAGCTCGATAATCGCTTCACCTGTATCAATCAATCTCGACCGATTCAGTCAGGCTTGTCAGAAGGAAGGAGGAAATTGGTCGGTCATTCACCGTGCTTTTTAGCAGAACTGTTGATGAACGCTAAGAGAACGGAACCTCGGATGATGACTGATGCTGTAGTACGGATACTACATAAAAGGGACAGTTCCGTCAGCTAGTCTTGCACGCGCTCGTTCCGATACAAGAGCGAAAAGATACGAACATTGACCAATCTTGACCATTTCGACGTTGTTTCTCGAGATCGGCGATGATTTCTCCCGCTGTCCACCTCCGACCCATGAAGTACTTCTTGACCGAAGCTAGATGCATGAATTGGATACCGGTCAATTCGAAGAATCTGTCTCGATAGGACCAAGTTCCCATTTCGCTATTTGGCATAGCGAATGCTAAATGATCGATCAAGATGCATTCTGTTCACGACTACTGCTGATCAGTATTCTTCGAGAGATTGAGAGACAAACTCGATCGCGTACCAGCGAGATGTTGATTGACGAGACTTGCTGGTGCTCCCATAATTTCACCATCCTTCTTGAACAGCGCCTTGTCCAGGTCTGCCCAAGCTTTTGCCGCCATGTTCCAGCCATCTATCATAATCGGAATAGCACCATCGTGAAGCTGATACCCTTGAGCCTTTGCATGCATGACTCGTTGAATCCACGTCGAATGATATCTTTGACCGAGAGCTTTGACTGAACTCGGTACGAACGAGTTTGACTGTTGACGAGCTTCGCTTTCTTGCACAACTTTGCGAGCAGAGACGTACTGAGCCCTGATCGTTGGAGTCTCAGCAGTTCGAATCGCTTCCGAATCTGCATTCTCACGACATCATCAGCGAGACTCTCCTTACACAGAGAGGGCAGTCGAGACTCACAAGCGGGTTTGGCGTACGCGTAGTTGCATTGCTTCGAGTAGGCTTGAGCGCAACGAAGGTAAGATTTACTCCAATCTGGTTGAAGTTTGATGCAGAGTTGACCATCTTCGACAGCTTCTTTCAATCGATTGAGATTCGGCAAACACCAAGATCTGTTCGAGAGTAGTACTGCTTTCTGCATGTTGTTCGATTCGTCGACGAGAGTGAGAGCTTGAGAATAGCATTCGAGAGCTTTTCCCCATTCTCTCGCTGCGACGTGAACGTTCCCTTCAATCTTGAGCGCTTCAGCCATCGTAGACCTATTATGTCATCCGAGCCGAGTGTCAGTCGTTAGGATCTAGAGGAGAGAGGAAGCTGTTGAGTTCAAAACAGCGAGAGGTGCGAAAACGCTCACACCTCTTCCCATCGCGGAATTCGATAGACGAACCTGCTAGAGATCTAGTAGACCATCTACAGCCTTTTTACTACCCCTCCAAGCTGTCCTCGTCTCTCTCCAGCTTCATTCAACCTCCATCTTGGACCCGTGATTTCTCCCCTCTCACACTCCCAAGAACCTCGAAAGACAGCTGAGTAGAGTAGAGGGATACTTACAGATCGATTGAAGGTGCCTGCAGGTAGTCCAGAGCAGTGTAGTCGAATGAAAGTGAAAGGAAAGGAAACAACCTCCAAATCTCCAAATTCTCCCCTCTCTTCCTTTCTCCCATCAAAGTCGACTAGGCTCACGACTCGATCAGAACCGTACAGTCAAGCTCAAGATCGCTAAGGAAGCGCGACAAGCTCGCGAGAAACGCTGCCCAACTTTCTCGTCTCTCGAAATCGGACTCTCCTTCATCCCTCTCACACGAGTCGGAGCACTCTGCAGATCAGGCTGAGGTACTTTCTGCATGGTGGCTTCATGGATGAACAGCCTACTTTGGGGATCAGACTTTGATCTCGACTGCCTCTCGAATCTCTCTTAGCTTCGTCTCGCTGTTTCGCTTCTGCTTTTCGTGGGATCCAGCTTCCACTCTTGAAAGGCATATTCAGTCACTGCTTGACCCTCGTCGTCGTCGTCGTTCGGATAATCCGCGGAGGTGAAGTAAAGGAGACGATTCCTCTTTCCCTCTTTCCCTCTTTCCCTCCTTCCCTCTTTCCCTCCTCCTCTTCCTTCCTTCCTCCCCTCACTCATCGCAAACCTTCTACAGCCTCGTCTCGATATGTCAATGCCGACTCACTCGTCGCTCAAGGTTGGCGACTATCTCCCTCTCCAAGGTCCCTCGGTCTATCAAGGTTTGACTCCCTCGAACGACTCGTCAACCCCGAACTCTCCAGCGATTTCTCCTCTTCGACCCGCACATCAAGCTCTCCTCGCAAAGGATGGACCAGCTTTTTCCTCGACAGGTTGGGTCATACAGCTAGAGGAGGATATCGGTCTTCCAAATGCAACAGGTCGCTTTCAAACCTGGGAAGCCAACGTCAAACGATCTGCGACCTCGCCACAAAGAGTACCCCGTTTACTTGTACATGACTCGTCCTAGTCAGGATGCGATCAGGAGCGGGCAAGCTACACAAAGGGGTGCGACAGCGTTAACGGAAAGGGTCACGACGGTTTTGCAGTGGATCGAGAATGCCGCCGCTCGTTATTGGTCTGTCTTGATCTGTCTCTGTCATAAACAGCGTACTGATAAAAACGATGAGAGCAGCTGTTACGCTCGATTACAAGGCCGCGAAGTAGCGTATTGCTATGGACGTTACACTCTCGATCTTCCTGGTGAAGGTCGTTGTTTAGGGTTCATCGTTGAGCGATACGTCACGGGAGACGTCTACGGATTGTCAGACTGGACAAGGATCGTGCGAGCTATGGACTCTGAGAAGCCTATCATTGGGATGATTGAGCGCGGAGAGAATGTGACACTTACAGCAAAGCAATTTGGCACGATCGTAAGTGTCTGTTCGAGTAGCGCTCGAGTCTGGCCTCTATAGCTGATTGAAGCATGACCCTCAATAGACTCGCAGTCAGTTGCAGCTTCAAAATCGTTTCGCAGAATGCGCACCATCCTTCGCTACCCCTTTCGAAAACCTCCTCATTTTAAACTCTACGAATGCCTCTTACATACACTTTATCACGACTGGATTCGTCGTCCCTGGACCTATCGAAGTCGTCCAGGAGCGTCACGAAAGGCAATTGAAGCGATACGAAGTGAAGGAAGGGGTCTCTTTGATGAGGAGGACTGGCAAGAGCAAGGCGAGACTTCTTCAACTCATGCAGCTCTTGTGGCAGTGCCAGAATCCTGCCGAGACCGACTGGTGTCCTTATCTGGAACGATTCGCAAAGTTGATGGTTTGAGCGAGAGTAGTAGTTGTCAATTTTGAACTCTGAACATTGCCAATTTATCTGATCCGACTAATTCTACACTAGGCACAAGCATCCAAGAAGAGCCTTAGACAGAGAGCAGAACTTTCTTTACTACTCAAAAGGGATCGATCTACTGAGCTGCCTGCAATCTTTGATTCACGGCTGCGTGTCGTTCTTGTAGTTCCGCAAGTTGTCCCTCCCTGCAAGAACTCAGTCCCGTCAGTTCTACAGAAATGCCTGAGCGAGAGAATAGGACTCACAAAGCGAAACAACCAATCTCGAGCTGCATATTTCCCGAAACGAGTTCCGTCTACCTCCTTTCCAAACGATTCAGCACCTCTCCTCCCTTCTCCTGATCCAGCTATATCCCCGCGAGCTAGACCTCCATCTCGCATGCTCGTCGCATCCAGTCGTACGGGCATGGCCTGGATGGAGCGCGAATTTTGGCAGCGTCCGAAACCGAGTGAATCTACTCCGTTTCCATTCGATCCTCCTTTCCTGTCGTCTCGAACGAAGTCAATTGTACCATCTTGTCAAGCTCTTGTCTGTCAGTCCCGACTCAAAACATCAGTCAACGGATCAAGCTTCTGAGATAAAAGCTAGACTGACCTTTTCTTGCCCAACTCCTTCTCCAATTCCTCAATGAGCCAATCCTGATCCTCGAGACTCATATCACCCGCTTCTAATCCTTTAGCCTGTCCCTGCAAAAGAGCGAGATTCGTCCTCAATTGAGATGCCTATTCATTCAACCCCGCTTCACGAATCAGTGGATGGAGCTTAAAGACATGCGAGAGAGAGTTGACTGACCTGTTTGTTCAGTTCTAGTTTGGCTGCTCTTGCTTCTACATCGCTTGCACCGGTTGAGGAAGTTGAGGAAGATGTGGAAGTCGTAGAGAGGTTTGCGAGGTTCAGGAGTCGGGGGAATAGGGTTCCAGCGAGTGCGCCATCGAATGCATTGGGTTGTGAGGAGCTCATGGCTAGCCTCGTCGATTCAGTGAATGTGAAGAAGGAAAGAAGAGAGAAAGTTTCGGCAGAATTGATGAACTCATCCTGTACTCTACCATCACGTTCAAATCGCTCAGGAAGCGTCTTGGACAGCTGGTTGATATCTGCAGCACCTTAGTGAGCAGTCAAACAAAGAACTCAAGCTCTCCTCGTCAATCTCAACTTTTTCGCTCCTCACCAAATTATCTAACCGTCTACACGCTCTCGCAAGCTCTCAAAGCTAGGCTGTAGTGATGGTGCAAACATCTCAATCTTCGTATACTTACGAGTGAGTCCGAATCAACTCTCTATCATAATCTTTCGCTAATTTCGCAACTCTCCCCCTCCCTTCCTCCTCTCTCCTCTTCAGAGTTCCCTTACCCTACATCATCCTCGCACACAACCAACGCTACCCCTCGCCCTACGGCACACACATCCTCTCATCCGACGTCATCTCGCGTTCTTTCGACCCTTCCTCAAACGTCCTCACTACAACTCGATTGATGAACAAACGAGGCAAAATGCCTAAATGGGCGCCATCCTTCATTTCATCGATCGGAACGAGTTGGGTCATTGAAGAAACTCAGGTCGATTTGAATCTGTTGGGGGAAGAGGAAGAGGGAGGAAGGGAGTTGAGAACGAGAAGTAGGAATTTGGACCATACGAAGATTATGCAGGTGGAGGAGTTTCAGGTGTTTACTCAGAATAAGGGGAACTCGTTAGCGTGAGTACTCGAGACTACTCTTTTCGACTGAGAGCGAAACAAACATGCTGATCAGTCTGTAGATCTCATGACTCTCACAGTACCGATTCAATGACCTATTCTCGAGTAACATCCGAACTAGATTTCTGGCTCCTTCGAGACAGAGTCGAGAAATTCGGACTCTCGAAACTACCCAAATCAATCTCCAAAGTAAACCTTTTTCCCCTTTCTCCTCTTATCCTCCCTTTCTCATCTCTTACTGACCCCCTCGTTTCTCAGGCTCGATTAGGTCTGAACCTGGTAGCTACCCTCCTGCTTCAACCCTCAACATGCAACACTCTCCTAGACTCGGGCCCACTGAAACCCTACGTATTCGACCCAGTCCCCTCTCCGCTCTCACTCGCGCTCCGTGCAAAACTCGATGAAGCTCGACAAGCGTGGTTGGCAGACCAAGAGAAGACTGGGGCGGTAGGGGAGGAGGAAGAGTTGGAACCTGGCAAGATCTGGAGGGTGAGATGGAAAGAGGCGGTTAGGAGGGGGAGGGAAAGGTTCAGGGAGAGAGTATGTAAAGTTACTGGGTTATTGTGTGATGAGGAGAAAGGTGAGAGGTGTTAGAGAGCTTTGAGAGGGTATCAAGAAGTTGTCGAATGAAGTTGTTCTGTTGTTGTACTATCCATTCGTTTCACAATCTCGTTGATCGCTGCTATGTCAGTATCTACCATCTCTCCACTTGTTCCTCTCCTTGTTCACATCGAGATGCCCCGAATCTTGGGGAGAAAGGTCAAAACTTCGAATCGCTTACACGAGTACATCAAGACATCCAAAACCGCGCACATCTCCTCACATCTACTCGAACTACATTTTCCCCTTCCCCTTCCTTCCTTCACTCCCCTCACTCCTCGCTCTAAATCATTCCAAGCATTCTCGCCCGTTCAGGATTCAATCCATTAATCAATTTCGCACCGCTCTCACCTCTAGCTGGAGGGGGCGGTGGAGGGGAAGAAGAAGCTGCAACACCAGGAGGTGGGAATCCCATTCCACTTTGAGGAGCTCCTGGAGGTGGTCGGAAACCTAAACAAGACTCACTCACAATCAGT
>Ga0308170_10004181_pt1 | contig 11451 bp, 9 predicted proteins | sample PhyBR2_2_FD_202136 | JGI IMG/M metagenome (GOLD analysis project Ga0308170, IMG submission 202136) | Phyllosphere microbial communities from UC Gill Tract Community Farm, Albany, California, United States - DLSLSB.R2 | ecosystem: Host-associated > Plants > Phyllosphere > Unclassified | place... | reverse complement strand
TGAGGTTGACCAGCACCTGCTGGATCTGGATGCGGTCGACGCGGACGATGACCGGGCTTGGTGAGGCCGTGTTGACGACGGTGATCCCTGCCTCGTGCGCGCCGAGCAGGCCGAGGCTGGTCGCCTCCTCGACGAGCAGGTCGAGCGCTTCGTCGCGGAAGCCGGTGTCGCCGCCGTCGACGAACGCGCGGAGCCTGCGGACGATCGTGCCCGCCCTCAGCGATTGCGCCGCCGCCAGGTCGAGCGCCTCGGCGATATCGGCCAGCAGCGGGGCCAATACCGGGTCGGCGCTGTCGGCGATCATCGCCCGCGTTGCTTCCAGGTAATTGGCGATCGCGGTCAGCGGCTGGTTGATCTCGTGCGCCAAGGTCGAGGCCATCGTGCCCATCGCGCTGACGCGGGAGACATGGACGAGTTCGGACTGGAGTTCCTGTACGCGGCGCTCGGTCGCGTGGCGGTTGGTGAGGTCGCGGATGAAGCCGGTGAAGATGCGTTCGCCGGCGATCGACGCCTCGCCGACCGCGAGCTCGATCGGGAACGTCTCGCCCCCCTTGCGCATCGCGCGTTCGAGCCGGACGTTGCCGATCACGTGGCGCTCGCCGGTGTGGCGGTATTTGCGCAGATGCGCGTCGTGGTCGCGCGCCTCGGTCTGCGGCATCAGCATCGCAACGTTCTGGCCGATCACGTCGCTTGCCGCATAGCCGAAGACGAGTTCCGCGGCGGCGCTGAACGAGGCGACGATGCCGTTCTCGTTCATCACGATCATCGCGTCGGGGACGGTGTTGAGGATCGAGCGAAGGTGATGTTCGCGGCGGACGATCGCGGCCTCGGCGGCCTTCTCGTGCGTGATGTCGCGGATCACCTTGCCGAACCCGCGCAGCGCGCCGGCATCGTCGTGGAGCGCGGTGATGGTGACGTGTGCGAGAAATTCGGAGCCGTCCTTGCGGACTCGCCAGCTTTCCTCCTCGATCCGGCCATCGCGGTGCGCGCGGGCGAGGTCGGCTGCTGGTCTGCCCGCGGCGATATCGTCGGCGGGATAGAAGATCGCGAAATCGCGGCCGATGATCTCCGCCTCGGCCCAGCCCTTGATCCGTTCCGCCCCGCGGTTCCAGATCGTCACGCGGCCGCGGGGATCGAGCATGTAGATCGCATAGGTCGTCGCGCCGTCGATCAGCAGCCCGAGTTCCTCCGCCAGCATCGCATCGCCGCGCGCCACCGCCTCAAGGTCGGTACCGTGCGGCGACTGCGACGCGATCATGCGGGCGGTGCGGTAGCTCGGGGAGCGCAGAGGCAAATCATTGAGATGCGGGCCTTGTTCGACACACTGATCCGATCCGCCAGGGGGCAAGAATACGACACCCGCGTTCCGATCATGACGCATGTTAAGCCAAAGACCCGCTATATGCTAATAGTCCTTCGATGATCGCGATCGTCGATAGAATGGTGGCGCCGACGACTAGTCTTCGGTTGGCCTTGGCGACGGCACCGAAATACTTGCAGATCGCGGCGCCCATCATGGCTCAGTGCGATAACAATGTGCAGCGCCGGTCGCGCAGCAGCAGGTCGCGGGTGACGCCGCCGAATGCCCATTCGTGGATCCGGCTGTGGCCATAGGCGCCGGCAACGACAAGATCGGCCTCGATCTCGTCCGCGATGCCGGCGAGCGTGTCTAGGCTGGTGCGCTTCATCCGCGCGACGACCTTGTCCGCATCGACGCCGTGGCGGGCGAGCCAGGCGGTGACGTCGTCGATCGGTTTCCGCGCGTCGATCGCGTCGATCGCCACCTCGACGATCACGACCCGGTCGGCGGCGTGGAGCATCGGCAGCGCATCGCTGATCGCGCGCCGGCATTCGCGCGTATCGGTCCACGCGATCATCACGGTCGAGAAGGTCGCGGTGGCGGCGCCGTCGGGAACGACCAGCACCGGGCGGCCGGCGCGCAGGATCAGGTCGCCGGTGTCGGCATGCGTCGCGAGGTCGGCAAACCCGGGGCCAGCGCTGGTGATGACCAGATCGGCGGACCGCGCATGTTCCGCAACCACACGCGCGATGTTGCCGAGCGTCGGGATCGATCGCCATTCGAGGACGTGCTTCGCAAGTCGCTCGTGCAGGTGGAACTCGGTCTTGGCGCGCGCGAGTTCGTCGGCGACGATATCGCGCTCGATCACCGCATAGTCACCGCCGAGATAGCCATCGCATGCCCCGATCGGCACCGGTTGGCATGCGGCGATGCCGATCACTGCGGCGTCATACTGGTCGGCGAGCGTGGCCGCGACGTCGAGCAGGACGGCGTTGGGCCGGCCGCCGTCGAGATGCACCATCAGGGTCGAATAGGTCATGAGCGGTCTCCCTCTTGCGCACCGCTGTCGGCGTTCGAGTGGGCACCGGAAAGGATCGGGAACTACGCAGGGCGAGCGATGTGCGTAGTTCCCGACGCTGGCCGCGATCGGTCGCGGCGATAGGGTGCGGTCATCGGCTCGGGCCTCTCCGCGCTGTCTTCAGGAGGGTGTCATGTCCCACGACGCAAGATTGCAGAAAGCCGTCCTCGCCGAACTCAATTGGGATCCGAGCGTCCCCGCCGGTCACATCGGCGTCACCGCGAATAACGGTGTCGTCACGCTGAGCGGCCACGCCGGCAGCTATGCCGCGAAATATGCCGCCGAACGTGCCGCCGCGCGGGTCGATGGCGTGAAGGCGGTCGCCGAGGCGATCGAGGTGCAGCTGGAGGACCGCTTCAAGCGCGGCGACGAGGCGATCGCCAGCGCGATCGTCGAGCGGCTGTCCTGGGATACGACGGTGCCACACGACAGCATCAAGGCGCAGGTCGAGGACGGCTGGGTCAGCCTGCGCGGCGAAGTGCGCTGGCATTTCCAGAAGGATGCGGCCGAGGCGGCGGTACGGCCGCTCGCGGGTGTGGTCGGCGTGATCAACCACGTCACGCTCAAACCGCGCGTCGACGTGACCGACGTCAGCAACGACATCCGCACCGCACTGCACCGCTCGTGGTTCTTCGACGGCGACACGATCAAGGTGTCGGTCGACGGCGGCACCGTGCGGCTCACTGGCTCGGTCGACTCGCCGCATGACCGGATGGTCGCCGAGCGCACGGCCTGGGCGGCGCCCGGCGCGGTGAAGGTCGAGAACATGCTCGAGATCGCCTGACTTGGGCGCGCTGTCGTCGCATCGCGAATGTGGTGGCGCCGATGACGGAGACCATGTCTCGGTCAGCCACCAGTGTCGATGCGACGGTCGGACGCTCTTGATGTCTAGCAGTCCCTGGTATTGCTACGCGGGCGTGCCCGGCTGACCACGCGTGGGCATGTCGTTCGTCGGCGTCTGCGGCGTCGGCGGCGTCGCGGTACGCCGGGCAATTTGCGAAAAAGGCGGTCGCGAACGACTATGCCGGGTTCGAACGGCGTGCCACACTCGACGCCTGATCCGCACAAGCGGACGGGAAGGAGACGGGATGCGGATTCGGTGGGACGCGCTTGGGCTGGTGTTGCTGGCCGGCTGTACGGTATCGCAGGACAAGGTCGCGGGGACGGTCGCAAGCGGGGTCGGCAAGATCGACGGTGCGTACCTGACGACCGGCGGTACCGGCAGCGACTGGGCCGCGACCGGGTATAATTACCAGGAGCAGCGCTTCAGCCCGCTCACGCAGATCAACGCATCGAACGTCGCCAAGCTCGGTCTCGCCTGGTCCGCCGACCTGCCCGATGCGCGCGGGCAGGAGGCCACGCCGATCATCATCGACGGCAAGCTGTTCGTGACCGGCCCTTGGTCGAAGGTGTTCGCCTATGACGCGGTGACCGGCAAGCCGCTGTGGACCTACGATCCCGGCGTCGACAAGGCGAAGGCGGTCGATGCGTGCTGTGACGTCGTCAATCGTGGTGTCGCGGCGTGGAAGGGCAAGCTGTATCTCGGCACGCTCGACGGACGACTGATCGCGCTCGACGCCGACACCGGAAAGCCGGCCTGGTCGGTCCAGACCACCGACAATGCCAAGCCGTACACGATTTCCGGCGCGCCGCGCGTTGTGAAGGACATGGTGCTGATCGGCAATGGCGGCGCGGAGTTCGGCGTGCGCGGCTATGTCACCGCCTATGACGCGACGACCGGCGCGAAGAAGTGGCGGTTCTATACCGTGCCGAACGCGACCGGCGCGGCGGATGGCGAGGCGTCCGACGCGGTGCTGAAGGCGAAGGCGGGATCGACCTGGTCGGCGGGCGGGCAGTGGAAACAGTCGGGCGGTGGCGGCACGGTGTGGGACGCGATCGTCTACGATGCCGAACTCGACCAGCTCTATATCGGCGTCGGCAACGGTAACCCTTGGAATCATGGTTTGCGCAGCGAGGGCAAGGGCGACAATCTGTTCCTGTCCTCGGTCGTCGCGCTGAAGCCGGAAACCGGCGCGTATCTCTGGCATTACCAGGAGACGCCGGCGGAAAGCTGGGACTTCACCGCGACGCAGCCGATCATCCTCGCGACCATCCCAATCGGCGGCACGCCGCGCAAAGTGCTGATGCAGGCACCAAAGAACGGCTTTTTCTTCGTCGTCGACCGGACCAACGGCAAGCCGATCGCCGCGAACACGTTCATCAAGTCCGTCAACTGGGCGGACCGCTATGGCCCCGACGGACGTCCGGTCGAGACGGCGGCGGCGCGTTATTACCGGACGCAGAAGCCGTTCGTCGGCGTACCGTCTGCGCTCGCCGCGCATAACTGGCAGCCGATGAGCTTCAGTCCGAAGACCGGGCTCGTCTACATCCCCGCGCAGGAAGTCGGGCTGGCGTATATCCCGCCGCTGACGCCGCAGGATGCCGCGCGCCAGCCGCTGGGGTTCAACGTCGGGCTGAATTTCTCCGAAGGCATGTTGCCGCATGATCCGAAAATCGTCGCGGGGGCGACCAAGGCGACCGTCGGCGCGCTGGTCGCGTTCGATCCGGTCGCGGGCAAGGAGCGCTGGCGAGTCGATTATCCGGTGCCGTGGAATGGCGGCACGATGGCGACCGCGGGCAATCTGGTGTTCCAGGGCACGGCACTGGGCGAATTTCGCGCCTATGCCGCGGATACCGGCAAGCAGATGTTCGCCTATCCGGTGCAGTCGGGGATCATGGCGGGCGCGAGCAGCTTCGCGGTCAACGGCGTGCAATATGTCGCGGTGACCACCGGGCGGGGCGGGTCGTTCCCGTTGGCGGCGGGCTATGCGGGCGGCGCCGCGCGGACCATCCCGAACATCCCGCGCGTGCTGGTGTTCAAGCTCGGCGGTACCGCCAGGCTGCCGGCGTTGCCCGCGACCACCCCGGTCGATTTCACTCCGCCGCCGCCCATTGGAACGCCGCAACAGGTCGCCGAGGGCAAGGCACTGTTCGGGCGCAACTGCCAGGTCTGCCATGGCGCCAATGCGGCAGGCGGCGGGGTGACGCCCGACCTGCAACGCTCGGCGACGCTAGCGAATGCGGAGGCGTGGAAATCGGTGCTGATCGATGGCGTGTTGAAGGACCAGGGCATGGTCAGCTTCGCGCGCGTGATGACGCCGGATCAGGCGCAGTCGGTACGCTATTACGTCATCGGCGAGGCCAACTGGGCGAAGGCCAATCTGCCCGACGAGGCCAGGAAGTGACCGGTGGGCCGCTCGCGGGCGTCCGGGTCGTCGAGTTCGACGCGATCGGCCCGGTGCCGCTGGCGGCGATGATCCTCGCGGATTTCGGATGCGACGTCGTAAGGATCGGGCGGGCCGGGCGCGCGCCTAGTCCCAGCGCCGATGGTCCGATCCTGGGGCGGGGCCGTCGTTGCATCACGCTCGACCTGAAGAGCGCGGCGGATCGCGACACTGCGCTGGCGATCGTCGCCCGCGCCGACGTGGTGCTCGAGGGAAACCGGCCGGGGGTGATGGAGCGGCTCGGGCTTGGTCCCGACGCGTGTCTCGCCGCCAATCCGAAGCTGGTCTACGGACGGATGACGGGGTGGGGCCAGACCGGGCCACTCGCGCAGACCGCCGGTCACGACATCAACTACATCGCGCTTACCGGCGTGCTGCACGCGATCGGTGGCGCCGATCGTCCGGTGCCGCCGCTGAACCTGGTGGGTGATTATGGCGGCGGATCGATGCTGCTCGCGCTCGGCGTGACCGCGGCGCTGGTCTCGGCGCGGGCGACGGGGACGGGGCAGGTGGTGGACGCGGCGATGACCGACGGCAGCGCGCTGTTGATGAGCATGTTCTACGCGATGCACGGCGCCGGCTATTGGCGCGATACGCGCGAGGCGAACCTGCTCGACGGCGGCGCACCCTTCTATCGGACCTACGCCTGTGCCGATGGCGGCCATGTCGCGGTCGGGGCGATCGAGCCGGCCTTCTTCGCCGCGTTGCTGGCCGGGCTTGGACTGGATGCGACCGAGATCGACCAGGGCGACCGATCAACCTGGCCTGCGCTTGCAAGCCGCTTCGCCGCGTGCTTCGCAGAACGATCGCGCGACGACTGGGCAGCGGTGTTCGCCGGTACGGATGCCTGCGTGACGCCGGTCCTGTCGCTGGCCGAAGCGCCCGACCATCCCCACAACCACGCCCGCGCCACCTTCGCCGCGCCATCCGGCCCGATGCAGCCGATGCCCGCGCCACGCTTCTCCGCGACCCCCGCAGCGATCGCGCCGACTGCAACCACCGATAGTGCTGCGATCTTGCAGGCGTGGGCTTGAAGGCGTGGGCTTGAAGGCGTGGGCTTGAAGGCGTGGGCTTGAAGGCGTGGGCGACGTGACGATCGGGCGTATCCACGACGTGGCATCGGCGCAGTCCATGCTTTCGACCTGCGAGGCTGGTCGACCGTAATCGCGTATCGAAACCGGGAGAGGATCTCGCCCCAGCAGTTTAATGCGGATCGATCACGCGCTTTGGGATGCCAGCCGCTCTTGCCGAGTCAGGTGCTTCGTTCAGACGGTACAGGGCCAGGACCCATTGGTCATAGCCGGAAGATGACGGTGGCAGCGACGGCGATGGCGGAGAAGAAGACGGTTGGGCAACGATCGTCGCGGGTGGCGACGCGGCACCAGTCAGACGCTCGAACACGATCTCGATGCGGCTACGGCGCCCGTAGCGGTGCTTGTCTATCTGACGGATTCGAGCCGCGATTCCGGCCTGCGATGCATGGCTCGATGCCCCTGGTTGCAGAGCGTCCCTAAACCAAGTGGCGTCATAGCCACGATCGCCGAGCAGCCATTGTGCTTTTGGCAGATCGTCCAGCAGCGCGGCTGCACCGATATCGTCGCTGACCTGCCCGGCAGTGGCGGGAGGCTGGTGGTGAAAACTCTAGGTTTTTTGGTGCACCCGACTGGATTCGAACCAGTGGCCTCTGCCTTCGGAGGGCAGCGCTCTATCCAGCTGAGCTACGGGTGCCGGATGGCCCGCCTAGCAAAGCGGAGCAGCGTGCGCCAGACGTTTTCGCGATCAGGGCTCGCCTGTTGCTGGATCGGGGTCCGGTTGCGGTGCTGGGCCTGCAATCGCTCTGCCTTTGGGCGGCGGGGTCTTGGGTTTGAACGCGCAGAGATCGTTGACGATGCACCGCCAGCATTCGGGCGTTCGCGCCTTGCAGACGTAGCGGCCGTGCAGGATCAGCCAGTGATGCGCGTGGAGGCGGAACGGTTGCGGGGTCGCCTTGTCGAGTTTGAGTTCGACCGCGAGCGGGGTCTTGCCGCGCGCGAGGCCGGTGCGGTTGCCGACGCGGAAGATATGCGTGTCGACCGCGAACGTCTCCGCGCCGAAGGCAACGTTGAGGACGACATTCGCGGTTTTCCGTCCGACGCCGGGGAGGCGTTCGAGCGCGGCGCGGTCGTTGGGCACTTCGCCGCCATAGTCGTCGATCAGCATCTGCGAGAGCGCGATGACGTTCTTCGCCTTGGTGTTGTAGAGCCCGATCGTCTTGATGTGGCGCTTCAGGTCGTCGAGGCCGAGCGCGACCATCTTTTCGGGGGTATCGACCTCTCGGAACAGCGCACGCGTGGCCTTGTTGACGCCGACGTCCGTCGCCTGTGCGGACAGCGCGACCGCGACGACGAGCGTGTACGGGTTGACGAACTCCAGCTCGGTCTCGGGATGCGGGTCGGCCTCGGCCAGGCGCGCATAGAACACGACGACATCGGCCTTTCTCACAGGCCGAGCACGTCGCCCATCCGGTAGCGGCCGGCAGGCTGGCCGGCGAGCCAGATCGCCGCGCGGACCGCGCCGCGCGCGAAGATCGAACGATCGTCGCCGCGGTGGTTAAGCTCGATCCGCTCGCCTTCGCCCGCGAAGATCACGCTATGGTCGCCGATCACTGATCCGCCGCGCAACGACGCGAACCCGATCGTTCCCTCGGTACGCGCCCCGACAAGGCCTGCGCGGCTGTCGACGCGGAGTTCGGCGAGCGTGGTGCCGCGGCCCTTCGCGGCGGCGTCGCCGAGCAACAGCGCGGTGCCCGACGGCGCGTCAACCTTATGCTTGTGGTGCATCTCGACGATCTCGACGTCCCAGTCCGAGCCAAGCCGCGCGGCGGCCTCGCGGACGAGAATGCCGAGCAGCGTGACGCCGAGCGAGGTATTGCCGGTCTGGAGGATCGCGATGTCCTTCGCAGCGGCGTCGATCATCGACTGATGCTGCGGCGACAGGCCGGTCGTGCCGATCACGATAGCGGTACCAGCGGCGCGCGCAGCGGCGAGATGGACCTCGATCGCGGATGCCGTCGAGAAGTCGACCAGCACGTCGGCGGCACGCGCGAGCGGGGCGGGATCTTCGCCGGCATCGACACCACCGGCGAGCGATGCGCCCGCGGCTTCGATCGCGTCGACGATCGCGCGGCCCATGCGGCCGGCGCTGCCGTAGATGCCGATCGCGGGCGAGGTGATGGCGGTCGGGGCGGGATGGGGCGCGAGCGTCTGCATGCGCGGCGCTTTGCACCAAGCGGCGGTTCGGGGACAGGGGGGAGCGGTAGCCCGAGGCAATTTCTCCGCGAAAGATACCGCGGATTCGCGTCCCGTCGGCCTCAGGTCCGGGCGATCAGGTCCCGGACGAGATCGAGATCGGCCGGCTTGTCGACATCCACCGCCGCAAGGCCGAACGGGGTCGAGACCGCTGCGGCGTTCAGGCCCGCGAGACGCCCCAGATGTACGAGCGCGGCGACCAGCGTCAGGCGACCCGACATATAACGGAGCAGCGTGCCGATCCCGAGCCTGCGGACGATCCGCCACGGTCGCTTGCGATCCGCCTCGACCTGCGCCCACAGATCGAGCGCGGCGACCGAGCGCGGGGTGGCGAAGTGGAACAGATTGCAGCCCGACCAGGCGCCATCGGCAAACCGGAGATAGGTGCGGCGCGTGCCGGGCGCAGCGGCTTCGATCACGTCCTGGCGCGCGAGCAATGCGGCGACGTCGGCGTCGGCAGGCTTGTCGGCGAGGAAGCGGGTGATCCATTCGGGCTGGAGCAGCGCGTGGTCCGCGGTGGTGACGAGCAGCGGCGTGCCGAGCGCCGTGATGGCGTCGCGGACGCTGTGGCTGGGGCCGGATGCGGCGGTCAGGACGGTGAGGTCGAGTGCGGTGGCGGCCGCGCGGACCGCGTCGTCCGAGACCGACACCGCGATGTGGCTGGCGCCTGCCTCACGCAGCGATCGCGCGACGCGGTCGAGCAGGGTGTGGCCGTCGAGCACGATCAACGCCTTGTGCGACACGCCGGCATAGGCCGCGACGGGATCGACGCCGCCGCGCGACCCGGCGAGGATCAGCGCGTTGAAGCTCTGGCCGGAGGGCGTGCTCATGCCGCCTCGGGTCCGCTGCGGGCGCGCCACACCCGCCAGAACACGCCGGGCGCGGCGAGGATCGGATGCTTCTCGCGCCACTGGGTCAGCGGCACCGACACGCCGGTATGCCGCTCGACCTTCCAGATGCCGTAGCGCGCGGCGCCCTCGAAGGTGAATGCGGCGCGGACGAGGCGGGCGACGTTGATCGGCTTGCCCGCCCGGCGGCGATGCGCCCAGGCCTGGAGAAGCGCGCGACGATGTGCCGGGGCGAGTTCGGGTTTGAGCAGGCCGGCGTCGTCGCGATAGGCGATACCATCCGCGGTCCAGGCGAGCGGCAGGAGTTCAGCATAGCGCCCTGGATCGAAGCCGAGGATCTGCCCCTCACGGCCCTTGCGTTCGACGCGGAGTTCGGCGGCGTAGGTCTGGCGGAACAACGCGCGCCAATAGTCATCCGCCGTCCCCGTCTTGGGGCCGAGCGCGGCGGCAAAGCGTGCGGCGGACTTCGCCGCGTCGCCGATCGCCGCCGCCACCTGCGTCGCGGTCTGCGGATCGCGTACCCAGACCAAGGCTGAGGGCTGCACGAAGCGCGTCCAGATCGTCGTGTCGAGCGTCTGTGCCGCGGCGGCCTTGGCGAAGGTCGCCAATCGCATCGTGGCGATCTTCGCGCGCAACGTCTCGCCGTGCAGGTCGAATTCGCGGTAGCTGACGGTTGGCCACATGCCCCGTTCGGGCGGGCCGGCGGTCAGCACGTAGAAATCGAGCACGCCCTCGGTCGCGCCGGTACGCAGGTTCGAGCCGTAGAACAGTACCGCCGCGGTTTGACCCGATCCCTTCGCCAGCGTTGCTGCGACATCGCGGACCGCGGCAATCGTGGGGACGTGCAACTGGCGGCGGACGACGTCGCCGAGCGTGATCACGGGACGACGAAACTGAGCGCGCGCGCTTCGCGGACGGTCAGGTCGCCACCGGGATAGACTTCGCCATCGAGAATGAACCCCGAGTCGATCGACAGGTCGAAGCTGGGTGAATCGATCCGGTGATAGCCCGCGCGATCGAGCCAGGCGGCGGGCGAGCCGGCAACGATCAACGGCGTTGCCGCGGCGAGCCAGCGTGGGGGCGCATCGACGACCAGCGTCTTCAGCCCGCCGCGCGGTATGCCGAACGGACGGATACCGATCGGCATGCGCTTGAGCGTCGAGGCGAGCAGGATGTAGCGCGCGCGATCGGTGTCGGCATTGGTGCCGGCGGCGTGCACGCCCTCGTCGCCGCGCGACTGGAAGCTGAGCCGCATCCGGTTGCCCTTGCGCCATGCGCTGTTGGCGCCGCCGAACAGCGTCTGGAGGATCGCCCAGCACAATGCGAGCCCGACCGCGACACCGTTGAAGGCGCCCGCGCGGTGCGTACGCTGGGCGAGCGCGGTGGCATCGACGAACGCGCCGGCGCCGAACAGGAAGCCGCAGAGCTTGGCGCCGCCGTCCTTGCGGATCACCTCGACCGGGCTGCGCAACTTGACGCGGCCATGGCGTGCCGCGGTCAGCGCCTGATCGAGCGTCCAGCTATCGGGGATGCCGAGATCGAGCGCGAGTGCATTGGTCTTGCCCGACGGGACGATCGCAACCCGAGGCGCGGCGCCGGTCCAGACGCGCGCGGCGGCGGTCATCACGTCGCGGATAGTGCCGTCGCCGCCGTC
>Ga0308170_10004178_pt1 | contig 11457 bp, 16 predicted proteins | sample PhyBR2_2_FD_202136 | JGI IMG/M metagenome (GOLD analysis project Ga0308170, IMG submission 202136) | Phyllosphere microbial communities from UC Gill Tract Community Farm, Albany, California, United States - DLSLSB.R2 | ecosystem: Host-associated > Plants > Phyllosphere > Unclassified | place... | reverse complement strand
TATGCGCATGTCTACAAGCCGGGACAGATCCTTCACGTCCAGGGGAGCGTTGCCGAGCTGGGGCTTCGGCACGGCATGTCCGAGGTGCAGCGGGTCTTTGCCAATGGCAAGGTTGAGGTTGAGAGCAACGGCAAGCGGATCAGGTTCAATCCGCAAAAGGTCGATCCGCTGGTCGACCGCGACCGGATGCAGCTGACCACGCTCGAGACGGTCAAGATCCATGAGGGCGATCGCATACGCTGGACCGCGAACGACAAGGATCGCGGCATCAATAACGCGGCTATGGCGACCATCACCGCGATCGAGGACGGCCGGGTTACCGTAGAGCTGGCATCCAAAGAGGCACTGACGCTTGAGAAGGGCGACCCGATGCTGTCGCGGCTCGACCTCGCTTATGCGCTGAACGCGCACATGGCGCAGGGCGTGACGGCCGACAAGGCGATCGGCGTGATGCACAGCTATGAGAGCAACCTCTCCAACCAGCGCCTGACCAACGTCGTCGTCACCCGCGTCCGGGACGACCTCATCATGGTGGTCGATGACCAGGAAAAGCTCGAACGCCAGCTTGAACGCAATCCCGGCAACAAGACCTCTGCGCTGGAAAGCCTCGGCCGGCTCGACATCGACGGGTCCGGCGCGAAAGCAAAATTTGCCGATGACGCGCTGAGCAAGGCGATCGACGGCCTCGACAAGGCGGACAGTGAGCCGATCCTGATCGATCCGGCCAGCCTCGACATGACAGATCTGCCTCCGATGGGAGAGTCCACCACGGACTATTCCGACCTGAGAAAATTCGACCGCGATATCCCGCCGATCAAGGACGTCGACGACCCGGACCGGCAGGACAACAGATCTGATCGCAAGGACGATGAGCTGGGGATGCGCCCGCTCGACATGGACGACCTCAGTGCCCTGCCCGCGATGCTCGCCTCAAATGAGCAAATCCGTGGGCTGCCTGAGAAAAACCTCAGCCTGGATATGTGAGCACCGGCATGCCGATCCAAACTAACACTCTCTCCGCAAAGGCCCTGTGACCATGGACAGGAATATTGCCATCCTGGTCGCCCTTCTCGGAGTCTTCATGATGTTGAAGGCCCTGTCTGGTGGCGGCGCTGGTTTCGGCGGGAGGCGGCCGCTTGCCAAGCGGTTCATGACACCTCGCGAGCTTGCGATGCTCGACATTCTAGAGCGATGCCTGCCTGAGTACCGTTTCCATGCTCAGGTGGCGATGGGCGCAGTGTTGAAGGCCCCTCCCCGGATGATCGGTAAAAGCCATCCCGCTGATCGCAACGCCTTCTCCCAGAAAATCATCGACTTCGTCGCGCAGGACCGCGTGACCGGGGCAATCGTCGCGCTGATCGAGGTCGACGATGCAAGCCATAATGCCCAGCGCGACAGCAAACGCGACGCGATGACGGGCCACGCAGGCTACCGCACGATCCGCATCGGCCGTGGGGTCCAACCCCGCATCCATGACGTCCGCGCTGCGATCGCGCCTCTATTCCAACAACACGAATTGCACGGGAGCAGCCGGCCATGAACGCCAATGGACTACAGGTGCCTCTCGACGAGGCGCCGAGGCTCGCGGACTTGCCCGACGACGATCTGGCCGACGAGCTACGAACGCAGTCCTTCCACTTGATGGTGGCTCACCCGATCGCGGCTGCGCATCTCGTCCTCGCAGCCGCGTCTATCGCGCCGACGTGCGACGCAGAGCGGGAAGTCGCGGATGAGTTTTCCTACGTGATCGTGGATTTTGCACAGCAGCTTGGTGTTCTTCACCAGCGTGCGGTCGCCCGTCGCGAGCAGGAGACGAGGAGCGCTGCAAATGGGCATTGATGACCGGGACTACATGGCGTCGGTATCCCACCATCGACCTTCATCGGTCTCCGGCCGGAAATCTTCACACAAGCATCAATATCCGCAACCCAAAACCACTTAACTAAACAGGGGATCAGACATGAAGCGTACCATAATAATGCTTGGTTTACTGGCGTTCGTAGCAACTCCGGGGGCGGCGCAGAAGCTCGGCAAGGGCGGTATCGGCATCGATGAGAACACCGAAGTGCCACGCTGCACGCGGTCGCTGGGCACGATCGCGGTGGTGGAAGAGCGGGCTGCCGGCGGGACCGCTGAGGGCATCCCTCCGGGTCTTGCCGCTTTGATGCGGATGGCTGAAGCGCAGAACGGTGGAAGCCAGCGTGTTGACCCCCTCCCCATCTTAAAACTTCTGGTGTCGCAATCTGGCTGCTTTCAAATTGTAGACAGAGGAGAGGCTTTTGATGCCCTGCAGCGAGAACGGCAGCTGGCCGCTGGTGGCGCGGTCGCTGGCGCGAACAATCAGGCGACCTTGAAGGCTGCCGACTACCTCTTGCAGGCGAAGGTTCTCTATTCGGACAACGACTCTGGTGGGAGCGGAGGCGGTCTCGGATCGATGTTTCCGGGCGGCCTTGGCTTCAAGCAAAAGGTCAAAGCCAGCCAGACCATGTTGACGCTGGTTGAGGTGAAGACCGGTATACAGCAGGCAGTTGCAACCGGATCGGCACGCAAAAAGGATCTCTCGATCTTGGGTGGCGGCATCCTGACCAACGCAGGCATCGGTGCGCTAGGCGGAGGCTACACCAGTACAGACATGGGTAAGATCACCTCGCTGGCGATGCTGGACGCTTTCATAAAGCTTACCACTCAGGCGCAGAGCCGATTAGCTCCGGCAAGTAGCGCTGCGCCTGCGCCAGCCGCAACGGTCGCCGGATCGGCAGCAGCGACACCAGCGGTGCCCCCCCGGCCTTAGAGGGGAGAGGGGGGATGAGGGAGGAGCGCGGCAGGATGGCCCGCCGCCTCCCCCTGCCCTCTCCGAACTAGGTGGACGCTGCGATGTTGATGCAAACCGATCTCTTCACGTCGGAAAATAGCACCGACGCTGGCGCTGCTATGGTTGTTGCACCCGGACCGGGAGCACCGATCGCGGTGCCGTGCGGCTTCCGCAACAGACATAACAACCCGTGCCAACGACTGGGGAATTGGCCGATCATGGAGGGAGCAAAGCAGATGCTGTGCCGTGATCGGCCAATGGTTCACTGCGACGCAGCTTGCTTCAGGGGCGACCCCCCTCCCTCCGCCCATGAAGCAGGCGGTGACGACGTTCTATGGGGCGACCGGGAAGGCGAGTATGGCGACGACCAATAGCGCTGACGCGGCCTGGCGCAGGCACGCAAGGCGCAAATCAGCCCTAATACCAAGTCCTGACGTCCGGTGCCCATGCTGCGGAGTCATAGTTGCCCAACTCCCACCGCTGTGGACGATTGACCCATGCCAAAGGTGCCGGCGTCCGTTGACGCTTGTCCGGATGGTCAGACGGCCGAAGCACTACCAGCTGCGCAACGTCATCGATATGGCAGGCTCGATCTACGGGATCGTGACAATGCTACTCGTGCTGTCGTTCGTACTTTCCGAGATGGGTCCTCGGACTTTTGCGAAGGCGGTGACGATTCTAATGTTTGTCATTGGATCGCTCCTGCTGGTCGACGGAACACTAAGCCTGGGAACGGCGATCGATCGCACTTGGCTGACGACACGACATAGCCATGTGGCTCGAATGCTGGGGCTGGGCAAAACCGTGGCCGGCGCGATGGCAATTGGCTTAGTGTTTTTGGGATTGCGCCTCTGAGAGGTTCGTGAAACGTAAAAACGCAAAAATGTAGAAGCGTAATTCTGTATTTCTGTGATGCTCCTTCGTCGGTCTGGCATCCTAAGTCCTGGCAGAACGCCCTTTCAGAAAGCAGCTTCGAACGCCTCTCATTCCCGCCACAGGGCATTCACGCTTCCGAAACAGCCGTACACTGGACTAGGTTCATAATACCGACAATCGCGGTTGTTGACGGACAGTGCCAGCGGTCGACCCCGCGCTCGATTCCCACATTTACGACGAATCGTGATTACGGATTTGCGGCGTAGCGCAAAAGCGGTTATCTGTGATGTCGTAAAAACGCTTTCACAGAAATCCGTAAAACCGGCTAGATGGAAAAGCGTAGAACCAGAAAGGCGTAAGGCATGATCGTCGGAGTCCTTAACCAGAAAGGCGGGGTCGGAAAAACGACCCTCAGCGTGAATATCGCCGCCAGCTTTGCTAGGCTCGGTGGACGCGTGCTGCTGATCGATGCGGATCCGCAAGGCAGCTCCCTGGACTGGGCAGCCGCAAGGCAGGAGGCTCCCCTATTCTCCGTAGTCGGCTTGCCGCGAGCGACGATCCATAAAGAGATGGACGAAATCGGGAAGGGATATGACCACGTCGTCATCGACGGTCCCCCTCGTGTGACCGAGCTGGCCCGATCCGCGATCATGGCGTCCGACGTGATCCTTATTCCGGTGCAGCCCTCTCCCTACGATATTTGGGCCGCTGACGAGGTGGTGAAGCTGATCACCGAAGCGCGGGTCTACAGAGAGGGCCTGAAAGCCGCATTTGTGGTGAATCGTAAAATCGCAAATACGGCGATCGGCCGCGACGTGGGTGAGGCGCTTGGAAGCTACGACTTGCCGACCTTTAAGGCTCAGGTCATTCAGCGCGTCGTTTTTGCTGAGGCGGCAGCACAGGGCAGGGCGATTTACGAGATCGATGAGACCAGTGCGGCCACGAAGGAGATCGAGGCGGTACGTGACGAGCTTATGGGGTTGATGGCATGACGAAGAAAGTTTCCATCGGCGCGCGTCCGACGACCGTGAAGCCGGCGCCCGGCGAGGCGGATCAGTGGGTGGAAAGCCGCACGCCGGTAGCACCCGAGCCCGAGCCCGAGCCCAATGCGCCTAGCAAGCGCCTCACGATCGACATTCCTGCAGACCTGCATAGGCGGATCAAATCGCAGTGTGCTCTGCGAGGGACGAAGATCGCTGACGAGGTTAGAGAGCTGCTTTTACAGAAATACGGAAACGAGTAATTCTGCAAAAACGCAGGAGCGTAAAGCCGTTTCGTCGTAAATCAGGCTTTACGCTTTTAAGTGACATGTTCATTCACTCACGATCGTCGCGACAGCCTCACTATGTTGATCCCTCTGCTCGCGAATGGCGATCGAGACGCCTGCGCTTTCCCCAAAAGGATGGGATATTGCGACCATGACAGGGCAGGGCGATCAGCGAAATAGTGACAGTCGCCAAAAACTGTTGCGGTTGATGATGAGTGCGCTGGATTTCCGTCACGCCCTGAGCGCCGCGACATTCCTTTTAGAAGATGTGGATTGGACAAAATCCTACCGGTCAGAGGAGTTACGACGGTTCAAGTGCTACGAAACCACGATGGTCGTTTCGTATGCTCGTCCATTCACTCAAGCCCGCGGGCATGGCGCTCCCTTTGGGTGGAAGTTAATCAAACCGGCGTTCCAGATTAATGAAGCTGAGGCCGCTTTGCATTCCCGGATGATGGATTCTCGCAATAGGCTTCATGCTCATTCGGACGGTGACACAACGCTCATTCGGCCGGAGATATGGCGAAGCGATCTCCCGAACGGATCAACCTTCGACTTCCTTGCTATCATGGGCGGCGAACAGCTTGTCTTTGCCGAAAACGAGGTGGAGGCGATCCACGCCTTTCTGTGGAAGCTAAGGCATCACGTCGATAATGCTGTGCAATCCTATCCCGCTCCTCGTGATGGTATTCCGATTGTCGTCGCGGATATGTTTGATGCTCGCACGGGGGACGGATAAATTTGCAGGGTCGAACAAGACGACTACCGTATGAAGATGGCCACCAGCTTTCCTAAGACGAACCGTGAAAAAGCGGACGTGATAATTAACGCATTGAACGAGATACGCGTCCGGTTGCGCGCCATTGATGCACTCCAGGCTACGCCACTACCTGACCTAATTACAAACGAAAGCTGCCATCTACAGCTTCGGCTATGTTGTGAATGCCTAGCAATCACAGTCCTGGCCGTCCAAGCCGATTTTGCGACGAACAAAGCCTTTCGTGATGATTACAGCCCAGTCAGCATTTTCAAGGCTTTAGCCAAGGGTTATCCCGCCTTTTTCCCAACGCCATGTAAAATGGTAACTATGCCTGACGGCACATACCATTTTGACGATGTAGGCGCAGGACACCCCATATCTAGATCAGAAATAGAGGAAACGTGGGAGCTATCGGGTCATCATCTGCACCGCGCTTCGATGAAGAAATACCTCAAGCGGGATAACCACGTCGATCTACTCGCGATCAATCGGGCAAAGGAAAGAATTTGGAACCTCATAACCGGCCTGATGATGGTAACGGTGGACGGATCATTCCGCTTCTTCGCCGCCATGCACCGAGACGACGATTTTATCGAATGCGCCTTTATCGATCTCGATATCGAGGCTGGCACAGCGAAGATCGACCCGTACACACTCGGCCCAACCGATGACGTGGAGAAATGAAAACGCCCCGCTGCGGGAGAAGCAGCGGGGCGTCGCGGCCGGTGGGGCAGGGGGGGGAAACCACACCGATCGTGATGAGAACGAGACGGGCGTAGTTTCTGTTCCTGGCATACACCGTTGTACGGCCGAGGTTCGGCGGCTCTAGCGGTTGCGAGCTCTGGCTTGCCTTTGCGCTCGCCGTTTGGTCCTCTTCGCGGCTTCTGCAATCGGGGCCTGCGCCGGACTGCTCTGCTTCTTGCCCTTAGCTACAGGCTTTGCAGCGGTGCTCGGGACGCCAGGTAAAAACCAAGCCTTAAGTTTGGTAAGTGTTTCGCGGATCATTTTTGAGCCCTTAGCCCGTTAAGGCGAGGTCTGCCATTCGCCTAAGCCGCCAGTGCAACCGAATGCTACCCGATGCAGCCGAACGCTCACCCACTACAACGAAACCCTCCCTAGCGGGCTCGTGGTCGGCCTTCTCAAAAGGGATGGTCAATTGGGAATGTGCGAGCCTTAAGCCGCAGTTCGATCGGGCACGTCAGATGCCACTATCCACTTGCCGAACAGCGCGAAGCCGCACGATTTAGCAAGGGCGACGGATGCAAGGTTGTCGAGCTGGCAACGATACTGCGGCTCGTATCCCTTTCCGCGCAAGAATTCGCTGATCGTCAGGACGACCGCGCGTGCAAAACCTCTTCCCCGAACATCGGGAAGCGTAAGCACTCCTAAGTCCGCAAACGGGCCGCTTTCCCAAGGATATGCGCTGGCAGCGCTGACCAGCCGACCGTCCTCAAAGCAACCGAACACCGCCCAATGATCGAGTTCGACAAACGCATCGTCGCGGTCCTGCTCTGATGCATCGGCTTGGAACGCCTCGAACGCATCGCGATCCTCGATAGTGAGTTGGCGTGCGGTAATTGATCGGCCGGATGCGACGCGCGTGTCCTCGGGAAGGTAGAACAGATAGTCGGGATCGTGCAGGCTGACGCCGCCGCGTTCCAACAGGTCCTGCATGTCTGCGACCGACGCTACACCCGCCGCGTCAGGACTAACCCGATCGATCAGCTCGGGTCGCAATACGGTTCGCACCCGGCCATCAATCCCCTCCAGCATCATCGCCGGGCGTTTGGGGTTCAACTTCTCGCTTACCGCCCACGTCGAGCTGCCGTCACCGGCGAACGCTTCATGCCAGTAGTCCAGAACGGGCTTGGGGAAGTTCGTCATGCGGCTGCACTACCATAGCGGCTCACTACCTCGTCACCCCACTTTCCCGATGGGATCGAGATTTGTGACACGGTTAGACCGTGGCTACCGTCGATCGCTTTGCGAGCCAATCACGACGAACTGCGATGCCAGACGCGAGCCAGAGCGCACCAGCGGCCATCAACCCAGCGACCTTGCCGCCTGCGGGGGCTTCGACAATGAAGCCCATGATCGCTGCAAAAATTAGTGCCGTTCCAAGAACATAGAATGGACGAAAGCCGGCGGCAAAGGCGATTGGCAGGAAATGCAGGCCGACAACCAACGCCATTGATGGCAACAGAAGATCGGGCCGGTGCAGGTTCACTACGATGTTAGCGGCTAGGAAAAGGCCGATGCCTTCACCGATGCTGCTCCACATAATGGCTCGTTCTTCTTTCGGTGACGGCTTGATGCCCTTGCCAGGTGCACGGATCACATAGCTCGCGGCGAGACCGATCAGCACGAATCCCAAGAAGGGCAGCGCCAGAGTGATCCCGGACAAGTGCCATTGCCAGTAAAGCGTCAACGCCACGAACACCGCTCCGAAGAAGCTCATAATCAGCGCGCCCCATGCTCCCACAGACGGTTCCCCTATTTTTGATTGAGCCGATAGTACGTCTGCTATTTCGACAGGTCGAGGCGGATACGCCCGTTCTCGATTGGGAACAGCGGGCGAGAAGGGACGGACGTTCTCGGAATCGATCGAGAAATGGGAACGATGCTTCCATCCGTCCATGCCCCCCACCTATTATCTTACTCAGAACATCGGCGCGAGGAGATGCAGCCAATCGCCCATCGTCGTTATCGCGCCTGTAACCGCTGTGTATATCTCAGCATGATGCTCGACAGCGTAACCGAATAGTAGCGTGCCAGCGGCTTTTGCCGCGCCTTCGATCATTGACGAGGCGGCCTTTGCCTTCAACGCGTCGATCCAAGCCCTGAAGCCAGCAAACCGCCCCTGCGCCTTCTCGATTACTGCAACGTCCGCAGTGTTCTCGCGGTCGGGTTTGGCTAGTTCGACGCGCAATTCGCGGATGCTCTCCAGCACGTCGTTTAGATCGGGCTCACCTTCGATTGGCTCTGGCGGTAGATTATGACCAATGCCTGCCACGCCCGTTTCTGCACGGCGCTTGATGGCGATAATCTCTTCGACATGCTTGCCGATGGTACCGATCTGCAACGATAGCTGATCGAGCCGGTAATCCAGCGGCGGGCGTGGATCAGACGGCTCTACGTCTTCGTAATGCTCTTCCGGTGCCAGCACGCGATGACCGGCCGGGGCGTAGTTTGGCCCCTCTGCGTCAATCCGGTCGATTGCCTCGATGTGTTCCTCTGCCGTGGCATCGGGAAAAGCGTCGATTATATAATTTTGCGCTTCATACGGCCCGCCATGAATATAGAGGTAGCCGCCCTCCCGGCCGTTGTAGGGCGTCTCCTGAGCGGGATCTTCGAAGTTCTCATTGAACCAATCGACCATAGCATCGATGCGCTCCTCCTCGTCCAGTCCTGCTAGGGAGGGCGGGTTTGAAAGCGGGGACAGGTCAGGATGGTCTGGCATAGCCCCCTGAATAGCAGATCATCTTGGGCACCGGCGAGAGGACGTTCGAAAACGAACGGCGCGCGGGGCAGGGGGGTGTCCGATGCGGGGGAGGAAAGGTCCGAGCGCCCATTTTCTCGAAATGTGTTCCCGATTGCTCTTTCCCGAAACTGACCGGTCGAGACGGAGAAGCGGGAAAGATCGGCAGCCTGATCGAAGTGGGATTCCGGCGCTCAGACGGTGCAGTCGACAGCACCCGGATCGACGCCCTTCGCGTCGGCCAAGCGTTCGTCTTTGATGCGGCGAGCAATCTTGGCGAGCAACGTCCGGCTGCAGCCGGTGCCGGTCATGATCTCACGCCAGCTATGGCCATCTCGTAAGGACCGAGCGATCGACGCATTGCGAGCGGTGTTCTCGACGCGACCTTTGTAGAGACCTGCGGTTCGGGCACGGCCGACCCCTTCGGCCTGCCGACGTCGACGATCATCATAATCCTTGCGCGCAACCGCGGCGAGGACATCGAGCATCATCGCGTTCACCGCCGCGAACATCCGGGCCGTAAAGTCGTCGGGGGTGGCAATCAGGTTCCAGGAGGTCGGCAGGTCGAGCGACACGATCCGAACCTGGCGCGCTTCGATCTCCGATCGCAACTTGCTCCAGTCGGTCGCACTGAGCCGGGACAGCCGATCGACCTGTTCGACCAGCAGCACGTCACCGGGGCCGCAGTCGTCCAGCAGCCGGAACAGCTCCGGCCGAGCGAGGCGAGTGCCGCTCTCATGTTCAACATAGCGGGCCGCGATACGGAACCCATGCGCAGCGGCGAACGCATCCAGCGCCGCGCGGGCGCGGGTCGCGTCCTGTTCAGCGGTCGATGCGCGTAAATAGGCACGAACGAACATGCCTTGGTCCTTTATGAATGGTCCGCTGATGTCCAGTCTTTTTTGGAATCACTTCTGACGGAAAACAGACCGGGCAGAAGCCAGTCCTTCAGAGGTATACCTGAAAAACACCGGCTCTAAATCGATCAATGTCTCAGTCCGTAGCGGAGCGGGCAGGGGCCTGCCGAGCGTGGGTGCCCCGACGGACCTATCGCAGCCACTTTGGCTTTCCCGAAACTCCATCTCCGCGAGACCATTTCGGGAAAATGATTTCGGGAACAGATTTCGAGAAATGCGCCGTAGATGAAGGCGTGGCCGACTGAACGACGCCCGCAATCCCACTGGCCCTTCCTTTTTGGGAAAGCCCTGATCTTCCCGACCGGCGTTCCTTTAGCGAGGCTGGTTAGCGGCGAGGCGCTATGCGGAAGGAGCGAGTGCTTCGATAATCCGACAGTCGGCGACGGTGTTGCGGCTACAGGAATCTATCAGCGCGTCGAGTTCACCAGCAAGCGCGGTAAGGTCCGCGATCTTTCGTCTGATCGCGTCGCGGTGTTGGTTAGCAACGACATCCACTGCGATGCAGGATTGATCGCGCCGATCAGCAAGCCCCATCAACTCGCGTACCTGGTCGATCGAGAAGCCCAGATCGCGCGCACGGCGTATGAAGGACAGGCGGCGCAGATGCGCGCTCTCATAGGTCCGATAGTTCCCCGCCGATCGCGCAGGTGCCGGTAGCAAGCCAATCTGCTCATAGTAGCGGATCGTTTCGACCTTCGTGCCAGTCGCACCAGCCAATTTCCCGATCGTCAGTTTCTCAGACACAGCGCTTGACCCTCTAGCGACTAGAGGGTGCATATAGGCTGTCAGATCGATTCTATCGAGGTGGCGAACATGGCCTGCACAAGCTGCGCGTCCGACAAGGCGGGTACTCTCAACGACCCAAAGTGGCGTCGGGCGCTATGGATCGCGCTCGCCATCAATGGCGGCATGTTCGTTATCGAAATCGTTGCCGGCATCACGGGTGGATCGAAGGCGCTCCAAGCCGACGCGCTCGACTTTTTTGGCGATACTGCGAACTACGCGATCAGCCTTGGCGTCGCCGGGATGGCGATAGCCTGGCGCGCACGCGCAGCCATGTTGAAAGGGGCGACGCTTGCCTTGCTAGGTGTCTATGTCCTGTTGGTGGCAGGATGGGGCGCGCTTCACGGTGCAACGCCCCATGCGGAGATTATGGGCGTGGTTGGCATAGCAGCGTTGATCGCGAACCTTGTCGTCGCGGTCATGCTGTACCGCTTCCGAAGCGGTGACGCGAACATGAGGTCAGTATGGATTTGCTCGCGTAACGACGCGATTGGCAACATCGCCGTCGTACTGGCCGCAGGCGGAGTGTTCGGCCTCAACAGCGCGTGGCCTGATCTCGCCGTC
>Ga0308170_10004174_pt1 | contig 11466 bp, 8 predicted proteins | sample PhyBR2_2_FD_202136 | JGI IMG/M metagenome (GOLD analysis project Ga0308170, IMG submission 202136) | Phyllosphere microbial communities from UC Gill Tract Community Farm, Albany, California, United States - DLSLSB.R2 | ecosystem: Host-associated > Plants > Phyllosphere > Unclassified | place... | reverse complement strand
TAACAGTGGGAAGTTCAATATGATCGTTGCGGGAACGATCCCGTCCGAGTTTACCCGCTGGAAAGGGACTGCCGCCGCATGAGCGAACCGCAGCAGCTGCAACGCCGGCTCGGAACCTTTGATGCCACCGCCATTGGACTTGGTTCCATGCTCGGTGCAGGCGTCTTTGTGGTGTTCGCCCCCGCCGCCGCCCTGGCCGGAAACCTGCTGGCCCTGGCCGTCGTGGTTGCCGGCGTTGTGGCCTACTGCAATGCGGTGGCCTCCGCGGCCCTCGCCGCGAAGTACCCAACCAGCGGCGGGACGTACGTGTACGGCCGCAAACAGCTCGGCGAATGGCCCGGCTTCCTCGCGGGCTGGGGATTCGTCACAGGTAAGACGGCGTCCTGCGCCGCCATGGCGCTGACCTTCGGCAGTTACGCCGCCCCGCAGTACGCCGTTCCCGTGGCCGTCGCCGCCGTCGCGGCCCTCACGGGCGTCAACCTGCTGGGCATCACCCGGACCGCCCTGCTGACCCGGATCCTGCTGTGCCTGGTCCTGGCAACGCTGGTTTTCGTAGCCGTCGCTGCAGCGCTGGGGCCGCACCCCTCGGCGGAACCGGGCGGACCGCCGTCGGGAAGTCCTGCCGGTGTCCTGCCTGCCGCCGGGCTGATGTTTTTTGCCTTTGCGGGCTACGCCAGGATCGCCACCCTGGGCGAAGAGGTGAGGAACCCGGCCCGCGCCATCCCCCGCGCCATCCTCGCGGCCCTGGCGGGGGCGTTCGCCATCTACCTGGTGCTGGCCTTGCTCCTGCTGGCGCACCTCGGCGGGCGCCTTGCTGCCACCCGGACTCCCCTGCTGGACGCAGTGCTGGACTCCCGGCTGGCCGGGGCAGCGCCCCTGGTGCAAGCCGGAGCTGCGGCGGCGTGCCTGGGTGCCCTTCTCGCACTGATCACCGGGGTGGGACGGACCACGCTGGCCATGGCAAGGGAACGGGACCTTCCCGCGCCGCTGGCGAAGGTTGGCGGCACCCACACCGTTCCCTTCGTCGCGGAGCTGGCAGTGGCCGGCGTTGTCATCCTGCTCCTGCTGACCACCGACGTGATGACCGTAGTGGGCTTTTCAAGCTTCGGCGTGTTGGTGTACTACGCCATAGCGAACGCGTCCGCTTATACGCTTGCGGCGCACCCCGGCTATGCTCCCCGGTGGCTCAACGCCGTCGGGTTCCTGGGGTGCGTGGTGCTTGCCTTCACCCTGCCACCGGTATCCGTCCTGACCATGGCCGGTGTCCTCACGGCTGGTGTGGCAGGGCGGTGGCTGGTGCTGCGCTTCCGGCGGCAGCCCCAGCCCCGCCCGTAGGCGGCCGCGCTATACCGAAGCTGGCGCGGGTGCGGTTGTCTCAACCTGCACCGTGAGGTCCTCCAGCGGCGGCATCCAGGTTTCGGGGGCTGCCAGCACTTGCTCGCCGGTGCGGATGTCCTTGACCTGGTGGGTGCCGTCCTCGTCCGTGAACCAGACGAAAGGAATGCCCCGCTTGTCCGCGAACTTGATCTGCTTGCCGAACTTCTCGGCCTTCGCAGCCACTTCGGTGGGGATTCCGCGGCTGCGCAGCAGGGCGGCGACGTCCTGCGCCGCGCCCCAGCTGTCGTCGTGGTTCAGGGCCACCAGCACGGCAGTGGGAACGGAGCGGGAAGCCTTGGCCAGGTCCTGGCTCAGGATTCGGGATACCAGGCGGGTAACGCCGATGGAGAGTCCGACGCCGGGGAACTTGCGGTTGCCCTTGGACGCCAGCGCATCGTAGCGGCCGCCGGAGCAGATGGAGCCGAGCTGTTCGTGGCCCACCAGCACGGTTTCCACCACAGTCCCCGTGTAGTAGTCGAGGCCGCGGGCGATGCTGAGGTCTGCCAGGACCTTGCCCGGGGCCCGCTGCACGGCGGCGTCGATGACCTGTTCCAGTTCGTCCAGGCCTTCCTCCAGGAGTTCGTTGCTGACGCCCAAGGCACGGACCTCGGCTGCAAAGGACGTGTCCTCGGTGCGGATGGCGGCCAGCTGCAGGGCTTTGGCGGCCTGCTCGTCGGAGGCGCCGAGTTCGCTCTTCAGCAGTTCGGCCACCTTGGCGGGGCCGATCTTTTCGAGCTTGTCGATGCTGCGCAGCACTCCTGCAGTGTCCTCAAGCCCGATGCCCCGGTAGAAGCCTTCGGCGAGCTTCCGGTTGTTGATCCGGAGCCGGAAGTCCGGGATGGGCAGGGAGCTGAGGGCCTCGGCGATCACCAGCGCAATCTCCACGTCGTACCGGAACGGGAGCTCGCCGTCGCCCACCACGTCGATATCCGCCTGCGTGAACTCCCGGGCCCGGCCTTCCTGGGGCCGCTCACCCCGCCACACCTTCTGGATCTGGTACCGGCGGAACGGGAAGGACAAATAGCCGGCATTCTCCACGACATACCGCGCGAAGGGAACCGTCAGGTCAAAGTGCAGGGCAAGTGCGTTGGGGTCAGCTTTGCCGCCCTTGACGGGGTTGTCGCTCTCATCTTCCTGCAGCCGGCTGAGTCCATACACTTCCTTGTCGATCTCGCCCTTGCGGAGCAGCTGGCCCACCGTCTCCACGGCACGGGTCTCAATCGAGCCGAATCCGTGCAGTTCAAAGACCCGGCGCAGGGTATCGAGCACATGCAGCTCCACCAGCCGCTCCTCGGGAAGCCACTCGGGGAATCCGGACAGGGAGGCGGTGCGTGCCATGGGGAAAATTCTCCTTAGGAATGGAAGCGGAGCCGGAGCTGCCGGTGCGCGTCGCTTTGGGCGGCGCACGGCGGCAGCACAGCCAGCCATGCATAAACTATGTGCGGCAGCCAGTTTATGCGTCATCCCGTGTGCATCTCTAATGCGTCCGGGCCGCAAACCCTGGCCGTAACACCTGCGCCCTGCGGCCAACCGCCGGGCATCAGCAGCCCGACGATGAGGAGGACCCTTGGCGGCCAGTTCACGCAGTGCCCGCGAAACAAGACGGCGCATCCAGCAGATGGAAGCCAAGCGTGAGCTCCGGCGCGGCCAGGAGAAGCGGCGGAAGCGCGACAACCTCGTCGCCGCCGGTGCGGGAGCCGCCGCCGTGGTGCTCGCCGTCGTTCTTCAACTCACCGCTTTTGCCGGCAATCCCACGCCGGACGAGTACGCCGCGGCGCAGGCGGGACTCACGGAGCCGTCCGCCTCGGCAAGTCCCTCCGCCACGCCCTCGGCCCCCGCAACGAACGGCCCCAACATTCCTGCCGCGGACACTGCCGCGGGCAAGACGTTCACCGGGCAGCTGCAGCTGAACGGCAGCCTCCTTGGCGTGGAAGTGGATGGTACCAAGGCCCCGCAGGCCGCCGCCGTCTTCAAGTCCCTCAGCGACGAAGGGTACTTCAACGGCAAGACGTGCCACCGGCTCACCACCGGGGACAAGTTCGGCGTGCTGCAGTGCGGATCGCCCAACGGAGATGGGCAGGGGGACCCGAACTACACCTGGGGTCCGCTGGAAAACACACCCGCTGACAACACCTACCCCGCCGGCACCATCGCGGTGGCGCGCACGGGCAACAATGCCTACGGCAATGGAACGCAATTCTTCATTGTCTACAAGGACACTGTCATTCCCGCTGACGCCGCCGGCGGCTACACCGTGGTCGGAAAGGTGACCTCCGGCCTCGACGTCGTGTCCAACATTGCGGCCGCAGGAATCACGCCGGGGGCCAGCGACACGGACGGCGCGCCAAAACAACCAGTCACGATAGACTCGTTTTCTCTGAAGTAGGAAGCCGGGCCGGACAGGCCACGGTGAGTACGTGAGTATTTCCCTCCAAGCGAAAGACTTTTAGCGGTGACAGACAGTCAGAAATCCGACGAAACAGCAACAGACCAGCCCGAGACGGCCGCTCCGGCCGCCGGTGAAGGCAACGGTCCTGATGCGAACGGCCAGCAGCCATCCGAGGCCCCTGGGGCCCCCGCGCCCGCCGCGGCACCTGCACCCGCTCCCGGCCCGCGGCCGTCTGCGCCGTCTCCCGCCGCTTTTGCCTCGCGGCCCAAGCCGGCTGCCGCCGCTCCCGCCGCCGCACCGGCTCCGGCCGCACCCAGCACGTCTGTCGCCGAGGCTTCCAAGTGGGGCCGCGTGGAGGGGGACGGCCACGTCTACCTGAAGATCGACGACGGTGAGCACGCCGTGGGTCAGTACCCCGGCGTCAGCGACGACGAAGCCCTGCTCTACTTTGCGCGGAAGTACGACGACGTCGTGGCGCAGATCGTACTGCTTGAGCAGCGGGTCAGTTCCAAGGCCCCCAGCACCGACATGCAGAAGACGGTGACGCACCTGCGCGAGCAGCTTGCCGAGCGCAACATGGTGGGCGATCTCCGGGGAGCCGAGGCGCGCCTGGACAAGCTGGCCGGCCAGATTACCGAGCTGGAAAAAGCCGAAAAGGCCGAGCACGACGCCGTGCGCGCCTCCGAGCTGGCAGCGCGCGAAGCCATCGTTGCCGAGGCGGAGCAGATCTCCGGCCAGGACCCCGCCCAGACGCAGTGGAAGACCTCCAGTGCCAGGATGAACGAGCTTTTCGAGAACTGGAAGGCGGCGCAGAAGAGCGGCGTGCGGCTGGGCCGCAGCAACGAAGACGCCCTCTGGAAGCGCTTCCGCGCGGCCCGTACCGTCTTCGACCGCCACCGCCGGGCATACTTCTCCCAGCTGGACAGCAACAACTCCGCAGCAAAGGCTGCAAAGGAGAAGCTGATCGCCGAGGCTGAGGCGCTGTCCACGTCCACCGACTGGGGCTTCGCCGCGGGTGAGTACCGCCGGCTGATGGACCAGTGGAAAGCCTCGCCGCGTGCCAGCCGCAAGGATGATGATGCGCTTTGGGCACGGTTCCGTGCCGCGCAGGATGTCTTTTTCACATCCCGCCAGGCTGCCAACGACGAGATCGACCAGGAATACGCTGCCAACCTCACGGTCAAGGAAGCCCTGCTCGCCGAGGCAAACACCATCCTGCCGGTGAAGGACCTTGCGGCCGCCAAGAAGGCGCTTCAGTCCATCCGGGACCGCTGGGAAGAAGCCGGCAAGGTTCCCCGCGCGGACATGGGCCGGGTTGAGGCCGGGCTGCGGAAGGTGGAGGACGCCGTCCGCCACGCGGAGGAAGAGCAGTGGCAGCGGTCCAACCCGGAGCGCAAGGCACGCACCAACAGTGCGCTTTCGCAGCTGGAATCCGCCATCGCAGGTCTTCAGGAAGACCTTGCCGACGCCGAGAAGAGCGGGGACCAGCGCAAGATCAAGGCTGCCCGGGAAGCCCTCGAGGCACGGCAGGCCTGGCTCGACCAGATCCAGCGTTCCGCCAGCGAGCTGTCCTGACCAACACACTGGACTGACCGGCACAGGCCCGGTCCGGGTTATCCACATAACCCGGACCGGGCCTGTGCCCGTTAAGGGCGTACGGGCAGGATGGAGGCATGGCAATACCTCCCGCGTCTCCGGTCCCCGCTCCCCGTCCGGGCTGCCAGGCAAACGGAGCAGAGGCCGGCGCGGCGCCCCGCTTTCCCGAACTCTACGCACCGGGTGTCCCGTTCGCCGGCCCTGAACTGCAGTCCCTCGCAGCGGATGGACTGCTGGCACGCCTCCATCAACAGGGCTACACGCTCCCCGGAATAACCGCTTCCCCGCAGTTGCGGGCGCGGGCTGCGGCCGGCGCCGTACCGATGGCAATCCGGCAACGTGTTGTGGCAGGGCGCATGACGGCCGCCTGGATCTACGGGTGCGCGGGGGAACCTGACAGGCTCGCACTGCTGGTCGACGCAAAGCGGAGGGTATCCAGCTTGCGGAATACGCGCGGCTGCACCCTGCACGAAGTGAAGCTGGGGCCCTTCGATGTGATCAGCCTCGGCGGCCTGATGGTGTCCAGCCCCTTGCGGACCGCCCTTGATATTGCCCTGCACGTGGAACCCGAACGAGCCGTGCCCGCCCTGGCCGGGCTGCTGGCCCGGCCGCAACAGGACGTGAAACTTCGCCTTTTGGTGCGGGCCATCGAGGCAACACCCCGGGTGCCGCACAAGCGCGCCGCGTTGGAAAAGCTTGCCCGGCTAGCTCCGGCGCTTGTTCCCGGTGGTGCGGTAAACGTCGAAAACCCCGTCGATGCGCCGGACAGCACTCAGGACGTGGCTCAGGTACTTCGGGTCACCCATCTCGAAAGCGAACTTTGAGATTGCCACCCGGTCCGTGGAGGTGTGGACGCTGGCCGCGAGGATGTTGACGTGGTTGTCGGAGAGAACCCGGGTCACGTCGGAGAGCAGGGACTTGCGGTCCAGGGCCTCTACCTGGATTTCCACCAGGAAGACACTGGACTGTGTCGGCGCCCAGTCCACATCCACGATCCGGTCCGGCTGGTCCTTCAGGTCCGAAATGTTCGTGCAGTCCGTCCGGTGCACGGAGACACCGGACCCACGGGTCACGAAGCCCAGGATCGGGTCCGGCGGGACGGGCGTGCAACAGCGGGCCAGCTTGACCCAGACGTCGCCCACGCCGCGCACCACAACACCGGAGTCGGAGAAGCGGGCCTTGGTGACGTGCGTGGGGATGCTGACCTCTTCGACGTCATCATCGGCACTTTCATTGCCGCCCAGGCTTTCAACGAGCTTTTCCATGACCGACTGGGCGGACGTGTGTCCGTCCCCCACGCCGGCATAGAGCCCGGAGATGTCGGCGTACTTGAATTCCTCGGCCACCGCGGCCAGCGCCTCATGCGTCATCAGCCGCTGCAGCGGAAGGTTCTGTTTCCGCATGGCACGGGTCAGCAGTTCCTTGCCGCGGTCAATCGCTTCCTCGCGGCGTTCCTTGCTGAACCACTGGCGGATCTTGTTCCGGGCGCGGGCGCTCTTGACGAAGTGCTGCCAGTCCTGGCTGGGCCCGGCGCCTTCGGCCTTCGAGGTGAAGATTTCCACCCAGTCGCCATGGTTCAGTTCGCTGTTGAGCGGGACCAGCTTGCCGTTGACCCTGGCCCCGATGGTGCGGTGGCCCACTTCGGTATGCACGGCGTAGGCAAAGTCCACCGGCGTCGAACCCGCCGGCAGGGCCATGACCTCGCCCTTGGGGGTGAAGACGAACACTTCGCGGGCATTGATCTCAAAGCGCAGCGAGTCCAGGAATTCCCCGGGATCGGACGTCTCCTGCTGCCAGTCCACCAGGGAGCGCAACCAGCCCATGTCACCGTCGCGCGGGCTTCCGGGACCGACGGCGGTGCGGTTGGGCTGGTCCTTGTATTTCCAGTGCGCGGCTACACCGTATTCGGCTCGGCGGTGCATTTCGTGCGTGCGGATCTGGATCTCCACCGGCTTGCCGCCGGGCCCGATGACCGTGGTGTGCAGCGACTGGTACATATTGAACTTCGGCATCGCGATGTAGTCCTTGAACCTGCCGGGCAGGGGGTTCCAGCGCGAGTGCATGATGCCCAGGGCGGCGTAGCAGTCCCGGACGGAGTCCACCAGGACGCGGACTCCCATGAGGTCGTTGATGTCGTCGAAGTCCTTGTCGCGGACAATCATCTTTTGGTAGATGGAGTAGTAGTGCTTGGGCCGGCCGGTGATGGTTGCCTTGATCCGGGCGGCGCGCAGGTCCTCGGTGATCTGGTCGCGGATGACGCCCAGGCTCTTTTCCCGTTCGGGGGTCCTGTCCCCCACCATGCGGACGATCTCTTCATACACCTTGGGGTACAGAGCGGCGAAGGACAGGTCCTCGAGTTCCCATTTGATGGTGTTCATGCCCAGGCGATGGGCCAGCGGAGCGAAGATCTCCAGGGTTTCGCGGGCCTTGCGGGCGGACGATTCGGCCGAGACGAAGCGCCAGGTGCGGGCGTTGTGCAGCCTGTCCGCCAACTTGATCATCAGGACGCGGATGTCCTTGGCCATGGCCACGACCATCTTGCGGACGGTCTCCGACTGGGCGGCCTCGCCGAAGCTGACCTTGTCCAGCTTGGTTACGCCGTCCACCAGCATGGCCACTTCCGGCCCGAAGTCCCGCTTCAGGTCGGCAAGCGTGTAAGGAGTGTCCTCTACCGTGTCGTGCAGCAGGGCTGCCGCCAGGGTGGTGCCGCTGAGGCCCAGTTCGGCAAGGATGGTGGCCACGGCCACCGGGTGGGTGATGTACGGGTCCCCGCTCTTGCGCTTCTGGCCGCGGTGGCTGCGCTCCGCTACGTCGAAGGCGCGCTGGATGAGGTCGAAGTCCTCTTTGGGATTGTTGGCGCGGACGGTGCGGAGCAGCGGCTCGAGGATCGGCGAGTAGGTGGCCGTGCCGCGGCCGGTCAGGCGGGCAAGGCGGGAGCGGGTGCGCTCACGGCGGCCGGGGAACGTGGCGCGGGATCCTGAATTGTCAACAGGAACCAGGGAACCAGGCCGCGCAGGGGTTGCCGCACCGGCCTGTACACCGGCAGGATTTTTTTCTTCCTGTGCCGTTGGCGCCGACGCCGAACGTTCTTCCAATGAAGCACCCCTCACCACCGATTTAATTACCCCAGTCTATTCCTCCAAGCGGCCACTTTTATAACCGGCCCGGAAGAGCCAAGGGCCGGGCGACGCGGAGTGTGCGTCGCCCGGCCCTTGGCGGGTTTGAAACGTCCTGCTGCTGCAGGTCAGGCTTTGGCGGGTGTTGCCGGAACTGAGCGTTCCGCGGCACCGGCGCGGCGCTGCTCGACTCGCCGTGCCTGCTTGACGAGGGCCGGTTCACCCTGCCGCAGCCAGGCGTACATCGGGGCGGCCACGAAGATGGTCGCCGCGGTGCCGATCAGGATCCCGACGAACAGGGCCAGCGACAGGTCACGCAGGGTTCCTGCGCCCAGGAGACCGGCACCGATGAACAGGATGGCTCCCACGGGGAGGATGGCCACCATCATGGTGTTGATGGAGCGCACCAGGGTCTGGTTGACCGCGAGGTTGACTTCCTCACCGAAGGTCCGGCGCGTGGAGGCGTCAATCCCGGAGGTGTTCTCGCGGATCTTGTCGAAGACCACCACCGTGTCATACAGCGAGTAGCTGAGGACGGTGAGGAACCCGATGATGGCCGACGGCGTGACCTCGAAATCGCTGAGCGCGTAGACCCCGGCCGTGATGAACATCGTCACGGCCATGCCGGCAAGGGCGGAGAGGGACATTTTCCACGTGCGGAAGTACAGGGCCATCAGCAGGGCCGCCAGCAGCACGAAGACCACCAGGCCGATCAGTGCCTGCTTGGTCACGTCAGCACCCCAGGTGGGACCGACGAAGGTGGACGTCACCTCGTTGTCGGTAACTCCGTAAGCACCGGTGAGGCCCTGCTTGATCTTCAGTGTCTCGTCATCGGTCAGCTTGTCGGTCTGGATGCGCATGGTGTTGCCGGCCACGTTCGCCACGCGGGGAACACTGCCGGAGACCACATCCGTGACGGCTTTCTCACCGATGGTGGCATCGGTGGTCTTGACGTTGGATACCGTGAACTCGGAGCCGCCGCGGAACTCGATACCGAGGTTGAAGCCGCCCTTGGCCACCGGGATGAGGATGGACAGGGCCACTCCCACTGCGGCAATGATGAACCAGATCTTCTTGGCGCCAACGAAATCGTAGGAGCGCTTGCCGGTGTAAAGCTCGTTGCCGAAAGTAGCGAAGCCTGACATTACTTGTTCTCCTTCGCGGAGGTCTTGGACGAGCCGGCGAGCTGTTCCTGCTTCTCTGCCAGGCGCCGTTCGGCGATGGTCATACGGCGCTCGGCCTCGGCTGCTGCACCGGCATTCTTGCTGCGGACCACCACGGGACGGTCCTCCGGGGTGCGGACCCGCCCGGCGCCGCGGTACAGCGGCACCGCACCCAGCCGTTCGGGATCCAGGCCGGAGAACTTGTGGCCTTCACCGAAGAAGCGCGTGCGGGCCAGCAGCTGCAGCGTGGGATGGGTGAACATGAACACCACTATGAGGTCCGCGATGGCGGTCAGGCCCAGGGTGAAGGCGAACCCGCGCACGTTACCCACGGCGACGAAGTACAGGACGAGGGCGGCCAGCAGGTTGACGGCCTTGGAGGCGAGAACCGTGCGCTTCGCCCGCTTCCAGCCGTTCTCGACGGCGGACACCAGGCCACGGCCCTCACGCAGTTCGTCACGGATGCGTTCGAAGTAGACGATGAACGAGTCGGCTGTCTGGCCAATGGCCACGATGATGCCGGCGACGCCGGCCAGGGACAGCCGGTAGTTTTCCGTCCACCCGAGGATCGCGATGGCGAGGTAGGTCAGGGCACCGGCCACCACCAGTGATGCGATGGTGACGAAGCCCAGGGCCCGGTACTGGAACAGCGAGTAGACCACCACGAGCAGGAGCCCGATCAGGCCGGCCAGCAGGCCCATTCGCAGCTGTTCCCCACCGAGCGTGGCGGAGATCTGCTGTTCGCTTTGGATATCGAAGCTGATGGGGAGGGCGCCGAACTTCAGCTGGTCGGACAAGGCCTTGGCGGTCTGCTCCGTGAAGCCACCGGTGATCTGCGGACGTCCGTCGGTGATCACTGCCAGCGCGCGCGGCGCGGAGATGACCTGGTCGTCCAGGACGATGGCGAACTGGGCCTTGGGATCGCTGCCCGACTCGCCGCCGGCGGCCGTGTAGAACTGGTTCAGTCGCTGGGTGACCTCTTTGAACTTGGCCGTACCTTCGGCGTCGAACTGGATGTTCACTGCCCAGTCATTGGTGACGGCGCCCTGTGCGCCCTGCTGCAGCTGGAAGGACGAAGTAACGATGTTGCTGCCCTTTACCTCCACAGGACCAAGAATGTACTTGATGGCCGGGGACTTGGCGGTGGCAGGCTCGCAGGTGACCAGCGGCTTGGTCGGATCAGACCGCTGGGATTTCTCCGGAGCGTTGTTGCAGTCCAGGGCCTCGAACTGCCTGTAGATCTCGGGGGTGATCCAGTTGGTGTCGCTGCTGTTGGCCGGCGCGGCCGTCGGCTTGGGCAGCTTGTCCTCGGGCGTCTGCGATTCCGGCGGCACGGCTGCGCCGTCGCCGTTGAGCAGGACGGGGCGGAAGTTCATGTCCGCGGAGGCCTGGATCAGGTTCCGGGTTTCGGCGGAGGGTGTTCCGGGAAGGCTGACCACCACGTTGCGCCCGGACTGGGTGCTGATTTCTGCTTCGGAGACGCCGGAGCCGTCAACGCGCTGGCGGATGATCGCCACGGCCTGGTTGAGCTGCTGTTCGGTGATGTCCGATCCGCCCTCCACCTTGGGGGCGAGGATCATCTGGGTGCCGCCCTCGAGGTCCAGGGCAAGTTTGGGTGCCCAGCTGGCCTGTCCGGCGACTGTACCGCCGGCCAGGACGGCGGTCAGCGCCGCCAGGAGTACGCCAAGCCAGACCAGGACGCGGAGCCCCGGCTTCTTACGGCCAGTTCGTGCCATTGTCGATCTTTCTCTTATTCGCGGAAGAACCGCCGGCGCGGGCTGTTGCCTGCGCCGGCGGCGGTCCGCAGCGGTAGAGGGAGGAAAGG
>Ga0308170_10004171_pt1 | contig 11478 bp, 12 predicted proteins | sample PhyBR2_2_FD_202136 | JGI IMG/M metagenome (GOLD analysis project Ga0308170, IMG submission 202136) | Phyllosphere microbial communities from UC Gill Tract Community Farm, Albany, California, United States - DLSLSB.R2 | ecosystem: Host-associated > Plants > Phyllosphere > Unclassified | place... | reverse complement strand
GGAATTGAGGTTGAGCTTGGTGCGGGAGCGGGAGAAGGCGCGTCGGGCGGCCGAGGAGGCGAGTACCGCCAGGTCGAGCTCACGGCCGTGCCGTCGGCCGTTGCGCTGCGGCTCCTCTCGCCTCGCGAGCCGCACCTCGCGCAGGAGCTCGTGCGCGCGTTCGTCGCGCAGCTCGACGAGGACGGGCCCGCTCCTGCGGCGGCGCCGCGTGCCGGCGGCGGCGAGGGAGGAGCGAGCTCGTGGGTCGCGATGCTGCGGCACGCGCCGCGCGTGCTCAAGGACCTGCTCGACTCGAAGGCGTGTCGCGGCGCCGTCATGTTCAACGACGGTGCGTCGCACTGTTCCTCCTCGTCCTCCTCTCGCTCGACCCGGACCTGACGAGCGACCCCCTCCTCACCCTCCCGCCCTCCTCGCAGTCCTCGCGCCGCCTCAGCAAGCAGCGCTCCTCGCCCAGCTCGCCGAGACGCTCTTCCCAGGCCAGTGCGCGCACGCGCGCCCGAGCATGGTCCCCATCGTGCGCCTGTCGGCGCGAGCGGCGAGCGAGGCCCGAGCGCGCGACGAGCAGATCGACTGGGCTCGCTTCGGCTGAGCGGCACCTGTGCATAGCTCTCTCTTCTTGTTGTCTTTGCGTACCTAGCCTCTCGTCGTGTCTCTCGCAACTCGCATCTTTGCTCTCTCGCGCACGACCCTCTCGAGAGCTCGAGCCCGAGCGACGAAAGAAACCAACTGCGAGATTATTGCGAGGGGTGGGGATGCGTCGTGGAAGGGAACAAGTATATCGGCGAGGCGAGAGCCGAGACTGGACAAAGAGTGGGCGGGCAAGAGGACGAGAAGAGAGGGCGAGGGACGAGGAGGGGGGAGAGAGAGAAGGAAAGGAGGAGTGGTAACAACGCGGCGGGGGGATGGAGCGCGCGCCGGTGACACTGGCAGTGTAGGAGTACATGAAGATGGGGAGGAGGAGAAGGAACTGATGGCTCTGCGAGGCCCAAGAAGCGCGAACGAGGCGGACGAGCGGCTCAGCGGCGGAACTCTTCGTCCTTGGGCGTCGGCGGTGCCGAGGGATCTGCAGGCGGGACACGAAGGGGGTCAGCGCTGGCTCGGTAAGGGCCATGCTCGACGCATCGTACAGACGAGCGCGCAGTGCGGGCAGGAGGAGAAGCGCCGACGCACCGGGAGTTGCCCCCTCGCCGGCGTCGAAGAACTTGATCCGCAGGCGGTGGAACGCAGGCAGTTTCGGCGCGAGGCCGAGAAAGAGGAGCGCGACGAGGTTGAGAGTGAAGAGTGCCGGGTGCGAGTCGTAGCGCGTGTAGTGGGTCGAGAGGAGGAAGCTGTGCGAGACGAGGGGGAGCAGGTCAGGACTCGGCCCGCGCGCGTCAAGGAAAGGGTCGAGCGGGACGCACAGGAAGATCGGGACCGAGGTGAGCCACTTCTTGGCCGGCGTGTACTGAGCGCCCGAGTCGATTTGCTCCCAGAGCGTGAGGTTGTCGAACGCGCCCGAGTTGTTGGTCATGTCGAAGGGCACGCCCGTCACGTAGTGGAAGATGACGTAGGAGACCTGCAGAGCGGATTCGGGGTCAGCGAGCTGCTCGTGCAGGCTGAAGAGGGGGAGAGAGAGACGACGCACCGAGAGGTAGCCGAGGTTGACGATGGTCCAAGTCAAGTCCTGCGACATGCCCGGGATCGTCTCGAGGAGGAGGATGGCCGAGGCGATGAGAACGACATGGATGAGCCAGGCACCTGCGCGGGCGAGCGACGGCGGTGGAGCGAGAGAGGACCGGGGACCGGGGAGGAGGAGGAGGAGGAGGGGGTCAGTTCGGGCTGCGCAAGACGGCACCAGGCTGAGTTTGCGCGCGCTGCAGCTACTCGCACAGGTGCAGAGACGGTATCGCAGGCCTCCACGGGCATGCCCGAGGGCAGGGAGGAGGAGAGAGGTGGGTCGGAACGGACCTTTGTAGTTGACCCAGTCTGCGTTGATGTTGTTGAGGGCGGCCTGGTCGAGCTGGTCGTCGTAGGTGTCTGCGACCTCCTGGACGGACACGATCGAGGACGAGCGTGCGCGCTTTGTGGCGGTCGAGGCTTTGGGGACGGCAGATGACGATGGCGAGCGGGAGAACGAGGGCTGCTTGTGGGGCGAAGGGCGGAGGGGAGGGAGGCCGAGGAGCGCAGTGTTGGGACTGGCGCTCATGGTGGCGTCGAGTGCTGCCCTGTTGGAGAGGAGCGAGGGCGAGAGAGCGGGGCGGAGAGGCGAGGAGGACGAGGAGGAGGACGACGACGACGAGGGTCGGCTCGAACGACTCCACACCACTCGCCATGCTCGAAGTGACACGGTGCATAGCTCGTGCCTCTGCTCGAGCCCCGCAACCCGGCCAACGAGCCGCACCGCCGACCGCCGCCCTCCTCCTCGCTGTGCTCTCCCTCGAAACGCTCTCGTCCTCCTCCGCGCTCCGCCACAGCGCAAAGCCTCAGCCGGCCCGTGTGATGGACTCCAGGACTATCCGACACAGACTCGGCCGCGCGCGAGCTGAGCGCACGCCTCACAGGAGGGATCCTGCTCGCTCTGCGACCTCCCCTCTCCTCTCACGAGCCGTCGGGCGGCGTGTCCGGCTCCGCCGATCGCTCTGCTGCGGTCTGAGACTGACTTGAGCTCCTTTTCGCTCGACAGGCCGCTATCGCTGAGGGCTCGACCGATGGCTCGTCTGCAGGGGCGCGTTGACGTCGAGTTGCAGTGCTTGCCGGCTCTGCTGCTGCGCGCTCGAGCGCAGCCTCGGCCCTGCAGCTCTCTTCCTCTCTTCCTTCTCCAACGTCTCCCTCGTCATGACGAGCGGAGCGAGTCGTTGCCCCACTTGACCGCGTTCGAGCGGAGGTCGAGGTCAACGAGCAGGATGAGGGGCGGCGCCGCTGCTCGATCACGCCGCAGAGCACCTTCGAGCTGGACATCGGCGGGTACCTGCAGCAGTGCAGGCGCCGAATAAGATACGGAGAGGCTGGACTCGAGCACCCTCACGAGCGAGCCTCGCCTGAGCGTGAGCTGCTGGCGCTCGCACCGCCGTGAGACGACGCCGACGACCCTCTCCTTTCTGTAGCGACCGGGCAGTCGCTTGAGAGTGTCATTAAGCTGCGATAGACTGCGCACGGGCGAGCAAAAGAGAGCTGTGCGAGCTCCGCGTTGCCTCTCTCGCCGCGACCACGGCTCGACCTCGTTCCTTCCTCACGACCTGCCGGCACTTCGACCTGCCAGGCTCAGGCTTACGCGAGTGCACTGCAAGAAGCACAGCTCAGCACACTCGACCAGCTCCACCGGTCCCTCCTCTCGCCGTCCTCGTCTTCATCAACATCCGGCTCTCGCTCCCCGCCTCGACCTCGCACCCTCAGCCAGCGCCAGCACGAGCCCGGCACCAAGCAGCACAGCCGTACCCCGACGTCCTCATGGATCCCTACCCCGGCTTTGAGCTGTCCCGACTCGACTTCCCCCTCGACGACATCGCCTCGCTCCCGAGCTACCAGCTCGCCCTCGTCAAGTACCACCCGCTCGCCCAGCCAGAGCACCACCTGCGCGCCGAGCTCTACTTCGTCAAGCGGCGTGTCGCCGCCAGCGAGCGCGGCGAGGAGGTCGGCCTCGAGGAGGCGCGTACTCGTCTCAGGGTGCTCGAGCGGGCGAGGGACGCCCTCGAGCAGGCTAGGCGCGAGCAGCGGTCGAGGATGAAGGACGCAGTGGTGCAGACGGGCGGCGGCGACGGGCTCCGGGCGGGAGAGGGGGTCCGGCAAGGCTCTCGCGGCTTCTTCGACCCTGTGAGTCACCCTCTCCCTCGTCCTGCTGTACCAGCCAGGGTCTCGGCTGACTCGCCCTCGAGCTACAGACCGACGCCGGCGCGATAGCTGGACCGTCGATGACCCCTCGCTACCCCGTCAACCTCCTCGCCAAGCCGCTCCCGACCCAGTCCTCGTCGACCACGACGCCCTTCTCGCCTCCTCCCCCTCAGCCCGACCTCGCGCCGCCCGGCCCTTACTTCGACTTCGACAGGCTCGACGTCGGCCCGTTCTGCGACAGCGCCCTGCACGCCCGGTTCCACATCGTCCGCCTCGGCAACCTCCCCTCGCACGTCACGCCCGCCCTCATCCTCGCCTTCCTCTGCGCGCGCCGACCCAACAACTCGTTCCCTCGCCCGCTCGCCATCCGCCAAGCGACGCACAGCACGGGCGCCATCATGCTCGCCTTCCGCGACGCCGCCTCGGCCGCCGACGTCGCGCAGCGCCTCCAGGGCGTGACGCTCCCGCTCGTCGGCGCCAAGGTCGCGACCCAGGTCATCGCGTCCAACGGCTGTCAGTTCCGCACGGGCTCGCTCAGCGGCGAGGTGCGCGCGGCGTGGGACCAGTCGGGCGGGCTGCCCGCCGGCGCGAGGTGGGTCGGGCTCGAGCAGGCGCCGGCCAAGGGCGTGCGCGTCAGCTGGGCGTACGAGCAGGAATGGCGCGCGATTGAGCGGGTCCTGGGCGAGCGCCTGCGGCAGGACGAGCTCGAGCGGCGCAGGCAGCGCGAGCGGTCCGAGTCGGTGCAGACGCACTGCAGCGAGTGCGGGCGCGACGAGCAGCACCCGAACGGCGACGGGTACGACTGCAACGCTTGCCAGGAGGGCTTCTTCCTCGAGCCGGCGTACAAGCGGGCGAGGTACTACTGAGCGGGCCGTGCGCGACGTGCAATGCTTTTTCTCGCTTGAGCCTCGACTCGTGAGCGAGCGCGAGAGCTGAAGCGAGAGCGAGAGCAGCATGAGTTTCTCCGAGGGACGACGGCCAGCACGAGCCTCTCGAGGCAGGACAGCTTCAGCTTCAATGCCCGCCCCGTCGCCGAGAGCTCCAACTAGTCTAAGTGCAACAGGCTCGACAAGTCGTACAGGGATCGACAGCCGCGTATGGGGTATCAGGAGATGCTCGTGAGGTGGTAGTCTAGGGCTGGAGGCACGAGGCGCAGAGCTGCACGCCGGCCGAGGGTGTAGCTCGTCGAGTCGGCCTAAGTCGTCGCCGTCTCGCGCCGCCCGCCTCGGTCGGCGGCGCCTTGTGCGAGCGGGCCAACATAGTCCTGGATCTGCGAGCGTACGAGGAAGAGTCAGGAGGCGAGGTGAGAGGCCGGCGAAGCAGGGAGCGAGCGCACCTGGGACCAGAGCGCGAGGCCGTGCAAGCGCGAGTAGTGCTCGTCGAGGACCTTGGCGAGCTTGCGCGCTTCGGCCTGCAGGTCGAGAGCATCATCGTTAGCTCTAGAAGCAAGGTCGAGAGCGGACTGAAGAGCGAGAGAGGCGAGCGCACCGTGTCTTTGCGCCCGGCGAGACTCGACGGCGGCGGACGCTCGCCGTGCAGGTTCCACACGCCGTCGAGGCCGAACGGCGACTCGTCCTGCTGCTGCTCCGGGTCGAGCGGCTCGGGCGAGTGCGTGACGCGCTCGGGCCGGCCTGGGTCGACGGCGCCCGGGTCGGGCTTCATCGAGCCGCTCGAGCCCGTCTTGCCGTTCTTGCGGTCCTGCTCCTGCTCCTTCTCGAGCTGCTGCACGCGCTTGGTGATGCGGGTCGCCTCCTCGCGCATCGACTTCTTGAGGTGGCCTGCGTGCAGAGCGGGCGCAGCGTCAGGTTGACTCGCCGAGAGGGGTCCGAGCGAGGGAGGAGGACGAGGACGCACGCTCGCGCTTCTGCTGCACCTTCTCGTACGTCTTCTTGAACTTGCGCTGCACGATTGCTTCTGCAGGACGAAGGACAGGAGCGTCAGGGTGGTTCACCGAGCCGACGCAGGTGAGGGAGAGGGAGAGGGACGCACTGCCTGCGAGGTACCGGCGCGCGGCGTCCTCCTTGATGAGGCCGACGTCCTCCGGGTCGAGCTGGAGCATGCTCATCTCGCCCTCGGGCTCCATCGGGCGCACGACGCCCGTCATCGAGACGCGCTCGCGGATCATGTTGTCGACGTACTCGGGCCGGTTGAACGGCTGCGTGCCCGAGTAGATCGTCTTCTCGAGGTTGGGGATCGGCGGCGGCGGCGTGCGCTTCTTGCGCTGCTTGCGGCCGCTGGTGCGCACAGAGGCGGTCGTCGAGCGGACCGAGGGTGCTGAGGTTGACGGGATCGAGTCGCCGCGGTCGGGCGTGCCGCCGACCGAGGCGCTGTCCGGGTGAGCAGGGTTGCGCTCGACGGGCAGGCGCATGCCAGCGGCCGACACCGGTTGAGGCTCCTCGCCCGCAGGCGTCGTGACCCACTTGGCGAACGAGGCCATGGCGCGGTAGCAGTACTTGGCGGGCGTCGTGAAGGAGAAGAGCGGCAGGTCGTGGCAGACCTCGTCGTAGATCTGCAGGTGGACCTGCACGCGACGACGAACGTCAGCATGATGCACTATCTGCGGCTGTGGAAGAGGGAAGAGGGAGAAGGAGGGACGCACCTTGGTCGGCGGATAGCTCTTGGCCTTCTCGGTCCGAGCGGCGTTCTGCTTGAGGATGCCCTCGCGCACAGGGTAGCGGTCCGGGTGCGCAGCGCGATGCGCGAGCTGCAGGCGAACAGGAGCCCGTGAGGACTCGCTCGAACGTGAGGAGGAGCGGGAGGGAGGACGAGCACGCACAAAGACGATCTCGTCGCGCAGGACCTCCTTGTCGCCGGCCTGGATGTAGAGCGGCGGGAGGCCGCCGAGGCTCGGCTGCCAGATCGGGCTCACGTAGGCGTAGGCGAGCTGCGAGCGCAGGACGATGCGTCAGCGAGGCTCGAAGGCGCAGAAGGTGTGGAGGGGGAGCGAGCGCACCTGCTCGTTGGTCGCGTACAGCTGGATCTGGTCCACGAGCTCGACCTCCTGGCCGTCGACGTTGACCTTGATGACGTGCGCGAGCTCGGCCTTGTTCTGCGCGCCGCCCGTGCTCGTCTTGGGCCCTGCGCCTTGCGCCGCGTCGCCCGTCTCCTCGGCTCGCTGAGCGTCGTCCTCGGGCAGGTTCTCGACGGCGTCGGCGAGCGCGTGCGCCTTGTTGTGCGTCGCGAGCGTGCCGAACCGATGGCCGTGGTGCTCGGCGGACCCGACGGTCGGGTTTGCGGCGCCGTCGCTCGGGGACGACGACGACGAGCCGTGCTGGAACTTGTGCGCCGCCTTCTTGAGCCCTGCGAGCGACGTCGACTCGGCAGCGCGCTTGCGGAACTCGGGCGGTGGAGGCGGCCAGAGGGTCGAGGGCTTGAAGATGCTGAAGCCGTAGGGAGCTGCGAGCACGATGGCCGAGTCAGCTCGAGAGCGGGACCGAGCGCATCATTCAAGTGTAGCTCCACGCACGAGGAACGTCGGTCGCGGTGTTCTGGAGAATCGAGGGGAAGCTGTGGGTGAGGTCTGCAGCGACGAGGCGTCAGGACGAGGTTGATGAGGAAGAGGAGGCTCGAGCGGGATGGACGCACCGACCCAGGGCGAGATAAGCATGGCTCCTGCTGGAGCGGGCAAGCCTGCGTCGCGGATGAGGCAGAGGAGCGCGACGGCGAGGGTGCCGCCCGCCGAGTCGCCGCAGATGGTGAGGCGCGCCGGATCGACAGGTCGGTGCTTGGCGCCGGGCGGCGGCCGGATGAGGTAGAGGTAGGCGGCGAGGCAGTCGTGTACTGTAGAGGAGCGAGTCAGCGCTCGAGTCCTGGCGAGGCGTCAAGCGAGCGAGGGAAAGAGAGAGAGACGCACGGGCGCAGGGAAAAGGGAACTGGGGGCTGAGGCGGTAGTCGACCGAGAAGAGGCGCCCCTCGGTCTTGCGCGCGAGACGCCAGTACCAGTAGCGGTGCGTGTTGGTGCTGCCGAAGAAGTGCGCGCCGCCGTGGATGGCGAGCGTGACGGGCATGTCGTCGAGGTCGCTCGTCCAGTTGTCCTCCTCGTGGTGGTGCGTCGCCGTGCGGTCGAGGAACGCCTCGCCGCCGTGCGCTTGCCGCTGCGAGCTCGCCGCCCGACGCTCCGACTCGAGCTCGTCCTGCGGCGTCGAGCGTGAGAGGGTGGCCGACGACGTGGCTCGGGACCTGCCCTTGCCCGCCTCGCGCCTGCGCTTGGCGTCCTCGCGCCCCTCCTCCTTGAGCTGCCGCAGCCGCTCCTCGAGCTCCTTCTCGCCGTCCTTGCCCTTGCCGCTCGCCCGCTCAGCGCGCTGCGCCTTGGCCTCGGCCTCGAGCCCCTCCCAGTCCCGCTTGAGGCTAATCCACTCGCCGCAGACGCCGCTCTCTGGGTGCGACGTCCGCTGCCACCACTCGCGCCCGCCGATCACGTTCTCGACGTCGTCGTCGCCGAGGCCGGCGATGAGGTACTTGCCGGCGTCGATGCGGGTCGAGAGCGGGATGGTGACGCGGATGACGCGGACCCAGAACGGCGCCGGGACGAAGTTGTTGCCGAACGCCTGCATCTCCTCGACCGTGTGCATCATCGACTTGTCGAACTGTTGCGGCAAGGAGAGGCAGGAGTCAGCGAGGGCGAGGAGGACGGAGCAGAAGAGGTTGGACGACGCGACGCACGAACCACCGCATGACGCTGAAGGCTTCATCGTAGAGCAGGCTCTCGCGCGCCTTACTGCGGGCGGAGCAACAGCACGGCGTCAGCGAACGGGCTCGTCTGGCGGCGAGGTCGGCTCCCCCTCGGCGAGAGGTCGAGCGGGGTGAGGAGGGAGAGGACGCACGTCTCGCTCGAGATCTTCTTGCGGTGGATGTAGTGCTTGAAAAAGGTCTTGCCGATGGTCGACAAGCCCGTCAGGCTCAGCGTGAGCGTGTTGAGCGGCAGGAGGTCCATCTAACTGAAGCCGAGGCGGTCGAGGTGGAGGGCGCTGGACGGCGCGCGGCCTTGCCGGTGGTGCTGGACGCGGCCTTGTGGTGATGTAAGCGCGTGCCCGGGGCAGCCTGGCACCCGGCGAGCGAGGTGGGAGCGAGAGGGGAGGCGCCGGCCGGCCCGCGAGCGAGGTCGGCGAGGTCGTCGGGGCCGAGCAAGGGTCCGCTCTCCTTCTCGGGCTCGTGACGCTCAGGGCTGGCAGCACATAGTATCTTTGCAGTCTGGCAATAGTCGAGAGCAACAGGGGGAGCGAAGAGAGGAGCACGACGAGTCAGGACGAGAGGGGGAGTCTACAACAGCGCCTTGGCCTCCTTCGAGATGAGCCGGGGCTGCGCGCCGAGGCCGTTGCCGACTGCAGGCAAGATCGAGTCCAGGGTCAGCACGCGGAGGTGAGAGGCAGCGGTTCAACCGCCGCCTCGGACGAAGCGGCCGAGGCACGCGCGGGCCTGACGCTCGAGCGACGCAAAGGGAACGACGACGCACCGCCAGCGAGAGGCTCGTAGTTGGCGCGCATGAGGTAGTCAGGCACGCCCTCGACGATACGGTGCCCGAGTGCAGCAGTGTCGATCTGCGAGGGCGACGAGCGTCAGCGCCGACGAGACGGTGAGGGAGAGGAGGACGGCACGCACCATGTCGGGCGTCACGTCCTTGAGCGTCGGCGCGCCAATGAGGCGGCAGTTCATCTCCATCTCGTCCTTGAGGATCTGGATGGCGCGCGACACGCCCTCGTGACCGTAGGCGGAGTAGGCGTCTGCGCGAGCGAGTGGAAGTCTCCTGTTAGCGGCCGCCGTCGGCAGTGACCGACTTGACGTCGATCAGAGGAAGCAGCTTTTCGGGAAGGAGGAGGAGACGAGGAGGGAGGAAGAAGCGCGACGCACAGAGGAAAGGGCGACCGATCCCAACTGCGGTCGCGCCGAGCGCGATCGCCTTGAGGACGTCGCCGGCACGGCGCACACCGCCGTCGATGCTGCGAGGGGCTCATCTGCATCAGTTCTGTACGCCGAACAGACGAGGAAGGAGAGGAGGGCGGGACGCACTAGACCTCGAACCCGTTCTTGAGCAAGTCGCGCCGCCTCAGCTCGCGCATGACCTCCTCGAGGATCTCGATGCCCGAGCGCGCGAAATCGAGTTGACGACCGCCGTGGTTACTGAGGACGACGCCGGCGAGGCCCTGCTCGGCGGCGAGGACGGCGTCCTCCCACCGCTGCACGCCCTTGAGGACGATCGGCATCTTGGTGATCGACTTGAACCAGGGGATGTCCTGCGCGCGCCAATGCAGGAAGACCGTCAGCATCTCTGGACGTGTCGAGGTCCCGAGGGAGAGCTGCCGACGAGGCGCTCTCGTGCCGAGGGCGAAGAGAGGAGGAGGACGAGAGGAGGAGGGCCGAGCGCAGGACGAGACGCACCTTCCAGGACAGGCTCGGGTCGATGAACGACGAGATGGCGCGCGCCGCACCTTGCGACTTGTCGACCGACTCGCCCTTGGTGCGCTGCACGTTCGACCCCTCGTCGGCGAACTTCTGCCGCATGTCCTTCTCGCGCCGACCGAGCTGCGGCGCGTCGACCGTGATGAAGAGTCCCTTGATGCCGCGCTTCTCGGCGTGCCTGCGCGCACAAAGACGGTGTGAGCGAAAGCCGAGGTGCAGGGAGCAGGTCAAGGGCGAGCGGGACGCACTGCACGATCTTGCGGGTGATCTCGCGGTCCTTGTTGACGTAGAGCTGCATGAACTGGACCTGCCCGGGCTTGGCGGCGTCGACGATCTCGTCGAACGAACATGAAGCGAGAGTCGGGATCATCTGCGGGGAGGAGGAGGTCAGCGAGGCCGACGGAGTCGTGAAGAGGAGGAGGAGGGAAAGGGACGGCGCGAACGCACCTGGATGATGCCCTGCTCGGCGCCAGCCCAAGTCAGGTTCTTCTCGCCGTCGGGATGCCCGAGCTTGCCGAGCGCAGTCGCAGTAATGTAAATGGCTGCGCGCGAGAAGGACGAGGTCAGGACGGGTCGAAGGTCGCTGCGGAAAAAAGCGCTCGGAGCTCACGCAGCGTCGTCTGCAAAGGCGAGTCCGGGTCAGCGTGTGGCTCCTGAGGATCTGCGGGACTGCGAGGAAGCGGGACGCACCTTGTGGCCGAGGATCGTCGAGGAGAAGTCGACCTTCTCGACGTCGCGCAGGATGGCCGGTCGGAACCAGATGCGCTGGTACGCGTTGCGGTTCTCGCGCATCGTGATCTCGTCGTCGGCGCCGGATGAGTCTGCAGTGGTGGGACGGGGTCAGCTCGACGGCGAGAGCGCGCAGAGCAGCGACGAGGCGAGACGCACAGTAGGCCCAGGCGGCGGTCGGCAGCACCGACTTGGCGACGGCCTGCGAGGAGAGGTGGCTCGTCAGCAGCAGCACCGCACGATGAGCTCGGCGCAGGGACGCACCTCGAAGTCGTACAGGCTCAAGCACTCGTCGATCGGCGGCTTGTTGGCCTCGCGTTCCTTTCGGTCCTTCTCCTCCTGCGTCTCCTCCTTGGCGACAATCTCGAGCCCGGTGAGGTCGACGTCACCGAGGTGCTTATCCTTGGGGAGGTACTGCTCGAGCGTGCCGGGAGGGTGGATCGGCTCACTGCGCGCAGGGAGACGAAGTCAGTCGGCTGTCGGCGGCAAGGTCGGGGCGACGACGAGACTGGACGCACTAGGCCTGCGGGCAGGGGGAGAGAGAGC
>Ga0308170_10004169_pt1 | contig 11483 bp, 10 predicted proteins | sample PhyBR2_2_FD_202136 | JGI IMG/M metagenome (GOLD analysis project Ga0308170, IMG submission 202136) | Phyllosphere microbial communities from UC Gill Tract Community Farm, Albany, California, United States - DLSLSB.R2 | ecosystem: Host-associated > Plants > Phyllosphere > Unclassified | place... | reverse complement strand
AGACTGGAACACCGTCTGCGGTGTGACCGGAACGCCATGCTCGAGGTTGGCCGTGCCATAGCCTTTTTCCTTGATGACTTTGCCATCCTTGAGCACCAACACACTCAAGCCCGGCACGTGCTGCCGTTTCATTTCGGCCATCACAGCGTCGTCAAGGCTATCGGCGTGGACGGGACTGGCCAGTATCAATGCAAAGAGGGCGAGGTGAATGAGACGCATAAAACTCCGGTCTGGTGAGGGTGAGTATCGGTGGCGACGCGATGCAATTCTGGTCTCAACATGATGGCTGGTGAACGCGTGCAATTCGCCGTCCGCTACAACAATCAGCATTACGACGCCGTCGTGCGTTTTGCTTCGGAGCTCCCCAGTAATGAGATGAAGCCTCCAGTCGCATGCCTGGATAGCCTCGTAGCTCGAATTAATAGCGACGCGCCGAGGGCAGAAGGCTAACCTTCCTGTGAACGGTATAGTGTGTCGAGTCCCAGCAGATACCATCCTGCAGTACTACCATGGACAATTGTTTTACGAACGATGGCAACTCGACAGCAATCGTCAAGGCCTTTAAACGACCGTTCACGATCCTCAGCGGTCACTCACGAAAAAATGCCTCACCGATCTTCAGCGTTTGGACGCTCGATTTTTATAAGCAACTACACCCCAAATTGAAGCGGCGCCGAGCACTGCTAGTGCCGCCATATGTTGCTTGTTGGAGAGCATGAGACCGGCACAGCACAGGAAGCATAAACATGCAAGGAACGCAGCGCGTGCGTTGATATTGGTGTTTTTCATAGCTGACTCATCGAATTTAGCGGTTAGCGGAATTGACAATGTCTGCTTCTGGCCGAAGCTGGATGTCGAAATTAGCATAGCAGGTAGTCATGGTTGAATAATCGCAGAATGTCACGAAGGACGGGAACCGACCCACAGCGCACGCCGCTAATTCAGACCCAAAAGGCGGCAGATGCTTCTCGGCCAAGTCAGCAGTTCGCGTTGGCTTCGCAGGTTGTCCGGCTTGAAAAAGTCACTGACTGTTTCGACAGCCAGCTGTTGACCGTTAGCCGACGGTGGCAAACAGTTTGGCTGTCCAATCGGCAAACGCGCGCGTCGCCGGAGAGAGAAAGCGGCGGTTGGGGTAAAGTAGTGAAACAGGAACGGGTGCTGGCCGCCAGTCGGCCAGCACTTCGACTAACTCTCCGCTCCGCAATTGGTCCGCCACTAGTATCTCCGCCAATTGAATCAGGCCACGTCCGTCGATGCCAAGCTTGATGTAAAGCCCGGTCTCGTTGACTGCTACCTTGCCGGACACCGGAACGGCGACGCAATGCCCGTCTTCGACAAAATGCAGCTCGCTTCCCCGCCGCGTCGTGCTGGAAAAGTAGTGGACAGCCTGGTGTGCTTGCAGATCCAGCAGCGTTTTGGGAGTCCCTTTTTCTTCCACATAGGACGGCGCCGCGCAAGTGACCCAGCGCAACGCCCCCAACCGACGCGAGACCAGCGTCGAGTCATTGAGGTTGCCGGTACGGATCACACAATCGACGCCATCCTGGATCAGGTCCACCTGACGATCATTTATACCGATCATGAGGTAGATATCCGGGTAGCGTTGCTCAAATTGCGCCAAATGCGGCAGGATCAAGGCATGCGCAATGCCTCCCGGCATATCCACCCGTAACCTCCCTTGCGGGCGCTCGGCAGAGCCGTTCAGGCTCGCTTCCGTGTCGTCAATCAGGTCGAGTATCTCGCGGCAACGGTGGAAGTATTGCTCGCCTTCCGGTGTCAAGCTGAGGTTTCTCGTTGAACGGTTGAGCAGCCGAATTTGCAAATGTTTTTCAAGCCTTTTGATGATGCCGGTGACAGATGATGGCGGTAAGCCGAGCGTCTGCGCTGCGCGTACAAAGCTCTTGCCTTCGACGACTCGGACAAACACCTGCATTGCTTGTACGCGATCCATATGTTGGCCTGATAGCTATAACGAAAATGGCACTATAACCCACCATTGTTCGCATTTTCTGCACGATGAAAACCTCCAGGACTACTTTTTCCGCATCGTTGCGCCCCCTATAGTGCAGGTATTAACGCTAGAGGAGAAATCAACATGTCCAACCAAGTCCGCCAATTATCGGTACCGCTAACGAAGAACCTGGCAGATCCTGATGCGATGTCTAAAAAAATTCTTGTACTCGGTGCCGGGGAACTCGGGATGCCGGTACTGCGCAGTCTTGCGCAACGCGCGAAGGACGTCGACGGTGTGAACATCAGTGTGTTGCTGCGCGCAAGCGCCGCCGCGTCCAATGTGCCAGACAAGCAGCGTGATGTGGCCGAAATCCGAGACCTTGGGATCGACATCATCATCGGCGATCTCGTGAAAAGCTCGATCGACGAGCTGGCTGCGGTGTTCGGCCAATATGACACAGTCATAGGGTGTGCTGGCTATGCAGCAGGTATCGACACGCCAATGAAATTGGCGCGTGCTGCCCTGCAAGCGCGAATTCCCAGGTACTTCCCATGGCAGTTCGGCGTCGATTTTGACGTCATCGGTCGCGGCAGTCCGCAGGACATCTTCGACGCCCAGTTGGACGTGCGCGAATTGTTGCGGGGGCAGCACCAGACTGAGTGGGTAATCATCTCGACCGGTATGTTCATGAGCTATCTGTTTGAGCCAGAATTCGGCGTCGTCGATCTTGAAGAACATGCGGTGCACGCTCTTGGCAGCCTCGACACTGCTGTCACGCTGACCACGCCAGATGACATTGGCGTTCTGACTGCCGAGGTCGTTTTCACGCAACCCCGTATCCGCAACGACATCGTTTATTTGGCCGGCGACACCGTGACGTATGGGGAGGTGGCCGACAAGCTGCAAGCGGCGCTAGGCAAACCCTTCAGCCGTTCAGCGTGGAGCGAGGAATATTTGCTGGGCGAGTTGGCCCGTGACCCACATAACATGATGCGCAAGTATCGCGCCGCTTTTGCGCAGGGGAGGGGTGTAGCTTGGGATAAAAGTGACAGTTTCAATACTCAACGCGCTATTCCGGTTACCGACGTGGCATCGTGGATCAATGCAAACTTGATGTCTGGCCGTAGCAATGACGCCAAGGGTGCGTAGCGCACCTTGGGCAATCCAATAAAGTTGGACACAGCCTGCCGGTTTGCCTGGTCCTATCCGACCGGCAGCTGTCGCTCCATCGCGAAACTTGGAGTTCAGTTTGCCAGGCAGAACCCAAGAGCAAGGGCAATCTCAACGATCACTGCCAGCAGAATGCCCGGACCAGCATGGCCAATAACGAGTTCAATGATGCCCAATAGGGCAAGCATGAGACAGGTGAGCATGAGGCCCGACGATACTGCTGCGCGCGCGGGGCATGGCCCGACGTGCCTCAATTTGAATAACATCAGGCCCATGCCAGCAAACAGTGGCGAAGCGCGTCTGCTGACGAGCCCAACTGGCTCAGAAAACTCCACGGCCCATAGAGACAGTAACAGATTCGGCATGAGCAGCCAGATGAGCGCAAGTGCAATGCAGATCGATGCCGACAATAGAGCGATATGTTTGAAATTGATTTTCACGCAGTCCTAACGTCCTGTGCATCAAAGCCCACGTTGACCAAATCCGGTAGCAGTAATCGTACCGGACACCCGCACTTATCCGCATTCATGAACCAGAGCTCTTGGCCGAATCCGGCCTTTCGGAGCACGATAGCAGCTTCCTGGGCGGAAAATCCCTCTGATTGTCACCAGTGACTGGTTAAGTTCAAGGCCGAACCCGGTCGTTCACGTCAGATGAGCAGGTTATCGCATCGGGAGATTCATCGAGTATTCATTGGCGGTGTCAGGTCTGACAGCTGGACACATCCTCGACTAAAACTGCGGGGGATTTCAAAGAAGCCGCTGAGTTTTCAAGATGCGCTCGGAAAATCAAGTAGCCGGATCATGCCAGAGCTCGTGTCTGAATGTCAGACCTGACACCGGCACGTGCTAAGGATATCCGTCAACGCCCCGTAAACATCGCCACCACACTGTGAGGCGCTTCGTGACCAAAAAAGCGTAGGTGATTCTGCGCACTCTCCATGGCGACAGCGGCGCTGCGTGAGAAGAGCGCTAGTTCGTAAGTTGCCAATGTGGCCTCAATGTCATCGGGATGATTGCAAAGCGCATGCGCGAGTTCAGCACCGTCGAGAAGTGCGAGGTTTGCGCCTTCGCCTGCAAATGGCGACATTAGATGTGCAGCATCACCAACCAGCGTGACGCCAGGGATTCGTTTCCATTGATGGTTTACCGGCAATGCATGGATGGGCCATACGACTGGCGCGGTATCGCTCGCAGTTACCAGCGCGAGAAGCTGCGCATCCCAGCCAGCAAACTCCATGGCGATCCGGTGGAGAGCCTCTGTTCTCCGACTAAAATCGATGGCATGGATCCATGGTCCAGGCTTATTCAAAGCAATATAGGTGTGCAGCATGCCGTTCGCGTGGTGATGCGCCAGGATTGCCCTGCCTGGTGCCACTGCCATCAACGTACCCGAGCCAATGGCGGCCGTGTTTTCGGGATGCCGGACTGGGCCATCAAACAGGCGGTTCTCGACGAAGAACGTGCCGGTATATTGTGGCGCGGCAGATGAGACCAGCGGCCGCACCCTCGACCATGCGCCATCTGCCCCAACGAGCAGGTCCGTCTGAACCGTAGTGCCGTCTGCAAACACGAGTTGATGCCGCCCATTGGAAAGTGGAAGAGCCTGGGTCAGCTTTCTTCCCCATTTTATGGCACAGGCGGGCAAGGAAGCGACTAAAAGGTCCCGCAAGGCACCTCGCTCCACCTCGGGCCTTGCACCAGAGCCCGAGCTCGGCCTGTCAAATAATAGGGTGCCGTGTTTGTCAACGATACGTTTCGCATCTTCGCCAGGGAGTGCAAGGGCGAGAAATGCCTCGTAAAGGCCTGCCGCTTTCAGCCCTAACTGGCCGTTGTGCTGGTGAATATCGAGTAAGCCACCTTGGGCCCGCGCTGTGGGTGACGCTTCGCCCTCGTAAATGGTGGCCCGTATGCCGTTGACGTGCAAAACACGCGCAAGCGTTAAACCGGCCAAGCCGGCCCCGACAATAGCGATACGCGGGGAGGCTGGATCAAGGGGGCGTGCAGAGTAGGCCATTTGGATGCGTTCCGATCTGAGACCGCGCGACGAAAGCGCGCAAGCTCGAAAATTCCCGACAAAGTCGGAGGAAACGCTGGCCTGCCTTACAGAAGTGCAAAGCGGCGTGTAGGCGATTGGCTAGCTGCGCGACCATGCAGTCACGCAAAGTTAAGCCATCGTTTTTCGCATTGTTCGAGACTGGAGTTTGTCGCAGGCAAGGCATTTCTGTCAAGAACTGCTTCTGGCCGGAAGCAGCGCGTCTTATCTTCGATCGCTTTTATTTCAGCAACCTGCATCATGTCAGCAAAGTTCGTAGACGCCGAGTTCGCTCCTTCGTTTGCTGCGTTCTACGTTCATTTACGTATATGAGCGCTTCGCTCAGCTCAGCTGCGTATTGAACTCCGGGCATGCAAACTGTGCTTCCCAATCGTCCCCGCCAAACTTCCACCAGGATTGTCAAGCACGCGCACGCCTTTCCAAGAGCATCGCGTTTCTTCCAAAACGGCCAATATATAGGCGCGGTGAGCTAGCTTAGCACTGGTTCAGAGCATCCTTGAGGTAATCAATTAGGGCTCGTACCTTGGGCGTGAGCGACGTATGGTCGGTTACACAGGCAAATATCTGCATCGGCTCGGGCATGGCTTGTCCGGCGGTTTGGTGGAGCTGGTCAAATAATGTCACAAGCAAACCACGGTTTACCAATGGTTGCGCGACAAAGTCTGCCAAGCGCGTGATGCCTCCCCCATTGACCGCCATCTGCGCCAGCATATCGATATCGTCACTGATCATGGATGGATTAACTGGCGCATCAAAGTGGACTCCATCGCGTACGAACTCCCAAGGAAGGAAACGGCCGTTGGTAGCGTAGCGCAGTACAAGGCAGGAGTGAGATCGCAGCTCTTCAGGCGAAGTCGGGGTTCCGGCATCTTTCAAATAGTCAGGCGACGCACAGATCAGAAACGGGCGCGACGCAATAACCCGTGCCACAAGTCGGTCGTCGAGTTGCGCAGCAATACGTATACTGACGTCGATTTTTTCCCGTAGATGGTCGGCACGGTGATTGGCGCTTACCAGCTCGATTGCCAGGCGTGGATAGCGGCGGCCGAATGCCGGTAGCAAGGGCGCGAGGAGATGGCGGCCAACTGACGATAAGGTTGCGATAGTCAGATGCTCCTGCAAGTCCAGCCCTTTGTCTACAGCCTGTTTTGCCAGATCGAGTTCGCGCGGAATATGACGAACCTTGTCGTAATAAACGCGACCGGCCTCGGTCAGCGCCATCTGCCGAGTGGTACGCGCCAGTAAACGGACGCCGAGATGCTCTTCAAGGCGTGCGATGTTTTGGCTAACGGATGCCGCGCTGACGCCTAGAGAGCGGGCGGCTGAAGCAAGAGTTCCGGATTCGACGACACAAGTGAAGTTGGTGATTGCGCCTACAATGTTCACGGCATTCCCTAAAAGCATTCATAAATTTTTCTTGGTGAAGACTTAAGCTGCCGGCCTCTTCTGTTGGCCAGTGCTGAATGATAACCTGAATTATCTCTTGCATCTTAGATAGGTCAATACCAATGAATCATTCAAATCCGTGGATTGCAGAACGCAGGTTACCAAAATTTCTTGCACCCTATTTATTTGCATTATATATGGCAATAGTGATGTCATTTCTGATGTCCATGGTAATTACATTCACGGAATTCGGATACGACAGCAACTACTTGTGGAACGTGATGTCCGCCTACCGCGTTGCAATGCCGGCAGCCTTCATTTGCATCTTGATAGTGCGTCCGCTCGTTGCGCGACTTGTAGCGCTGAGCGTAAGTTCCGATGTTTGAATCTCAGCTGATGCTAAAGCTGCTTCAAGTAATCCGTGGCTGGGTGGCGTGAGCTATTTCCATTATGAGAGCGATCACGTCGATAAAAGCCAAAAAACTCTGACGAGCTTTCGACGTGAATCGTCGCCGTTGTAGGCAGCGATGCGAACTATAACAACGTTGGTAGGAGCATTCCCATCCCAAGAGTGCCTGTGCGACTCCAGCAAGAGCAGCAAGAGCAGGGTCAGGTCTGACATTCAGACACGAGCTCAACAAAAAGAGTGTTTATAGACGCATCGGTGAATGTGCTAAGGAAGAGTTCGTGTCCAAATGTCAGACCTGACCCTGGCTACGTGACCCTGGCTACGTGTCTGATCTTATTGATCGTCCATAGTTATGCTGAGTCACTGCATGCTCAGTGCGTGCTAACCGAACAGAAGCCACCTGACAAGAAAATAGAAATCGATCAGGGCACTAGTACACATCACGCCGGTAGCGGCCATCTGCCATCATGGCCTCGACCGTGGCCGCGCCCAGCACCTCGACCAGTGCATCATGCACGCCACCAGCCATGCCCTGAAGGCTGCCGCAGACATAGATCGCCGCGCCATTCCGCACCCACTGGCGCAGCAGGTCGCTTTGCGCGGCAACCAGATGCTGGACATAACGCGCCGTGCTGCCGTCGCGCGAAAACGCCAGGTCGAGCCGCGCAAGGGCGCCGCTGTCGCGCCATTCTTCCAGTTCGCCCCGGCACAAAAAATCGTGGGCCGCGTTGCGCTCACCGAACAGCAGCCAGTTGTCGTGGTTGCCAGCGTCGATGCGCACCTTGAGCAGCGCGCGCAGGCCGGCCAGTCCGCTGCCGTTGCCGATGGCGATCAGTGGCCGCAGCGCATTCTCGCCCAGCCGGAAGCGTGCATGCGTGCGCACCCGTAGCCGGATCATGTCCGTCGCAAGCGCGTCCGAGCACAACCAGCCCGACGCCGCACCCGGTGTCCCGTCGGCACGCTGCTGCAACCGCACCAGCAGCGTGAGCTGGCCTTCTGCTGGTACCGCGGCAATCGAATACTCGCGCGGATGCGCCGGGTCTGCCGGTGCGCTGACCTGCGCCAGGTCGCCCGCCTCCCATGCCGGCAGCACGCCATCCTGCGGCATCAGTGCGAGGCGGTACAGCGGAGCGCCGGCGCTGCCGGGATTGAGCAGCGTGCGTTCGGCGATGCGCCACGCGCCGTAGGCGGGCGCTTCCCAGTCTGGCGCGTCGCTCGTGCCGGCCAGGTGGCTCAGGTGGTGCTGCCAGGCGGCCAGCGCGTCTGGCGCGCCGCGGTCCACGTCGATCCGCTCGAACAGGCTCGTTGCGCCGCGTTCGCGCAGCCAGGCATCGAGCGCGCGACCGAAGCCGCAGTAGTTGGTATACGTGATGTCGCCCAGGGCCAGCATGCCGAAGTGCAGCTGCGACAGGTCCGGCGTCGCGCCCATCGTCTGCGTGGCAAAGCGTGCGGCGGGATCGGGTGCGTCGCCTTCGCCGTAGGTGCTGCAGATGAACAGGATGCGGCTGGCGCCGGACAGGATTGGCAGGTCGAGTGTCGAGATGCAGGCTGCGCGCGCGTCCAGGCCTCCGAGTGCCAGCGTGGCGGCCGTACGTTCGGCCAGAAATTCTGCGCTGCCGGTCTGGCTCGCGTAGACCACGAGCCAGTCGGCGGCCACGCTACTGGGGCGCGCCTTGGCCAGATGCATGCGCCACAGTCCCAGGCACATCGCAAGATAGGCGCCGGACAGCGCCAATGCGCTCCCCCAGCGCAGCGGTTCGATCGTCAACATCATTGCATCATCATTGGAGCATCAGGCGCCAGGCGCCCGTCGTGGTTTCTTTCAAGCCGGATCCGGCGCGCACGAGAAAGCGCGCCGCAATCCCGCGTTGTTCCGCAAACGCCAGCCCGTCATCAGGCCCCAGCACCGTCAGCGCAGTGGACAGCGCATCAGCCGCCATGCAGGTCGGCGCCAGCACGGTAACCGAGGCGAGGTCGTGATTGACCGGGTAGCCGCTGCGCGGATCGAGCGTGTGCGCCATGCGCCGCATGCCATATTGAAAGCTGCGCCGGTAGTCGCCCGAGGTGGCGATCGCCAGCCCGTGCAGGGCAACGATCGTCTGCCCGACAGCCTCGCAATCGGGCACGCCCTCGACCTCGACCCACCACGGCTGGCCATCCGGCTTGACCCCGGCGCCGCGCAATTCGCCGCCCGCTTCAACGACGAAATGGCGCACGCTGCGCTCCTCGAGGCAGGCGGCCATGCGATCGACCGCATACCCCTTGGCGACCGATGAGAAATCCAGGATGGCGCCGCCCGGTTGCAGCAGGCACCGCCCGGCATGGTCAAGCACCGGCTGGCGCTCGCCCCGGCGCGCGATCACATCGGCAACCAGCTCAACCTGCGGTGCCTGGAACCCCGGCTGGTCGTAGCGCCCGCGGGCGCCGAAGCCCCACAGATCGACGAGGGCACCGGCGGCCGGATCGTAAGCGCCGCTGCTGTCGGCCGCCACCTGCAGCGCATACTCGGCGACCGCAAAAAACTGCGGCGGCAGCGCGTGCCAGCTCCCGGCCGGTGCGCGGTTGTAGCGCGACAGCAGGGAGCCTTCGTCCCAATGGCTCATTTGCGCAACGATCTCATCCAGCTCGCCTTGCAGCGCGCGGGTGACTACGGCGCCATCGGCGCCCGGCGGCAGCATCAGCCGCGCCGACCAGGTCGTGCCCATCGACGTGCCGGATGTGGTGAACAGCGTGCTGCCGCCGGGCGGCATGGCCGCGTCGACGTTCAGGGGAACAAGAATGGTGCGCATCGAGCCCGTGTGCCCTTACTGCGGCAGGACGTCGAGCGTGGCCGTGTAGCTGTAGCGCTTCGCGCCCGGCGTTGGCGGCCCTTTTGGCGTCTCGAGTGGGAACTTGGCCGAGAGCCAGTACATATTCGCTTCCGGCACCGTGAACTTCACCTGGCCCGTGGCATCGGTGGTAAAGCGCAGCTCGCCCAGCGTGCCGCGGTACTTGACGGCGCCCGGCACCATGCTGAACGGGAAGTTCGGCAGCGGCTTGCCGTCGAGCTGGAAGCGGAAGGTGATCGGCTCGCCCGCGCGCAGGTCGGACGGATTGGTGACCGGGACCATTTCGAGGCCGACGCCGCTCGGCTTGAGCGCCGTGTCGTTCATGTCATTGGCCGAGACGAAGGTTTCCAGGCGCGTGTGCGTGGTGCTGGTGGTCACGTCGGTGGCGCCGGCCGGCACTTGCGCGCCCGGTGTGCCTTCGACGCCGCGGAAGCGCTTGACCTCGCCGCCCAGCTTGTAGCTGCCCATCAGATTGTTGCTGACGATGGCCAGGCGATAGGTACCGTTCTTCGGCAGGGGAATGTCGATCGTGCTGCGGAATTTGCCAAGCACGGCGCCTTCGGCCTTGGTCGTCACGCCATCGGGCCCCGTGATCGTCAGGTTGTCCAGACGCAGCGGCACGTGGTGGAATTCGAACAGGCCTTCCGAGATCGCGCCGTCGAGCGTGACCCACGGTTCCTTCGCTTCTACCATGGCCGTGCTGGGCAGCAGCCAGCCACGGTGCGCCTGCGCGCTCATCGACATGCCGGCCAGTGCCAGGCCGAGCAGGGCGCCCTTGAGGATACGGTTGTGCATGGGATTCTCTCTTGGATGTTGTTATTGGAGCTCGAGGGCGACGGCGCCCAGTTCTTCCTTGCCGGACGCATTCGCTGCGACCTTGCCCTTGCCCGTCCACGTGAACGGCACCTTGACCAGTTCACGCCCGCCCGCTTCACGCGCTGCTTCCACGACCAGCTTGTAGTCGCCGGCCGGCAGTTTGTCGAGGCCATACTTGGCGCCGTCGAACTTCATCGTCTGGCTGCCGGCAGGACGGGTAGCGCCGCTGACGCCATCGAGCGGGAATTTCGCATCACGCCCGGCCTTGCGCCACCACGTGCGCAGGTCCTTGACCCATTTGTCGCCGGCGGCGTCCTTTTTCAGGTCGTACAGCACGGCGAGATTGGCCGCGACGCTCTGGTCGGCGCGTTCGAGCCAGATCGCCACGTACGGCTTGTGGTATTCGGCTACGTTCAGTTGCGGCAGGTCGAATTTGACGGACAGGTCGGCGGCCATGGCCCAGCCAGAGACGAGCGGCAGGGTCAGGACGAGCGAGTGGGACAGTTTCATTCTTGGTCTTCTCTCAGGTTGGAAATAGTTAGAACGCTCAGTTGGCAAACTTCAGTGGACAAACAACAACGCCAGCACGGCCGGCAGCACGATGCCGAAGCCGATCACCGGCCAGGTCGACGGCCGGTTGGCCGCGTGGTATTTCATGATCAAAAAGCCCGTGATGCAGAACACGATGCAGGCAATCGAGAAAATGTCGATGAACCAGCTCCAGACGGCGCCCGTGTTACGGCCCTTGTGCATGTCGTTGAGCCACGAAATCCAGCCGCGGTCGGTGCGCTCGAATTCGGCGCTGCCGTCGACGGCGATGCGCAGCCAGGCGTCGCCGCCGGGGCGGGGCAGGGCGATGTAGGCG
>Ga0308170_10004168_pt1 | contig 11488 bp, 9 predicted proteins | sample PhyBR2_2_FD_202136 | JGI IMG/M metagenome (GOLD analysis project Ga0308170, IMG submission 202136) | Phyllosphere microbial communities from UC Gill Tract Community Farm, Albany, California, United States - DLSLSB.R2 | ecosystem: Host-associated > Plants > Phyllosphere > Unclassified | place... | reverse complement strand
GAAGCTTGCGACGTAGGGCACGACGTACGACGAGGTGACACCGTAGTCTGTTCCATGCGCTCGTCAGCTACCGAGCACGTGAGCTCGAGGTGGAAGAGGAAGAGAGACGCACACGAGGACGAGAGCTTGACGAGGTCCTTCTTGTCGGCGACGAGGAGCTCGCAGATGGCCGGCGCCACTGTTGCAGGAAAGCCGAGCATCAGTGAGGCTCCATGAGCATAGGAGGGAGAGAGGGGGACGCACTCGTCTTGGTAGCGTGCTCCCAGAACTCGTGCGAGATCTCGCCGTTCTCCCACACCGACAACTCGAACGACGAGACGAGCTTGTGCCACGAGTTGACGGCAGGGCCGTAGTCGGCAGCTGCGAGCGAGGAGGTAGTGCATCAGCTGAAGCCCAGGAGCGAGCGAGGCAGAGCGAGAGCAGGAACGCACCGAAGGGAGCAACGTCGCGCCCGCCGCCGATGCCGTTCCTAATGTTCCACTCGCGGCGCAGCGTGCCGGCGAGGCCGCTCATGTCGTCCGTCTTGAGCTTCTTGCGCTCGGTCTCGCTCGCCGCCTTGTCGCGGCCCGTCTTGAGGAGCCTCTTGAGGTCGAGCCCCGCGGCGACGAGGACCGACTGGGCGGCGGTCGGGAGGGCGAGCGAGACGCCGCGCGTGAGGTACTTGAGGGAGCGGCTGCTGACGATCGACGAGGTCGGGTCGCCCTTGCGCGCGAGTTTGACGTCGAGGAGGTTGGCGCCGAGCGCGAGAGCCCTGACGGCGCGAGGGACGGCGACGACCTCCTTGCCGTCCCAGCCGACCGAGCAGCAGTCGAGGTCGAAACCGGCGAGGGCGTCAAAGGTCGTCTTGTGCGACTGGAGGATGATCTGGATCGGGCGACGGGCCGTGACGGTCTTGGGCGGGACGAGCGTGAGCGCGTTGAAGCCCTTGATGACGAGGAGCTCGCCCTTGTGCTGCCCGCTCCAGTCGAACTGGTGGTCGGCGATCCATTCCTCGTCGTCCGACGCGACGGGGACCTCGGTCGAGCGGTAGTCCTTGCCGTAGACGCGCTTGGTCTTCTGCGGGACCGGCGGCAGCGCGCTCTTGATCTGGTCGATCATGCTCTTGACCTTGGGGATGAGCTGCAGCCGAGGAGTGACGAGGCGAGGAGGAGGAAGTGGGACGAGGTAGAAGGAGGAGAGGAACGGTCAAAGTCAAACGACGAGCGCGCGAAGATGAGTAGGCGGGGAAGCGGACGGACCTCTTGAGGCTCGAGCCCGACGAGGAAGAGGTCGAGGTCGCTGCCCTTGTAGCTCTTGCTCGCCTGCTGGCCCGTGAGGATCGAGAGGACGGCGCCTGCAGGAGGGAGAGCGCGAAACGTCAGCGGAGGAGCAGAAGTGGCGAGAGGAGCGGTTGGGCGAAAAGAGCGACGCACCTCCGCCGAGGACGACGTTCGACCAGTCGACTGCGAGCGTGCATGCGAGCCATCAGCGCTGCTCTGTGAGCATGAGAGAGGCGAGAGCGGGACGCACGCTTGTCGAGGACGCCGCCGCTCGCCTTGCTGAGCTCCTGCTTGAAGTCGTCGGCCGTCTTGCACGACACCTCGACGGGCTTGCGGCCGCCGTCGGCCTCGAGGATGATGCCCTTGTCGACCTCGGCCGCCATGTCGCGCGCGACGCCCTGCATGCTGGCCCACACGCTCGCCCACTCGCCGCCGCCGTCCTGCTCCTGCTGCTCCGAGCCCTTGCCGCCCGTCTCGCCGAGCACACGCACGAGGAAGCCGTCGCGCATGGCCGGCGGGCACTCGGTCGAGACGACCCAGTCGCGCTGCGCGTCGATGGTCGAGCTGACGTCGATCGGCTCGGTGTCGCCGGCTTGTCCGCGGACGGCGAGGATGGAGGGGAGCGTGAGCATCGGGGCGAGGGCGACGAGGGCCTGCGTGTGCGCCTTGTCGACCTGCTCGTCGGGCTGGCCGGCCTTGGGCGCGAGCGCGGCGAGGGCGGCGTCGCGCGTGGAGGGGTTGTTGAGGACGGCGGCGCTGCGAGATGAGGAGGAGGAGGTCAGCAGGCGGAACAGACGTGGACGGGCTCGAGGGCGGCCTCGCCGCTTGGAGGGAGCGCGCACGTACAGCTGGAGGGGCTCAGGCAACATGGCGTCGACCGTCGAGTGGCGACGAGTGAGAGGAAGGAGGGAGAGGGGCGGCGGACCGGACGACGGGGTGCAAGCGACGGTTGCCCGGCTGCGGGGCGACGGCGCTGGGCGAGGACGGTTTGGCGCTGCTTGGGATGCTGTTGCGTAGCTCAGGATCGCGCGCGCACCGCAGTGCGGGAAGCAGAAAAGAGCGAGAGCGAGGAGAGGAGGTCAAAGCGGCAGCCTCGAGAGCGACAAGTCGACGAGCCTCGAGCCGAGCCAGTGGAAGCTAGCCTCGTCTACATGCACTCTCACTCGCCGCTGCTGCTCGAGAGCGACGGCGAGATCAAGCGGGTACAGAAGGAGAGACTCGGACACAAAGCTACGACCCTCCTCCCCTGTTCGCCGCCGCCCCCGCCGCCGCCGCCGCCTTCCTCGCACGCTGCTCGCGCTTCTCGACCTCTGCGCGGGCACGGTTCGCCGCGTAGCCCTCGAGGCGGACGCCCACTCGCTCAGCGACGGGCAGGAGGTCGACGAGCCCGTCCAGGCTGAACTCGGGCGTCCACCCCTCGTCCATGGCGCTCCCGTTGTCGCGCGCGACGCCGTCCAGATAGACCGTCTTGAGGTTCTTGATCTTGAGCGGCCCGTCGAGGATGTTGCGCAGCTCGTCGAGCGCCAGGCCCTGCGACGGGAAGTACAGGTGCTGGAGGCGTTCGAGGTCGTGCAGGACGGGCAGCATGGCGCTGCTCCACGTGCCGCGGTGGAAGTCGATCGTCTTCAAGTTGAGGAGCTTGGGGATGCCCTCGATGAGCGGGCGTGCGTCGTCGGTCGCCTGCTTGAGCGAAAGGACCTGGACCGAGGCCGGCGACTTGAGCATGCCGAGGAGGGCGGGCAGGGTCGCCTCGTTCGAGGGCGTGTCGTCGTGTAGACCCAGGTTGGTGATGCGGTCGAAGCACGAGAGGAGATCTCGCACGGCATCGTCGCCGCTGAGCGGACCCACGAGCCAGAGGTACCACCCGAAGTCGAGCTTCGGCAGGCTCACGGCCTGGCGGTAATGGCCCAGGCTCTCGACCCGACGGTTCACCGTGAGCTCGACTCGTGAGAGCGACGTATATTGCTCGAGGTGGCGGAAGTTGCTCGGGCTGAACGGGTTGGACCAATCGTCGAACCGGTCGACGACGGATAGCGAATGCAGTCTCGGGAGCGTGGCGCTTGCCGGCGCGAGGATGCTCTTGACGAGACGAGACGAACCGTTCAAAGTGAGCTTCGACAGGCACTCGAGGCGGCCCATCGCCGAGGCGAACATGGCCGGCGTCACCAAATGCGTGTTGTGGAACGTGTTGTGCAGGATGATCCGGAGCTCGTCGACGTGAAGGGCGGCGCCGGGCGACGCGATGAGGACGTCGCACAGCTCGGCGAGCTGAGCGTAAGTGAGGACCGTAACCTTGCGGAACGTGAAGCGGCGGGCGACAGGGAGGAACGCCTTGGAGATGCGGCCAAGGTACGGGCGCTTGTCCGAGTCGCGCACGAGCTCGCAGATCGTGATGAAGAGCTCGGCGGGGAGCTGCGTGAGGTAGTCGGTCATGGCGAGCTGCGAGGAGCGAGCAGGGGTGCGTCAGCGTTGGAGCGGGGAGGGGCGGAGACGAGAGGGAGGGAGGACGCACCTGGGCCTGCTGGAGTATTGTCGAGGGTGATGAGGTCCTTGTAAGAGCTTGCTGTACTCGCCTCGGCGTCTCGGACCCTGCGCGTGGAGCGAGGAGAGGGTCAGCAAGCTGGAGCTGATGACGACGAGGGAGGGAGGAGAGCGACGCACAGTGGCTGTTGGGTCGGCGCGCAGAGCCCAGATGGAGTACCTCGAGTAGTAGAGCAGGTGCACAGGTCAGCAGGCGGGGGCGAGCCGGGGCGGAGGAAGAGGAGGAGCGAGGCTCGAGGTGGCCGTGGTCGGGCGAGCGAGCGAGCCGGCGCCGACCTGTCCAGCTCGCGCTTTCAGCAGTCCGAGAACGCGTAGCCACTCACAATATGAACAGATTCATTGCGCGCGAGAACCTAGGGAAAGAGCAGGAGGGCCCGTTCTCGCTGGACCCAGCGTGCACACTCCTCCGACTCGAGCTCCCTCCTCCTGCGCCGCCCAACCAACTCGCACCGGTCGCTACGGCAGCGCACCGCCCGCCGTCTCCCACACGGTCGCGAACGCGACCTTGGTGTGCGCGCTGATCTGCTCGAAGCTGTAGCCCAGGCGGTTCGACTTGTCGCACGAGTCGTGGTAGCACGGGTCGGCGATTGGGCCGTTGCGCTCGAAGATCCAGGTCGCCGGATAGGCTGCGAGGCGGTGGGCGAGCGCGAGAGGCGTAGATGGGCGCGAGGGAAGGAGGGGAGGAGGAAGGGAGATGGACGACGGCGTCAGCTCGAGAAGGAGCGGCGCAGAGAAACGAGAGGAGCGCACCCTCGGTCACGAACGACTGGTGGTCAGAGCAGCATGCGGGCGTGTACCTGCGGGCGCACGGGCATCAGCGACGGCTCGCACGGCAAGAAGGACGCACCGCAGAGAGGGAGAGGGGGTACGCACCCGACGACGAGCTCGGGCACGTACAGCTCGCTGTAATTTCCAACGAGGTGGCCTGCGACCTCGAGCCCGATGACGTCCGGGCGTGCGAGCTGCATCGGCTCGCCCGGCTTACGGAACCCGACCATGTCGACCTGGAGCATGAAGGCGACGTCCTCGTTGCGCGCGCGGAGCTGCTTGGCGTACCACGACGACGAGAGGAGACCTTGCTCCTCGCCCGAGAAGAGGCAAAGAACTGCGAGCATGGATGAGGAGTGAGCAGCGGGGAGATCTAGAGAGGAGGGAGCGAGCGGGCAACGCACCGAGCTTGCGGCCGAAGCGGAGGCGGTGCTCGTGAATGTGGCGCGCGACGGCGAGCACGAGTGCCGTGCCCGAGGCGTCGTCGTCTGCTCCTGGAGCCGTCGGGTAGCCGAAGGACTGTGTGCGGAGGGAGGAGCAGGAGGGTGAGTCAGCGCTTCCTCACGAAGGAGGACGAGGAAGAGTAGAGACGAGGACGCACGCCTCGGCTGTCGTAGTGCGCGCTCAGGACGACCGTCTCGTTGGCGCCGTACACGATATCCTTGGCCTTGCCGTTCAGGTCGTCCTCGTCGCCGCCGAGCGCCGAGTCATCGTAGACGCACTCGACCATGGGCGACAGTTCGGGCAGGTACGACAGCTGCTTGCACGTGAAGCCGTACGACGACATCTTGGCTGCGTGCGAGAGGCGGGAAAGAGTCAGTGAGCGAGCTAGGCGGCACGTGCGAGAGAGAGAGTGAGGGAGGAAGGGGAGCGACGCACCGGTGACCCAGTTGGCGGCTTTGTACCCGCCCTCGCTCATCGAGTGCCGCGAGACCCACTGCGAGCAGTTGCACAAAGTCAGTCGCCGATCTTGCTCGAGCCCCTCCCCGACGGAGAGAGAGAGAGAAAGGCGCTGACGCACCCGTTCATCCTCGCGGAGCTCCCTCTGGTCCTCCCCGCTGAGCGTCCTCACGACGTGCCCAATGCGCGCGACGCTGTTGGCGCTCCCGAGCTTGTCGACGAGGCTGCTCAGGAGCGGGTCGAACCGCAGCCCGGCGAGGTGCGCCTCGACGCGCTCGACGGCCGAGCGCGGCACGGTCGGGAACCGGTCGTCGACGACGGCGGCGGTGCCGGCGGTGCTGGGGCAGCCGAGCGCGACGGCCGCGCGCGAGATGACGACGGGCGAGGTGAGGGCGAAGGCGGGGTGCGACGAGAGGTGCGCGAGGTCGGCGAGCGCGTCGGCGTCCGAGGTCGACGAGAGGCGGACGAGGCGGCCCTCGCCGTGCGGGAGGGTGATGCCGCCGTGCAGGTGCGGGTGCGAAGACGACGGCGCCGAGAAGGCGAGCTGCTGCTGCTGCCCCGCGGCGTCGGCGGGGTCGACGGCGGCCGAGGTGGGGCGGTCGACCTCGAGGGCCGTCGGGTGGAGCCAGACGAGCGCGCCGCTCAGGCTGTCGCCAGGCGTCGGCTGGGCGAAGTCGTCGGTCGACTCGAAGGCGAACTCGCCCGGCGTGGGCTGCGTCGACCGCGACGAGGTGTCGTGGACGAGCGACGACGAGCACGCGGTCGAGACGTGGTAGACGTCGATCAGGCGCTGTGCGCCGACCGTGCCGTGGAAGGTGGCACAGCTGGGCACGCTGCCGGCTGGTCGTCCATCGCGCGGGAGGACCAGGATCGAGGCGAGAGGGTCGGCCGAGGAGGACGAGGGGCCGGAGATTGGCGAGGCGAGTGCGACGGTCGCTGCGGCCCAGGCGGCGAGGGCGGCAGTGGTGAGCATAGTGAGTGCAGCGCCGGCGGCTGGCTCTCGCACAGAGATGCGGGTGGAGGAGGGAGAGCCAGTCTCCGCCGCCCCCACCTCGTCCTCGTCGCCGCAACCTCGTGGTGTCGCTCGCCGGCTTTCGCTTGTTCATACACGTCCCGAGCTCGCACATAGACACAAAGGGCAGCTCATCATGTCCTGGCGAGCATACCCGAAGCCGTGAATGCTCTGCTCGCGCTCTCAAGCTCGACACGACGCCGCGCACGCTCGACACGAAACACACCGCGCTTGCACCCGCCAGGACCCCTTTCTACCTCGCCCGACACATCCACCACGTCCTCGCGCACTCGATGCGGCACGCTTAGTCGAGCTTGGCCGGGAACTGCAGCAGGAGGAGGACGAGGAGTCAGCCGTGCCGCCGACGGCGAGCAGAGAAGCGTTGGAGCGGGGACGCACCTTGTTCTCCTCGCGCTGCTCGTCCCACTTGGCGATCTGCGAGTGAAGAAGAGGAAGCAGAGAGTCAGGAGCTGCTGACGAGGCCGGGCGCACGTTGAGCGTGACGGTCGACGTACCCACTCGTCTGCGGGAGGGCGAGAGCGTCAGCGAGCTGTGCGTGGTCAGGAAGAGCCAAGAGAGGGACGTACTCGGGCAGAGCGAGTGGTAGGTGCGCCAGAACTGCAGGCGAGGGCAAGACGAGGCTCGTCAGTCGCTCGCCGGGCGAAAGTCCGAGGGGGAGGACGGCGAGGAGGGGAGGGGCGCACGGTCTTGCAGGCCGGGAAGTCCTCGCCCTTGGCGTTGACGCAGCGGAAGTAGTCCTGTGCGGTGAAGCGGGCCGGCATCAGTGATGTTGCTCGTGCTCGAGAGCGACGTCAACGAGGATGAGCGCGGGGACGCACAACGTAGGCCTGGAAGCAATGCCTCGACTGGTTGGTGTTGGGGAAGCGCGCGTCGAAGCCGGCGGTCTGGAGGACGACGGTCTGCGGGCAAGGTGCTGGGTCAGCGAGGGTCCTTCAGCCTCGTGCAGGAGGAGCGGAGGAGCGACTCTGCGAGCGGGAGGTGCCCGACGCTTCCTGAAGAGCGACGGGACCCTGGCGCAAGCAGGCGCTCCTCGGGAGAGGGTGCAGAGGCTCGAGGGACGGGTGGCGCACCTGGTTCTCTTCGTCGGACATGGTGAGGTCTGCTCGAAGGGGAAGAGGGAGAGGGACGAGGATCGGGTCAGTACGGAGTCCTCGAGACGGCTCGCGGCTGTGCTGACGGCGGTAGATGAGGGCTTGGGGACGCTGTGCATTCGGTCGCGAGGCTGCTGAGGGCCGTGGTGGCCGTGCTGGTGTCGAGCCGAGAAGGGGGATGAAGACCAGGCCGCGGGCGAGAGGGGAGCGTGGCGCGCCGCGTGTGCGGTTGCTGGTGCGGGTGCAGAGCAGGCCAGAGTGGACGGTCGTGCGGCTCACAGTAGCTACGGCGGGTGCGTGGAGGAGCAGCGAGAGCGGCGAGCCGATTCGCCCGTCTCGTCTCGACCAGGACCGACTCGCGACCACGAGCCCGCTCTCCTCCTCCGCACCACCACCGGCTGGCTCGACTGCTGTCCAGATGGACTTCCTCAAGCAGGAGATCGCCTCCAAGAAGCGCGCCCTCGACCACATCGCCTCGGCCACCTCGAACCAGTCGCCCTCCGCCTCCGACTCGGACCAACCTCCCCCGTCCAAGTACATCCGCCGCGCGGAGCTCGACCGCCTCCGCGACGAGGAGGAGCAGCGCGAGCGCGCCCGCAAGGAGCAGGACCGCAAGGAGCGCCTCTACGGCGCCGCAAAGCGCGTCGCCGCAAAGGAGCACCAGACCGGCACCACCCTCCTCCCGCCCTCGGCCGCTGCGGGCGACAAGAGCCGCTCGGCGTCGGCAGGCGCAGAAGACGCCGCGGGAGCCGCCGTCGAGCAGTCCAAGCCCGAGGCGTTCAACGTCTCGAACGACGAGTGCGTGCGCCGCCTGCGCCGCATCGGCCAGCCCATCCGCCTCTTCGCCGAGTCGGACAAGGACCGCCGCCTGCGCCTCAGGGCCCTCGAGCTCATCGAGGAGCGCACCGAAGGCCAGCGCAACGACTTCATGCGCGCCATGGAGGGCCAGGAGATCGGCCTCGAGCTCGCAGAGGTCGCGCGGCGCTCAAACGCCGGCAGCGCGGCGGCGGCGGCCGTCAAGGACAAGGGTAAGGGCAGGGAGACGCTCAAGGACGGCTCGGCGACGGCGACGCCCGAGCCGGCGGCGGGACCGGCCGTCGAGGCGTCGGGCGAGAAGAAGGAGCCCAAGCCCAAGGACGAGGACGTCCTCGTCGACCTCGACCTCGTGCGCTCGAACCCGCACAAGGTGTACCCGCAGATCTACCACGCCCTCAAGGTGCGTCCTCTCCTCTCCTCTGCGAGCCTCCTCTCCTACAGCGCTCTGACCCATCCCTCTTTCTCCCCCTCGCAGCGCGTCCTCAAAGAGTGGGAGCAGTCGCTCGCCGACCGACCAGGTGCGCCCCTCTCTGCCTCTCCTTGTCCTCGAGCTCTCGACGCTGACTCTCTCTCGACCCCGCAGAGAACATCAAGCGCAGCCAGCAGGGCAAGATGGCCGCCGCGACCTGCGCAACCTCGGCCGAGTACCTCAAGCCGCTCTTCAAGTCGCTGCGCAAGCGTGTGCGTCCCTCCCCTCCTCTCCTCTCATCCTCGACCCGAGCCCCTGCTGACGCTGCGCCCCACCGTCCGCAGGAGCTCGCGCCCGACGTCCTGCAGAACATCGCCGAGATCACGCACAACATGCAGAAGCGCGAGTACCTGCGCGCCAACGACGCCTACCTGCGCCTCTCGATCGGCAACGCCCCCTGGCCGATCGGCGTCACCATGGTCGGCATCCACGAGCGCTCGGGCCGCGAGAAGATCTTCAGCAACAACGTCGCGCACGTCTTGAACGACGAGACGTCGCGCAAGTACATCCAGAGCCTCAAGCGCCTCGTGCGTCCTCCCTCTTGTTCCCTCTCGCTTCTCGCGAGGATGAGGAGCTGACGCTCGACCAACCGCAGCTCACCTTTGCCCAGGCCGTGCGCCCGCCCGCCGACGTCTCTCAGAAGTGCGTCCCGCTCTCCCTCGCTTGCCAAGCGTCCGGCGTCTCGCCGCGCAGCACGCCTCAGCATGGTGCGAGGAGATCGATGTTGACCCGCTTACGTTGCCTCGCAGGATGGGCTGAACGACCGCCGCTGCCGCTCTCCTCCCTCCCTCTCCCGGTTGTACTCGATCCTGCTCGCCCTCTCGCCTGTCTTTCCTCGTCCGTAGCTCCGCAACTTCGCAGACCCTGCAGTGCTTGTTGTCACTCTCTCTTCCCGTCGTCGAGCTCTGTGGAAGAGAGAGAGAGCTCGAGCCCATCCTTTTCTCCCTCTCGGGCTTGCTCGCTCTCGAGGACCGTCTCGCAGGAGGAACATGTTGCAGTGCACGAAGGTTTTGGGCGGCACGAATGCGCGCGTCGAGTGAGTAAGTCAGAGAGCGCGGTGAGCGTGTGTGGAAGGTGGTACAGGGCGAAGAGGAGGGGGAGAAGAACGAGGGGGTGCGTGCGGGCGCGGCGACGAGGCGCACGAGGTGGCAGGGGGTTGCAAAGAGGGACGCAAGGGGCACAACGAGGACGAAAGACGAAAGGCGACTGCTGCGGCGACGGCGGGGAGGAACAGAGAGGGAGGAGGGAGGGGAAAAGGGAAGGAAGAGGAAGAGGAGGAGGAGGCCCGACCGCGCCGAGCGCTCACTGCTTGCCCTTCTCGACGACCTCGGCCACCTTGCCCTCGGCGATGGCCTGCCGCGCGCTCTCGTCGGCCTCGATCAGGCCCGCCTCGACCTGCTTGGGCGGCGCCGGCGCCCCCCACTTCTTCTTGAGCTTGGGGACGACGTATCGCAGCGACTTGACCGGGCCCGCCGAGAGGATGCCCTTGAGCGACTGGTTGAAGGTCGGGCGGCCGACGATTTGCGACAGGCCTGCAGGGGAGGAGCGCTCGAGTCAGCGACGAGCTCGAGAGCGAGAAAGGAGGGAAAAGAGCGAGCGAGAGGGACGCACTCTGGTTCATGATGGCCTTGAACTCGTCGTCCTGGACGATGCGCTCCCACATGTACTGCACGTCGAGGTTGACCTTGTGCTCGGCACGGTCGGGCGCGTCGTGCGCGTCGTGCTCCTTGGCGCGCAGCATGGCGCCCTCGAGGTTCCACTTGCGCTCGTAGTGCGCGAGGACCTTGTCGCGCAGGCCGACAGGGAGGCGCACGGCCGTGCTCGCGCGCACAGCGGCGCTCAGGTCCTGCCGCATGAGGCGCACGCCGCCCTGCTCGTGCGGCCCGCCGTTGGTCGGGTGCACCTCGCCGATCGTGTGCACCGACTTCCAGAACGCCTTGAGGAGGCCGCCGTACAGGCTGCGGAACGCCGGCAGCTGCGCCGCGACGATGTTGCGCACCTTGTGCGGGTTCTCGCCGACGCGCATGCGGAAGTCGCCGCGGTACGAGATGCCGGCGATCTCCTCGAACAGCTCGATCTCGGTGAACGACTCGGGGAGGAGGAGGAGCGCGGTGCGCAGGGCCGAGGCGAGGTTGACCTGGTTGGCGAGGCGGACCCGGGCGTCGTTCTGCAGGATGCGGACCTGCGAGCGAGCAACGAGCGAGAGTCAGCGACGGGAAGAGGAGCGCGCGCAGTGGAGCGAGCAGGGACGTACGGGCTTGTGGAGCCGACCCGAGATATAGAGCGTCTCCCAGTCGAGCAGGTCGCGACACAGCGCGTCGACCGAGATGACGCCGTACTTGAGCAGCTGTGCGCGAGCAAGAGGTTGGACATGGTCAGTGCGAGGCTCGTCGACTCGGGGGGAGGGCTCGAAACAGGGACGGCTCGGACGCACCTTGCCGTTGACCTCGACGTCGACGTTGAACCAGACCTCGGCGCCGAGGCCCTTCTCCTGCATCCACGCGACGGCGTTGCTGCCGAGGAGCCGCATCGGGAGCGAGTAGTGGTGCGGGTTCTGCTGCATGTTGATGGCGTGCCAGTGCGACGGGTGCGAGACGGCGAAGACAAAGTC
>Ga0308170_10004167_pt1 | contig 11488 bp, 11 predicted proteins | sample PhyBR2_2_FD_202136 | JGI IMG/M metagenome (GOLD analysis project Ga0308170, IMG submission 202136) | Phyllosphere microbial communities from UC Gill Tract Community Farm, Albany, California, United States - DLSLSB.R2 | ecosystem: Host-associated > Plants > Phyllosphere > Unclassified | place... | reverse complement strand
GAAATTGTTCCTTCATTTGCTCTCCATTTTCGTCCTTTTCCCGCTAACGTGAAGTCATGAGCATCGATCCGCGTGTCGCGCTTTCGTCCCTGACCACCGCTTTGGAAGAACACCTTATAGCAGCATCGAACCGGCGCGGGGACGGTGACCCCTCAGTGGAGGCAGCCTTTTTTGCAGTTGCAGATGCTTTCGAAGTTTATGAAGACGCCCTCTACGAGGCCTACAACGAAGTGACACCGTTGCAGGTGTTCGACGATGAAGACGATGAGGATGAGGCCGACGTGGACGACGACGAAGACCTGGAGATCGTCGACGAATAGCGCCGCGCGGTAAGCCACTTCGGCCGGCAGCGATCCCGCGGTGGGGCGCTAGGCGGAGACGTCTTCCAGCGCCCTGGCGATCTGGGGCGGCAACGGTGAGAGCTGGGCGTCCAGGATTTCCTTCAACTGCACGTTCGTGCGGGCCCCGACGACGACGGTGGCGACGCCGTGCTGCGACAGCAGCCAGGACAACGAGACGTCCTGGGGCGTGCGTCCCAACCCGTTGGCTGCCATGCACACCGCGTCTACAATCCGGGACGGCTTCTCCGCCAGGTAGGGCTCCACGTAATCGGCCTCGCCCGCAGAGGCGCCGCGGGAACCCGCCGGAATGCTGCCGCGGTACTTACCCGTGAGCACACCCCTGCCCAGTGGACCCCAGGCCAACAACCCCACCCCGGCGTCTTCCAAGGCCGGCATCAGTTCGGATTCCGCGGTCCGGTTCAGGAACGAGTACTCGGTCTGCGCGGCCACGAGCGGAACGGTACTGATGGCGGCAGCCTTAGCCGCCTGCCAGCCGTTGAAATTGGAGATTCCGGCGTAGCGGGCCCGCCCTGACCGGACGGCGAACTCCAGCGCGGCAAGTGTCTCCTCGAGGGGAACGTTTCCGTCCCACGCCTCGGCAAACCAAAGGTCCACGTAATCGGTGCCCAACCGGGCCAGGCTGGCGTCCAGTCCGGTGAGCATCGCATTGCGTGAGGTGTCCACGGCACGGCGGCCATCCGGCGTCGTCATTCCCGCTTTGGTGGAGATGGATATCTCCGTGCGGGACACGACGTCGCCCAGGAGCGATCCCAGGACAGCTTCTGAGCCTCCGCCGGCGTACGACGCCGAGGTGTCCAAATGCCGGCCGCCGGCATTAAGGAAGGTGCGCAGCAACTCGGAGGCGTCCTGCTCGTCAGTTTCCCCACCCCAGGACCGGGTGCCCAAGGAGAGGGCTGAAACTCGCAATCCACTGTTGCCGACGTAACGCTGCTGCATAGCAGCAAGCTTACGGGCAGAAGCATCGCCGCCATGCCGTAGGGTCTTAGCGTGAACTGGTTTGAAGCGGCCCTGCTGGGCCTAGTGCAGGGACTGACCGAATTTCTACCGATTTCATCGAGCGCACACCTGCGGATTGTGGGGGAGTTCCTTCCCAACGCGCAGGATCCGGGTGCCGCGTTCACGGCTATTACCCAGCTGGGCACGGAAACAGCGGTGCTGATCTACTTCTGGCGTGACATTGTCCGCATCGTCAAAGCCTGGGCAGGCTCCCTGGCCGGCAAAGTGTCGCGGCAGGATCCCGACGCCCGGATGGGCTGGCTGGTGATCCTGGGCAGCCTGCCCATCGTCGTCCTGGGGCTGCTCTTCCAGGACCAGATCGAATCGGTGCTCCGCAGCATGTGGATCGTTGCCACCATGCTGATCATTTTTGGCCTCATTCTCGCCGTAGCGGACGCGATCGGTGCCCAGAAGCGGGACCTGACCCACCTGACCTACAAGCACGGAATCCTGTACGGCCTGGCTCAGGCCATGGCCCTGATTCCGGGCGTTTCCCGCTCCGGTGGCACCATCACCGCGGGGCTCCTGATGGGCTATACACGTGAGGCTGCTGCCCGCTATTCCTTCCTGCTAGCCATCCCCGCCGTGTTTGGCAGCGGGCTCTACCAGCTCTACAAAGTGGTCACCAAAGAAGGCATCACCGGACCGTTCGGGCTGCCGGAAACCGCGCTGGCCACCGTGATCGCCCTGGTGGTGGGCTACGTGATCATCGGCTGGTTCCTGAAGTTCGTCTCCACGCGCAGCTACCGTCTCTTCGTCTGGTACCGGATTTTCCTGGGCCTGGCGCTGTACCTCCTGCTCGGTTTCGGCGTCATCAGCGCCTAGGACTAGGCTTTACCTGTGAAATCCTGGACTTCCCGCCCCGTTCCTGCCCTGCCCGGAAACATGCCCGCCCTGCGGCTGTTCGATACCGCGGCAGGCCGTGAGGTGGCCCTTGAACCGGAAGCCAGGCCCTCCATGTACGTCTGCGGCATCACTCCCTACGACGCCACCCACATGGGCCACGCGGCCAGCTACGTCGCTTTCGACCTGCTGAACCGGGCCTGGCGTGACGCCGGCAGCGAGGTGTCCTACGTCCAGAACGTCACCGACGTGGACGACCCCCTGCTCGAACGTGCCACCGCCACGGGCGTTGATTGGCGCGACCTCGCCGCACAGCAGGTGGAACTCTTCCAGACTGACATGGAAGCCCTGAACGTCCTTGCGCCAGACCACTACGTGGGCGCTGTCGAATCGATCGGCCTGATCGTCCCCGAAGTGGAACGGCTGGTCAGCATGGGGCTGGCGTACCGGGTGGCAGGCGCCAACGGCGAGCCTGACGGGGATGTCTATTACGACGTCGAAGCCGCCGGCAAGCAGTCAACGGCACCTGATGCCTGGGCCCTGGGATCCATTTCCCACCTGGGCGAAAGCGCCATGCTGGAGCTCTTCGCCGAACGTGGCGGCGACCCCGGGCGCGCCGGCAAGCGGCAAGCCTTGGATCCGTTGCTGTGGCGGGTGGCACGGGAAGGCGAACCGAGCTGGCCCGGTGGAAGCCTTGGCGCGGGCCGGCCGGGCTGGCACATCGAATGCACGGTCATCGCACAGAAGTACCTGCCGGCACCGTTCACCGTGCAGGGCGGCGGCTCCGACCTGGTCTTCCCGCACCACGAGATGGGTGCCGGCCATGCATACTCCTTGGCTGGAGTCCCGCTGGCGAAGCACTACGCCCACGCCGGCATGGTGGGGCTTGACGGCGAGAAGATGAGCAAGTCCAAGGGCAACCTGGTACTTGTGTCCAAGCTCCGCGCCGCCGGGGAGGACCCGTCCGCCATCCGGCTGGCCATCCTGTCCCACCACTATCGTTCGGACTGGTCCTGGACGGACGAAGGCTTCGCCGCAGCCAAGGCAGACCTTGCGGCGTGGCGCAGAGCCCTTCAGCATTCCCCCGCGGGTTCGGGATCCGCGCTTCTGGCCGAGATGCGCGAAGCGCTGGCAGCAGACCTCAACGCGCCGGCAGCGGTTGCCGCAGTTTCCCGGTGGGCTCGGTCAGCGAACGACTCCGGAGCTGCCGCCAGCGCCGCTGACGCCGCCTTGGTAAAGGACGCGGTGGACGCGCTCCTGGGCGTCCACCTGTAAAGAGTCCGCTTCGATTGGCACAAAAGAGGGCCTGGCCCGGATAAATCCGGGCCAGGCCCTCTTCCCATCCGCCAGCTTTCAGCCCCGGTCCTGGCCCCGCCGTTTTAGATACCGTTCGAATTCCCGGGCAATGGACTCGCCGCTCGCTTCGGGCAGATCTGCCGTGTCCTTGGCTTCCTCCAGCTGGCGCACGTACGCGGCGATCTCCGGGTCTTCAGTGGCCAGTTCGTCCACCCCGCGCTCCCACGCGTCGGCCTCCTCGGCCAGTTCATGGGTATCCAACGGGACCTGAAGGAGTTCCTCGATCCTGTGCAGGAGGGCGAGCTGGGCCTTGGGCGAGGGCGCCTGGGCCACGTAATGCGGCACGGCAGCCCACAAGGAGACGGTGGGAATGCCGGCCAGCAGGGACACCTCGGACAGCACGCCGACAATGCCCACGGGCCCCTCGTACTGGGAAGCCTCCAGGTTCATCCGTTCCCGGAGCGGGGCGTCGTCGGAGGACGTGCTCACTGGAATCGGGCGGCTGTGTGGGACATCAGCCAGCAGTGCGCCCACCAGGACCACGTAATCCACGTGCAACGCTTCCGCGTGAACCAGCAGCTCCGCGGTGTAGGCGCGCCATTTATAGGACGGCTCGGTACCCTGAACGAAGATGACATCCACGTTGGAGTTGGGCGCACTGGCCTTGTAGATCCGGGTGGACGGCCACTTGATCTTGCGTTCGCCCGCGGCGTTCCTGCGCACTGTGGGCCGCGTGAACTGGAAATCGTAGTACTCGTCAGCATCGATGGATGCGACCTTCTTGCCGCCCCACAATTTGTTCAGGTAGCGCAACGAATCGCTGGCCGCTTCTCCGGCGTCGTTCCACCCTTCAAAGGCGGCAAGCATGACCGTTACGCGCTGTCCGTCTGCCACTGGCTGGAGGAACCGTTCCCGCTCGGGTCCGGCATCCTCTCCGGCCGTGTCTCCTTCGAAGCTATTCATTTCTTCACCCTACGTCCAAGGTGCTTGGTCGTGCATTGATTGAAGCGCCGCGAATCCGCGTAAACCCGTCCCTGTGGCACCCCTGCCGCGTCATATTCGCCAAGGGCGTAGCCCACAGCCTCCGCCCAGCCATGCCCCGTAGACTGGCTGTATGTCAATACCTGCCGCCAGTTCACCGCTCAAAGCTGTCCTGTGGGATATGGACGGGACCATCGTGGATACCGAGCCGTACTGGATCGCGGCCGAGCGGGCACTGGTGGAGGCCCACGGGGGCACCTGGAGCCACCAGCAGGCAATGCAGCTGGTGGGGCAATCACTGACTTTTTCTGCCGGGTTACTGCAGCAGGCAGGCGTGGAGCTGGAAATCCGCGAGATCATCGACGTCCTCACGGCCCAGGTCATCAGCAGCGTGCAGCAGCAGGTGCCGTGGCGGCCCGGTGCCCGTGAGCTCCTGGAAGAGCTCCACCAGGCCGGGGTCCGTTGCGCTTTGGTCACCATGTCCGAGGGCCCGCTGGCCCGGGAAGTGGTGGCAAACCTTCCCAGGCCGTACTTCGAAATCCTGGTGACCGGTGACACCGTCACCCAGGGCAAGCCGCACCCGGAGGCGTACCTGACGGCCGTGGAGTTGTTGCAGGAAAACGACCCCGAGCTCGGCATCCACCACTGCGTGGCACTGGAAGACTCCGTGCCGGGCGTAGCTGCCGCGGTTGCCTCCGGGGTGGCAACGGTGGCTGTACCGCACATTGTTCCCCTGCCCGACCATGAGAGCTACGAACTGTGGGACTCCCTGGCCGGCCGTTCCCTCGTAGAGCTGGAAGCCCTGCTGGTGGGCGCGGGTTCCGCACACCATGCGGAGCCCGCAGCAGGTGATCCCCGTGGCTGAACACAGCACGAAAACCGGCGCCGGCCAAGAGGCCACCGGCCGCCGCGAAGGGATCCCGCTGGGACGGATTGCCGGCGTCCCCGTGGTGCTGGCCTACTCGTGGTTCGTCATCGCAGCGTTCACGGTGATCGTCTTTGGTCCCGTGCTGCATGGCGACTATCCCCGGTTGGGCAACACGGCCTATGTCGTCGCTTTCGCATATTCGGTGCTGCTTCTTATTTCCGTCCTGGTGCACGAGTTGGCCCATGCCTTGACCGCCAGAATCTTTGGCTGGCCCACCGAAAAAATCGTCCTGAACCTCTGGGGTGGGCACACCCAGTTCGAGAGCTTCACAGCTTCGCCCGGCCGCTCCGTGCTGGTGGCCCTTGCCGGACCGGCGGCCAACTTCGTCCTGGCCGGCGGCGGATGGTTGTTGATTAGCTCCCACAGCCTGGGTGGCGTCGCCGAAATCCTGACCAACATCTTTGTGTGGGCCAACTTCCTCATCGGCGTCTTCAACATCCTTCCGGGCCTTCCGCTGGACGGGGGCAGGATGGTTGAATCCATCGTCTGGAAGGCCACCGGAAGCCAGGCGAAGGGAACGGTCGCCGCCGGCTGGGGCGGCCGGATTATCGTCGTCGCCATCGCATACTGGTTCCTGGTCCGCCCCTTCCTCGCCGGTGACCGCCCCGACTTCAGCTACCTTATGATCACCATCCTTGTGGGCGGTTTCCTGTGGATGGGCGCATCGGCTTCCATCCAGCAGGGCACACTCCGCGGCAGGCTTCCACTGGTCAGTGCTGCGGCCTTGTCGATCCCCGCCGCCGGATTGCCCGCCACCGCCTCCGCGGGGGATGCGCTGCGCCTCTCCGAAGGAGGGGCAAAGGCAGTGGTGGTCTGTGGACCGGACGGACGGCCGCAAGGTGTGGTGGACCCGGATGCACTGCAGTCCGTCCCCGCTGCCGCTGCGGATTCGACGCCAGTCCAGGCCGTCTCTTTCCCGCTGGCCAGCGGGGCCTACATCCCCGAATGGTCCAAGGGCCAGGAGCTTGTGCAATTCCTGTCAAAGGTTGACGGCCGCCATTACGCCGTGGTGGACCACAACGGCCAGGTCACCGGACTGCTGACACAGGAAGCCGTCCTCGCGACCATCACCGGAAAGCGTCCGCGGAACAATAGCTACCCTCAAGGCCAGAACCGGTAGAGTTACCTGCCGGTCATGCATTGCCGCCGCAGACGCCGGCTGGCGCCCCCGAGGGGCCAGTGGCGCGGCACCACCAGGTTTACAGGAGCGAGGAAGAAATCATGAGCAGCGAAACTGCCGTCAACGACGCCAAGGGTGCAGCGCAATCCGGTGTTGCCGCCAGCGGCTCGCAGCCGGTGGGCGCCGCCCGTCGCCGCGGCCCCTTCCGTGAAGGGGAACGCGTCCAGCTGACCGACGAACGCGGCCGCATGAACACCATCACCCTTGAGCGTGGCGGTGCCTTCCACACCCACCGTGGCTTCCTCAACCATGACGAGATCATCGGCCAGGTGGACGGCTCCGTCGTGGTAAACAACGTGGGCCAGCAGTACCAGACACTGCGGCCGCTGCTCTCCGACTTCGTCCTCTCCATGCCGCGTGGCGCCGCCGTCGTCTATCCCAAGGACGCCGGCCAGATCGTCACCATGGCGGACATCTTCCCCGGCGCCCGCGTGGTGGAAGCCGGCGTCGGCTCCGGAGCCCTGTCCATTTCGCTGCTGCGTGCTGTTGGCGACAATGGCTACCTTCACTCCTTCGAGCGCCGCGAGGAGTTCGCGGACATCGCGCGCGGCAACGTGGAAACGATTTTCGGCGGCCCGCACCCCGCCTGGCAAATATCCCTCGGCGACTTCCAGGAAGAAGTAGTCCGGGCTGAGGAACCCGGCTCCGTTGACCGTGTGGTCTTGGACATGCTCGCGCCCTGGGAATGCCTCGACGCCGTCGCCACCGTGCTGGCGCCTGGCGGCGTATGGATCAACTACGTTGCCACGGTCACCCAGCTGTCCCGCACCGCTGAAGCGATCCGGGCCGACGGCCGCTTCACCGAGCCGGACGCCTGGGAGTCGATGGTCCGCGGCTGGCACCTCGAAGGGCTCGCCGTCCGCCCCGACCACCGCATGGTGGCCCACACCGGGTTCCTCCTGGTCACCCGCCGGCTGGCCGACGGGGTCACTGGAATCTCCGTGAAGCGCCGCCCGTCGAAGACCGAATTCAACGAAGAGGACGTCAACGCCTGGACCCCCGGGGCAGTAGGGGAGCGTGCGGTCTCAGACAAGAAACTCCGCCGCGCCGCCCGGGACGCCATCGCCGGCACGAACGTCGTGGACACTCCCGAGGTTACGAACTAGTCCAGATTTCGAGAGTCTCCATCCCTACCCGGCATCTTGGGACTAATGTCTTAAGAGAAGCGCAGGAAGGGGCTGATACATCATGGAGACTCCAAACCAGGACTCCGGACGTACACCGGCAGAGCAGTCTGCCGCCAACGACCTCTCGGTTGCTGACCGCCAGGTCAACATACTTCGGGACAAGCTCAGGCACATTGACCGCCAGCTCGCAGCAGCAACGCAGAACAACACCAAGCTGGTAACCATGCTTGAAACCGCGAAAGCGGAAATCCTGCGGCTCAAGAACGCCCTGGACCAGGAGGGGCAGCCGCCGTACAGCTTCGGCACCATCCTCCAGATCAATCCCAAACGGCAGCCCGCCCCGGGCAGCAGCGGACAGGCTGCCACCGAGGAATCGGTGGACATCTTCAACGCCGGGCGGAAGATGCGGGTGGGCATCAGCCCGCTGGTCAACATCAACCAGTTGGCCGTGGGTCAGGAGGTGCTGCTCAATGAGGCACTCCTGATCGTCGCCGGGCTCGGCTACGAGCGCGCCGGCGAGCTGGCCACGCTGAAGGAAATGCTGGGACGCGACCGCGCCCTGGTGGTGGGCCGGGCGGACGAAGAACGCGTGGTCCGCCTCTCCGGTGCCCTGCTGGCCGAAAAGCTGCGGGTCGGTGACGCCCTTTCCATCGATTCACGCACCGGATACGCGCTGGAGAAAGTTCCACGGTCCGAGGTGGAAAACCTGGTCCTCGAGGAAGTCCCGGACATTACCTATGAGGACATTGGCGGCCTCGGACCCCAGATCGAACAGATCCGCGACGCCGTCGAACTGCCGTTCCTGCATCCGGACCTCTACCGGGAGCACGGACTCAAGGCGCCCAAGGGCATCCTGCTCTACGGTCCTCCCGGCTGCGGCAAGACGCTGATTGCCAAGGCAGTGGCCAACTCCCTCGCTGCCCGGGCGGCGGAACGGTCGGGGAACGTTGACCTCAAGAGCTACTTCCTCAACATCAAGGGGCCGGAGCTCCTCGATAAATATGTGGGTGAAACGGAGCGGCACATCCGCCTGATCTTTGCCCGCGCCCGGGAAAAGGCCTCAGACGGCAGCCCCGTGGTGGTGTTCTTCGACGAGATGGACTCGCTGTTCCGCACCCGCGGCACTGGGATTTCGTCCGACGTCGAGACCACCATCGTGCCCCAGCTCCTGAGCGAGATCGACGGCGTGGAGCGCCTCGACAACGTGATCGTGATCGGTGCGTCCAACCGTGAAGACATGATCGACCCCGCCATCCTGCGCCCCGGCCGGCTGGACGTGAAGGTCAAGATCCAGCGCCCGGACGCGGAAGCAGCCGCGGACATCTTCAACAAATACATCACCCCGGACCTGCCGTTCCACGAATCGGATCTGGCCGAACACAACGGTGACGTCCAGGCCACGGTCGATGCCATGGTCCAGCGGACCGTGGAGGCCATGTACTCCACGGACAAGTCCAACGAGTTCCTCGAGGTCACCTACGCCAACGGGGATACCGAGATGCTCTACTTCAAGGACTTCAACTCGGGCGCCGTGGTCCAGAACGTGGTGGACCGGGCCAAGAAGTACGCGATCAAGGATTTGCTCACCTCGCACCAGAAGGGGCTGCGGATCGAGCACCTCCTGCGCGCCGTCGTGGATGAGTTCCGCGAACACGAGGACATGCCCAACACCACCAATCCTGACGACTGGGCACGCATCTCCGGGAAGAAGGGCGAACGGATCACGTACATCCGCACCATCGTCCAGGGCAAGGCCGGACAGGAGCCCGGAAAGTCGATCGAAACCATGCCCACTACGGGACAGTATCTATGACGGGTGGACCAGGACCCGCAGTCGGGGATGCCCTCCCTGTCGGCGGGGCCATGCGGGTCATGGGAGCGGAAACCGAATACGGCATCCATGCTCCGTCCGCGCCATCGGCCAACGCCACCATGATGAGTGCCCGCGTTGTCCAGGCGTACGCCCAGGTCACCCGGCAGCGGGCTGCCGGGGGAGCGGAGACGCGCTGGGACTACACGGATGAGGAACCCCTGCATGATGCCCGGGGCTGGACCGTGGACCGCGGGACGGCTCACCCCAGCCAGCTGACCGACCAGCCGCCGGTGCTTGACGCCGAGTCCGTAGCGTTGGCCTACGGCCGTGAGGAACTGGAGCTCGACGGTCAGGACGAGTCCGGGTCCCTGTTGATGAACATGGTCCTTGGCAACGGGGCCCGGCTGTACGTCGACCATGCCCACCCGGAGTACTCAAGCCCCGAGGTGACCAACCCGCGCGATGCCGTGGCCTGGGATGCCGCGGGCGATCTCGTCGCGCTGGCCGCGGTCCGCCGGCTGGCAGCGGACCCTTCCCTGCCGCCGGTCAATCTCTACAAGAACAACACCGACAACAAGTCGGTTTCCTACGGGTCGCATGAAAACTACCTCATGCCCCGATCAGTGCCATTCGGCGACATTGTCCGCGGACTGACACCTTTCTTCGTCAGCCGGCAGGTGGTGTGCGGAGCCGGACGCCTGGGAATCGGCCAGGACAGTTCCACCCCCGGCTTCCAGGTCAGCCAGCGGGCCGACTTTTTCGAGGCGGAAGTCGGGCTGGAAACCACCATCCGCCGGCCCATCATCAACACCAGGGATGAGCCCCACGCCACCGCGGACAAGTACCGGCGCCTGCACGTGATCATTGGAGATGCCAACCTCAGCCAGGTGTCCAACTACCTTAAGTTCGGCAGCACCGCCTTGGTTCTCAGCCTCATCGAGGCCGGCTTGGCGCCAAAAATTGAGGTTTACGAGCCTGTCGCCGCACTGAAGGCGGTCAGCCACGATACCTCGCTGACCGCGAAGCTCCGCCTCCTGGACGGCCGCCGGGTGACGGCGCTGGACCTTCAGTGGATGTACCACGAGGCGGCCGCCAAACTTGCGCAGGACACCGGCGTGGGTGATGCCGTGGACGGCGACGGCCACACGCACGAGGTGCTGGAGCGATGGGCTACCGTGCTGACCCAGCTGGATAACGACCGGACGGCGGCCGCGGGGTCGGTGGAGTGGCTGGCAAAGCTCTCCCTCCTGGACGGCTACCGCCAGCGCGATGGACTGGAATGGAATGACGCCCGGCTGGGCCTGGTGGACCTGCAGTGGTCTGACATCCGGCCCGAAAAGGGCCTCTACTACCGGCTGCTGGCCAGGGGGCGGATGCGGCGCATCGTGGACGACGCCGCCATTGCCGCCGCCGTAGCGGAGCCCCCACGGGACACTCGCGCGTTCTTCCGCGGGAAGTGCATCAGCAGCTTCGGCAAGGACGTCGTGGGCGCCAGCTGGGATTCGGTGATCTTCGACGTCCCGGGGTACGGGCGGCTCCAGAGGGTGCCCACCCGTGAACCCCTGCGCGGAACCAAAGAGCTGACCGGAGCGTTGTTTGAGCGCTACCGGGAAGCGGGACCGTTCCTGGGAGAACTGCTGGGACACAACAGCGCTCCGCCTGCGGCGTAAACCGCGCCGGAAGGCCCGTCCCGTGGCAGGATGGGGATATCGGAGGATCCGCCGGATCCGCCGGAAGTACGAGGAGGGAAACCGATGGCAGGCCAGGAGCAACAGCAGCCGCACTCACGTGACAGCCAGGTCGAAGACGACATTCCCGAGGCACCCCCGGCATCACCCGAGGCGCAGGCATCGGCATCGACAGAAGGCGTGGACGACCTCCTGGATGAAATCGACGGCGTCCTGGAATCAAACGCCGAAGAATTCGTCCGGGCGTTCGTCCAAAAGGGCGGTCAGTAACCCG
>Ga0308170_10004164_pt1 | contig 11490 bp, 8 predicted proteins | sample PhyBR2_2_FD_202136 | JGI IMG/M metagenome (GOLD analysis project Ga0308170, IMG submission 202136) | Phyllosphere microbial communities from UC Gill Tract Community Farm, Albany, California, United States - DLSLSB.R2 | ecosystem: Host-associated > Plants > Phyllosphere > Unclassified | place... | reverse complement strand
CGGCCGACAGGCGGGCGATGCGCGTCGCGAGAAGGCCGAGCTCGCGCGGGAGGTCGATGAGGTGCGGCAGGAGCGGGACGCCCTCCTTGCCGAGCGGTGGGAGCGAGCTGCGCAACCGGGTTGGCGCGAGGTACGCCGCCGCGTTCGGCGACGTCCACTCTTGGCGGTACGCCGTCGACGGCGCCGGCGTCGAGACGTGCTCGATGAAGTCGACGAGGGCGGCCGTGTTGTCCTGGACGAACGCGTTCATGGGGAGCATCCAGGGCTCCTTCTGGCCGAACGAGGAGAAGTTGGCGAGCCCCTGGAGCGTCTTGGCGACGAGCGTGAGGGTGCGCTGCGACTTCGGGTCGGGCGGGCCGGGCACGATGAAGAAGAGCTTGGGGTTGAGGACGGCCGGGACGAAGAAGCGCAAGAAGATGAAGGCGCTGACGCAGGTCCACCTCGTGTTCTTCTGGTCCTCGCCCTCGCCGTACTTGTCGACGACCGTGTCCTGGATGTGGGCGAAGATCTGGCGCAGGTCACTGTGAGGCAGGAAAGGTCGAGTCGTCAGGCCTGAGCGCAAGAGGTTGAAAGAGAGGCCGAGGCCGAGGACGCACTGAGGACATTTTTCTCGCGCGTCGTAGATGGCGTTGAACAGCGTGAGGGCCCACTCGCGCAGGAGGTGCACGTTGCTCTGGAGCTCCTTGTCCTTGGTGCCCGGGCGCAGCTTCATCGGGTCGATCTCGATCTCGACCTTCTCGGCGACGATGCGGCGGATCACCTCGCCGATGGACGCGTCGAGGTACTCGGCGCCCGTGAGCCGGAGGTAGAGCTCGACCGACTTGGTGAGGATGCTGTTGCCGCGGAACAGGATGGCGGCCGAGCGCTGGCTGAGCGCGTTGTGGTCGACCTCGAGGTCGGCGAGGCGCAGGATGCGCGACAAGAGGACCGACTCGGCCTGGTAGATGCGCATGAGCGTCTTTGTGACCTCCTCGAGGTCGGAAGGGAACTCGTGCGCGATGTCGGTCGCGAGGTCGGCGTCGGCGTCGTCCGAGAGGAGCTGCGAGCGAGGAGGACGACGTGTCAGAGAGCCGAGCAAGGTGAGGTGCGACTGCGAGGAGGGAAGAGCCTCGCACCTTGAGCATGGCGTCGTAGTCACGACTCGGCAGGACGACCTCCTCGTTGACGCGCACGCCGAGGCTCAGCTCGCCGACTACGTCCGACGACTTGGCCGACGACGGCGGCTTGACGGCCCACCAGTCCTCAATCGACTGCTGCCGAGGGAGGTCGGGGATGCGGACCGTCGCCGAGCCGATGAGGACCGGGCGCGACGAGTGCTTGGCCATCTGGAGGACCCGGACCGTGACCGGCGCGACGAACGGCGGCAGGTCGTTGAAGAAGAACGACTCGTTCCAGTAGGGGGACGAGCCTTTGCGGACCGACGTCTGCGCGACGACCTCGCCGCCCATCTCGATCTCGCAGTAGGCGGCGCTGCTGCTGCTGCTGCCGCCGCCGTCGCGCCCGTCTTGCCCGTGTCGAGACGCCAGCCGCGGGAGCGACATCGACGATACCGACTTGGACGGCGACGGCTCCATGCCGGTCGTCGCGAACGAGTGCGAGTACGAGTCGATGCTGCTGAGCGTCGAGTCGTCGTCGACGGTCGGCCGCTCCCACGACGACTTGGGCCCGGGGCGCACGACCTCGGTCGCGAGCTCGCCGAGTGCTCGGCCCTCGGCGATCGACAGGTGCAAGCTGCGGAAGATGCGGCAGCCCGACTCGAGGTCGTCTGGTCGGTCGTCGTCGGCGCTGTCGGTGCCGCTGTCCGAGGCGGCGGCCGAGCGGAGCGGCCGAGGCGTCGCTGCGCCCGACGCGAGGTAGAACTCGGGGCGGGCGAAGCACTGCGCCATGACGAGCCACACCTGGGTCGCGACGACCGAGGGGAAGCAGAGGTAGACCGTCTCGTCGAGCCGAGGTGGCGAGGGGAGGGACGATGCCGACGGGCTGAACGAGTGCCGGTGCGGGGTGGGAGGTGCGGCGTGCGAGCGCGACATCGAGATGCAGTTCGGGCGGCCGAAGAGCGAGTGGTCGACGAGGCGGACGTCGGACCGGCCGAGGGACGGCAGGTGGACGTTGTGCACGACCGCCTTGTCGCTCTGCGCGCACAAGGGCCGATGTCAGGACCTATAGCAGAGCGAAGAAGACGAGGGAGGTGAACGCACCTCGCCGAAGACCCGGAAGTAGCCGTCGTCGCGCAAGACGCCCGTCGCCCTCCTCCACCGCCCGTCTCGAGACGCCGCCGCCGGGCCGAGGACCGCCTTCTCGCGGCCCTTCTCCTTGTCCTTGTCCTTCAAGCTCGACTTGCTGCCCTTGGCCGCGACGGACTCGTCGACGTTGAAGAGGAGCGCCTCGGCGGGCGAGAGGAGGTGGTGCGCCGACTCGCGCTTGCCGCCTTTGCGCTTGAGCGCCGCTGGGACCTGTCGCAGGGGCATCATCAGCACCTTATAGATCTGTACAGGAGAGGAGGGAAGAGGAAGGAGACGCACATCGCGGATGAGCGGCGCCTTGCTGAACCTGCCTCCTCCGCTCCCGCCGCCGCTCCCGCCGACGACGCTCGCCGCGCCCTTCTCCCTTACCCAGACCCAGCACGTTTGGCTCCACTCCCTGCTCTGGCTCTGCCGCGCTCGGTCGCTCCTCGCGCCGTACTCGGTCCTCGCGCTCGCGCCGCCGCTCCCACTCGCCGCGCTCCCGCTCGCAGCGTACGACCCGCTGCCGTTCGTCTTGACCGACGCGCTCGAGCTGTCCTGCGCGGCGGCCGTCGCGCCCGAGCCCGAGCCCGAGCCCGGCGCCGTCGCCGTCGAGCCGAGCGAGCGCACGGACCGGGCGTCGGCGGCGGGCGGTGGTCGTGCGGCATGAGAGGACGAGGGGGACGACGAGGAGGGGACGGGCGCGCCCGGGTACAGCGGGATGCCCGACATGCTGCCCTGGAACGAGTCGCGCGGCTGCAGGCCGGCGCGAGGCGGCGGCGACGACGACGACGAGTGCCGAGAGGGGGGCTCGGGCGTGACGGCGCGATGGCCCGCCGCGACGGCCGACGCCGCGGCCGCGTTGCGCCGCAGCTCCTCGAGGCTGGCGCGCTCCTTGATGCGCAGCGCCTCCTTCTCGATGTCCTCGCGCAGGCGGGCGGCGCGCAGGCTCGACGAGCGCGGCCCGCTCAGGACGCTGCTCGTCCCGCTGCGGATCGAGTCGCTGTCGTCGGCGTCGACCCGGCGCGGGCTCGGGAGGGGCTCGTCCCACCGCGAGTCGTCGCTCACGAGGGCGCCGACCTCGCGGAAGAAGGTGAGGTCCTCGAGCGGCGTGCGGTCGTTGGTCGGCGAGCGCGGGAGGAGGCGCAGCGGGCTGCTGCTGCGCTCGAACGGGATGGGCGACGTCGCCGTGCGAGGTCGGGTGCGCAACGAGGTCGGCTCGGGGCGGGCGAAGGACGCGGCGGGATGCTGCTGCCGAGTCGGGTCCTCGCCGACGCCGACCTGCGCCGCCCGCGTCTGGAGGCTGTGCGCACTCGCCGCGTCGTCGAAGGGCTGGTACCGACTCGAGCTGGGCGTCGAGCTGCGGATCGAGCCGGAACCGTGTCGGCTCGAGCCCCACTCGCCCTGCGCGACGGACGGCGTGCGGTCGTCGTCGAGGCTGGCCCGCTGTTCCGACAGGCCCGAGGCGGCGCGCGTGTGCCGCGAGTCGGACGACGAGCCTGGGATGGCGTGCGTCGACTGGAGGGAGCGCAGGGAGCGGTTCGAGGAGTGGTGCGAGAGGCGGGAGGAGGAGGATGCGCGGGAGGAGGGGCGGGCGGGGAAGGCGGAGGTCGAGCCTGGCGAAGAAGGGCCGCGGCTGTGCATGCGCTCCATCATGGCTTCGAGCATGTCTGCGAGGGGAACAGAGCAAAGGGTCAGTTGCGTTGTCCTCGCCCGCTCGCGCCTCCCCACCTCGAGGTCGTCCGAGCGAAGCAGCGCATCTCGCCGTGCAGGGGTCGGTGGACAGGGAAGGAGAGGTGCGACGTACCGATGTCGCCGTTGTGCGGGCTGGCAAGCGACTGGGCGGGCATGGTGCGGCCGTGCATGCAGCTCGTCGAGGGGGCTGAGCGTCGGGACGGGCTCGGCTGCCCCAGCCGGTGGCTGCTGCGAGCGCGGTGGTGACTGGCGCGGCTCCTGCTGTCTGCTGGAGGTGCTGAGCGGCGGGCTGTCCTGGTCGAGTGCGTGCGAGGACGAGCTGGCGGAAGGGCGGCTGGATGAGGATGGGGAGGAGGGAGCGCGCTGGGCGAGGTGCGCCTGGTCGGGGGCTGCGCGAGGGCTCTGGCTGGAGCTCTGGGGTGCTGGCAGGCGGGTCTCGGTCGCACCCTGGCGCAGTGAGGGTCGAGGTCGCGACAAGGGGGAGAGCCCGCTCTCCGGGCGGAGAAGTGCACGCAACAATTCGTCTCTCGCTCTCTCTGTGCGGCTGGTGGCCAGCTGCGATGCATCACAAGTACTCTTACGTCCTCATCCGCTCGTCGAGAGTACATCAGGTGAGGTTGGTCGCTCCCTCCTCCTCGGCCCCGACCTTCATCTCCCGTTCGCTCTCTCGCTCCCACACCGCTCCGCTTGCTCCGCACAGCTCCGCGCAGCGAGTGCGAGCACACTCCACTACGACCGAGCGCATCCCGACACGCCCCTCGACAAGCCGCAGCGACGACAGCCGCCCCGCTCGCTTCTGAGCCTCCCCCGCTCGCTCAACCGGACGCAGCCGCGGCGTGCGCGCCATGGGCGACTGGCGCACGGTGCTTCCCGGCGCCCTCGTGTCTCGCAGCGAGAAGGGCGCACGCTTCCGGGCTGGCGGGAGTCGCCCACCGCCTCGACCCCGTCGTCCGGGTCCAGGAGCGCGCGCAGCCGGGCTCCGACTCGGGCGCCGCTACGAGGCGCGGGCCAAGGTTCGAATGCGCACGCCGCGACTGCCTGCAGCTCTGCGGTGCCCGTCGCCGGCCCGTCCACGCGCCTCGGCCACGAGCTGGCGCATCCGGCGCCCTCGCCGCGGGCACCTTCCTCGTCCGGCGCCGGCATCAGAGCATGTTGCCGCTTTCGAGGCAAATGCTTCGTCCGACGGAACGGGCAGAAGCGTCCATGATGCCTCGCTTTGTCCGCTCGCCTCTGGAGCACTCGATCGCGCCGGACCGCCGACGTCGTCGTCGCCCCGACTCGTCGCTCGTCTCGCTCTTTGCTCCTCGTCCACCACCCTGTACGACCTGCGGCTGGTCCGCCCTCGACCCGTACACGCCCTCAACCTCGTCACCGACACCGCCATGCTGGCCATGGCTCAACCGCAGCACCCGACCTCCCTCGAGCAGGGCTCGAGGCGGCTCAAGAAGGGCGACGGCAAGGACAAGCTCAAGCACAGGGTACGTGTCTCTCTCTCTGGTACCTTCTCGGGCTCGAAGAGCATCCAGAGCTGACCATGCCTCCGCGCTGCAGCTGTCGATGGCCTTCAAGAACCCCTTCTCGTCGTCGTCTTCCAAGACCCGGTCGGCCGACCCTGTCGTCCCGCCAGCTGCACCTCGGCACGCACCTTCATCGAGCTCGGCACCTCTCGCACGCCCAAAGACGTCGTCTCGGGCCCTTCCTGCGCCGGCGTACGAGCAGCGGCGCGACAGCAACGACTCGAGCCGTCGCCGCCCGGTAGAGCCCGCCGCCCGCCGCACGCAGGCAGGGCCCCTCGCCGTCGGCGCCTCTCCACCTCTTCCTCCACTTCCGCGTCACGAGGGCCCTGCCCCGCACGTCGAGGCGCGCACGATCGCGCAGCCGGACGGCGGCTTCTCGTCGCGGATCGAGCCGCTCCTCCCGTCGTACTCATCGCGCCCGGGCTCCGAGGTCAGCATGAGCGGTCTCGGCATCGGCGTCGAGCTTCCCTCCTCGATCCCGCCGCCGGTCGTCTCTCGCTCGGTGCAGCGCGCCGCGACGCCGCCGCAGGCCGAGGTCCAGCCGCTCGAACCCCGCCGCCCGACCCCTCCGCCGGCTCAGCAGCCCGAGCCGTCGACCTCGACGCACCCTAAGGCGTCGACGAGCAGGACGATGCAGCTCTCGGACCCGCTCCTGACGAGCCGAGACCGGATCGCCATCCTGCGCGAGGGCGGGCGCTCGAGCGTCTCGTCCGAGTCGGGCGTCAACGCTCGCCTCGGCGCCGCCCGAGGCGCAAACCGGGCCGACCCGACCAAGAGCCTCACGATTGGCGCCCTGCCGGCCGGTTTCGACCTTCCTCTCGCGACGGCCCCTCGCGCGCCGCTCAAGCCCCTCCAGCTCGCCTCTCGCCGGTCGTCGGCCGCCCTCGAGCACAGCCGGCGCTCGTCGATCGACCACAGCAGGCGTTCGTCGCTCGCCAACGACCTGAGCCGCCGCTCGTCGGTCGCACACGAGCAGGTGCGCCGCTCGTCGCTCGGGCCCGAGCACAGCTTCGCGACGGCGTCGACGTCCAGGTCCGCGGCTCGTCGCCCGAGCGAGAGCCTGTGTCGCCGCCCGATGGTGAACGTCGCGACGCAGACGCCCCGGGACTGGGCGGCGTCCGTCTCGCACGCGCTCGCCTCGTCGTCGTCTCGGCGCCCGTCGTGGGCGCACGCCGTCTCGACCCCGCCGCAGCCCTACGGCGCCTTCCCCGTCCCACCGCCCGTCCCTCCTCACGACACGCCGCAGCAGCGTCACGGCATCTCGCCGTCGATCTACTCGGTCGCGTCGTTCGACCCGCGCTCGAGCATCTCGGCGCCGCTGCCCGAGTGGCCCGAGGCGCCCGAGCTCCTCGCGCCGATCAATTACGACCTGCCGTACCTCACGCCGCGGGTCGACGAGGACTACGCCTCGGTCGTGCGCCAGCTCGACGAGCTCGCGACGCCGGTCCCGCGTAGCCTCGTCGAGGAGGCCATCGAGCAGAGCCGCCTCGCGGCGGCCTTGCCTTCGACCGCCGCCGAGCGCACGCCGACCATCCCTGCGTCGCACGAGTCGACGTCGACGTCGGCGTCGCTCGGCTACCTGCCGCCGACGTACGCCATGGCGGGAGCCGACGCTCTCGTGCTCGAGCCGCACCGCTCCCGGACCCCTTCTCCGGTCCCGGCGCTCTCGCACGGCCACTCGAGCGCCGACGAGGGCGACTCGTCCTCGCGCGGCTCGCGTCGTGCGAGCTCGACGCTGTCGTCGCCGCGCCGCTCGACCGACGAATTGGAGCCGCTCACGCCGCCGACGAGCGCCGTCTCGAGCGTCTTCCCCGAGCTCGCGCAAGCGCACGACGAGCGCAGCGGGCGTAAGGTCTCGGACGGTGACGACGAGGCGGACGAGGCCGTCGTGACGATCCGCCGGGCGTCGCTCGTCACGAGCCAGGTCCGTAAGGCGTCGCTCGTCTCGCCCAAGACGTCGCGCCCGGCGTCGGTCGTCTCGGCAGGTATCCGACACGGCTCGATCAGCTCGATCCCGGAGCACCGCCTTAGCGCGGCGAGCAGCGCGTCGAGCGGGCTCGGCCTCGCCGCCGGCGCCTCGATGGCTTCCGCCGACGTCGTCGCCGTCCCGGCGCTCTCTGCGCCCGCCACCTCGCCCGAGCTCGTCATCCCCGCCAACGATGATGCACTCGGGCGCGAGAGCGCCGAGCCGACCCCTCGCCCTGCGCCGGCCTCCTCGTCGACCGCCTCGCCCGGGCTCGAGCACCCTCGGCCTCGTCCCGCCGCCGCCTACTCGTCCGCCGCGACCCTCCCTTCCCGCCGCAACTCGGAGCCGTTCCCCTCGCTCGTCGCCGGCCCTCGCCTCCGCCAGCCGGGCTCGGTCATGAGCGGCGCCGACCGCGCCTCTCGCGGCCGCAGCTTCTTCCTCGTGCAGGCGCTCATGGGCGAGAGCCAGCCCGAGGGCATGGTGCGCGACTGGGCCAAGGACGAGGAGAGCGAGGAGGAGAGCGACGGCGAGGTGAGCCTGCTCGGTGCGGAGAGCGAACTCGAGGAGGAGGACGAGGACCAGGAGGACGAGGCCTGAGCGGCGGCGCGACGAGACTTGTAGCTGTGCCTTCATCCCTCCTCCTTGTAGCTCTTCTCGGTCTCTCGAACGCTTTCATTGCATTGTATCTAGCTCTCTGATCATGCACTGCGCATCCGTCGTCTCGCTCGCCTGAAAGCGCTTGCGGCGAAAGAGCTCGCCGCCTGCAGTTCGACCACCGGCTGCTCTTCCTCTCTCGCTCCCAGCTCTCTTTGCGAACGACTCGTCGGTCGCTCGGTCGTAGCCTCTCGAAGCGAGAGCTCCTCGCCGTCGAGCATGAGCTCGCAGAGCTCGTTGCGCGCGAGGAGAAAAAAAGGCGCGAGAGCAAGTTCTTCGTGAGGGCACTGTGCAATTTCGACGTCGTGCGGTACGGCAAGACTGATAAGAACGGGTAAGAAAGACGAAAGAGGGGTATCGGAGAGGGCGAGCAAGGAGGGGAGGAGGAAGGAGAGGGAGGGTGTAGCTCAGATGCTCGCGTGCGTCTTGCGGCGGCGAGGGCACGTCTGCTCGTGCATCGCCTCGTACAGGTCCCTGTAGCAGCGCATCATCGTCAGCACATGGCTCAAGAGAGCCGAGGAGAGGAAGGGAGAGAAGGGGACGCACTCGAGCGCGTCGGCGTAGCGTTTGACCTCCCGCGCCTTGTCCTCGAGGACGTCGATGCTGCCCTTGAGGTGGCTCGCGAGCACACGCCGTTTGCGCGTGTCGGCCCTGGACGCCATCGACTGGTACTCGGCCGTGAGCTCGAGGTAGAGCCTGCGCACGAAGAGGTTGAGGGAAGAGGAAGGTCAGCCCAAGTCACCTCGAGCGCGGCGACGACGCGGTGGACGAGGGGAAGAGAACAAAGGACGCACTTCTTCTGCACCGAAAAGTCGCCCTCGAGCCGGTCGAGCACTGCCTCGAGCGTCCTGCGGTGCTCGTCCCTCGCCCGGCTCCTGCGCCTCTCCTCCTTCTCGACCGCCGCGCGCCTCTTCTCCTCGGCCCTCGCCGCCTCAGCCTCGGCAGCCGCCGCAGCCTCCTCCTTGGCCCTGCGGCGCTCCTTCGTGGCCGCCCTCGCGCGGCGCGCCTCGGACTCGCCGCTCGCGAACGCAAGGTCCTCCTCATCGGCGTCGGCGCCGCCGTCGACGTCGTCGTGCCGCCCGGCAGCAGCCCGCAGGGCGCTCTTGCGCCCGTGGCAGTTGGTGCACAGGTGCGCGCTCGGCTCGTCGACGAGGACGACGCGGTCGGGCTTGGCGCCCGCCTTGGCTTTTGCCGCGCGGGCGGGCTGGGTGCGGCGCGCGCGCGGCGGCGACGATGCGGCCTGGACGTCGTCGAAGATGCGCTGGGCGCGCGCAAAGTCGGGCTCGTCGTCGTGGCGGGCGGCGAAGGCGTCGTCGGCCGAGGCGGACGTGGCGTACGAGGTGGCCGAGGTGGCGCTTACGAGCGACGCTGACGAGCGCGAGCCGGCAGAGTCGGACAGTGAGGGGACGTAGGTCGAGTCGTACTTGGCTGCGGCGGGAGGTGCGGTGCGGTGCGGGACGTGCTGCGAGCGAGGGCGGCGGGTCAGCGAGCCGAAGAGTGAGAGGGCGAGGAGGCGGAGGGGAGACGCACCTTTGCTGCTGCCGGACGCTGCGCTCCCGTCGATGCCCTCCTGCGCCTGCGCACCTCCTCCTCCTGCTCCCGCACGAGCCGCTCGACCTCGCTCGGCGCGACAAAGCTGCTCCTCGAGCCCTCGTCCTGCCCGCGCCCGCTGGCGCCCTCGACGCTCAGCTCGTCGAGCGCGGCCCTGCGCTCGGCCTCCTCGGCGTCCCACCTGCGCCCAGCGTCGCGCGCCTCCTTGTCGCGCAGGAGCTCCTCGACGACGGTGCGCACGCCGTCGACCTCGTACCCGAGCGCGGCGAGCGCGTGCTTGAGGTCCTGCACCTCGGTGCGCAGCGCGTACTCGCCCTTGGCGGCGGCGACAGGTGCGGATGCGGGTGCGGCGGCGGTGCGGAGCGAGGCGAGGGCGGCGTGCTGCGCCGAGAGGGTCGCGTCGAGGTGGGCGTTCTGGGCGCGCAGCGACTGGACGACGCGCTCGAGTTCTGTGCGCGGGACCGGCGATCAATCAGTCATTGCCCTTCTTGACGAGGGGGAGATCCGAAGGGATGAGCGAAAGGCGGACGCACCTGCCCTGCGGTCCCTCTCCTCGCCCAGCATCGTGTCGACCTCCCTCCTGAGCCGCCTCGCCTGCTCCTCCCTCTCCTGCGCCGCGCCGTCGCGCTCCTGCGCCCGCTCCCGCTCCCGCTCGACCGGGCGCTGCTGCTGCTGGGCGGCGAGGCGCGCCTCAAGCTCGGCGACGCGCGCGGCCGACTGGGCGTTGTCGCGCTCGAGCGTGGCGAGCTTGGACGTGAGCCCGGCAAGGGCGGCCGAGACGAGGTTGGCTGCGAGCAGAGTAGAGGGGGCGATGTCAGCTCGGGCTCGTGACATCCCTGTGCGACAGAGAGAGGGAGAGAGCCGGACGCACCTTCAGCTGAGCGCCCACTGCCGGTGCCGCTCCCCGCCGGGCTCGCCCTCCTCGCGCTCGCGCTCGCGACGGCAGGCTCGCCCCTGCGCGCCTTGGGGCTGCGCAGCATGTCGGTGAGGCCCGTGCGGTCCGGGAGCGCCGTGCGCGTCGTGCGGTCGGCCATGCGGTGCGCCTCGAGGTCGTCCTCGTCGTCCTCCGACTCGTCGAGGACAAGCGACGTCGGCGAGTGGACGCGCGAGCCGGCGCCGCGCACAGTCGATGCGGCCGGGGAGGCGTTGAGCGGCGAGTTGAGCGCCGGATTGAGCGGCGAGTAGTGCTTGGGCTTGTACGCCGACCCAGCGCCTGCTGCTGCTGCTGCTGCGCCGATGCGCGGGCCCGTCGCCGGCGAGAAGGGCGAGCGCGCCGTGAAGGCCGCCGGCGGTGCGACGGTGCGAGGGGGCGCGACTGACGGGTACGACGAGGTGGCGCCGGCGCCGAACGACGGCGAGGGGCGGGCGGCAGGAGACGGCGGGAGGTTCTCGTTGCGGGGAGGGGGAGCGCCGGCGCGGCGCGGCGAGGACGTCGCGGCGGCGTGCATGTGCGAGAGGACCGACGGGCGCGGCGAGCCGAACAGGCCGCCCGAGGGTGCCGCCACTGCCGCTGCGCGAGCCGGCGCCTGCTGCTTGGGCGCAGGGGACGAGCGCACGGCGGCGGCGGCCGAGGGCGCGAGCGGGCGCGCGGGCGAGTCGAGGACGGAGGCGCGCTCGGTCACGTAGGTGAGGTGGCCGTCCGAGTCCGAGTCGGCGCCGTCCTCGACGTCCTCGATCGTGACGCCTCGCGGCGCGGCCCTCGACGACGAGGTCGCTGGGCCTGGAGCCGAGCCCGTGAGGCCGATGCGGAGGCTGCCGAGGCTGAGGTTGTCGGACGAGCGGCTGGCGCTGCGGTGCGACGAGGCCGACGAGGCCGACTCGTCGTTGAAGCGGCGGCGGTGGTCGCGGTCGTGGTCGTGGTCGTGGGTGTGGTCGGACGAGGCGT
>Ga0308170_10004163_pt1 | contig 11492 bp, 14 predicted proteins | sample PhyBR2_2_FD_202136 | JGI IMG/M metagenome (GOLD analysis project Ga0308170, IMG submission 202136) | Phyllosphere microbial communities from UC Gill Tract Community Farm, Albany, California, United States - DLSLSB.R2 | ecosystem: Host-associated > Plants > Phyllosphere > Unclassified | place... | reverse complement strand
GAAATCTCAAACGAATCCTAGGGCCGATAGGGGTGAAGGACAATAGGCTGTTCGAAAAAAAGAACAAAAAAGCCCCATTTGCCCGTTTTTTCTGATCAGCGTAGCCGATACCCGCGCAACGCCTGGAAAACAACGGCAAATCAGCAGCATGGACGCCCGCCATGCATATGAGTATCATGGCGCCCGCATTGCACCAGTAGCTCAGCTGGATAGAGTACTGCCCTCCGAAGGCAGGGGTCGTGGGTTCGAATCCCGCCTGGTGCACCAGATACAACGAAAAGCCCCAAGTCGCGAGACTTGGGGCTTTTTTGTGGGCATTGATTTTACTCCGCGCTTTTTTGCAACGCTTCCAACCGCGCCGGCAAGTCCTCTTTGGGGAAGCGCTGGTGCAGGATAAGCAGCTTTTCATCAGCAGCCTTGGTCTGCCCCGCCTCACGCAAACGCAGGATTTCCATCAAGCCCTGCTCAAGCGATGGCGGTGCGGCGGGCGCGGATTTGCTCATTTTTGCCGCTGACTTCTCCGCCAGGGACTGCATCGGGCTCGCCGGGGCCCGGGCCAGTTCGCCTTGGGGTGCAATGCGGGTGGTCGGTGCGGGGGCGGGCATGGCCGGTGGCGGTGCAGCGGCAACGGCGGGCTCTTGCCGATCGGCGGAAAAATCCATCGAGGCGGGTGAGGACAGCTTCTCTTGGGGCACGGGTGAGCGCAGCACCAGGCCAATCATCAGCGCCACACCGGCGACCGTGGCGAATGCCATCTGCCAGCGCGGCCGTTGGCAGGCCTGGAGCCAGCGCTGCCACAAGCTTGGCACGGGCGCCGGGGCTTCGCGGTGGGCAGCGGCCAGGATGAAAGCGTCCAGGGAGGCTGGCGGCTCGCCGCTGGCGTGTTGGCGGAAATGCTCGACCAGCAATTCGTCGTTGGGGTCCGGGGTGTGTTGGGAATCGATCATGCGGGTACCTCCTCGGCCAACAGTCGATGCAATTTCTGTTGGGCGTAACGCAAGCGGCTCTTGACCGTCTCCAGCGGGGCGCCGGTCAGGGTGGCGATTTGCGGCAACTCCAGGTCGCCATGCAGGCGCAGCAGGAAGACTTCGCGCTGATCCTCGGGCAAGACCTGCAACGCAGCGTCCAAGCGAGCCTGATCGCGGCTCAGGCTCAACTGCTGCTCGGGGCTGGCGCTGTCGTCGGGCTGGACGTGAAGCTGCTCATCGTAACTGTCGTGCAACGGGTTGTGGACGCCGTGCTTGCGCCAATGGTCGATCAAGCGGTTGCGGGCAATCTGGAACAACCAGGTACGAAAACTCGCTCGGCCTTGTGGCTGGCTGGCGCTGCGGATCAGGCTGAGCCAGGTCTCCTGGAAGACCTCCTCGGCCAGCTCGGCCTTGTTGCTCAAGGCCACGAGAAAACGATAAAGCCCCAGCCGATGACGGGCGTACAGGACTTCGAAAGAAGCCCCGTCACCGTTGCGGTAGCGGGCCAGCAGCGATTCATCGCTGGGAGGATCAAGCGCAGCGGGCATGTCGGTGACGAACTCCTTTCGATGTGGAACACGGTCTTGCCGATTGCAGAGAACTCTGTTGGAGCCGGGCTTGCTCGCGAAGGCGGCGTGTCAGACGAAACTTTCCTACCTGACACATCGCCTTCGCAGGCAAGCCAGCTCCCACATTTTTATCCTCGTCGTGGTCAGAATCAGCGTTTAGCCGCAGGCTGAAGACTCTGGGCAAGCTCAACCAACTGCACAAACTCGGCCCGCAACCCGAACGGATCATCACCGCGGGCCGAGCGTGCCAATTGAGCGGTGTCCTTCAAACTCATCGCGCCAGTGTAACGCCCATCGCCCTTGAGCTGCTGGGCAAAAGCCGCCACGGCAGCTGAGAAGCGCAAGTCATCGCTGGTCTTGCCTTCACCCTGCGTGCTGGCGATAGGATGTTCGATCAATCGGCTGCTGCCGCCTTCAGCGGGCTTGTAGCGTACGCGCAACATCGCCAATTCCCCCGCCTTGCCGTCCTGCTTCGGCGTGCTGGCGTAGCGCAGCGGCTCCAACCAGCCCTTCTCGCCCGCAGGGACAATTTCATACAACGCCGTCACCGTATGCCCGGCGCCGATTTCGCCCGCATCGACCTTGTCGTTGTTGAAATCCTCACGCTTGAGCGCGCGGTTCTCGTAACCCAACAGACGATACTCGCTGACCTGTGCGGGGTTGAATTCCACCTGCAATTTCACGTCCTGCGCCACCGTTGCCAGAGTAGAGCTGAGCTGGTCCACCAAGACCTTGCGCGCTTCGAGCAGGTTGTCGATGTAGGCATAGTTGCCGTTACCGGCATCGGCCAATTGCTCCATCAGGTGTTCGTTGTAGTTATCCACGCCGAAGCCCAGCGTCGTCAGGGATACGCCGCTTTTGCGCTGGTCCACCGCCATCTGCTTGAGGCTGTCGAAATCACTGATGCCGACGTTGAAGTCGCCGTCGGTGGCCAGCAGGATGCGGTTGATGCCTTTGTCGATAAAGCTCTCCCGGGCCATCTGATAAGCCAATTCGATACCCGACGCCCCTGCGGTGGAGCCACCGGCATCGAGTTGGTCGATGGCGTTGCGGATCTTCACCTTGTCACGGCCCGAAGTGGGCTTGAGCACCACCCGGGATTCGCCGGCATAAACCACCAGGGACACGCGGTCCTGATCGCGCAATTGGTCCACCAGCAGTTTCAGCGTGCTCTTTACCAGCGGCAGGCCTTCGCGGCGGTCCATGGAACCGGAAACGTCCACCAGGAACACCAGGTTGGCCGGGGCCAGGTCCGCCACGGCGCGGTCGCTCGCCTTGATGCCTATGCGCAGCAAGCGGGTGTGGGGGTTCCACGGCGTCGGGGCCAGCTCGGTGGTCACGCCAAAGGGCGAGCCGTCAGTGGGGAGGGCGTAGTTGTACGAAAAGTAATTGACCATTTCCTCCAGCCTCACAGCCCCTTCGGGCGGCAGGCTGCCTTGATTGAGGAAACGGCGCACGTTGGCATAGCTGCCGCTATCGACATCTGCGCTGAAGGTGGAAACCGGCGTTTCGGCAACGCTATGGATGGGGTTGTCCGCCAGCTTTTCGTATTGCTCGCGCGATTCGGCACGGTCGTTCGCCGCAACAGCATCGTTCGCCACACCAGGGGCGGGCATCGCGGCCGGCTTCACGAGCATGCGCTTGGTCGTCGACTGGCGCACTTCGGCAATCTCGCCTTGCGGCACGACGCTGGGCGCCACCGCCAACGGTTCGGACGGCTCGGCAGCGTCCCGGGACGAAGACATTCCACAACCGGCCAGCGCCACCAGCAAAGTCACGGCGAAGCCCTGGGCAGCAGGACGCATAAAGGGAACTGGACGGAACATGGGCTGAACCTCGTGAATGAATGATTCGTACACAAGCTCAGACGAGCACTGCCCGGCGTTCGGGTTAACCCTCGGAGAATTATTTTTGCGGGGAGATTCAGGCCAGGTGTCGATAGCCAGTTTTTGCCTCAAGTTAACGCGACCATGGTCGAGACACTAAAGTGCCATCAACCTTATAAGGACATTCCGTGTTCAAAACATTCCTCAAGGCCACCGCCTTCGTCGCCACTCTGTCGATGACCGGTTGCGTGTCCTACACCGTCACCGGCCCAGTGGGCGCACCGCAGCACCCGGCTCCCGTCAGCAGCCCGCGCACCGCCCAAATCGCCGATGTCGCCGTGACCGCACCTGATGTCAACGATGCCAATCGCACGGCCATCAGCCGTTCGCTGACGGCCCAGCTCAATCAGTACGTGCAGACCGGCGGTTACTTCAAGCAGGTCACCGAGTACCCGACCCGTCTGGGCGAGAACGACGTGCTGTTGAAGTTCAACATGACCTCGCTCAAAGGCCATCGCGGCGTGCATCCAGGCTATGTGCCTGGCGCACTGCTGACACTGACTCTCTGGATCTGGGTAAACGGCCCTATCAATGTCGACAGCTACGACGTCGCCGGGAACCTGACCATCGTCGACCGTGACGGCAAAGAACTGGCCGCAGCCAAGGAAGAGATCAAGCTCGAGCGCAACGTAGGCCTGTACGGCCGCGAATATTGGGCCCCGACCATGGGCGCCAAGGAACTGAATCAGCTGGTGGCGCAACTTCTGGACAACGCTACTGCGCGCTTGGCGAAACAATAATTTTCAGGAGCAACACATGATGGGTTTCATCAAACACAGCCTGGTGCTTGCCGCCGTCCTGCTGACCGGTTGCGTGTCCTATTCGCAACATGAATTGCCCGACGTGAAGACCTGGCCGCCGGTCGCCGCCGCACCCACGGCAAAACCCAGCGCCTTCCTGCGCACGACCGCACAGAACCAGGTTAACAGTGGCCCAACCGTTGCCGCCTCGGGCGCCCAGGCCACCGCGTGGGAAACGTCGGTGCTTGAGACGTTCCGCGACTCCGGACGCTTTGCCCGAGTCAGCACCGCCAAGGTCGACTCGGATATCTACGCCGAAGCCACCCTGCGCAACAACGAACAGTTCAGCATGGCCTCGGCCATCATCACTGGCGCGACCTTCTTCGTGATCCCGTCCACGAGCGAGAACACCTTCACCCTCGAAACGGTGTTCAAGGACAAGGATGGCAAGGAGCTGGGGCGCGTGCAGAAGAGTGAATCGGTTCGCACCTGGATGCACTTGGTGCTGATCTTTGGCATTCCGTTCCAGCAGGACACCCGCGACGTAGTGCAGGCGCTGACGCGCAGTACGCTGGATGAGGCGGTACAGCGGCAGTTGCTGTAACCGACTGCTCCCGCAACGGCGCAGGCATCGTGGCGAGGGACCTTGCTCCCGCTTGAGTGCGAAGCACTCATATAAATGGGGTCTGCTGTGCAGCCCAGCGGGAGCAAGCTCCCTCGCCACGGGGTCATTCCAATCTTGGAGGGTATTGCGGCCGGGCTTTACTGAGCCTCAATTTCCACCACTGTTTTGCCTTTCCCCCGCCCCTCGGCTACCTGCGCAAAGGCCTCATTGACATCGCCCAGGCCAAACCGGGCTGGATCGACCTTGATCCGCAACGCTCCGGCTTCGACCAACGCCGCTGCCTCCCGCAAAATGTGGCCGTGGTGCTCGCGCCCCTTGCCGGTCAGCAGCGGCATCAAGGTGAACACTCCGGAATAGCTCGCTCCTCGAAACGACAGCGGCGCCAGGCTGTGTTGCCCCCAGCCGAGGCAACTGAGGACATGGCCGGTGTAGGTTTTCACCGCGTTGAACGATGCAATCCAGGGTCGGTCCACCGACGGTGTCGTAGACGATGTCGAAGCCCTCGCCATCGGTATGCAGGCGTACATAGCTTTCGACATCCTGGGTGCGGTAGTCGATGGGGGTTGCGCCCAGTTCGCGAATGAAGTCCTGACTGCTGGCCGAGCCGGTGGCGTAGACCTCGGCGCCACGGGCCTTGGCGATTTGCACGGCCATTTGGCCGACACCGCCCGCGCCGCCGTGGATCAATACTTGCTGGCCCTCCCGGACATTGGCACGGTCAACCAACCCTTCCCAAGCGGTGATGAAGACCAGTGGCAACGCCGCCGCTTCACGCATGCTCAATGCCTGGGGCTTGAGCGCAATCAGGCGGGCATCGACGACGATGTATTCAGCCAGGGCACCTTGGACGCCGCCGATTCCGCCAGCCATCCCGAATACCTCATCGCCAAGGGCGAAATCGTTCACACCTTCCCCCAGCTCAATCACTGTGCCGGCCAGGTCGATGCCCAGTACGGCGGGCAATGGCTGCGGGCATGAGCACCGCCGCCCATCGCGATCTTGGTGTCCAGCGGGTTGATACCTACAGCATGAACCTTGATCGATACCTGCCCCTTGCCGGGCACGGGGCGAGGCATGTGGCGAACGGCCAGAGGGGCTTGGGCGGTTTCGGCAACGGCGGCGAGCATGGTGTTGTTCATGACGGTGAACCTCCAATGAGTGGGTGAGTTCATATTGCGGCCGCCGTTGCATTCCGATAAGTAAGCAACAATGAATAGAATTTATTCCACGAAGAGGCCAAATCCTTATGGATCTGTTCGAGGCAATGCAGATGTTCGTGCGGGTGGTGGAGCGCGGCTCGTTCTCGGCCGTCGCCAGAGAGCTGAACCTGGGCCAACCAGCGGTGAGCAAGCAGATCCGCGCGTTGGAACAGTATCTGGGCGGGGCGTTGCTTGCCCGCAGCACCCGCCAGCTCTCGCTGACCGACCAGGGCCAGCGCTTCTACATCGAGAGCAAGGAAATACTCGCCAGCCTGGACAGCGCCCGACTCAGTTTCGCCAACGGGCAGGAACAGATCGCCGGCCCCCTGCGCGTGGCGGCGCCGGTAAGTTTCGGGAGGCTGTGCATCGCACCTTTGGTCGGCGAGTTCCTGGCGCGTCATCCGCAGGTGCGTATCGACCTGAGGCTGAGCGATCAAAACGAGGATGTGCTCAAGGAAAACATCGACCTCGCCATTCGCATCGGCGTGGTGAAGAGCGAAGGGCTGGTGGCCGTGTCACTCGGCGACAGCCCACGCCGCGTCTACGCCTCTCCCGCGTATCTGCAACAGCAGGGCACGCCCCTCGAACCCGCCGACCTGGCCCGTCATAACTGCTTGGCTTTCACGCTGCTGGAACACTACGACGTCTGGCGATTCGACCAGGATGGCAAACAGCACAGCGTGACGATTGGGGGCAACATAACCAGCAACAGCAGCGAGGCCATCCGGGAAATGGTGCTATCGGGGCTGGGTGTTTCGCTTTCCCCCCAGTGGTTGTTCGCTGCCGACATTCGCCAGGGAACCGTATCGGAACTGCTTGCCGACTACCATCCAATGCCGCTGCCCATCAGCGCGGTATTCAGCCACGACCGCCGCCGCTCGGCACGAACCCGCGCGTTTGTGGATTTTCTGCGGGAGCGGCTTTAAAGCCCGACTCGCAGGACGCGCCTCAGCAAGCTCAGGACTCACACACCAACGATGACCGCGCCGACTTGGTATCCCGCGCCGGAAAATACATCGCCGCCGCCATTCCAACGCCCCCCATCACAGCGCAATACCCCACGCACACCCACGGGCTCCACGGCACCAGCGCAATCAGCAGCAACGGCGTCATGCTGGCCCACAGCGCGTAGGCGATGTTGTAGGTGAACGAGATGCCCGACACGCGAATTTTGGGTGGGAACAGGCTGACCATCACCGAAGGCACCGCGCCGACCACGCCGCAACCCAGGCCGGCCACGGCGTAGGCCAGGCCCAGCCAGACGCCGCCATTGATCAGGCTGGCGTAAAGCACGCCGATGCCCAGGGGCAGTAACAGGCTGTAGAGCATGACGGTGCGCCAAGCGCCGATGCGGTCGACGACAAGGCCGGCCAGGACACAGCCGATGTTCAGGAAGATTATGCCCAGGCTGCTCAGGGCGAAGGTGTGGCCGGGGGTCATACCGAAGCTCTTTTGCATCACGGTCGGGGTGATGACCACGAACACCACCACGGCAGAGGTCAGCACGCAAGTCAGGATGACGGCGGGGAGCAAGGCCTGCCGGTGGTCCCGCAGGACCGTGCGCAGCGGCAATTCCGCCGCGTCTTCGCGATTGGCTTGCAGGGCCACGAAGATTGGCGTTTCGCTCAGCCAGCGGCGCAGCCAGACGCCAATCACGCCGAAGACACCGCCCAGCAGAAAAGGCAGGCGCCAGGCGTAATCGAGAATCTCCTGCGGCGTGTAGATCCGCGCCAGCGCCGTGGCAGTCAAGGCGCCCAGCAAGTAGCCGAACGTGAGGCCGGCCTGGAGGAAGCCCAGGGCGTAGCCGCGGTGATGCAGCGGCGCATGCTCGGCCACGAACACCCAGGCACTGGGCACTTCACCGCCCACCGCGGCGCCCTGCAGGATGCGCAACGCCAGCAACAGCAACGGGGCGAAATATCCGATTTGCGCGTAGGTCGGCATCACGCCGATGAGCAGGCATGGCAAGGCCATCATCAGGATGCTCAGGCTGAACACCCGTTTGCGCCCCAGGCGGTCGGCGAAGTGCGCCATCAAGATGCCGCCCAGCGGACGGGCGAGATAGCCGGTGGCGAAAATTCCGAAACTTTGCAGCAGGCGCAGCCAATCCGGCATTTCCGGCGGGAAGAACAACTGGCTGAGGGTCAACGCGAAGAATACGAAGACGATGAAGTCGTAGATCTCCAGTGCGCCGCCCAGGGCCGCGAGGCCCAGGGTCTTGTAGTCGGATCGGCTGAAGCGCTCGCCTGGCAGGTGGGTCTTGTCAGTCATGGGCAGTTTTAAATAGGGTTTGAAGAAAGTGACGGATCAATCGTCGCGATCGTTTTCCCCGGCCTTGGCCGGTGGTTCGCCTGGCTCGGCGTCTTCGGCCTCGTCGACAGGCAGGAAATCCTTGCGACTCTGGGCGATGGCCCGGCGTATTTCATCGCCCTTGGTGGGGCAGTTCAGCAGGCGGGCGATGCCGTCGGTTTTCTGCGTCATCGCCTTCCTCCGGCACGAGTGAACAGGGGCTCGATAGTGCTCGCTTTTTTCGCTCGATGCCAATTTTGTGGACAGGGGCTGTTTGGCAGCCCCGCAGGCGTTTATTTGCCTGGCTTAGCGGTGATAACGCCGCACGACGCTGCTGTTGCGCAGGACGTGGCCGTTGATTTTCTCCATCAACTGGGCGCGTGTCAGGCCGGCAGGCAGCGCATCCGGCGGCAGGTCCAGGGCAAAGAGCTGGATCAAGTAATGATGGGCGCTGTCGCCGATGGGCGGGCAAGGACCGATGTAGCCGTGGGTGTTCTTGCTGTTGATACCGATCATGCCTTCCAGCGCAGGCTTGGTGCCCGCACCTGCCGGAATCTGCCGCGTGGAGGCCTTGATGCCGTAATAGACCCAGTGGTCGACGCCCTGCCCCCTTTGGCCGTCCGGGTCCAACATGACGATGGCATAGCTCAGGGTACCGGGCGGGCCGGCGTTCCAGCTCAGGGCCGGGGAAATATTCTTGCCGCCACAATTGTTGGCATCGCTGGCCGCCGCAGCGGTGAACAGGCGGTCGTCCGACACGCCGGGGATGTTAAGGGTGAAACGCTCCTCGGCCTGGGCAACCCCTTGTGCGCACAGCACCAGGGCGACGGCCGCCAGCCAGGAAGTTGGGGAGTTCAATCGGGTCATACCGGGCACCTTGTGCGGATCAGGCCATGGACGGCATGCGAACTATAGCCGCAGCGCCCGAAAGGTTGCAGTGACAATTATGCTGAACCTCACGGCGTTGCGCCGACTCCAACGGGAAACGCCTGCCGGAGACCGACCATGCCACTGCATCAAGTCGCCCGCCTCGCCGATGTGCGCGAAGATCGCGGCCTGGAAGTCAGCATCGACGACAAGCCTATCCTGCTGCTGCGCTCAGGCGGCCAGGTGCGCGCCTTCCAGGGCAAATGCCCACATGCTGGCGCGCCCCTGGCCAAGGGCGCGGTATGCCATGGGCGGTTGATCTGCCCTTGGCACAAGGCTGCGTTCCGGGCCGAAGACGGCGCCCTGTGCGAGCCGCCGGCCCTCGACAGCCTGGAGCGCTATCACGTAGAGATACGCGACAGCGAAGTCTGGGTCGATGACCAACCGTTGCCGTCCGAACGAATCCCGCCGGCCGATGATCCACGGACCTTCGCCATCATCGGGGCCGGGGCAGCCGGCACGGCTTGCGCGGCGGCGTTGCGCGAGAAGGGTTTTGGCGGGCGCATCCAGCTGATCGACCGTGAAGCCGAGGCCGGATACGACCGCACGGTGCTGAGCAAATACGTGTTGGCCGGCGACATGGCACTCGACAAGACCCCGCCGCTGCGCGATGAAACTTATTACACCCAGCAACGCATCGAGAGAATTCGCGCAGAGGTCACGCATCTGGATTCCAAGACCCGACAGATCCAGCTCGGCGATGGTCAGCGCTTGGGCTATGACGCGGTGCTCATTGCTACAGGTGGGGTTCCCAAGACACCAGACCTGCCCGGTATCGATTTACCGCAGGTCTTCGTGCTGCGCTCGATAGACCATACCCGGCAGATCCTCGACAGCGCTCAGCCGGGACAACGAGCGGTGATCATCGGCGACAGTTTTATCGCCATGGAAGTCGCCTCGTCACTGCGCAAGCGCGAGCTGAGCGTCACCGTGCTGGCCCGGCACGCGGTGCCGTTCGCCGCGCAGCTGGGGGACAGCATCGGCAAGGCCATACTGGCCCGACATCGGGCCAACGGCGTGGTGTACCACAGCGATGGCGAAGCAGTGCGGATCGAGGGCACGGACAAGGTCGAAGCCGTGGTGCTGGATAACGGCCAGCGCTTTGCCACAGACCTGGTCATTATCGGCGTCGGCGTGCGACCCGCCACCGAGCCGTTTTCGGGCTTGCCACGGGAACAGGATCAGTCACTGACCGTGGATGCCGGCATGCGCGTCACCGAAGGTGTATGGGCGGTCGGCGATATCGCGACGTTCCCCCTCAGCGGCCAGCCGCAGCGCATCGAACATTGGCGCCTGGCCCAGCAACAGGCGCGCATCGCCGCAGCGAACATGCTCGGTGGCGAGGAACACTACCTGGATGTGCCGTTTTTCTGGACTTATCACTTCGGCAAGCGCTACGACTACCTCGGCCATGCCGAGCAATGGGATGAAGTGGAGTTCAAGGGCACGCCCGAACATCCACCCTTTATCGCGCTGCTGGGCAAGAACGGCCTGGTCGCCGCCGCAGTGGCCTGCGATGAAGGCCGGGCCATGGCCGCGCTGGCACAGCGCATGAAACAACCGCTGCCGTTGGACGAGGCGTGGCGCTTGGTGCGGGATTTTTCGTCTTAGTATTGCTGTTGGCTGACCCACCGCCATCGCGAGCAAGCTCGCGATGGCGTCCGCTCAGCTTGCCTCAATGCACGGACTGATCAGCCGGCAAGTGGATCACCCGTGGCCGTTCCAGCGGCGCCAGGGGCGGTGGTTGCAACTCAGGGCCGAGCAGATGGAAATGCGGCACGACGTGGCTGATGTCGCCATCCTGATTGTTATGGATGATCTTCGAGCCAGGCTGGCGCAACGTATCCAGGCGTCCATCGGTCAATTTGAAACTGTCGCTGAGGCCTTGGTCGTCCACCACCGGAGCCGGCAGTCGGCGCTGGGCGAAGCTGCGGCTTTTACGCTGCTGATAACGCGCCCAGGCGATCAGGACGACCGCGTTGATCAAAGCAATCCAGCCGTAGATTTGCAGCGTCCCGAGGGTGTCGAAGGCCGAGCCGCCGAGTCGCGGACCGGCGTGGCTGTCGAACAGCGGCCACAATCCACTGACCAGCAGGTACAGCAACCCAACCCACGCCAACACCGTAAACAGCACATCGATGACCACCAGGAAGGGCCGTTGCCGGGTCCGGATAATTTTCATCGGATGACTTCCTCTTCCTGATCATCGAACGGTTTGATCCCGCGGTCCGGACTGACCCAACGCGCACGCTTCTGATGCTGCCCGAACAGCACTTTTGGAAAGCTCAC
>Ga0308170_10004161_pt1 | contig 11495 bp, 11 predicted proteins | sample PhyBR2_2_FD_202136 | JGI IMG/M metagenome (GOLD analysis project Ga0308170, IMG submission 202136) | Phyllosphere microbial communities from UC Gill Tract Community Farm, Albany, California, United States - DLSLSB.R2 | ecosystem: Host-associated > Plants > Phyllosphere > Unclassified | place... | reverse complement strand
TCGGAACCGAGCACGAAGTCGATGCGGATGCCCTCGTTGCGGGGGAACTTGAGCCGCTGGTAGTCCCAGTAGGTGAAGCCCTCCGGGATGAGCGGGCGGACCACATCGGACAGGCCGGCCGACTCCAGGGCGAAGAACGCCGCGCGCTCCTCGGGCGAGACGTGCGTCGAGCGGCCGACCACGATGTCGGGGTCGCCGTTGTCGTGGTCGAACGGGATGATGTTGAAGTCGCCGACCAGCGCCAGCGGGCGGCTCGGGTTCGCGGCGATCTCCGCGGCGGTCGCGGTGCGCAGCGCGTCGAGCCAGTGCAGCTTGTACGCCATGTGCGGGTCGTCCAGCGAACGGCCGTTGGGCACGTACAGGCTCCACACCCGCACGCCGCCCACGGTCACGCCCAGCGCACGCGCCTCGAGCGGGGCATCCGGACCCTCGTGGCCCTTCGCGAAGCCCGGCATCCCGGCGAAGGAGGTGGACACCTCGGTGATCGGCTCACGGCTCGCGATCGCGACGCCGTTCCACTGGTTCAGGCCGTGCACCTCGACGTGGTACCCGGCCTCCTCGAACGGCGCATAGGGGAACTGCTCGGGCTTGCACTTGATCTCCTGGAACGCGAGCACGTCGATGTCCTCACGGACCGCGAAGTCGACGGCGCGCCCCACGCGCGTGCGGATCGAGTTGATGTTCCAGGTGGCCAGACGCATGCGTCCAGCCTATTCGGGGTCTCCGACGTCACTCACCGGGCCCGTGGACCCGCGCCCTCACCGCTCGGCCGGGTCGGCGGTGCCGATCAGGATGCCGCGGGCGAGCGTGTGGAAGTGCCGGTGGAATCCGAGCGTGCCCGGCGTCTCGTCGCCGTCGAGATCGAGGCTCTCGACGTCCAGCGCGTCGATCACGAAGAAGTAGCGGTGCACGCCCGTGCCCGCCGGCGGTGCTGACCCGATGTAGCGCTCCAGGCGCGCCTCGTTCGGCATCACCTTCGCGCCGGCGGGGAGGGACGCGGCGTCGCCGTCGCCCGCCTCGAGGCGGCGCAGGTCGGCGGGCAGATCGAACGCGGCCCAGTGCCAGAAGCCGGAGCCCGTCGGCGCGTCCGGGTCGAAGCACGAGATCGCGAAGCTCTTCGTGCCGGCTGGCGGCTGCGACCACTCCAGCGTGGGGTGCCGGTCCTCACCACCCCGGCTGGACGACCAGGCGAACAGCGGCATGGCGCCGCCCGCCTCGAGGTCGGGGCTGGTCAGCTCGAGCGGCGGCACGGGGCGCAGTTCGGCGAGAGCGGCGTAGGGATCGTACGAGAACATGAGACCTCCGGATGCCACGCTAATCGCGCACGCGCGGCGGACCCACCCCCGAATACACTGGACCCGTGACTGATCTCGCCGCCGACCGCCAGGCCCTGCTCGACCTCATCACCGCCGAGGCGGTGTTCCACGGCGACTTCACGCTCTCCAGCGGCAAGAAGGCCACGTACTACGTCGACATGCGCAAGCTGACGCTCGACCACCGCGCGGCTCCCGCGATCGGGCGCATCATGCTCGACCTGATCAAGGACCACGACATCTCCGCGGTCGGAGGTCTCACGCTCGGCGCCGACCCGATCGCGAACTCCGTCATGCACGCCTCGGTCGGCACCGTCCGCCCGCTGGACGCGTTCGTCGTGCGCAAGGAGCCCAAGGACCACGGCCGCGGCCGTCAGGTGGAGGGCGCGAGCGTCGAGGGCAAGCGCGTGATCGTGCTGGAGGACACCTCCACCACCGGGCAGTCCGCGCTCAAGGCCGTCGAGGTGCTGCGCCGTGAGGGCGCCGAGGTGCTCGCCGTCGCCGTGATCGTCGACCGCAAGACCGGCGCGCAGGCCGCCATCGAGGCGGAGGGCCTGCAGTGGCTCGCGGCGTTCGACCTGGACGACCTCGGCCTCGACCCGCAGTAGCGCCCGCGCCGGGCGTCCGTTAGCTCGCCGTCTTCACGACCTCGCAGTTCTGCGGCCTTCGCCTGCAGAGCTGCGCCGATCTGCGGAACTGCGCCGCGTGATCAGGGGCGCTTGCCCACCGCGGCATCCGCCACGATCTTCGCGATCCGCGCGTCACGGGTCTCCGCGCGCCTGGCGGTCGCGATCAGCGTGAGCCCCAGCTTCTTCACCGACTTCGGGAACCCGTCCCAGGCCGCGCGCGCCTCGGGTACGGCATCCAGCGCCGCGGTGAGCTCAGGCGGCTCGATGCCGGCCTCGGGGCCGTCGAGCACGGTCCACGACCCATCGGCCTTGGCCGCCTCGATCACGCGGATGCCGGCGGGCGCCAGCAGTCCGGCGGCCTCCAGCTCGGCGAGGCGGGCCTTGTTGGTCGCGGCCCAGCCGCTGCCCTTGCGGCGCGGTGAGAACCACTGGCCGACGGAGTTCTCGGCGAAGGTGCGGACGGGGCCGTCGATCCACCCGAAGCAGAGGGCATGACGCACCGCGTCCTCGTAGTCGATGCCGTCCGCCGCGGAGCCGCGCACGTTCAGCAGCCACACACCGGGCGCCGTGGCGTGGTTGGCCTCCAGCCAGCCGCGCCAGGTCGCGGCATCCGCCGCCGTCACCCGCTCGCCCTCGTCGAGAACGCCCATCCGCACCTCCGTGTCGCCGTGGGCCCAGCCTAGGGCGCGCTGTCGACATGGACTTGGCAACGTTTTCATGAAATCGTTCTGGGTATGGCGAAGATGAGCGACGAGAACGCGGATGCCGCGGGTCGCCCCACCATGAAGGACGTCGCGGCGCGCGCCGGCGTCGGGCTGTCGACCGTCTCGCGCGTCGTCGCGGGCAAGGGCGGGGTCAGCCGCGCCAAGTCCAAGGCGGTCGAGCGCGCGATCGCCGAACTCGGGTACAGCCGCAACGACTTCGCGCACACGCTGCGCACCGGGTCGGCGCGGACCATCGGCGTCGTCGTGACGCGCATCTCCGACCCGTTCTACTCCGAACTGGTCTTCACGATCGAGCAGCGCGCACAGGAACGCGACCTGCTGGTGCTGGTCGCCTCCGGGGGCGACGACCCGATCGAGGGGGAGCGGGTGCTGCGGAGGATGCTGAGCCGCCGGCTGGACGGCCTGATCGTCGTCGCCCACGAGGAGGTCGACGTGTCGTTCCTCGCGGCGGAGAAGGCCGCGGGCACGAAGATCGTGTTCGTCGACCGGCCACCGCAAGGACTGAGCGCCGACCTCGTCATCGTGGACAACGAGCACGGTGCCGCCACCGCCGTGGCCCATCTCGTGCAGGCCGGGCATCGCAGCATCGCCTGTCTCGCGCACACCTCCGGCCGGTACACCTCCGAGCGCAGGCAGGCCGGGTTCCGGCAGGGCATCCGGGATGCCGGACTGCCGGCGCGTCCCGAGCTCATCGTCGCCGTCGACGACGACGTCGACGCGTGCGTCGAGGCGCTGAGCGAGCTCGCCTCTCTGGACGACCCGCCCACAGCGCTGTTCACCACCAACAGCCGCACCACCAAGGCGGTCCTCAAGGCGCTGCGGCTGCTCGACGCGCATCCGGCCCTGGTCGGCTTCGACGACTTCGACCTGGCCGAGCTGATGAGCCCGCCGGTGACGACCGTCGCGCAGGACCCGTGGGCGATAGGCGATGCCGCAGCCGACCTGCTGTTCGACCGGATAGCCGGTCTCGTCGGCCCGGATCGCCGCATCGTGCTGGGCACGCGGATGGTCGAGCGCGGTTCGGGGGAGACGCCGCCCGGGGCTGTTACCGGGTTGTGACCCCGACCCCGTTGCGTTTGGCAACGTTTTCAGATTCGATGACAGAAGGCCCGCGCACAGCAGGCCGTCTTCATCCGATGGAGGATCACATGCGCAAAGCGCTCGCAGCAGTAGCGGGTCTCGGTGTCGCGGCTCTCGTCCTGGCAGGCTGCTCCGGCAGCCCCGGCGACGGCGGCAGCAAGGGCGGCTCCGACGATGCCAGCCAGGTCGAGGTGTTCACCTGGTGGGCATCCGGCTCCGAGAAGACGGGCCTGGACGCGCTCGTCAAGGTCTTCGGCGAGCAGTTCCCGAAGACGAAGTTCGTCAACGCGGCCGTCGCCGGCGGTGCGGGATCGAACGCGAAGAACGCGCTCGCCTCGCGCCTGAAGGCCGACAACCCGCCGGACTCGTTCCAGGCGCACGCCGGTGCCGAGCTCACCGACTACATCGAGGCGAACAAGATCGAGGACCTCAGCTCCTTCTACAAGGACAACGGCCTCAACGACGTCTTCCCGAAGACGCTGCTCGACCGCCTCACCGTCGACGGCAAGATCTACTCGGTGCCCAGCAACATCCACCGCGCCAACGTCGTGTGGGTCAACAACGCGGTGCTGACCAAGGCCGGCATCGACCCGAAGACGGCGCCCGCCGACATCGACGCATGGCTCGCCGACATGAAGAAGCTCAAGGACGCGGGCGTCGAGACCCCGCTCTCGGTGGCGACCGACTGGACCCAGGTGCAGCTGTTCGAGAACGTGCTGCTCGCCGACCTCGGAGCCGACGGCTACACGGGCCTGTGGGACGGCAAGACCAAGTTCGACGACGCCAAGGTGACCAAAGCGATCAAGGACTACACCTCGCTGCTGTCGTACGCGAACACCGACGGCACCGGCCAGGACTGGCCGGTCGCGACCGACATGGTCATCGACGGCACCGCCGCGTACAACGTGATGGGCGACTGGGCTCTGGCCGAGTTCGACGCCAAGAACAAGACCTACGGCACCGATTACACCACCTGGCCGACCCCGGGCACCGACGGCACGTTCGACTTCCTCGCCGACTCCTTCACCCTTCCGGTCGGTGCTCCGCACGCCGGCGGCGCGAAGAACTGGATCAAGACGATCAGCTCCGCCGACGGGCAGAAGGCGTTCAACCTCGCCAAGGGCTCGATCCCGGCGCGCACCGACGCCGTCGCGACCGACTACCCCGAGTACCAGCAGGGCGCGATGGCCTCGTTCGCCAAGGACACCGTGGTCAGCTCGCTGGCGCACGGTGCGGCTGTGAAGGTCTCCTGGCTGAACGACATCACCTCCGCCATCGGGCAGTTCGTCTCCACCAAGGACGGCAAGGCTCTGCAGGACGCTCTCGTCCAGGCGCAGACCAAGGGCCTCGGCAAGTAACTTCCATCCTCCGAGCGGGGCGGCGCACCGGCGCCGCCCCGCTCGCATCCCCGTCTGAAGGAGGGCGCCGATGCGCAAGGGCATCCGCAACTGGGGGCCGCCGCTGCTGCTGATCTCGCCGACGATCGTGCTGCTGGGCATCTTCGTCTACGTCATGATCGGCCAGAACTTCTACACCGCCATGACCAGGGACTCCGCCCTGTCGGCATCCGAGTTCGTGGGTCTTGCGAACTTCACCGACCTGCTCACCGAACCGCGGTTCCTGCACTCGCTGGCCAACCTCGGCATCTTCACCGTGTTCTTCATGGTCGGGACCATGCTCTTCGGGTTCCTCTGGGCCTGGATGCTGGACAAGGGCGTCACGGCCGAGGGCGTGTTCCGCTCGGTCTACCTCTTCCCGATGGCCGTCTCATTCGTGGCATCCGGTGTCGTCTGGAGGTGGCTGCTCAGCTCAGCGCAGGGCGACCGCGCCTCGGGCCTGAACCGCCTGCTCGAGTCCATCGGACTCGGCGGCCTCCAGAACGACTGGTACAACCAGCCGCTGTGGGGCATGGCCGCCATGGCCATGCCCGCCATCTGGCAGCTCGCCGGCTACGTGATGGCATTGTTCCTCTCCGGCTTCCGCGGCATCCCCGAGGAGCTGCGCGAGGCCGCCCGCATGGACGGCGCCAGTGAGTGGAAGCTCTACCGTCACGTGATCTTCCCGCAGTTGAGCCCGGTGGCCCTGTCGGCCCTCGTGATCGTCGCGCACATGTCGCTGAAGGTCTTCGACCTGATCATGGCCGTCACCGGTCCGGTGTACATCACCGAGGTCCCGGCGACCTACATGTGGACCGCGCTGACCGGCGGCGAGTACGGCAAGGCATCCGCCATCGCGACCGTCCTGCTGCTGCTGGTGTGCATCTTCATCGTGCCGTACCTGATCTCCACGGCCCGCGCCGAGAGGAGGGCACGCAAGTGACCGTCGCAACCGGAATCGAGCGCCGCGCCACCACCGTCGGCAGCATCCCGACCGCGCACCGGACCCGCGCGCGCATCGGCCGCACCACCAAGTACGTGCTGCTCCTGCTGTTCATCGTCATCGTGCTGATGCCGGTGTACGTGCTGGTGGTCACCAGCCTGAAGCCGCCGTCCGACGTCAGCGCCGTCACCTCGTGGGCGTGGCCGTCGCGGTGGCCGTGGCAGGCCGACGGAGACGGCAGCACCGGCTTCGGCAACTGGGTCACCGCCTGGGATGCGCTGGCTGCGCCGCTCGGCCGCACCTTCCTGCTGGCGATCCCCGCCGCCCTCGTCTCGGCCATGCTCGGCTCGATGAACGGCTTCGTGCTCTCGCGCTGGAAGTTCCCCTACGCCAACGTGGTGTTCACGCTGATCCTGTTCGGCATGTTCATCCCGTACCAGGCGATCATGGTGCCGCTGGTGCAGATGAAGACCTCGCTGGGGCTGCCGTCGAGCATCGTCACGCTGCTGTTCGTGCACATCATCTACGGTCTGCCGATCTGCACGCTGATCTTCCGCAACTACTACGAGGGCGTGCCCGAGGAGCTCATGGAGGCGTCCCGCATGGACGGCGCAGGCATGCTCGGCTCGTACTGGCGCATCATCCTGCCGCTGTCGCTGCCGGGGTTCGTCGTGACGATCATCTGGCAGTTCACGTCGGCGTGGAACGACTACCTGTTCGCACTCTTCCTCTCGGATGCCAATCAGGGGCCCGTCTCGCTGTCCCTGGTCAACCTGTCGCAGGGCGCTCAGCTGTCGAACTACGGCGCGTCGATGGCCGGTGCGCTGATCGCGTCGATCCCGACGCTGCTCGTGTACATCCTGCTCGGCAAGTACTTCGTCGGCGGACTGATGAGCGGATCCGTCAAGTCCTGAGCTGTGACCGCGCAGGACGCGAAGGGGAGTCTGGTATGTACCAGACTCCCCATTCTTTTGCTTTCCTCCTGCGTGCTCTTGACCTTCTCGCGGAACTCTGTCAACCTTGCGGACAAGGTGGTTCGTACCAGTCATCAAGGAGGATGCATGCGAAAGCTCAAGAGAGTCGTCGTGATCGCGACCGTCGGCGCCGTGGCAGCCGCCGCGCTCGTGGGCTGCGGCCCGAAGACGGGCAGCGAGGGCGACGCCAAGGGAGTCGTGAAGATGGTGACCTGGCCCGGCCCTGAAGGCGACGCCATGGCGAAGGTGGTGAAGGCCTACAACGCCGGTCAGGGCAAGAAGGACGGGATCACCGTCGACAACGTCCTGATCTCGCGGGAGGACACCTTCAACAAGGAGGTCGCGCTGATGACGGCGAAGGACTCCAGCATGGACGTGTACTTCACGGCCACCTACAACGTGGGTCAGTTCTCGGCATCGCTCGACGCGCTCGACGGGATCGACACCTCGGCGTACTTCCCGGTCGCCGTCGACGGGCTCAAGTACAACGACAAGCTGTATGCGCTGCCGCTGGACGTGTCCAACCACTTCCTGTACTACCGCACAGATCTGCTCGACGCGCTCGCGAGCGACCCCGCGCAGACCGCGAAGTACGCCGAGATCTCGAAGAAGGTCGTCGGCGAGGCGCTCGTCCCCAAGAAGCCCGAGGACTGGTCGATGGACGACTTCAAGGCCACGGTCGCGTACTTCTCGCAGGCGGAGAACCCGGCATCCCCGACGAAGTACGGCACGATCCTGCAGGCGAAGGACCTGCTGTACAACACCATGATCTGGAACGACGTGCTCTGGGGCTACGGCGGATCCTGGACCGATGACTCGGGCAAGGCCGCTATCGACTCGGATGCCGGACGCAAGGCCGTGCAGCTGTACGCCGACATCTACAAGAACGGCTGGACCTCGCCCGACAGCGCACAGGCCGAGTTCCCCGAGACGCAGGCGGCCCTGCAGTCCGGACAGGTCGCCGTGGCGCTGCAGTGGTCGGCCGCGTACGCCGATCTGGCCGATGCCGCCAAGTCGCCCAAGATCGCCGACAAGATCGCGATCGCTCCCGTGCCGGGTGGGGCATCGCACGTCCACGCCCTCGCCGTCGCGATCAACAAGTACGGCAAGAACAAGGCCGCAGCGCGCAAGTGGCTCGAGTACCTCGCGACCCCGGAGGCGATGGATGCCTATGCCAAGGCCGGCGGCATCCCGGCGATGCCCGATGTGCTCAAGCAGAACACCGACCTCAACGCCGCGTTCCCGGTGGTCATCGACGCCGTCAGCAAGGGCTATGCGGAGCCGGTCTTCCCCAAGACCTTCGAGGCGTACAAGGAGCTGGCCGACGCGCTCAGCCCGGCGTGGGTCGGGCAGAAGCCGGCCGACGAGGCGGTGAAGCAGGCCGACGCGAAGCTGCAGGACCTGCTGCCCTGACCGTGCGGCGGGGGCGCGCGAGCGCTCCCGCCGGCACCGCCCCCGTCCAGCCGCCAGCTCCGAGGAGACCTGAATGCAATCCCAGGCCATGCGCCAGCGCCGATGGACCGCGGCGCTTCTCGCCGCACCGCTGCTGATCTTCGCCGTGTGCTTCGTCGCCTATCCTCTGGTGACCGGCGCACTGACCGCCTTCCAGGACAAGACCGTGTACTCCCCGGAGGAGACGTTCAGCGGCCTGAAGAACTTCGGGGCACTGTTCCGCGACGGCGACTTCGTGCAGGCGGTGGTCTTCACCGTCCTCTACACGGTCGTCGTGGTCGCCGTCGAGGTCGTGCTCGGATTCGGGCTCGCGCTGCTCATGCACCGCGTGATGCCGGGCAAGAAGCTGTGGTTCACGCTCATCCTGCTGCCCATCATGATCGCCCCCGCGATGCTCGGCGTGATGTTCCGTCTGCTGCTGAACGGCGACATCGGCGCCGTCCCGGCCATCCTGGAGCACCTCGGGGTCAGCGTGAGCCTGTTCTCGCCCGGCTCCGTGATCCCGCTGTTGATCGTCCTCGACATCCTGCAGTGGACGCCCTTCACCTTCCTCATCATCTACGCGGGCCTGCAGTCGTTCCCGCTGGAGCTCAGCGAGGCGGCCGCGGTCGACGGGGCCGGGTACTGGCGCACGCTGCGCAGCGTGGTGCTCCCCGTCATCGCCCCCGTGTTCATCGCCGCGATGTTCCTCCGGATGATCGACGCGCTCCGCACGTTCGACGTCATCTACGTGCTGACGGCGGGCGGACCCGGCGGCATGACGACGACGGTGAGCATCTACATCTACAAGACCGCCTTCGTGTCGGGCGACTTCGGCAAGGCCGCCGCCGCTGCCCTCGTCATGCTGGTCTGCGTGCTTCCGCTGGTCCCCGTCATCGTCAAGCGCATCACCCAGTCGGGAGGACGCAATGCCTGAGCAGACCCTCCGCCGTCATCGGCGGCACACGACGGGCGCGGTCGTCGCCGCAGTCGCGGCCGCCGTCATCGCGCTCCTCCTCAACGCCCCGTTCCTGAACTCCCTCATCGTCAGCTTCAAGACCGAGGGAGACATCGCCGGAGATCCGCTCGGATTCTCGTCCGGGCCCACGCTCGACCACTACCTGAACGTGCTGTATCAGGCCGGCTACGACTTCCCGCGCTTCTTCCTCAACTCGATCCTGATCTCGCTGGGCGCGGTCCTTCTCGTGCTGATCATCAGCGTGCCCGCCTCCTATGCGATCATCCGGCTGCGATTCGGTGGGGACGCGGTCGTCAACGCGGCATCCGGACTCCGGCTTCTGCCCGCGGTGTTCTTCATCGTCCCGTTCTTCGTGATGTTCAACCTGGTGGGGCTCACTGACACCGTGGCAGGGCTCGTCTTCGCGAACACGTTCCTGAACGTGCCGCTGGCGCTGATCCTGCTCACCGGCGCCATCCGCGAGCTGCCCATCGAGGTCGAGGAGGCCGCCGCCGTCGACGGTGCAGGCATCCTCGCGACGCTGTGGCGGATCGTGATCCCCATGCTGGCGCCGACGCTCGTCGCGGTGTGCGTGCTGGTCTTCATCTTCAGCTGGGACGACTACCTGTTCGCCCTGGTGCTGTCGACCTCCGAGGCGACGCCCGTCACGCTGGGGGCCGCGAACTTCATCACCAGCACGGGGATCCGCTGGGGCGACATCTCCGCAGCAGCCGTGCTGTCCGTGATCCCGCCTGTGCTCTTCGCCGTGTTCGCGCAGCGCTACCTTGTGAGTGGACTTTCGTCCGGAGCGGTGAAGGGCTGAGGGATGCATAAGTACGAGGTGCTGGCCACCGACCTGAGGTCGCTCGTGGCGACGATGTCGGCGCACGAGCCGCTTCCCTCCGAACGAGATCTCATGGTGCGCTACGGAGTCAGCCGTGCGACGGTGCGCCAGGCTATCGGCCGGCTCGTCGACGAGGGGCGTCTCTACAACGTGCACGGCTCCGGCACCTTCGCGGGCTCGAACGACCTGTTCACCAAGTCGCCGAAGCTCACGTCCTTCACGGAGGACATGCGCAGCCGCGGGTTCGAGCCGTCGTCGCGGGTGCTCTCGGTGAGCTCGGTGCGCGCGTCGGCCGCGACCGTGGCGATGCTGCAGCTGGACGCGGATGAGAAGTGCACGCAGATCCGCCGTCTGCGTCTGGCTGACGGGCATCCGATGGCGCTCGAGGAGGTCACGATCCCGGCACGGTTCCTCGAGGTGGAGGACTTCGACATGACCGCCTCCCTCTATGAGCAGTTCGCCGCACGCGACCTCGACGTCTACCGGGCGGAGCAGGAGGTGCAGGCGGTCTCGGCCGATTCCGCGACCGCCGACCTGCTGGGTCTCGCGGCCGGAGGCGCCTGCCTGCACGTCACCCGGGTCGGCTCGACCCGTCGCGGACTGCTCGTCGAGCACGGGCAGACGTGGTACCGCGGTGATCGGTACTCGTTCCAGTTCGCCGTGACCAGGGAGCACGAGAAGTGACCCCGGAGCAGATGCTGACCGCACTGGCCGGACGCCTGGTCGTCTCGTGCCAGGCGTACCCTGGCGAACCGCTGCGCACACCCGACTCCATGACCCGGATGGCACTGTCGGCGGTGGCGGGCGGTGCGGCCGGCATCCGTGCCCAGGGGATCGAGGACATCGCCATGATCGACGACTGCGTCGATGTGCCCCTCATCGGTCTCTGGAAGATCGGGACCGAAGGGGTCTTCATCACTCCCACCCTGGAGGCCGCCCTGGCGTGCGCCAGGGCGGGCGCCGACATCGTCGCCGTGGACGGCACGCGTCGCCCTCGGCCGGACGGCCTGTCGCTCGCCGACGTGGTCGCCGGGGTGCGCGAGCAGACGGATGCCCTGGTGATGGCCGACGTGGGCAGCCTCGAAGACGCCCGTCACGCCGAGGACGCCGGAGCGGACGTCATCAGCACCACCCTCGCCGGGTACACGCCCGAACGCGAGCGCACGCGCGGCCCCGACCTCGAGCTGCTCACGCAGATCGTCCGCGCCACCACGCTCCCCGT
>Ga0308170_10004160_pt1 | contig 11499 bp, 21 predicted proteins | sample PhyBR2_2_FD_202136 | JGI IMG/M metagenome (GOLD analysis project Ga0308170, IMG submission 202136) | Phyllosphere microbial communities from UC Gill Tract Community Farm, Albany, California, United States - DLSLSB.R2 | ecosystem: Host-associated > Plants > Phyllosphere > Unclassified | place... | reverse complement strand
CCCGGCACCGCCAAGCCCGCCAGAGCTCACCAGCCAGCTCATCGAGTACGCTCAGTCACCGCGCACCCCGCAACACCTCGTCCAGCTCCTGCGCCCGCCCCGACTCGGACTCAGGTCAACCCCGGCTCTTCGGTGAGCTGATGAGCCTCTCCTTCGTCCCACACTCACAGGCTGACGCCGAGCACCCGCACAGGTCCACTTATGGCTCGCACGCCCCGCTCTGGCCAGCTCTCGCCGCCGTCTGGCAAGTCGAGGCCGCCCGCCTCGCCTCGGACGACAAGGACTCGATACCGGCCGTCCTCGCCCTCGCCGCCTTGCTCTTGAGCCTGTGCACACAGTCGCCCGACAGTCAGCAGCATGCAGTGTGCGTCCCTTGTCCCTCTCCTCGCCCCAAACAGCGCTGACACCTCGCTCTTCTGCGCGCAGCGACCACATCGAGCCGTCCTTGCGCCAGGTCCTCCTCGCCGCCTCGTCCCTCTTCAACCTCGAGGACTCGGCCTGTGCGTCCCTCTCTTCTCTCTCTCCACTCCGAACGAGACTGACGGAGCGCTTTGCGCGCAGACACCGACATGACTCGCGTCTGCTGCCAGGCGCTCGCCAACCTCGTCACCGACAACGAGGCCATCGCGAGCACCTTCTTCCCTCGCCGACTCGAGCTCGAGGTCGACGACAACCTCATCCAGTGCGTTCCCCTTTCTCGCTGTTGGGCAGGTCAGAGGGAGAGAGAGAGCGAGCTGACCTTCCTGCTCGACAGGCGCCTCCTCGCCTCGCCCGACCACGGTACGCTTCAAGCCGTCCTCATCTTCCTCCTCAACTCGATCCACGGCAACTGCGAGCGAGCGTGCGTCCCCTCTCTCCCCTCTCGCCCACCGCGCGGCGGACTCTGACTCGCCGTCACCGCGCACGCCCGCAGCCTCCTCCTCGGCACATCGAAAGCCGGCGCCGCCATCCTCGACCGCCTCATGACGATCGTCAGCGTCCTGTTTGACGACGAGACGCCCGAGGGGATCGCGAGCGAGGACTTCCACTCGGACATCTTCCAGCTCTCGTGCGTAGTCGCCGCTCTCCCTCCCCTCCCACCGAAGGTCGAAGACTGACTCGCCTCGCCAAGCTCGCAGGTTCGCCATCGTCCAGCAGCTCATCGAGCTCGACGCCTTCTCTGCCGCATACGAGGAGCACGCCCTGTGCGACCCCTCCCCCTCCCTCCTCCGCTTCCCTCCCAGCTGACCCTCCCCCCTCGCCGCGCCGCGCAGCATGCCCGGCTTCGCCACCTCGCCCACCCTCGTCACCCTCCTCAAGTTCCTCGACGGGCACCTCTCGCTCCCACTCCGCGCCGCCCAGCCCCCCGCGCTCGCGCTCGCGCCGTTCCTTGTGCGCCAGCTCGCGCACCTCGGCGGGTGGCTCGTCGACGAGGGCGAGGGTCCGGGCGCAGCGAGGGTCAAGAATGCGGCCGACGCAAAGGCGTTCGAGGGGTTGGTGCTCGTGCTGCATTGTGCGTGCTCGATCGGGCTGGGCTTGGAGCGGGAGGAGGAGGAGGAGGGCGAGCGCGACGGTGCGAGCGCGAGGGAGGAGAGGGAGGAGCGGGCGAGGGAAGCGTTGGCTGAGGGTGCCGAGACGGCCGTTCGTGCGTCGACCTCTCTCTCTGTCGCTGATGCGTGCGTGGCTCGACCGGACGGCGAGCTGACGCCCTCCCCCGCACAGGCCTCCTCGGCTTCTCGACGACGCTCCTCCCGCCCGTCTCCGCCCGTCCCGCCCATCCCCCGGCCACCTCCCCATCCTCCTCCGCCGCACCACCCGCCGCACCACCCGCTGCCGCCGCCCCCGAATCGACCGCCGCCGTCGCCCAGCTGCAGCGCACCCTCGTCCAGTTCCTCGGCATCGTCGCCTTCGCGCCGCCGCTCACCACGGCGCGCCCGACGCCGCCCGAGCGCGTCAGGAGGACGCAGGACAAGGTGAGGGACAGGGGCGGGTTGGAGCTGCTGCTGTCGATGTGCCAGATGGACGAGCGGAACACGAGTGCGTCTCTCCTCGAGCTCTCTCTCTCTCTCTCTCTCTCTCGCGCGCGCTTCCCTGCGCGTGCAGCGTCGTGCTCCTCGAGCAGGCTAGGGGACTTACTCGCCGCGTCGTCCTCTCACACAGCCATGCGCGAGCACGCCCTCTTCGCCGTGCGCAACCTCCTCAAGAGCAACAAAGCCTCGCAGGATTACGTGTGCGTCCCTGCTCCCTTTCCCTCCCTCCCTTCCTTTCACCTTCCCCCTCCTCGCATCCGCACCTCGCTCGAGCTCGAAATTGACGAGATCAAGCGCAACAGGGACGCCCTCAAACCGCAGTACAGGGTCGGCGACAACGGCGAGCTGCTCGACTTGCCGCCGCCGCTCAGGCAGGAGTAGCGCTTCCCCGAGCGACCCGGGCGAGGCGTGCAACATGAATGCAGCGGCAGGCTCCTGCGTTGCGAGGCTCGGCGCGGCGAGAGACGGTCGAGGGACGGGCTCGAGCAGCACTTCTCGGACAGCTTCCTCGTCTTTTCTCGGCGCTCTCGTCTTCCTGTCTCTCGCTCAATCCAAACTGCTGCTCGACATCTTGTACTGCTAGGCGCTACAGACCCTGAGCGGCCGTCCTCGAGACCCGCACGAGGCCCTCACGCCTTGACCTTCGCAAGCAGCGCACGGAACTCTGCGACGTCCTCGTCACCGCTGCTCGTCGCTCGAGCTCGTCAGCTTCCGCTTCTCCTCGTGCAGCGATAGCTGAGAGACCGAGAGAGGCGCGACGCACGTGATGAGGCCGCGGTCGAGCTGCGACTTGGTGAGCTCCTTGAGGTAAGGGAGCAGCTTGTCCTGGTCTGCTCGTTTTGCCCGCTCGTCCTCATCAGCACGTCTCGTCCTTCGTAGAGAGAGACGCTCGAGAGGGAAAGACAGCGACGCACAGCGGAAGTTCAGCTTGTACTCCATGAGGTCGGCCTGCCCCTTTTCGTGGACCGTTGCCAGCAGCGAAGGGACGAGCGGCAGGTTGGCGAGCTCGGACAGCGGGCGCAGGATCGGGTGCACGCTGCTCGGAGAACGAGAGAGAACGAGCAAGGATCGTGAGCGGGCGCGATGGGCGAAGAAGAGAGGGGGACCGTGCGCACCCGAAGACGATCGCCCGCGACTTGGGCAGCTTGCGGAACGTCTGGTGGTCGATTCTGTCGCCACAGGGTGTCAATGAGGTCTTGAAGCTGACAAAGTGGAGGAAAGGAAGCGCACCGGAAGATGTACTCGCTCGGGTGGAGGTCGTCGGCGAGCTTCTCGTCCCCCTCGAGCGTCGCGATGTTGTCTGTCGCCGCTCAGCTCGTCAGCACACGTCTCGCATAGATCAGAGAGCTCGAGACACGCACGCTTGTGCGCCTTGAGGTCGTCGACGATTTCCCAGCTCGAGCGCTCGAACGGCTCTTCCGGCTTGAAGCGTTTGAGCGTGCGCTCGACGCTCATAAGAATCTTCTCGTTGAACAGAGGGACGGGCTCGTGCACCTCGCGCATCGACTTGCCGACCTTGGCCTTGAAGCTGTAGAAGCCTGGAGGACGAGGAGGGAAGCGTCAGAGGAGAGAGGGAGGCGAGAGCGGGAGCAGGCCGTGCGGCGACGCACCTGGCACGGCAACGATCCCGCCGACGAAGTAGACGTGCCCGTCCTCGCGCTCTCGACCCATGAGGAAGTCATCCTGGACGAGCCTGCAGGCAGCGGGGAGCGTCAGCGAGCGAAACGTCCAGCGGCGAGTGCGCTCGCGCAACTAACCTCGAGATGACGAAGAGCGCATCGGTGCCAGTCTTGCCCTTGAGGTTGTAGTGGCGCTCGCCGAGGACCTTGTTGTGGATGCCGCCGTTCGGGAGAGGAGCAAAGAGCGTCGGGTACCGCTGTGCGAGAGCGCGTCAGCGAGAAGGCGAGGCTCGAGAGCGAGAGAAGGCCCGACGCACCTTCGGCAAGTAGTCGACGAGCGTCTCGAGCAGCTCACCTGCGCCTTCGTCGTTCTCGGGCAGCGAGATGACCGTCTCGTCGCGGTACTTCTGCACGACCGCCGCCTTGTACTGCATTTCGCGCTCGTACTTCGAGTCGATCTCGATCCAGTTGTTGACGTGCATCGGCTGGTGCGCCATCGTCTGATGGTAAGGCCATCGGAGGCACTTGTTGACGTAGAGGTGGTCCCGGGTCGTCGCCGTCTTGAGGTCGAGGTTGGTGAGCGGATCCGGGTCGGCGAGCGCGGACGGACCCCGCGGCCGTGCGAGGAGGGTGAGCTTGCTCGTCTTGAGCGCGCCTTGCACCGTATCGTACAGGTGCGTCGGGACGCTCGTTTTGAGCGAGTCGGGGAAGGAGTGCAGTCGGGCGAAGAGACGCAAGCGCGGCTCGAGGAGGACGACGAGGATTGATAGAGCGGTGACGGCGCCGAGGGCCGCCCCGAGGCTGATGTAGTCGGTGTCGAGGGGCGAGTCGAGCATAACGGATGGCTCGGAGTCAACAGTGCAGCAGCAGCGGGGTTGTGTAGGGCGAGACGAGCGATTGACCCCGCACTTGAGAAGGCCGGGGCGAGTACGTGCGGCTACGACACGATCGCGCTTGTCGGCAGCGATTCGGCTCTCTATCGCCGCGAGCTACGTCCCTGAGTGATTACACCGCTCGTCAGGCGCGATTAGCCGCACGACGAGAGCGTTCCCCGCACCCGCTCGCGACGACCACCTCGTCCGCCGGCTTGCGCTCCCCTCGGCTCTTCTCTCCTCACCTCCTTTCGGGACCTGCCTCGCACCGTACCTCCCACCTTCCACCTAACCCAGCCCAACATGTCCATCGGCGAGCTTAACTCCCCTACGACCCTCTCCGTCGTCAAGAACGCGATGCAGCTTCACCCGCTCAGCACGCCCATGGGCGAGCCGGGCAAGGAGGTCGGCCAGATCGACGACGTCTTCTCGACGCACTGGGAGAAGGAGAAGCCGATCTCGTGCGGCTTCTTCACGGTCAAGGCAGGAACGCCGTTCACGTACACGTACGTCGTCTCTCTCTCTTCCTGGTCGCTGTCCGAGTGCTCACGACTCGTTCCACATACCAGCTACAACTATAACGAGCTCAAGTTGGTCGTGGAAGGCACCCTGGTTCTCGAGGACACGACTGCGGGCGTCAGGATCGAGGCCCACCCAGGCGACACGCTCTCGAGTACGTCTTTCAGCTCCTCTAGACGTGCCTGCTGCGCCTTTGACCCTATCTACCTCTCGCAGTCCCCAAGGGCACGCCGGTGACGTTCTCTTCTCGTGCGCCGCCGCTCTCTACCCCTCGCTCGCGGCGCTCGAACTGACGCTCGGACCCGCGCAGCCAACTTCGCCAAGGCATTCTACGTCGGGCAGCGTGCGTACCGCGACTGGTAGATACTTAGGGTTGCACCAGATGTCGAGATGCATTGTATTGAGCAGTTCCACCGCCTGCAAGGACGAGAAAGCAGCGTGATTCTGGCCTTCTCGCTCGAGAAGGGTCCGTCGCACCTTTACGAGAGCGATGTCGGGCCTCTCCTGCCTCGAAAGTCACAAAGCATCTCATCGTGACGGCGAGCCAGCTTTTGCGCTCACAGGCGGCAGCGTCGAAGCGAGAGACGAGCTTTCGTCAACTTGAGAAGGTCGATTCGAGGGTCCGTGCGGCGCTGGCTGCGTCTCGCCCTCTCCTCGCTCGTCGCCCGAAAAGCGAAAGCAGGAGTTCTCGGAAGCGTCTCGAGAAGATGACAGCACGAGAGGACCATCCTGCCGAGCGCTCGACGGGAAAGAGCTCTCGATGACCAGCGACAAGCTCCCGAAGACGACGGCGAGAGGAGCTCGAGATGGGCACTGCTTCGATACACACAAAGAATCTAGAAGATCTACTCACCATTCCGCCGCCTTGCCGCCGCCGCACGCACCCGAGCACGCGTCGACCTTGGCCGCAAAGTCGTCGACGTCGGTCGGCGCGCCGCGGTAGAAGCTCTTGCCGCCCGTGATCTCGGCGCCGGCGGCCTGCTCCTTCGCAAAGTGCTCCTTGAGGTGCTCGACGTACCACTTCTGGAAGTAGATGCAGCCGGACTCGCGGAACGCTGCAGGGAGGAGAGGGGGGCGAGTCAGCCTGTGGGCGCGACGAGAGCCGCCTCGAGCGCAGCAAGAGAGCGAGAGAGAGGGAGAGAGAGACGCACGGTGCAGAGGCCCGCTGTTGTAGTTGCCGCGCTCGAGGTTCTTCTGGACGTTGGCGCACAACATCTTGTCCTCGGTCTCGACCTGGACGAAGAACTTGTGCGCCTCGTCGAACTGCTCATCGGTGCACGTCTTGTGGCGGTACACGTCGAAGCTGACGTTGCACGAGCGAGGGCCCGTCGGCGCGATCATCATCGTGTAGACTGCGAGCGGGAAGAGAGCGCCGACAGAGGTCAGCTCGGGCGACGACGGCAAGAGCGCGAGCGGGTCGAGAGGGGCAAGACGCACAGTAGATAGGCGTGACGGTGTGCGAAGAGCTGGGCGTGATGAAGTTGAAGGCGAACTGTGAGGAGGAGGAGAGGGTCAGTGCGAGGGCTCCTCGAGACAGATCCTGAGGCGGGGACCGAGCCGGCGACGGCGCAACGAGGCGAGGGAGAGAACACGACGCCGAGAACGCACCTTCTCTGGGTCTGCGCCGGGCAGGAGCGCCTCGGGCTTGGCCTTGACGTAGTGCTCGATGATCCCCTTCTTGCCCGTCACCGTGTACGTCTTCAAGTCGGTCGTTTTGACGAACCCGGGGTGCGTGATCGAGCAGTGATAGCACTCCTGCAGGAAGGAAGAGGAGAGGCGGGGCGGGTTGAGGTGAATGCGAGGTAGAGCGCATTGGCGGGAAGAGGGAAGATGCGGATCGGCGGGGAGGAGCGAGTCAGCCTCGGGGCGCAAAGAGGAGGACGAGAGACGACGAGCGCACCTGGTAGTTGTCGACGAGGACCTTCCAGTTGTACGGGGCGGCCTCCATGCCCCACGAGAGCGCGTACTCGTAGTTGTCCCAATCGACGCGCTTGAGCCGCTCCTGCTCCTCGAACGCGCCGAACTGCGCCTTCCACGACAGGGCGTCGGGCGTCTTGTCGGCGTTGACGTAGACGAAGCCGTTTTTGTCGACGTGGACGCGCAGAGACGACAGGCCGTGGTTCTTCGGCTCGAAGCCGGGGATCTCGTCGAAGCCGGGCGCCTTGGCGAGGTCGCCGTTGGTCGAGTAGCTCCAGCCGTGGTACCCGCAGGCGATGATGCTGACCTTGCCCGACTCGACGGCGACGTCCTTCTCGCCCTCTTGCCGAGGCCGCAGGACGGGGAAAGCGCGGTGCGCGCAGGCGTTGAAGAAGGCGCGCACGTCGCCGGCCTTGCTGCGAATGACGAAGAACTGCATGCCGGCGTAGTCGACGAGCTTGTACTTGCCGGTCTCGTTCAGGAACTGCGTCGGGAAAGGACAAGGAGTCAGCTTGAACGAGAAGAAGCGCTCGAGGGCGAGGATGGGGAGAGAGCGCTCGAGGGTGAGCGAGGGAGACGAGACGCACCTGCTCGTGGCACACCATGATCCACATCCTGCTGAACAAGGCGCGCTTCTCGAACTCGTAGATGGCGGGCGAGGTGTAGTAGCTCGCCGGCAAGGCGATGTGCTCGGGGCCGGTGGGCTTTGGCGCGCGGCCGAGGAGCGAGGCGAGGTACGAGGTCATGGCTGCGTGGTGCGGTGGTGGAAGAGGACGCAAGAGAGCTCTGCGCTCGATAGGCGGCGGCGGCGGGAGCCTGGCGGCCGAGGTGGAGGGCCGGCGGTCGAGAGAGGACGAGGGCGAGCGGGGCGAGAGCGACAAGCGCTAGGCGCGAGCGCAGGAGATTGTGCAGAGCCTGATAGGCACGGCATCGGCGCACGCGCTGGCCGTGTAGCTGTGCGAGCGGTTGGCGGATGAGATTCAGAGGGAGGAGGAGGAGATGAGGCGGCTTTGCTCCTCCTCATCACGCTCAGCAGCTCTGGCGAGGCGTGCTGCAGCTGCTCAGCGGCTCCTGCACCGGCTGCGCGTCCTCGAATGGGTCCCGCCGCCCCCCGAGGCCCGAGGAGAGCGCCCTGATCCTCGTCGCGGCTATCTGCGCCTCAGCGGAACCCTCTCGCCTCCCCCAGCTCTCGCATGCGCGGGTGCGGGGGCAGGCTGGCTATCCTCGAGCCCTCGCAGCCCTCCACACGTCCCTGAGCCAATCTCGGTCGTCGTGGCCGAGCTGCTCTATCTCGCTCGCCGGCCGTCCCTCCTGCTAGCTCCTGCTCCTCCTCGCCCTCGCGCACGACTCTCTCTGTCTCCTTCTGCAACCTACACACGAGCACGATGCGTCTATCCGACAAGAACTCCTCCGACAAGAGCGCGTCCGACAAGCAGGACACGGCCGATGTCGTTTCGGTCGCGCCGACCGTGCACGACCGGGAGGAGGAACGTCTCGCTGCGCTCGGCTACAAGCAGGAGTTTGCACGCGAGTTCACCAACCTATCGGTCCGTCTCGTCCCTCCCTCTGAGCCTCGGCGCGCTGTCGACTGACGTCTGCCTTGCGCCAGACCATCTCCTTTGCGTTCTCAATCATGGGCGTCGCCTCGTCCGTCGCGACCACTCTCGACACGCCTTTACTGCTCGGCGGTCCGGCCTCGGTCATCTGGTGCGTCTCCTCCTCTCCCTCCTACTCGAAGCGCTCCCTCTTGACGTCCTCTCGCTCGCCCGCAGGTGCTGGTTCATCGGCTCGGTCTTCTGCTTCTGCCTCGGCCTGTCCATCGCCGAGCTCGTGTCGGCCTACCCTACCTCTGGAGGGCTGTACTCGGCCTCTGCGTACCTCGTCCCTCATCGGTACCGCGCTCTCGTCGGCTGGGTGGTCGGCTGGCGCGTCCTCCTGCCCCTCCTCTCCCTCCTCTCCCTCTTATTCCTCCTCCTTTCCCTCTTCTCCCCTGTTACAGCTAGCTGACATATGACTCGACGCAGGCTCAACCTCCTCGGCCAGGTTGCCGGCGTCGCAAGCACCGAGTGGGGCCTGAGCGGCATGATCCTCGCCGCGGCGACCATCTCGACCGACGGCAACTATGTCGCGAGCGCAGGGCACCAGATGGGCGTCTACTGCTTCCTCCTCGTCGTGCACGGCATCATGAACGTGCGTCTCGTCTCCCTCGTCCGCTCGAGCCCCTCCCTCGCTCTCGCTCGAGCCTGACCCGGCTCCCTCTCCTCGCGCAGTGCGTCGGCACCAAGGCCATCTCGCTCATCACGAAGTGCTTCGTCTTCATCAACCTTGGCGCCGTCATCGCCGTCGTCATCGCGCTCGGCGTCACCTGCGACGACAAGCACTCGGCGTCCTACGTCTTCTCGAGCGTGCAGAACCAGAGCGGGTGGAAGTCGGACGGGTTCGCCGTCCTCCTCGGCCTCTTGTCGGTGCAGTGGACGATGACAGGTGCGCAGCTCTCCCCCTCCTTGAACGCTCTAGAGGAGCAGCACGCTCACTCTCGGACCGTGCTCGCAGACTACGACGCCACGGCGCACATCTCGGAGGAGGTCAAGGAGGCGAGCATCCGCGCGCCGGTCGCCATCATCGTCGCCGTACTCGGAACTGGGATCGCCGGCTTCGTCTACAACATTGTGCGTCCCGCGCTCAGGCCCTCTCGCTCCTTGAGATGGTCCTGATACTTCTCTGCCGCAGCTCTACGTCCTGTGCTCGGGCCCGATGGAAGAGCTCCCCGGCGTGTCGGGCTACTCGGCGGCGACGATCATCGTGCGCAGCGTCGGCAAGCCCGGGTTCTACGTCCTGTGGAGCCTCATCTGCTTCACCGCCTTCGCCGTCGTCTCGACCGCCCTCCAGGCCAACGCGCGCACCTTCTTCGCTTTCTCGCGCGACGAGGGCCTCCCAGACAAAGGCTTGTTCCAGCGCCTCGCGCCCAACAAGGTGCCGATGTACGCCGTCTGGCTCGTCTGCTTCATCTGCGGTGCGTCCTTCTGCTCGATCCACGAGCAGGACGAGCCGCTGACCTTGTTCCTCCTCCTCCCGATGAACAGCCTGCCTCGGGTGCCTGTCGTTCGCGAGCAGCGTCGCCGTCAACGCCGTCTTCTCGCTCTGCGCGTGCGTCCCTCTCTCTCTTTCTCTCTCTCTCTCTCCCTGCTCCTCGTCGCCCGATGGCGCACTGACCTCTTCACGCTCGCTCGCTCGCTCGCAGCATCGCCCTCGACACGTCGTACGCCGTCCCGATCGCGTGCAAGCTCATCTTCCGCAACCACCCCGAGGTCGACTTCCAGCCCGGCCCGTTCAAGCTCCCCGGCATCCTCGGCACCGTCATCCCCTCCATCGCCGTCGCCTGGACCGCCTTCACGGTGACCATCTTGGCCTTCCCAGAGACGCTCCCGATCACGGCCGAGAGCATGAACTACTCGACGACGCTCCTCGCGTTCGTGATCCTGAGCTCGCTCGTTTGGTTCGCTCTCGACGCCAAGAAGCGTTACATCGGCCCGCGCATGTGCGTCCTCTTCTACGTCTCTTTCTCGTGCTCGTGCGCCTCCTGAGCTCGACGCTGACCCTCAGTCCCTGCGCGCAGCACCATGCGCTGAACCAGCTGGGCGCTCGGGCCTCGTGCGCTCACCTGCCTCTCCTCGTCTGTGTTTCTCGGATCGGTCCTTTGGTCGCAGTGCAATGATGTTTCTCTGTGCGAGTCTAGTCAAGAGAGAGTGCGGCGAGAACCAGAGCGAGAGCGAGAGCTTTCCTCGACAGCAGCGCACGAGCCTCTCGTGCTCTCCCACTCGTCTAGCCTCAGCGAGGCGCACACGCGCACTGCGTTGCACACGTCCTCCTCTCTCGCAGCCGCTACCACGCCGAAAAGTCGCTAAACCCGCCCGCCTTCTTCTTCCTCTTGGCCGCCGCCGTTCCTCCTCCTCCCGAGTCGCCCGCCTCGCCGAGCTTGGCGACCAAGTCCGACTCTGCGCCGCCGAGCGCGGGCGTCTTGCGCTTGAGGCCGGCGCCGCCGATCGGTGCGGGCGCGGCTGGTGCGGCGCCGCTCGTGCCCGAGGAGGACGAGGCGAGGTACTTGCCGATCGAGGCGCCGGTCGAGCTGGACGAGGCGAGGGCGAGAGCGGCGGGAGACGAGGTCTCGAGGTTGGTGCCGAACCAGCTGCGGGCGTGCGAGAGGAGAGTCAGGACCTGCTCGAGAAGCCGAGGCGAAGAGCGGGAGAGAGAGAGAGAGAGAGAGCCGACGCACGTCGTCCGGTCCTTCGCCCGCTCCTCCCTCCTCCTCTCCTTCTCTCCCCTCCCGAGCCTCTCGTCCTCCTCCCTCTTGAGCCGCTTGTCGAGCCGCTTCTTGTACTCGTCGAACGGGTCGCCAAACACCTCGACGTCCTGCAGGACGACGGGCTTGAGCGGGCGGTCGGTCGCGGCGTCGGTCGGGACGCGCTCGAGCTTGGCGAGGACGTCGAGCCCGCCGACGAGGCGGCCGAAGACGGTGTGCTTGCCTGCGAGTGGGGGAGGGAGCGAGGGAGGCGGAGCGGGCGA
>Ga0308170_10004159_pt1 | contig 11501 bp, 7 predicted proteins | sample PhyBR2_2_FD_202136 | JGI IMG/M metagenome (GOLD analysis project Ga0308170, IMG submission 202136) | Phyllosphere microbial communities from UC Gill Tract Community Farm, Albany, California, United States - DLSLSB.R2 | ecosystem: Host-associated > Plants > Phyllosphere > Unclassified | place... | reverse complement strand
CCGCGTATGTTCCAGGAATGCCTGCCGCTGGTTGCCCCGATCCCACGGTCAGTCGATAGTCTCCGGGGATCAGCTGGCGATCGCCTTGGGCCGTGACGAAGCTCAGGTCGCGCGGCGACAAGGCGATGGTGATCCGCTTCGTCTCGTGCGGGTTCAGCGACACCCGTTCGAAGCCGCGTAGCGCGTGACGTGGAGCACCCTGGAAGCCCGGTGGCGTGATATAGGCTTGCGCCACCTCGTCGCCAGCGCGGTCACCGGTGTTCGTGACGTCGACCGTTGCGGTCAACCCGTTCTCGATGCCACCCGACACCGGATCGATGGACAGTTTGCCATAGCGGAAGCTCGTGTAACTCAGGCCGTGGCCGAACGGATAGACGGGTGTCCCCTTGAAGTAACGGTAGGTACGGCCGGCCATGCTGTAGTCGGTGAATGCGGGCAAGTCGGCGACGCTCTTGTAGAAGGTCAGCGGCAGGCGGCCGGCAGGATTGACCTTGCCGGTCAGGACGTTGGCGACAGCGAGACCGCCCGACTGCCCAGGATACCAGGCCTCGACGATCGCGGCGGCATTGTCCTTTGCCCAGGACAGGTCGATCGCGCTGCCGTTCATCGCCACCACGATCAGCGGCTTGCCGAGCGCTTTCGCCCGTTCCAGCAACGCGCGCTGGTCCGCAGGTATGTCCAGCGTCGTCTTGTCGCCGCCCGAGAAGCCCTCGATCTTGATCGGCATTTCCTCGCCCTCCAAATCGGAGGTGAGACCGACCACGGCGACCACGACGTCCGCGTTTGCCGTGCCGGCTTTCAAGTCGCGATCGAGATCGTCGGTGACCCTCTTCCAGAAGATTTGGGCGGGCGGCGCAATATCGCTCTCGCCCTGCAGGTTGATTGCTACCCGATCGCCCTTCTTCAGTCGTGCGTCGACCAGCTGCAGCGGCTCGGCCCAGCGGGAGTAGCGCATAGCCTCGACCAGCGGCTTGCCGGAAAGCGACAGAGTGCCCTTCACTCCGGTCAAGGCAAGACGATAGAGTCCGGTCTCCGGGACAACGAGCGAGCCGGTGAACAGGACCTTGTGCTTGTTCGCGACCTCACGGAACTCCGACGCGCGCGAGACGATGCTGGGCTCCACACTGGTCAAGACCGGCTTGGCGGCGAAGCGCCGCTCCGCCCCAGGCGCAGGCGCGCTTTCGTCGAGAGCATTGTAATATTCGGTGCGGATGCCCGGGCGACCGTCGGGAGTGACCAGCACCGAGCCAGGTACGGGATCGCCATCGGTGACGGAGGCGGTGAACGGCACCACCGTAACGTCCGCGCCGGGCATGGCCTGCCGCAAGCCGTCTGCGACCGAGATCGGGGGAGCGCTGCGCGTCGAGGAGTAGTTGCCGCGCAGCACGCGGGTGGCGTCAGACAACGGCCCGATCAGCGCTACCCTGGTGCGTGGACGGAACGGCAGCGCGCCGTCGTTCTTGAGCAGCACGAGGCTCTTCTCCGCCGCGGTCAGCGCCAGCGCGCGGCTCTCGGGCGTGTCGATCGCGCTGACCGACGTCGCGTTGGCCTTGCGCGACGACAGACCAGGGAGATCGCCGTTGCGGTAGCGAGCCGAGAAGAGGCGGACGAGCGCGGTGTCGATGTCCTCCGTGCGGATGTAGCCGCGTCGCAGGGACTCCGCATAGCGGTCACCGAGATCCGAGCGGCCGCTCAACGTGGCGTTGTTGCACTCGTTGTCGACGCCGTGCGTCAGCGCCACCGCGACGCCGGTCGCGGAATCAGGCGCGTATTTGTGATGCTCGTAGATGTCGACCACCGCGTCGCAGTCGGACACGACATAGCCCTTGAAGCCCCAGGCGCCGCGGAGATAATCGCGCAGCAATAGCTGGCTTCCGCACGCCGATTGACCATAGACGCGGTTGTACGCGCACATGATCGAACCCGCCTTTGCATCGACGATCGCCGCGCGGAACGCCGGGAGGTAGGTGTCCTCCAGGTCATGGGCCGTCGGGTAGATGTTGTCGACGTGGCGGCTCTGCTCCGGGCCGCTGTGAACCGCGAAATGCTTCGGTGTCGCCACGACGTTCGGCAGATCGGGATTGTCACCCTGGATGCCGTCGACGAACGCAACGCCGATCCGCGCGGTCAGGAACGGGTCCTCGCCATAGGTCTCCTGTCCGCGGCCCCAGCGCGGATCGCGGAAGATGTTGATGTTAGGCGACCATGTGTTGAGCCCGGTACCGATGCGCCCCAAGCGCCCCGTCCGTCGGCCTAGCGTATGCAGTCCCTGCACCTCCGTACTGATCACCTCCGCCACGCGGCGGACGAGGGGCGCGTCGAACGTGGCTGCGAGGCCGATCGGCTCGGGAAAGTTCGTCGTCGGCACGCCGCCCATCGCGCCATGCAGCGATTCCGTCCACCAATTGTAGGCGGGAATGTTCAGACGGGGGACGGCCGGGGCGGTGTTCAGCAACTGCGCCACCTTCTCGTCCGTCGTCAGCTTGCCGACGATCTCGCGCGCCCTCGCATCGGCTTCCGCGCGCGCGCCGGCTTGCGCGTTGGCCGGTGCCGCGACGATGGCAACAGCGAGAGCCAGCGACGAACCGGTGGCTGTGATTAGCGATTTCAGCATGGGTAACCTTTCCATTGCGCTTCCGCGCAGCACGTATCTGTCAGCGTTCCGGCTATGCTATTCTCGAGTGTCATTCACAGTTCAGGATCGCCACTCCACCGCCCGCGGGCACTAGGGTAGGCGAGAGCGACCGTCCTTTTCCGACGCGCGTGGAGAGGTTCCGCAGGCTGTTCATGGTGTCGCCATCCTGCCAGACCCTCGCCTGCCAGTTGCCGTTGTCTTTTCTCAGGAACGAGAGCGGGACGGTGATTTTGCCACCGGTCTCGTTCGTCATCGCGCCGACGTACCAGGTTCTGCCCTTGCGCCGGGCCACCACGACGTACTGGCCGATCTTCGGCCAGAAATCGCGTCTCGTCCCAGCTTGCTGGCACATCGCGCAGGAAGTCCGCGCCTTCCTTCCGCGTACCGTCGGCCGCGACATAGCTCTCCGGGTTATCCGACAGCATCACGAACGGACTGTCGTAGACGAGGTACATCGCCATCCCGTGGCCGCGCGTCGTCATCACATATGGACGCGGCGAACGGACCTGCGTCGCGAACTCGGCTGGCGGCAACGCGCGAAACCCGCCGGGTGTGTAATCCATCGGACCCAGCAACCCGCGCGTGAAAGGCAAGGTTACAGTGTGGCTGGCGGTGATCCGCGTCCCGAACTTGTTGTATTCGAAGCCGAGCACACCCTCCTGCGTGACGAAGTTCGGCCAGGTGCGCGCCAGGCCGTCGGGAGGATAGGCGCCGTGGAGATCGACCATGAGGTGATGCTCGGCCGCCTTCTTGAGCAGGCGGTGATAGAAAGCGACCATCTCCTGATCGTTGCGGTCCAAGAAATCGACCTTGATCCCCTTGATGCCCCACGAGGCGTAAAGGGGGATGGCGGCGTCGAGCTGCCGTTCGAGCTGCTTCCACTGCAGCCACACCCACACGCCAACGCCGCGCTCTGCACCGTATTTTACGACACCGGGTATATCGACTTCGGGTTTGGGTACGGTGACGTCGGCCGGGGCCGGTCCTTCAAAGCTCCCCTTGTACCAGCCTTCGTCGATCAGGGTGTATTCCAGCCCCATCTTCTGCGCGAAGTCGATGTAGTTCTTGAACGTCGCGGTGTTGACGCCCGCATCGGGCACGTCGACCGCCCAGCCGTTCCACCAGTCCCACGCGGACTTGCCCGGCTTGATCCAGCTCGTGTCGGCGATGCGGGACGGCTCAGCCAGCAGATGGATCAGGTTGGACGGAATAAGATCGCCCGCCGTATCGCCAAGCATGACCACCCGCCACGCGGTGTTCAGCGGCCCTTCCAGCAACGAGGCGTGAACGGCGGTCTTGAACCCGGCACCGTCCTGCGCATTGTCCGGCCTTGTCGTCAGGCTGATGTTGACCCCGAGCCCGCCGTCGCTGCGGCCGCGCAGGTAGGCACCAGCATAGTCGCGCTTGTCCGACTCCGCGATCGCGAAGGTCGTGCCTTTGCCTGTCGCGCACAGCAAAGGAGCGTCGTACAGGTGGAAGTTGCGCATCTTCGACGCCTGCACGGAATCGAACTCGAACTCGAACTCGTGACTGTTGACGTAGTTGCCGGGGTTGGCGCCCCAGCAGCCATAGTCTGCCGGAAAGTATAAACCTGTAGTTTCCCAATAGACGTCGAGCGACTTGAACCGGTCTTGCGCGGGCACGACGAAGCGGAACGCAACGCCCTCCGCATAGGCACGGACAATCAGGTCGAAGCGGACGCCGTCACGCTTGCGCAGCAGATGGAGCGTGAGCTGGTTGTAGTTGTCGCGCACCTGCGACGCCTTGCCCACCACGGGTCGGTATACGTCGTTGACCGCCGTTCGATCGGTGCCCGCTACCTCCACTCCATCGCCTCCGAGCGCACCCTGATCGGTGAACAGGCCGACTGGGGAAGGCGCGAGCACTGCCTTGCCGTCGCGTGTTACAGCGAAGCGCAGCTTCCCGCCGTCCATTGTCACATCGATTCGGTTGCGCCGGTCCGGGGAGACCGCATCGGTCGGCGTCTGGGCAATCGCGACATCAGGCAACGACGAAAGAGCGAAACCCACCAGCACCATGCCGGTCCTCAGCCGATTTCGTTCGGTCATCCGTATGCCATCCTCTTACACGTCTTTGCGCGAGACTAGCCAACCTCTTGAACCTAGGCCATCGCTTTTTCGTAGGTGAGTATCAGTTCTCATTAACAAAAACGAACAGGCTTTGCGCTGCGGTGCGATTCGCCATAGTGTGACGCGAGCGAAGGGTTGGGGTAGGTCGGTGGAACGCAAAGATGTCAAAGGCACCTATGCCGCTCCTGCGCTGGAGAAGGCGTTCGAGGTCATCGAGCATCTGGCCGAATACCCGCAGGGCATGCTGCTCAGCGAAATGGCGGCCCGGCTCGGGCGTACCGTCGGCGAGCTGTTCCGCATCGTCATCGTGATGGAGCGGCTCGGCTACCTGCGCAAATCGACGACGACTGATCGCTATACCGTCGCCTACAAGCTGCTCGATGTGGCGATGCGTGCCACGCCAGCCCAGCATCTGGTCCGCGCGGCAACGCCGGTGATGCAGGGGCTGGCGCTCGCCGCGGGGCAGTCGTGCCATTTGGTCGTCGCGAATGGCGGCCATGGCCTCGTCATTGCCTGTGAACAGCAGCCCGGAACACGCGGCTTCTCGCTACGCGTCGGGGCCCGGATCGACATGATCGTCAGCTGTTCTGGGCAGGTGATCCTTGCCTTTTCCGGTAAGCAGCGTGCGCAACAGATCGTCGCGGCGGTCGAGCAGGAGCGGGCGGCACCAGTAGACCGCCGCGCGCTTACCGACAGCCTGGCGGTCATTCGCGAGCAAGGGTATGACAGCCGCAGAAGTCCGATCACCTACGGTGTCACCGACATCAGCTTTCCGGTGCACGGCTTCGACGGCAACGTGGTCGCGGCGCTGACGATTCCATTCCTGGAACTGATAGACGGATCGCAGAAGATCGGGCTGGAGGCGGCACGCGACCTGTTGCGAGAGGCGGTGGCCGCGATCTCCGACACGCTCGGCTATCAAGCCGGGTGAGTCGCTTCCGGTGTGGTCCGCCGGGCATAGATCGCGATCGCGACGAAGCAGACGAGCGGTAGCAGCATCGCGATCGGCACCCCGCCCGCTCGCACCGCTACCAGGCCCATCAATGGAGGAAAGATCGCCCCGCCGATGATCGCCATGATGATGAAGGAGGAGCCGAGTGGTTTGGCGGGCCCGGTCCCTTCGACGCCAAGTGCAAAGATAGTCGGGAACATGATCGACATGAAGAAGCTTGAGACTATCAGCGCGCCGACCGCGATCCACCCGCCCGCGAATGCCGCGATCGCGCACAGCATGACGTTGGCGAGCGCATAGCCGCCGAGCAGCCGTACCGGCTGCACCCGTGCCATTATGGCGGTGCCGCTGAACCGGCCGATCATGAACAGCACCAAGCTGGCCGACAGGAGGAACGCCGCGTTCCGCTCCGTCACCGACGGCGTCACGTCCTTCACGAAATCGATGAAGTAGCTCCAGATGCCAACCTGGGCGCCGACGTAGGAGAACTGCGCGATCACCGCGCCGACGAGCGGTCGGTGACGGGCGAGGCGGCGGAACTGGTCGGGCAAGCTCGCGCCGTCGTGCGGCTGGGCGGCGGGCAGGCGGGTCACCGCCACTGCACCCGCGACGAGCAATGCCGCCAACGCGAGTAGGGTATAGGGAAGCTGGACCGTACTTGCCTCGCTCGCGCGATAGGCGGCGAGCGCGGCGGGGCTCATGGCCTCTACGGTCTCGGCGGAATGTTCGACGCCCGTGAAGATCAGCATCGCTCCGATTACCGGCGCCAGGCATGCGCCCAGACCGTTGAAAGCCTGCGCCAGGTTCAGCCGCTGCACCGCCGTTCCGGGATCGCCGAAGGAACTGGTATATGCGTTTGCCGTCGTCTCCAAACACGCCGCCCCCGCCGCGATCATAAACAACGCGAACAGGAACGCGCCGTAGCTGAGCATGAGGGAGGCGGGAAAGAACAGCAGCGCGCCGCCTGCATACAGCAGCAGGCCGGTGAGGATTCCCGCTTTGTACCCGAAGCGCCGCATGAGGAGCCCGGCCGGCAGCGCGACAACGAAATAGCCGATGTAGAAGACGGACTGAATGAAGCCAGCCTGCGCTCGATCGAGACCCAGCGACTTCTGGAATTGGCGGATCAAGATGTCGTTGAAGTTATTCGCCAGTGCCCAGAGGAAGAACAGGCTGATGATCAGCACGAAGCCGAACCGGTAGGTTGGCGTGATGAAGGAACCGGCCGCGTCGGCGGGTTCCCTCGGCCCGATATTTCCAATCATCGCCGTCCTGCTCCCTGTACGGTTATCGCTATGGCTTATGCTCAGGCGGATGGTGTCGGACAGTCTCCGCCTACCAGATTCTCAGCGCGCAGCGCCTCCCAGAACGTGTCCGGGATCAGTAGCTGGGCGAGATCGGCCGTTTGCCCGATCCGGTCGGGACTGCCGGTGCCGAGCACCACCGTCGCGACAGCAGGGTGGGCGGCGGCGAACTGAAGCGCTGCTGCCGGTAGCGGTACGCCGAACTGCTCGCAGCAACTCTCGATCGCGGCGACCCGCCCGATCACTTCCTCGGGCGCCGCGCCGTAGTCATAATGCGGGGTTCCCCCTCGCGTTCCGGTGGCGAGGATACCGGAGTTGAAGACCCCCGCGCCGATCACGCCGATCCCCTGCGCAGCGCACTGCGCGAGGAAAGGCTCCGCCTCCTGCTCGAGCAGGGTGTAGCGACCGGCGATCATCAGCAGGTCGAGATCGGCGTGCGCGAGGCTCGCCTCGCAGACCGCGATCTCGTTGACGCCCAGCCCGATTGCAGACACGACGCCCGCGTTGCGCAGCTCCGTCATCGCGCGGAAGCCGCCGCCCACCGCCTCGGCGAACGTGCGGTCGTGATCGGCGCCGTGGGTCAGGTGGCCGAGATCGTGCATCAGCAGCACGTCGATCCGCGCCAGACCCAGCCGGTGCAGGCTCGCCTCGACTGAGCGCATGACGCCATCGTAGCTGTAATCGTAGACCGGATCGAACGGCATGGGCGAGCGGAAGCCGAACCGCTCGTCGGCCGCGTCACCGGGTACCAGAAGCCTTCCGACCTTGGTCGACACTATGAACGCATCACGAGGCCGCTCGCGCAGGGCATCACCCAGACGTCGCTCGCTGAGGCCGAAGCCATAGAAGGGTGCGGTGTCGAAATAGCGAACACCTTGGTCCCAGGCGGCGTCCACCGTGGCGCGCGCTTGGTCGTCGTCGATCCGGCGATAGAGGTTACCAAGGGTCGACGCACCGAAGCCGAACGGACCGCTTGCCGCTAGGCGTTGGAGAAAGGCTGGGCGGGATGTTTTCATGGGTTCGCCGTCAGAAGCTGGCGATTGCCTTCACCACATGGTCCGCCTCGGCGATCAGTTCGGGCAGGCGCTGTGGCAGGTCATCGGCAAGGAGGCTGTGGGTGTGCAGCGCCGCCGTCGGGATCTCGCCGGCGAGGATCGCCTCGCGGACGCGTTCGAAATCCGACGCGTGTGCGTTGCGGCTGGCGAGCAGGGTGGTCTCCCGCTTGTGCAGTTCCGGATCCGCTAGGACCAGGTCACCCGGAGCTACCCCCACCAGCACCAGCTTGCCGCCATGCGAGACGTAGCCGAGGCTTTGCGCCATCGCAGTAAGCGAGCCGGTGGCGTCGAACACCGTGTCGAACATTTCGCCTCCGGTTCGCTTCGCGAGCGAACCGGCCAGGTCGGCCGTCGCATCGACCGTGTCGTCGAAGCCCAGCCGTTCGCGTGCATAGGCCAGCCGCGGCAGGCGGGTGTCGGCGAGGGTCACTTCAGCACCATTGGAACGCGCGAACAGCCCGCAGGCGATGCCGATCGGGCCAGCGCCCACCATCAGCACGCGCTCCCCCGCCGCGACCGCTGCTCGAGCGACCGCGTGCGCGCCGATCGCCAGGAATTCGATCATCGCCGCCTGATCGAGCGTTAACCCGGTTGCGTCGAGCAGTGCGCTCTCGGGGACGGCGAGCAGCTCGACCATACCGCCGTCGGTGTGGACGCCGAGCACCTTGATGTTGACGCAAGCATTTGGCTTGTCCTTCCGGCACGCGATGCAGGCCCCGCAGGTCAGGTACGGGTTGATCGCGACCCGCTGGCCGACATGGAAGACCGACATGTCGGAGACATGCTCCACTTCGCCGGCGAGTTCGTGCCCCATGACGCGCGGATAGGCCAGAAACGGATGCCGTCCGGCGTAAATATGATAATCCGTGCCGCACAGCCCGACGCGGCGGATGCGGACGATCACCTCCCCCGGCGCCGCTCGGGGCGCGGGCCGCTCCTCTATTGTCAGTTCATACGGCTCTCGACAGACGACCGCCTTCATTGCGCTTCTTTCCGTTCAGACTGACCCCCGTACTAGACTGCCATTCTCATATGTGCAACTTAGCTCTCATACTTGAGACACATTAGCGGCTTACGAATGCGGATCGACGCGCACCATCATCTCTGGCGATACGAACCCGATGCGTTCGGCTGGATCCAGCCCGGCTCCGTAATTGCACGGGATTTTGCCACGGAAGATTTGAGATCGGCATTAGACGATGCTGGGATTGATGCGGCGATCGCGGTGCAGGCGCGGCAATCGCCAGAGGAAACCCGCTTCCTGCTCGACGCCGCGCGGCGGGAGCCAGCCATCATCGGTGTCGTCGGCTGGATCGACCTGCGCTCGCGCAATATCGCAGCGCTACTGGACGAGAACGCCAATCCGCTGGTCGTCGGCTATCGCCACGTCGTGCAGGACGAGGACGAACCCGACTTCCTTCTCGCCGACGTGTTCATCGATGGTGTCCGCGCGGTAGTGGAGCGGGGGTTGTCGTACGATCTTCTCGTCAACCACGCTCAGCTCGAAACCGTGCCGCATTTCCTCGACAGGGTGGGCCAAGGCCGCTTCGTGCTCGATCACGCCGCCAAGCCCGAGATAGCTGGGCAGGGCTGGCAGCCATGGGCAGACCGGATCTCCGCGGTCGCCGAGCGACAGGACGTGTGGTGCAAAGTGTCGGGGCTGGTGACCGAGGCCGATCACGTCACCTGGACGCCGGCCGACGTCGAGCGATACCTTGATCATGTGCTGGCGGTGTTCGGGCCGAAGCGGTTGATCTGGGGGTCGGATTGGCCGGTATGCCTGCTAGCCGCCTCCTACGGCCGCGTGATCGATCTGGTCGCCGACTTCGTGGCACGCCGCTGCCCGTACGCCGAGGCGGATATCTTCGGCGGGAATGCGTTGCGCGCCTATTCGATCGGGGTTGCGCGATGATCCTCCAGTTCGGCACCAGCCGCTTCCTCCAGGCGCATGTCGATCTATTCGCGTCCGAGGCTCGCGATGCTGGCCAGACAGTTGCCGACATCGTGATCGTGCAGGTGAGCGACGACGCGGTACGTGCGCAGCGGCTGGTCGCGTTCGACGATGCCGCGGGCTTTCCCGTCGTGATCCGGGGACTGGAGGGTGGTGTGCCGGTCGAGGGTACCGTGCAGGTGCGCAGCGTCGTGCGGGGCTTGGCGGCTGCGCATGACTGGTCGGAGCTCTGTACGCTGTTCGTTGAAGAGGTTACCCATGTCGTGTCGAATACCGGCGATCATGGCTATGTGATTCCTCCCGAGGATCGCATCACGATCGCCTACGATCAGTCACCGCGCAGTTTCCCCGCAATCCTGCTCGCGCTGCTGCACCGCCGCTGGCGGTTCGGCGGGGCGGGGGTGACGTTCCTGCCGTGCGAGCTGGTTGCCGGCAACGGCCAGACGCTGTGCGCGACAGTGCTGGATCTCGCGGAGCAGTTGCGGCTGGAGCCCGCGTTCGTCGACTGGCTTGGCGTTGCCTGCCTGTGGGTGGACACGCTGGTCGACCGGATCGTCAGCGAACCGATCCATCCCGCCGGTGCGGTTGCCGAACCCTACGCTCTGTGGGCGATCCGGGAGCAGCAAGGGTTGGTCTTGCCCTTCACCCATCAGGCCATCGTCGTCACCGACGATCTGCCGCGCTTCGAACGGTTGAAGCTTCATATCCTCAACCTTGGGCACAGCTGGCTGGCCGAACGCTGGCACCGCGCCGGCGCGGTGGCGGACGCAACGGTGCGGCAGGCGATGGCGGACGCGGATACGCTTGCTGACCTGCGCCGTCTCTATCACGACGAAGTCGTGCCTGGCTTCGCCATCGGAGGGCTTGGCGACGAGGCGGCGACCTATGTCGAGAAGACGATGGACCGGTTCGCCAACCCGTTCATCGAACACCGCTTATCCGACATCCACGCCAGCCACGCGGCCAAGGTTATCAAACGCGTCGGCGGTTTCGTCGAATGGGTCGACGCGAGCGGCAGCGCGGTTCCGATGCCGGAACTTCGTGCGCTCGCACAACGCTATGAGGTTAAAAAATGACAGTGCGCGCGCTACGCTTATCGGATCGCGACGACGTCGCGGTGCTCATCGATGCTGCCGCGCCAGGTGATTCCGTACTGGGCATCACCGCGCGCGATGACATGCCCGGCGGACACAAGATGGCGCTCCACCCGCTCGCTGCGGGGACGGTGGTCCGGAAATTCGGCTACCCGATCGGCATTACCACTCGCGACGTCATGGCGGGCCAGCATGTCCATGTGCATAATCTGGCGTTACCCGAACACAAGCTTGCCGAAGCTGTTGCCGGAGCAGCGCACGCGCCCGCCGCCGTTCGGCCAGGGGCAACGTTCGAGGGGTATCTGCGCGCCGACGGCGGCGTCGGTACGCGTAATGCGATCGGGATCATAGCCAGCGTCAACTGCTCCTCCACGGTGGTTCGTCGGATTGCGCGCGGATTCGAGGACCGTCTTCCGGCAG
>Ga0308170_10004158_pt1 | contig 11501 bp, 11 predicted proteins | sample PhyBR2_2_FD_202136 | JGI IMG/M metagenome (GOLD analysis project Ga0308170, IMG submission 202136) | Phyllosphere microbial communities from UC Gill Tract Community Farm, Albany, California, United States - DLSLSB.R2 | ecosystem: Host-associated > Plants > Phyllosphere > Unclassified | place... | reverse complement strand
TCATCCCCATCAGGATCACGACGACCGGGTTGGCGCCGGTGGAGGCCGCGATATCGCAGCCGATCACGGTAAATGCCACCAGCCCGAGCGCGTCCATCCACAGGAAGGCGGTCTTCAGCCTGTGCATGCCACGCGCCAGCAGGGCGGCGACGATCGCCGCGCCGACCGTGAAGGCCAGGTATTCGGGGTGCGCGACCCAGCCGAGCGGATAGTGGCCGAGGATCATGTCGCGGATGGTGCCGCCGCCGAGGGCGGTGACGGTGCCCACCACGCACAGGCCGAACAGGTCCATGCGCCGCCGCATGCCCATCAGGGCCCCGGACGCCGCTTCGGCGGCGATGGCGACCAGGTAAATCGTGTGTAGCAGGGTCATTCGGGGTCCGGTATCGGCGACTGCGGGAAACGCGGCCATGGTACGATTCGCGCACCCATGTGTCCAATGCATTATTTTTCTGAATGTCATTCATTCTTCGCATAACGTGAACATCAAGCAGCTCGAACACCTGTTGGCCCTGGCACGCACGCGCTCCTTCAGCCGGGCGGCGGAACAGCTGTTCATCACCCAATCGGCCCTGAGCCGCAGCATCCAGGCCCTCGAAGAAGAACTCGGTGCGCCCCTGTTCGACCGGATCGGCAAGCGCAACGAACCGACGCCGCTGGGCAAGGACGTGGTGGCGCGCGCCGAGCGGCTGGTGCGCGACGCCGGCGAGCTGCGCCGCAGTGCCGAGCTGTTCATGCAGGGCGAAGGCGGGTCGATGCGGATCGGAATGGGCGCCAACCCCGGCGCCATGCTGATGACACCCCTGCTCTGCCACATGGCGCAGCAGCATCCGAAAGTCCAGGTCGCCATCACGCGCGGGCCGACCGAACTGCAGCTCATGCAGCTGCGCGCCAACCACCTCGACGCGCTGATCGTCGATGCCCGCAGCGTCGCGCCGTCGGCCGACCTGCGGGTCGAAATCGTGGGGGAACTGCGCACCTGCTTCGTCTGCCGCGCCGATCATCCGCTGGCGCGGCTGGCCAGCGTGACGCTGGCGCAGGCGCTGGCCTACCCGATCGCGTCGGCGCCCTTGTCGGACGAGATTGCCCGCCTGCTGGCCGAGCTCTACGGCCCGCAGGCCAACCCGGAACACATGACGACGCTGCAGTGCGAAGACGTGGGCAGCCTGATCGGCGCCGTCGAGCGCTCGCAGGCGGTGTTCCTGGGGCTGGCGGCGGCGGCGCGCGAAGGCATCGAGTCAGGCCGCCTGGTCGAACTGCCGGTGCGGCCCCGGCTCGAGGCGAATGCGCGCTTCGCCTACGTCACCCTGGCCGGCCGCACCGAGGCGCCGGTGATGGCGGTATTGCGCGCCTTCGCCGCCGAGCGGCTGCGCGATTGAGCTCACGCCGGCGCCGCGGCACCGCCTTTCGCCAGCCAGGCCAGCGCCGCCACTACCAGGGTTTCCACCCCGGTCTCCAGGGTCGGATGGATCACGGGCGCAAAGTAGGGACTGTGATTGCTGGGGATCTTGTTGACCTCGCCCGCTGCCTTCGCCGCGGCATAGGTGTCCGGATCGGTGCCGCCGACGAACCAGAACACGGCCGGCACCTGCCAGGCCTGGCCGAAGGAGCCGAAGTCCTCGCTGGCCGAGGTCGGCCCGGTCCGGTGCACCCGGGCATCCGGGAAATATTCGCGGAACACCGCCCCCACGCGCTGGCCGGCATGGTCGTCGTTGACACCCATCGGGTAGCTGTCCAGCGTGGTGATCTCGGGCGGCCGCGGCGCACCGGAGGCCGCCGCTTCGGCATTGGCGATCCGCGCGATGGCGTCCAGCACGCGCTGGCGCACCCCGGGGTCGTAGCTGCGCACGTTCAGCTTGATGATGGCTTCGTCCGGGATCACGTTTTCCTTGGTGCCGGCCTGCAGCGAGCCGACGGTGACGACCGCGGCCTCGTTCGGCGACAGCTCGCGCGCGACGATGGTCTGCAGGCGCATCACGGTCGCCGCCGCCATCACCACCGGGTCGATCGACGCCTGCGGCATGGAGCCGTGCGCGCCGCGGCCGAACAGGCGGATCTGCAGGCTGTCGGCGGCCGAGGTGATGGTGCCGGTGCGCCCGCCGACCTCGCCCGCGGATGCGACCATCACGTGCTGGCCGAGGATCACATCGGGTTTCGGGAAATGCCGGTACAGGCCGTCGTCGAGCATCGCCCGCGCGCCCTCGGCGGTTTCCTCGCCCGGCTGGAACACGGCCGCCAGCGTGCCGCTCCACGCCGCGCGTCCCTGCGCCAGCAGGCTGGCGGCGCCGGCCAGCCAGGCCACGTGCATGTCGTGGCCGCAGGCGTGCATCACCGGCACCGTATGGCCCTCGCGGTCGGCGGCCTCGACCGAGCTCGCATACGGCAACCCCGTCATTTCCCTGACCGGCAGGGCGTCCATGTCGGCGCGCAGCATCACGGTCGGGCCGGGACCGTTGCGCAACACCCCGACCACGCCGGTGCCGCCGACGCCGGCCGTGACTTCGTAGCCGGCCGCGCGCAGGTGTCCGGCGGCCAGTCCCGCGGTCCGGTGTTCCTGCATGGACAACTCGGGGTGGGCGTGCACGTCGGTGTACAGCGCTTCGAGCGCCGGCAAGATTTGCTTCAGGGGGGCGAGCACCTGGCCGGCGCCTTGCCCGAGAGGATTTTCCATGGCCGCTCCGAAATCCGCACCGGACCTCCGGCACGCATCCGAGTATAGGCAAGGGCGCTACGGCGTGGCGCCCGCGACGCCGCGGTCAGAGCCGACCCATTTCGTAGCGCAGGCCCATGTCATCGTAGATCGAGTACACCGCCGCGAGCATGTTCTCCAGCTCGGGCGAGCGGTCCATGTGGCGCACGCTGAACAGGACCGGGGAAAAAGCATGGTCGTCTTCGATCGGTAAATAAACCACGTTGCGGTGGTGCATCCCCAGCACGCTTTCCGGCACGATCGAGATGCCCTGGCCGGCGGCCACCAGCCCCATCGCGATCTGCAATTCGCGCACTTCGGTCACGTGATCCGGCGTCAGGTTCGCTTCGCTGAACGCCGCCAGTACCTGGTCGGCGAAGCTCGGGCGCGGCGCCTTCGGGTAGACCAGCAGCGCTTCATGGATCAGGTCGCGCAGCCGCACTCCCTCCTTGCGATCCGCCAGCCGGTGGCCGGACGGCAAGGCAACCACCATCCTTTCGTCACGCAGCCGGATCCGGCGGATGCTCGGATCCTCGCTCTTGATGCGGCCGAAGCCGACGTCGATCCGTCCCTCCTTCAGCGCCTTCAACTGGTCCACCGTGGTCATCTCGTGCAGGGTCACCTCGACCTCGGGATGGCGTTCGCGGTAGCGGCGGATGATGTCGGGCAGCAGGCCATACAAGGTCGAGGCCACGAAGCCCACCGACAGCGTGCGTTCCAGCTTGCCCACGCGTTGTGTCATCGCCTTCAGGTCGCGCACCTGGTCGAGCAGCGGCTTCGCATGGGCCAGGAAGAACTGCCCGGCCTCGGTCAGCCTGAGCGGGCGCGACCCCTTTTCGATCAGCGCGACCCCCAGGTATTCCTCGAGTTGCTGGATCTGCCGGCTGAGCGGCGGCTGGGCGATGTGCAGGCGCTCGGCCGCGCGCGTGAAATTCCTTTCCTCTGCCACCGCAACGAAGTACCGCAAGTGTCGCAATTCCATAACCATACCCTACAGGTATTAAAGGGATACCAAAACGGTGTTGGACGCCCATTATTCGCAGGAATATCGTGTCATCACCTCAGCGCATTATACGAAATAAATATGATTCAAACTATCGAAACCATCCTCGTCGACGTGCCGACGATCCGGCCACACAAGCTGTCCGTCGCGACGATGAGCACCCAGACCCTGGTACTGGTGCGCGTCCTCTGCGCCGACGGCATCGAAGGCTGGGGCGAAGCCACCACCATCGGCGGCCTGAACTACGGCGACGAGAGCCCGGAAAGCGTCAAGGTCAACATCGACACCCACATCGCCCCCCTGCTGGTCGGCATGGACGCGCGGCAGCCGGCGAAGGCGATGGCCAGGCTGCGCAAGACCATCCAGGGCAACCGCTTCGCCAAGTGCGCCCTCGAGACCGCCCTGCTCGACGCCCAGGCGCGCCGCCTCGGCGTGCCGCTTTCGGAACTGCTGGGCGGCCGGGTGCGCGATGCGCTGCCGGTGGCGTGGACCCTGGCCAGCGGCGACACCGCCAGGGACATTGCCGAGGCCGAGCACATGCTGGAGATCCGCCGCCACCGCATCTTCAAGCTGAAGATCGGCCTGCGCAGCGTCGAGGACGACGTCAAGCACGTGCTGGCGATCAAGCGCGCCCTCGGCGAGCGGGCCAGCGTGCGGGTCGACGTCAACCAGGCCTGGAGCGAGCTGGATGCGGTGCGCGGCATCGCGGCACTCGAAGCGGGCGGCATCGACCTGATCGAACAGCCGGTAAAGGCCGTCAACGCCGGCGCCCTGGCCCGCCTCAAGCAGCGCTTCGACGTCGCCATCATGGCCGACGAAGCCCTGCACGGCCCGGACGACGCGCTGGCGCTGGCACGCATGGATGCGGCCGACGTCTACGCGGTCAAGATCGCCCAGTCCGGCGGCCTGCTGCCGGCGCTGGAAGTGGCGACCGTGGCGCGCCTGGCCGGCGTCGGCCTGTACGGCGGCACCATGCTCGAAGGGGGGATCGGCACCGCCGCCACCGCCCACCTCTGCGCCACCTTCCCCGAACTGGCCTGGGACACCGAACTGTTCGGCCCCCTGCTGCTGACCGAGGAAGTCCTGCGCGAGCCGCTGGTCTACCGCGACTACATGCTGCAGGTCCCGACCGGCCCCGGCCTGGGCGTGGACATCGATATCGAGAAGCTGCGCCGGATGCAGCGCAACTGAGACACCCAAGGAGACCTTGATGCTGTTCCATGTACGAATGAACGTCAACCTGCCGCCGGCGATGCCGCCCGAGCAGGCCGCGAAACTCAAGCAGGACGAGAAAGAGCTCGCCCAGCGCCTGCAGCACGAAGGCAAGTGGCGCCACCTGTGGCGCATCGCCGGCCAGTACGCCAACGTCAGCGTTTTCGACGTCGGCAGCGTGGAGGAGCTGCACGCGCTGCTGACCGCCCTGCCCCTGTTCCCTTATATGCAGATCGAGGTGATGCCGCTGTGCCGCCACCCGTCCTCGATCCGCGGCAACGACCAGTAACCCCATAACACGAAGGAGACCGCAATGAATCACGCAGACATCGACACCCTGGTAAAGAACTGGATCGTGGACGCGGCAAGCCGCCCCGCCAACCCGCGCGTGCAGCAGGTCGTGCAGCGCCTGCTGGGCGACCTGTGCAAGGCGATCGAAGACCTGGACATCACACCGACCGAGTTCTGGCACGGCGTCGCCTACATGTCGGCGGCCGGCGCCGCCAGCGAGCTGGGCCTGCTCGCGGCCGGCCTGGGGCTGGAACGCTTCCTCGACATCCGCGCCGACGAGGCCGAACGCAAGGCCGGCCTCGAAGGCGGCACCCCGCGCACCATCGAAGGCCCGCTGTACGTGGCCGGCGCACCGGAAAGCGTGGGCTTCGCCCGCCTCGACGACGGCAGCGAGTCCGGGCGCGCCGAGACCCTGTTCATGCAGGGCACGGTGTTCGACCAGGAAGGCAAGCCGCTGCCGAACGCGAAGGTCGAAGTCTGGCACGCCAACCTGCTTGGCAACTATTCCTTCTTCGACCGCACCCAGGCCGACTTCAACCTGCGCCGCACCATCGTCACCGATGCCGACGGCCGCTACCAGTTCCGCAGCATCATCCCGGTCGGCTACGGCTGTCCGCCGGACGGTACCACCCAGCAGCTGCTGGATCTCCTCGGCCGCCACGGCCAGCGCCCGGCCCACATCCACTTCTTCGTGAGCGCTCCCGGCCACCGCAAGCTGACCACCCAGATCAACATCGACGGCGACGAATACCTGTGGGACGACTTCGCCTTCGCCAGCCGCGAAGGCCTGGTGCCGGCCATCGTCCGCATCGACGACCCGGCCCGCATCGACGCCCTGCGCCTGGACAAGCCGTTCGCCTCGATCGACTTCGACTTCCACCTGTACCGCGACACCGAAGCCGCACCGAGCACCGTCGTCGAGCGCAACCGCGCCGCCGCCTGAGGAGCCGCCATGATCCCGATCCGTCCCGTCAACTCTTTCAAGCCCAGGAACCTGGACGACTACCTGGTCGAAGATGCGGCCAGCGGCCAGTACCGCCTGCATCGCAACGCCTTTACCGACGAAGGCCTGTTCGAACTGGAGATGCAGCACATCTTCGAAGGCAACTGGATCTATCTCGCCCACGAGAGCCAGGTCGCGAACGTCAACGACTACTACACGACCCATATCGGACGCCAGCCGGTCTTCATCGCGCGCAACCGCCAGGGCGAGCTGAATGCCTTCATCAACGCCTGCAGCCACCGCGGCGCCCAGCTGTGCCGCCACAAGCGCGGCAACAAGGCGACCTATACCTGTCCCTTCCACGGCTGGACCTTCAACAACAGCGGCAAGCTGCTGAAGGTGAAGGATCCGGAAAGCGCCGGCTACCCGGAGTGCTTCAACAAGGAAGGCTCGCACGACCTCAAGAAGCTGGCGCGCTTCGCCAGCTACAAGGGCTTCCTGTTCGGCAGCCTGAACCCGGACGTGGCGCCGCTGGACGAGTTCCTGGGCGAAGCCGGCAAGATCATCGACATGATCGTCGACCAGTCGCCGGAAGGGCTGGAAGTGCTGCGCGGCTCCTCGACCTATACCTTCGACGGCAACTGGAAGCTGCAGGCCGAGAACGGCGCCGACGGCTACCACGTGACGGCCGTGCACTGGAACTACGCCGCCACCACCCGGCACCGCAAGGACGAGCAGGCGCGCGAGGACAAGGTCCGCGCCATGGATGCCGGCAACTGGGGCCGCCAGGGCGGCGGCTTCTACGCCTTCGAGCACGGCCACATGCTGCTGTGGTCGCAGTGGGCGAATCCGGAAGACCGGCCGAACTTCGCACGCCACGCCGACTACGCGGAAAAGCACGGCAAGCCGATGGCGGACTGGATGGTCGAGCGTTCGCGCAACCTGTGCCTGTACCCGAACGTCTACCTGATGGACCAGTTCAGCTCCCAGATCCGGGTGCTGCGCCCGCTGTCGGTGGACAAGACCGAGGTGACGATCTACTGCATCGCGCCGAAGGGCGAATCCATTGATGCCCGCGCCCACCGCATCCGCCAGTACGAAGACTTCTTCAACGTCAGCGGGATGGCGACGCCGGACGACCTGGAAGAGTTCCGCGCCTGCCAGCAGGGCTATGCCGGCGCGGCGATGGCCTGGAACGACATGTGCCGCGGCGCCACCCACTGGATCGAGGGCGCCGACGCGGCCGCCGGCGACATCGGCCTGCGGCCGGTGATGAGCGGCGTGCGTACCGAGGACGAAGGCCTGTACACGGTGCAGCACCGCTACTGGCTGGACGTCATGAAGAAGGCCTTCGCCGCACAGGGAGAGAAGAAATGAGCGCAGCCGGCATGCAGGACATCCTCGCCTTCCTCTATCGCGAAGCCCGCCTGCTCGACGACGAGCAGTGGGACGAGTGGCTGGAGTGCTACCACCCGGACGCCCGCTTCTGGATGCCGTCCTGGGACGACGACGGCAAGCTGGTCACCGATCCGCAGCGCGAGATCTCGCTGATCTTCTACCCGAACCGCCAGGGCCTGGAAGACCGGGTATTCCGGATCAAGACCGAGCGCTCCAGCGCGACGATTCCCGACACCCGCACCAGCCACAACATCGCCAACGTCGAACTCGAACGGGTCGACGGCGGCGTGCTCACCGTGCGCTTCAACTGGCACACGCTGAGCCACCGCTACCACACGAACCACAGCTATTTCGGCATGTCGCGCTACGCGATCGATTTTTCCGGTCCGCGTCCGCAGATCCTGGACAAGTACGTCGTCCTGAAGAACGACTACATCAGCCAGGTCATCGACATCTACCACATTTAAGCAACACACCAAGCAAAGCAGGAGCCGATCATGACGCATACGATCGCGCTGCAGTTCGAAGACGGGGTCACCCGCTTCATCAGCTGCAACGACAACGAAAAACTGGCCGACGCGGCCTACCGCCAGAAGGTCAACATTCCCCTCGACTGCCGCGACGGCGCCTGCGGCACCTGCCGCGGCCTGTGCGAGTCCGGGCAGTACGAGATGCCGCCGGACAGCTATATCGAAGACGCGCTCGATGAAAGGGATGCCGCCGCCGGCTACGTGCTGGCCTGCCAGATGCGGCCGACCTCCGATTGCGTGGTGAAGATTCCCGCCACCTCGGGCGCCTGCAAGACCGGCGTCGCCGACTACCCGGGCAAGATCGCCGCCGTCGAGCAGCTCTCACCCTCGACCATCCGCTTCTCGGTGGCGCTGGACCAGCCGGATCTGCTGGACTTCCTGCCGGGCCAGTACGTCAACCTGACCGTGCCCGGCACCGCCGAGACCCGTTCCTATTCCTTCAGTTCGGCGCCCGGCGCGGCACTCGCCAGCTTCGTCGTACGCAACGTGCCGGACGGACTGATGAGCGGCTACCTCACGCAGCGCGCCGCGGCCGGCCAGGCGCTCTCCTTCGGCGGCCCCTTCGGCAGCTTCTACCTGCGGCCGGTCCAGCGTCCGCTGCTGATGCTGGCCGGCGGCACCGGCATCGCCCCCTTCCTGTCCATGCTGGACGTCCTTGCCGCCAAGGGCTTCACGCAGCCGGTGAGGCTGGTCTTCGCGGTGACGAACGACCACGACCTGGTCGAACTGGCCCACCTGGACCGCATCGCCGCCGCCCATCCGCAGTTCGAGTACGTGACCTGCGTCGCCGCGGCAACCAGCGGTCATCCGCGCAAGGGCTATGCCACCGCCCACGTCGAGGAGGGCTGGATGAACGGCGGCGACGTCGACGTCTACCTGTGCGGCCCGGCGCCGATGGTCGAGGCGGTGCGCGGCTGGCTTGAGACGACCGGCGTGACGCCGGCCAATTTCTACTTCGAGAAGTTTTCCGCCAGCGCCGCCGCCGGCCAGGGAGTCGCCGCATGATCCATCCCGACCGTTTCAAGGACCAGGTGATGGTCGTCACCGGCGCCGCCCAGGGCATCGGCCGCGGGGTGGCGCTGGGGGCCGCCCGCGAAGGGGCCCAGCTGGTGCTGGCCGACCGATCGTCGCTGGTGAACGAAGTCGCGCAGGAGGCGGCCGCCCTCGGCGCGCAAGTCGTGGTAGCGGAAGTCGACCTCGAGACCTGGAGCGGCGCCCAGGCCTTGATGGCGCGCGCGCTCGACGACTACGGCCGGATCGACATCCTGGTCAACAACGTCGGCGGCACCATCTGGGCCAAGCCCTACCAGGAATACGAGGAATGGCAGATCGAAGCCGAGATCCGGCGCTCGCTGTTCCCGACTCTGTGGTGCTGCCGCGCCGTGCTGCCGTCGATGATCTCGCGCCAGGCCGGCGCGATCGTCAACGTGTCCTCGGTGGCGACGCGCGGGATCTACCGCATTCCGTACTCCGCGGCCAAGGGCGGCGTCAACGCGCTGACCGCCAGCCTGGCCTTCGAGCATGCCGGCGACAACATCCGCGTCAACGCGGTGGCCACCGGCGGCACCGAGGCGCCGCCGCGCAAGGTCCCGCGCAACCCGGACCCGCTCAGCGGGCCGGAACAGGCGTGGTACCAGGGCATCGTCGACCAGACCAGGGCCACCAGCCTGATGCACCGCTACGGCAGCATCGACGAGCAGGTCGGCGCGATCCTGTTCCTGGCCTCGCGCGAGGCTTCGTATATCACCGGTACCGTCCTGCCCGTGGCCGGCGGCGACCTGGGTTGAGGAGATCGCATGCCTTACGCACACCTCGATGACGGCCGGCTGCACTACCGGACCGACGGCGACCGCAGCAAGCCCTGTCTCCTCCTCTCGAATTCGCTCGGCACCGACCTGGGCATGTGGGATGCGCAGGCCGCGGCGTTGGCCGACGACTTTTATGTGGTTCGCTACGACACCCGCGGCCATGGCGGGTCCGCGCGCGGCGACGGATCGCCCGGCATCGCGCGCCTGGGCCTCGACGCGCTCGGCCTGCTCGACCATCTCGGCATCACGCGGACGCACTTCTGCGGGATCTCGATGGGCGGACTGACCGGCCAGTGGCTCGGCGTCCATGCGCCGCAGCGCGTCCACAAGCTGGTGCTGGCGAATACGGCCGCCCGCATCGGCAACCTGGATGGCTGGGCCACGCGCGCCGCACTGGTCCGGGTCGAAGGCATGGACGCCGTGGCGGATGGCGCCGCGTCGCGCTGGTTCACCGCCCCCTTCATCGCCGGCCAGCCGGCCGTGGTGCGCCACCTGGTCGGGCGCCTGCGCGAACAGGACGCCGAGGGCTATGCCGCCTGCTGCGACGCGCTTGCCCGCTGCGACCTGCGCGAACAGGTGCAGGGGATCGCCAGCCCCACGCTGGTCATCGCCGGCCGCCACGATCCCGTGACCACGGTGGCCGACGGCGAATGGCTGGCCGGCCAGGTGGCGGGCGCGCAGCTGGCGGTGCTGGAGGCGTCCCACCTGTCGAATATCGAAGCGCCGGAGGAATTCACGGCGCTGCTGCAGCGCTTCCTGCGTACGTAAACACGTGTGACGAATGGCCGCGTGCGCGGTCCGCCCGGCGGGATTTTTTTGCTAGAATCTCCGCACCAGCGTACCCGACTCCGGGCAGGCGCGGCCCATTCGATCCCATGCACTACGCCCTCGCACCGCGCACCTTCCTCTTCAGCCACTACTTCTACACCGGCCTGCGGATCGCCACCGGCATCGTCGGCCTGACCTACCTGACATACCTCGTGGCCGACCTGCCGGCCGCGATGGCGGTCGCCATCGGCGCGCTGTGCACCAGCCTGATGGACATGCCGGGCCCGCTGCGCCACAAGTTCAACGAGATGCTGGCCGGCGTGCTGTCATGCTCCCTCGTGGCGCTGCTGGTCAGCCTGTCTTCGCCGGTGCCCTGGCTGCTGCGCAGTGTGATCGTGCTGGTCTCCTTCCTGTCCAGCATGATGGTGGTGTATGGCAGGAAGGCGATGCCGCTGCAGTTCGTGGCCCTGTTCGTGATGATGCTGTCGAGCGAAGCGGCGGCCACGCCATTGCAGGCGCTGCGGCATGGCGGCCTGTTCCTGCTGGGCGGCGCCGGCTACATGGCCTATGCGATGGTGGTCGTGTGGATCCTGCGGCGGCGCCTCAAGCAGCAGGTGCTGGCCGAAGCGCTGTACGAGCTGGCTGCCTATACCAGCAACAAGGCCGGCTGCTACGACCTGGCGAATCCGCTGCCGGCGCAAATGGAAAAGCTGGTGCGCCAGCAGAGCGTGCTGGCCGAGCGCCAGCAGGCCTCGCGAGACCTGATCCTGCGCGGCAGGCCCAGGCCCGACGAAGCGGTGCTGGTGCAGGTGCACTACGCCATGTTCGACCTGTACGAGCTGGTGCTGTCGACCCACAC
>Ga0308170_10004153_pt1 | contig 11508 bp, 14 predicted proteins | sample PhyBR2_2_FD_202136 | JGI IMG/M metagenome (GOLD analysis project Ga0308170, IMG submission 202136) | Phyllosphere microbial communities from UC Gill Tract Community Farm, Albany, California, United States - DLSLSB.R2 | ecosystem: Host-associated > Plants > Phyllosphere > Unclassified | place... | reverse complement strand
GAGCGCATTCTGAGCAACGACGGGCCAGCAGCTACATGCAGCGAGTGCGAGCGATGAAGAGCCAGCAGGAGCAGGGCGAGCTGCCCTCACTCTCGCTCTCGACTTGAGAAGGTGGCACTGCGCTCGAGCCGGTCCGAGGGTACTGCTTGGGTTGAATTGCGAGGAGGAGGGGGAGTCTATGCAAGGGAGAAGCGAGGAGGGGGATGCACAAAGAGAGAGGGAGCCGACGCCTACAGGTCCTCGTCGCTGTAGTTGTCGAGCAACTCGGCGTCGAGGTCGAGGCGCAGGTTGCGGTACCCGCCCCGGCGGTTCTGCCGCAGCCGGTCCCGGATCCAGGGCAGCTCGCGCACCTTCTCGAGGAGCGCGCCGGCCATGCCGACGACGAAGTAGGGCACCGAGGCGAGGAAGTCGACGACGGCCGACGAGCGTGTCGACTCGCCCGGCTCGGAGAGGCGGATGCGGCCCTTGCCGCCGCCGCCGGTGCGCCTGCGGGTCCACCAGATGGCGGCGAGCGCGGCGATACCGAAGGGGAGGACGGCGATCGTGGCCCAGAAGAAGCCGCCGCGGGCGGCATGACCCGGGCAGACGTGGCGAGAGCCCTTGTCGAGCTGGAGGCCGCCCTCACACTTCGAGTGCGGGATCTTGCGCATGTTGGTGCGGTCGTACCAGAACGGCTCGTTGACCGGGCACGTCTTCTCGGCCTCGAGCGGCTCGGCGCCCTCGACGAGCACGCACTTGCCGCGGCTGTCGCGCTTGTAGTTGTACTCGCTGCGAGCGGGAGGACGTTCAGGGACGTCAGCTCTGCTACGTACGAGCGACGACGAGAGGAAGAGAGAGAAAAGGACGTACCACTCAAAGTCGTCCTCGCTGCAGGCGCAGTACTTGACGATCTTGGCCGGCTGCGGTAGCTGCTCGCCGATGAAGCAGTTGCGGTCGCGGATGCGGCGGTGGTACATGGCCTGCAGGACGGAGAGAGCGTCAGTACGACGCTCGAGGAGGACGTCGAGTAATAGAGAGCGCCGTAGAGAGAGAGGAGAGGACGCACCTGCATGCCGAAGAGACAGGGCTCGTCTCGCACCTCGGACGGCGACCAGAGCTCGAAGTCGTCGCTCGCCGGGTCGCTCAGGTCGAGCTTGCACTTGACGTTGGTGACGGACGAGAAGTCGAGGTGCACGGCAACGGTCGACTCGGGCCTGTCGACCTTGGTGCCGAAGAGGATGAACTTGCGGCTCGTGTCCTGCGGGACGGTGACGATCGAGCGAACCCGGATCGACTCGCCGAACGAGTAGTCCTGCCACGAGAGGCCCTCGTTGAGCGTGAACGTGACGTGGTCGGTCGGCTCCTCGTCGTTGGCGAGGAGGAGGATCGAGCCGGCGTCGCCGTATTCCCACATGTGGGCGTCCTTGTGCACCTCCTCCCACGAGAAGCCGCCGTCGCGCGTGAGGAACGTGTCCGAGTCGGTGTAGTCGACGAGCGACTCGCCGACGTTGCCGACGGCGAGCATGAGGCCGACCGCCGAGGTGGAAGAGTAGGTCGCCCGCGGGTCGCGACGCTCGGTGTAGCCGTGGATGTGCAGGGCGCAGTTCTGCAAGGAGAGGAGAGGGTGTCAGTCACGAGGCGCAGAGAGGGCGAGAGAGTGCGAGAGCGAAGAGGGAGAGAAGAGAGAGGAGGACGCACGGTCCCTCGGCAGTCGTACGAGCGGCCGAGCGAGTCCGACTTGGGCGGGACGAGCGGCTTCCACTTGCCGCCGTCGTTGTGCGTGATGCGCGTCTGGAGCTTCTTGTTGCTGCTCAGGGTCGCCTCGTCCGGGTTCGAGACGACGTTGATGACGGCGATGCCGTCGAGGCCGATCATCTTCTCGAAGTCGACGAAGCCCTTGCCGTTGCGGTTGACGTACTCGATCGACGGGTTGTAGTAGGTGCCGTTCGAGTTGCTCTTGAAGAGGGTGCCCCACTCGCTGCCGACGTTGGGGTGGGTCGTCACGTGGAGGAAGATGGCGTCGGTCGTCGACTCGAGGACGGTGTAGGCCTGTCGAGCAGCGGCATCAGGCGCGGCTCGTGAAGGAGCACTAGAAAGAGAGGTAGAGCGAGGACGCACCTGGTTCTCGAGCTGCATGTTGGGCGGGAAGCGGGCGAGCGCGAACGTCTTGCCGTCGAGCGACACCTTGAGCCCGATCGCGCGCGAGTTCTCCGAGACCTGCAGGGCGTACGTCGGCGAGTCAGTGAGAGCTCGACGAAACGATGAAGGAGAGGGAAAAGGAGAGGGAGAGGGAGAAGACGCACCTCGGCGACGACCATGTACTCCTCGAAGGTGGCGAACCCGACGATGTTCTCGAACAGGGTCTTCTTGTTCGAGTAGAAGTAGTCGCCAGCGACGAGGCGGAGCGGGTTGTTGTTCTGGTACACCGCGCGCTGCGAGCCCTTCTTGTCGCGGTAGCTCTCGCAGAAGATGACCTTCTCGTCGATGCGCAGCTTCTTGTCGCGGCCCCAGCTGCACACGCGCACGTACTCGTCGAGCTTGCTCCAGTTGCGGCCGTTGTCCTTGGTCATGTAGGCGGCGGCGCGGCACGACGACGAGTCCGAGTCGCCGCAGTCGAGCTGGCCGGTCCAGATGAGCCAGTCGGACCGCAGGGGGTGGAAGTCGAGGAGCGGGATCCCGAGCCCGTTCGGGTCGGCCGGCGCCGAGAACTTGTTCCAGGTCGTACCCTTGTCGGTCGTGTAGTGGACCGTGCGCGACTCGGTGATGAGGTAGGCCCGGTCGCGAGCGTAGCTGTGCATGGTCATGGCGACGATGTGGGCGCCGTTGACGACCTCGTGCCACGAGAAGCCCTCGTTGTTGGACTGCCAGACGCGGTTCTTGTTGGTGAAGGCGAGGATCGTGTGCGACTTCTCGAAGTAGGCGTGGTCGATCACGTAGCCGGGGAACGTGAACTGCGAGCAGGGAGCGCGACGGCGGCGTCAGCTGGATGCTCCTTCTCTCGCTCGAGCCAGTCACCTTGAGGAGAAAGAGGGAGAGAGGGACGCACCGACTGGTGCGAGACCAAGCCCGGCGTCTCCTTGCCGGCCGAGCAGGGCTTCTCCTTGGGCGCGTCCTTCTTGATGCCGCGCTTGACGTCGCACGTGTTGCCCGGGATGAGGCGGTACCCGCTCGAGCCCTTGAACTTGTCGCCGTCGCGCAGGCACTGGCCGGCCGGGATCGTCTCGGGTCCGACGGGCACGCAGTTGCCCGACTCGTCCGGGGCAAAGTTGTAGTCGCTGCGAGCAAGAACGAGAGGCAGCGTCAGCCCCTGCGCATGCTCTGAGCGCTGTCGAAGAGGAAGAGGCAGCAGACGCACCACTCGTAGTCCTCGTCGTCGCACGCGCAGTTCTCCATGCGGGCGACCGGGTCCTTCCACTTCTCGCCGACGACGCAGTCGGCGTCCTGCTTGCGGCGCATGTAATATTGCTGCGCGACGAGAAGGAGCATCAGCAGGGCGCGGCGAGAGACGTTGAGGAAGCGAGCGTGACGAGGAGAGAGAGGAGGAGGGGCTCGAGCGCACCTTGTGGCCCATGAGGCAGTCGGGCTGGCCGCCGATCGTGCGAGCGTACCACTTCTCGAGGTCCTTGTCGCCGCACTTGCGCTTGTTGAGGCTCGCAAAGTCGATGTGGACGACGATGTGGCGCTCGCCCTTGGAGCCCTTCTTGTCCGAGCGGCGCGTGAGGGTGCCGAGGAGGATGAACTTGAGCGAGGTCGAGTCGGGGACGGTCGTGAGGAGGCGCGCGCGCAGCTTGACGCCGAGGTCGAACTCCTTCCTGCGAGCGAGGTGCACGTGCGTCAGGACGAAGGCCTCGCGAGGAGCGTCGCTGCGGGAGCGAGAAAAAGCCGGACGCACCAGGTCTTGCCGTAGTCGAACGAGTACTGGATGACGTCGGTCGGCTCCTCGTCCTCGACCATGAGGAGGACGCTGCCCTGGTCGCCCCACTCGTACTTCTTGGCGCCGTCGTCGGCCATCCTCCACGACAGGCCGGCGTCGGTCGAGATGAACGTGTCGCACTCGTCGTACGGCAGGAGGCGGTCGCCGACGGTGCCGACGCCCATGACGAGCCCGGGCGCGGTCGACGAGAAGACGCGGCCGTAGTTGTGCGGCTGGGTGACCGAGTGGAGGTGGAGCGAGCACGTCTCCTGCGAGCGAGGAGGGCGAGCGTCGAGGGGTCAGCACGAGGAGGGGGCGACGAGCTCGAGCAGGACTCGGCGACGCACAATGTCGCTCACGTCGCAGCCGACCTTGCGGCCCTCGTTGTCGGTCGACGGCGCCTTGATAAGGCTCCAGTGCCCACCTGCGAGCAAGCTCGAAGAAGCGTCAGTGGCGAAGCTCGCTCGGAGCGCGAGAGCTGCGCGCTCGGGCACGAGAACAGCGAGCGGGACGCACCGTCGTCGAACGTGATGCGCGTCTTGAGCTCCTTGTCGTGACCGGCCTCGACGGCGGCGACGTTCATGACCGTGTTGATGATGGCGACGCCCTCGACGCCGACGATCTTCTCGAAGTCGACGATGCCGTTCTTGTTGCGGTTCGTGTTCTCGAGGCTGCGCACAAAGTAGGTGCCGTTCGAGTTGCTCGTGAACAAGGTGCCGGCCGCGGCCGACGGCGACGAGTTGACGTCGACGAGGATCGAGTGCTCGGTGCTCTCGACGATCGTGTAGGCGTTCTCGCGCAGGCCGTGCCCGTGCGGAAACTGGGCGCGCGACCACATCTTGCCGTCCTCGGAGACGTACAGGACCATCTCGCCGCCGCCGCCGGCGCCGCCCGAGCCGCCGTCAGACGAGGGGGGCTTGAGCGCCGTGACGAGGTACTTCTGGACGCCGCCGATGCCGACGACGCCGCGCGCCTCGCGCCCGATGCCGAGGTCGACGTAGGTGCGGTCCTTGGCGAAGAAGTCGGTCGACGAGTACAGGCGCGACTCCTTGAGGGTGCGAGGCGTGCTGCCGAGGAGCGACGACAGGGCGTCCTTGAGCGACGAGCCCGAGGGGGCGTCGGCCGCCTGCGACGAGGGCGGCTCGTACGCGGCGCAGAAGATGAGCTCGTCGGCGACGTTGGCGGCGAGCTCCTTCTTGTCGTGCGCGAAGATGCAGCGCGAGGTGTAGGCGAGGAGGGGTTTCGGCGACGAGGCGAACGCGTCCTTGGTGTAGAAGGTCTGCGTGCGCGCCGAAGAGTGCGTCAGAGAAGGGTCCACTCGGTGCGCGCTCACCGAGAGGGGCGTCGAAGCAAAGAGAGCCGACCGGACGCACCTCGTCGTGACAGACTCGTCCCTGCCACCCTCCGACGTCGTCGCACACTTGGCCCGTGAACAGGATCCAGTCCCACTTGCGAGCGTGGAACGAGAGCGTGTTGGCCGAGAGCGAGGGTGCGAGAGCGGTCGAGAACGACTGCCACGACTCGCCGCGGTTCATCGAGCGGTAGTGGGTCGTGCCGGCGGTGAGGACGAAGGCCTGCAGGACAAGAGCGGGTCAGTCACCTCTTCTGCGCGTTCCAAGAGCTCACTCTGCGCGCATGAAGCCAGCGTAGGAGGACGAGAGGGAGCGGCGACGAACGATCTTGGTGTCGTAGGGGTGCTCGAACAGCATGTACGACTCGCCGTGGGGCACGCCGTCGATGATCTTCCAGTCCTTGCCCTCGTCGCCCGAGCGCCAGATGTTGCGGCCGGCCTGGTCGTGGTAGAGGACGACCTGCGAGCGGACGACGACGAGTGGGGGAGGAAGAGGTGGCGGGAGCGGGGGAGGAGAAGGGCAGGGTTAGCGCGCGCTCGCCTGCTTTGGACCTTGCAGTCGTGTCGAGCTGGCGAGAGCAACCGCGCTGGTCCTGCAGCTCTGGCCGTGCGAGATGACGCGCTCGCTCGTCCATCCTGCGAGCCGCTGCTCGCTCGCTGCTCAACTCGGCCTCGCAGCTCGTCGTGCTGCTCTGCGCCTTGCCGTTAGCCACCTGCGACCTCGACACGTCCTGCCACACGCTCCGTGCGCGCGCGGGCCTTGCCGCAGCGCGAGTTGACGAGGTCGCGTGTCGTCGCTCATCTCGTCGAGGCGGGGGCAGCTCGAAGCGGCGAGGGAGAGGGGCTACTCACGGGCGAGTCGTCGAAGTACATGATGCGCGAGGGGAGGTTGTCGAACAGGGTGTGCGACAGGGCGGGCTTGTCGCCATCGGACGCGGCGAGGGCGGTGGTGGGGAGGAGGAGGACGAGGGCGAAGAGGGAGGCGAGGGCGAGCGTGACGAGCCGTGGTGCCGGGGCGAGCCAGGCGGGTGGTCGTGACCGCATCTCGAGGGTCGGAGCTGCTCGAGGCTGGAGAGTGCGCGAGGTGAGCGAGTTGCGAGCGAGCAGGAGGAGGCTGGCGCGTCGTCCGCGGTGGGCTCGAGGGGAGGCGGCAGCTGCGGGTCCGGACTCCGCCGCAGCAGCCTCGTCCGCTCCTTGCTCTCTCCTTCTCCATCACCCGCTCGCTTTTCTCGTGCGTCCTCGTCTCCCTCATCGGCCCTCTGGGCAATGATGACATCCACCATTGCATGGCTTTCGTAACCGGTTACCTGGTCCGCTCATTCAGTTGAGGCCCGGCCGTCGTCGTCGCTCGAGCGGGACCAGCTCGTTCCTCGGAGCAGCCCCTGCTCGCGCGACGGCGCCAGCTGGGGGACGCCGACCTTGACGATCCAAAACTTTAGACAAGCATATGCCTGCAGCCCACACCCGCACACAGCAGCAGCCCCGAGGACGACGAGGACTGGTCGCTGACATCCAGAACCTTTTCCCCCCTCTCCTGCGCTACAGATCCTCGTCCAGCTGCCCGCTCTGCGCGCTCATCCAGGCCGCCATATTCACCTGCTGCCTCGTGCGCCGCGCTCAAGCTCGCTCAACCTCGCCCCGCCGTCGTCGTCGCCAACCTCGTCTCGTGCTTCCTCTCGTGCGTCCTCTCCCCTCCTCGCCCACCTCCATGCGCATCCCAGCCCCTTCGTCGACCTCGCACGGTCCATGACGATACAACAATCATTAGCATGTTAGACTGCGAAGCGTTCCTCCGTGACTCTGTCCGGGCTCGCGCTGCCGAAACACAATTCACACTGCCTGAGGCCACCTCTTTCGACGGCGACGAGGGCACGCTCGGGATGCGCAGCACCATCACCTGTCTCACGCACAGTCGCTGACTCCCTTGCAACCTCCCACAGGCTTCCACTCTTCCGCTCCTCGTTCGCCGCTTCGGCCTCTTCGTCCTGCTCGACCCGCTCTCGCTCCTCCAGCTCTCGCCTGTTCCGCCTCGACCCGGCCCTGCAAGTACTGCAGGTCGTCCTTTTCACCGTGCGTCTTTTCTCCCTTCCCTCCCTCCTCGTCGGCCCGAGATTAGGAAATACCGTATCGATACTTCGAGACCCTCGCCCGGCACAGTCCGCGGCGAGGGAATGCCGATGCAACCGTTAGCACGTCAGTATGAGGTCGCACGAGCGAACGAGCACCGCGGGGGACACGACCAGGACGAGCGCTGACCCCGCTTCGTCCCCCCCGTGCAGGTTCTCGCCTCGAGCTCTTCCGCCTTCTCGTGTGCGCTCCTACAGCATGCTGCGACCGAGTAGACGTCTCCTCTTGCGCAATGCACGTTTTATTTTATCTTCCTCCTCTCGAGCCGAGAGCTGCTTTGCATCGGCGGTCGAGCCTCTTCTCCTGAGAGCGGGCTCGGTAGGGCCTCTCGGCGCGCTCGCCCTCTTTGCGCTTGCGTCTGCTCTTCATAGCTACGTCGACCTGTGCTACGAGCCTCGACGGTCGCAGAGTGCAAGAGGAGCCTCGGTAGGAGAAGCTTCGAGCGCGACTTGAAGAAGCTCTCGCTCGAGCTCTCTCAGACGGATCAGGCTCAGAGAGACGAACAGCAAGCAAAACTCATTGCGACTCGACAAAGTGCACGAACGACGGCCTAGTATCCTCCTTCCGCGCCGGCGAACCCGCCGTCGCCTCCTCCGAACCCGCCCTGCGGCGCCTCGCCCATCCCTCCCGCCTCGGTCTCGCCCATCCCCATCTGCGCCATCCCGCCCATGCCCATGCCCATGCCTATCGCGCCCTGCTGCCCTCCTGCCCCAGTGCCGGCCCCGAACGCCATCATGGCGCTCGGCGCGCACAGCGCCATGACCTCGTCCATCGTTGGCGGCGTCGGCCGCCCGGCAAAGAACGGGTGCGCCTGCCGCAGCGCGTACACGAACGTCGACCACGAGTGCGCAGAGGTTGCGTCGAAGGTCGACGAGTCGAGCGAGGCGGGCGCGGCGCTCGAAGTCGAGGTCGAGCCGGGCGCGGAGGAGGGGGTCTGAGCGGCGGGTGGAGGTGGAGGTGCGGCGGCGGTGCTGGGCGCAGGGGCAGGAGGGGCGGTCGAGCCATAGGATGACGTCGACTCGCGCGGCGCAGAGTGCTGCGGCGGAGGAGGAGGCGGCCGAGCGTGCTGCTGCTGCTGCTGAGGAGGAGGCGGCGGCTGGAACGGCCGCTTTGCGGGCGGGCCCTCGCGCTCGGCGCCGTAGCCGTGCTGCGCCTCGTCGTACGAGCGCGTGTACCCTCGAGGACCGTCGTACGACGCCTGCTGCCGGTGCGGGTAGTGCGGCGGCGGCGGCGGCGGCGGAGCGTGCCCGGGCCGTTGCCCGATCCCTGCGCCGTTTGACGACGAGGCAGAGTGCTGCTGCTGCTGCGGCTGCGACGGCGGCGCGCCCTGGCCGTTCAGACCGCCGGCGATCTGCTGCAGGGCGGCAAGCTGCGAGGCGTCGAGGGCGAAGTGCGGGACGCTCGAGGAGGAAGAGGTCGACGTCGAGGGGGCGGTGTTGTAGGAAGGCGCAGGGCCGGTGTAGGACGATGCGGTGTACGAGGTCGGTGCCGAGTAGCCGGGATGAGGAGGGGGTGCCGAGCTGTGGGACGAGAACGAGCGCTGTCAGGATGAGGAGGCGGAGAGAGGGAACAAGGTCGAGAGGGGACGCACCTGTACGCCGTGGTCGCTGCGCTCTTGCTGCCCATCTGCGCCTCGCGGAGCACACGCTCAACCTCGGCCTGCAGCTCCTCTTGGCGCTTTTGCTCGATCGCAGCCTGGCTCGGCGGCGCCTCGCTCGACGCCTGAAGGAGCGCGAGCACGTTGGCCGGGATGGTACTGGCGCCGCCGACAGCGGTCGACGCAGCCGGCTTCGACTCGGGCGCCGGGGAGAGATCTGCGAGGGGGAGGGCGAGCGAGGGGAGCGAAGGCAAGCTTCAGTACGCGCTCGTTTTCAGGATCTCTGGGTCATGCTGGTCGAGCGCGCGCGAGAAGAGGAGGGCATACGGCTGCATTGCGGCTGAGGACGGCTGACCAAGGTCGCTACAGACCGACGAGACGCTGGCCCTTGGGCGCCGCCGCGGCTGCTGCACGAAGTGCAGGTCGACCCGCCGAGGCAACGCCGACGGTGCGCGCGTCGTATGTGCTTGGCGAGCACCCGAGCCCGCCTCCCAGACGACCGAGACGACGAGAGAGAAGGAAACGCACCTGGACTGAGAGAAGGCCGAGCAGGGGAAGCGACCCGAGCCGGCTTTGACGAGGACGAGCCCGCCGCGAGGAGCTTCTGGCTGACGCGCGCCATCGCCGACGAGCTGAACGTCGAGGCCTTGGTCCAGATGTCGAGGACCTTGCGGACCTTTTCCTGTGGGAGCAAAGAGCGCTGGTCAGCTTGCGTGCGGCGCGAGGAGGCCGACAGAGGGAGGTAGGAGGAAGACGCACCCGGTGCTCGGGGAGACCGTTCTCCCAGTTGTCGAGGACGAACTTGGCGAGCATGCCGCCCTCGAGGAGCTTGAGGAAGCTGGCGTAGGTGCCGAGGCCTGCGCTGGCGGCAGGAGCGGGCGAGGCGGAGGGCGGAGGGCTCTTGGTGGGGGTGGTCGAGCCCGCGGCCGGGGCAGACGGCGACTGAGCCGCACCGCCCTCGCGGCCTTTGCCCTTGGCCTCCTTGTCGAGCTTCTTCTGCCGGGAGCGGGCTTCTCGCGCAATGCCGTCGACGAGGTAGAGCGACGTGAGCTTGTTGGCGGCCGAGGCTTTTTTGTGGTAGCGGTAGAGGGTCGAGATGAGGCGCGAGTCGCTCTGCGGGTCCTCAGAAGGGTCAGCGAGGTCCCCGGGAGGAGTGCAAGGGCTGGACGCACCTGGATGTTGTGGATGGCCGCGTCGACGACGCCCTGGAGGAGCGAGGACGAGAGCTTGCCCTTGCTCGTCACGGCCCTGACTTGCCGGTCGAAGTCCTGCACGCAGGGAGTCAGCGTAGTCCACTAAGCAGGTAGAGCTAGTCAGGACGCACCTCGAGCGAGGCCATGGCGGAGCGAGAGTGCGGTTGGAGGACGACCAGGCGTTGGCTTCGTCTCGCCCGCTTCCCTCTGCACAGCTCGCACAGGCGGCCGGTCCGACTCGAACAAGACCATTCAGATACCTGTCTCTTGCTAATGGAGGCGAGGTAGCGTGCCCCGCGGCGGTCTGCTGCTCGTCGTCCTCCTCTCCTCCCTCTTCGCACGAGGGACGATGCGCTGTGTGCAAGGGCTCGTGCTAGACGTGAGCTCTTTCTACTCGGCCCGTCTCGTCCACTCTCGCTCTTGTGCTCCCTCCCGCTCTTATGCTCGCTCTCGCTCGGTCCTCGTCCTCGCTCTCGCACACAGCGCTCGCAGCTCTCGCAAGGACGGCTGCATGGCACGAATGCCCACTCGTTGCCGTCCGACTACATCTTCTGAAAGCGCTCGGCGAGCTCCATCAGCTCTGCGTCCCGGCCAGCCGGCGCAATGAGCGTGAGGCCGAACGGCAGCTCGTTGCCGCTCGGGTTGGTCCACGTTCCTGCCGGGACCGAGATGGCGCACAAGCTGCGCGCGCAAGGAGAAGAACGAAGTCGTCAGTCCAGCTGGAGGGGCTCGGCTGAGAGACAGAAGGGGGACGTACTCCACCAGGTTGACGAAGTGGGTGAAGCTCCCAAGGATTTTGTTGCGCCCGAGCGGGTCCTCGTCGACCTCGACGACCTTCCAGTGCGTGACCGTGCTCGGGACGACGAGGACGTCGGCCTTCTCGAACTCGAGCTCGACGCGACGCTTGTACGCCGCGAGGAGGAACAGGTCCTGGTACGCGCGCACGGCCGAAAAGCCCGACGAGGCGGCGAAGATGGACGCGACGACAGGGTGCATCGTCGAGGTGCCGTGCGCCGTCAGGTAGTCGTCAAAGGCGACGAGTCGTTGGGCGACGATCGAGCTGCAGAGAGGCAGGACAAGGTCAGCCTCGCCCCACTTGAGAAGGACGAGAGGCTCGAGCGAGGGGAAGAAAAAGGGGACGCACGAGCCGTACAGCATGTTGTTGGCCTGCTCAAAAGGCTCGTAGTTGAAGTCGTCGGCCTTGGCGAGGCCTCCCTGAGCGAGCTTGTCGACGGCCTGCTTGTACAGCTTGGCGTACGGCGTCGAGAGTACCTCGAGGAGCTCGCTCGGCGGCGTCGCAAACCTGATGCCCTCGCTGCGCCATGGCGACAGGCCCGCCTTGAGCTTG
>Ga0308170_10004151_pt1 | contig 11513 bp, 13 predicted proteins | sample PhyBR2_2_FD_202136 | JGI IMG/M metagenome (GOLD analysis project Ga0308170, IMG submission 202136) | Phyllosphere microbial communities from UC Gill Tract Community Farm, Albany, California, United States - DLSLSB.R2 | ecosystem: Host-associated > Plants > Phyllosphere > Unclassified | place... | reverse complement strand
CCGGCGGCTGGGGCGCGCTGCTCGTGGCCGGCGACCACGAAAAGGAAATCTTCGGCGGCGAGCCGAACACCACCAACAACCGCATGGAACTGCGCGCCGTGATCGAGGCGCTGGGCGTACTCAACCGTCCCTGCCACGTGGTGCTGCATACCGACAGCCAGTACGTCCAGAAGGGGATCTCGGAATGGATCCACGGCTGGAAGGCGCGAGGCTGGAAGACCTCGACCAAGGAACCGGTCAAGAACGAAGACCTGTGGAAGGCCCTCGACGCCGCCCAGCAGCAGCACGCGGTCGAATGGCGCTGGGTACGCGGCCACAACGGCCACCCCGGTAACGAGCGTGCCGACGTCCTGGCGAACATGGGCGCGGCCTCGGTCCGGCGCTGAAGATCTGTTCCGGAAATGCTAAAATAAGCCTTTGATTTTCAACGAATTCTCTCAATAAGCGCATGCGCCAGATCGTTCTCGATACCGAAACCACCGGCCTGAATCCACGTACCGGCGACCGCATCGTCGAAGTCGGCTGCGTCGAAATCTTCAACCGCAAACTCACCGGCAGGAACCTGCACTACTACGTCAACCCCGAGCGCGACTCGGACGAGGCGGCGCTGGCGGTGCACGGCCTGACCACCGAATTCCTGAGCGACAAGCCGAAGTTCCACGAAATCGCCGAGGAGTTGCGCGAGTTCGTCAAGGACGCGGAAATCATCATCCACAACGCGCCCTTCGACCTCGGCTTCCTGAACCACGAATTCGAGCGCATCGGCCTGCCGCCCTTCGTCAACCATTGCGCCAGCGTGATCGACACCCTGGTGCAAGCAAAGGAACTGCACCCGGGCAAGCGCAACTCGCTGGACGCGCTGTGCGACCGCTACGGCATCTCGAACGCCCACCGCAAGCTGCACGGCGCACTGCTGGACTCGGAACTGCTGGCCGACGTCTACCTGGCGATGACGCGCGGGCAGAACATGCTGTCGATGGATGTCGAGGTCGAGGAGACCGGCGGCGGCGCGCTGCTGGAAGCGGTTCCGCTGGGCGACATCATCGTGGTGTCGGCCGCCGAAGACGAGCTTGCCGAGCACGAGAACGTGCTGGCCGCGCTCGACAAAGGTGTAAAGGGAGAATGTGTTTGGAGAAAATATTCTCCGCAGGGGTGACAAAACGCAAAACTCCCCCTATAATGCTCGTCATTGCAGCGATGCAATCGTAGCAAAAGCAGTAAAACAGGGAGGTTAGCTCAGGGGTAGAGCACTGCATTCACACTGCAGGGGTCGCAAGTTCGAAACTTGCACTTCCCACCAGAATTTAGCGTTTTGATTCAAGGGCTTAGCTTAGGCCAGCAAGTTGGGAAAAACCAACTTGGCGGGAGAGTCGGGGAATCTGAGCGCAACAATAGAAGGCCAGCGATTAGCTGGCCTTTTTGTTTGGCGCTGTTCGCGCCAAGTGTGGAATCTTTTCTGCAAGCCTGCGGTCCAACGTCGACCTGAACCGTTGACGGAGGCGCCATGCAAGCACGGCAGTTCGAACAGTTCCTGCAACGCCTGTCCTCTCTAACGCGGCGCCAGCGCGACCGCCTGCTCGAACTGCTGCAATCGGCGGCCGGCCTCGACCGCGTACTCGAGATCGTCGAGCAACCCGGTAAAGCGCTCTGTTGCCCGCACTGCCAGGCCAGCAAACCCTATCGTCACGGTCATGCGCACGGACTGCAGCGCTACCGCTGCCGCAGTTGCCGTCGTACCTTCAACCTGCTCAGCGGCACGCCGCTGGCTCGGCTGCGCTACAAGGCGCACTGGCTCGACTACCTCGGCTGTATGCTCGACTCCCGCAGCGTGCGCCGCTCGGCGCGCGAGATCGGCGTGGCCAGTGCAACCAGTTTTCGATGGCGTCACCGCTTCCTTGCCCTGAGCAAGGATGACCGGCCGCAGCGGCTGAGCGGCATCGCCGAAGCCGACGAGATGTACGTGCTCGAATCGCACAAGGGTTCCAGAAGTCTCGACCGTCCGCCACGTAACGCCGGCGAAAGAAGGCGCGGTGCGCTGCACATCCAGAACGTCAACGCGTATCACAGCCGGATGCGCGCCTGGCTGGTGCCGTTCCGCGGCATCGCCAGCCGATACCTGGGCCATTACTTCGGCTGGCGCTGGCGCTGGATGGCCAGCGTATTGCCAGTCCAGATGCCTTTCTCAGAGCGGCGCTGGGCAGGTTCAACACTTAGCGCGAACAGCGCCTTTTGTTTTCTGCGCGTGACTTTACGCCGGGCGACAGGCGATCTCAGGCAAAGCGCGGAAACTCGTTTGCGGCGCCAGCGTGTGCGGATGGGCTTTTTGTCGGCCCACTGCTTGCCGTGGGCCGGGTGCCGGAAGATCAGCCCGCCGGCCGCTTCGTGGGTACTTGCCGATGTACGCGGAGGGCCGTCTGCTGCCATAACACGTGTCTGGGACGCTTAGCCGGCACTGTCGACCCCGTGCCCGTCTTGCGCCTTGCGCAGCATCGGCCGGTATGGCGGGAGAAGGTGTCGACGGGATCGGCAAACACAATGTCCGGACGTAGGCGTTCCCGGGCCAGGAAACTCTTGATCGCGTCGACCGGCCCAGCATCGAGCACAAGGTGGAAGTCAGGCTGTCGGCGCAGGCGCCCGAGGATCACGCACAAGCGGCGGCACAGCTCATCGATGAGGCCGATAAGTTCTGCGTCATCGGCATTATGTTGAGAGAAGCAGGCATCCAGATCGACGCACGCGGTACCGTCGCGGCTTGATCGCCACCCGACGTACCGGGCACTTGTCTCCGGTGCGCCGGTGCACCGTGATCCCAGCAGGCCGTTGGCCAGCGGTGTCGCCAGGTGATAAAGTCACGGACGGTGCTATCGATACAGGGACGGGCGGCGGCGACAATGGGACGAGGACAGGTAGTTGAAATTGGGTTGGTGCTTTATCCGGGAGCACAGCAGGCCGCCGTGCTGGGGCTGACCGACCTGTTCGGTGTCGCGAATCGCATTGCCGCGTCCCGTCTGCGGCAATCCGAGCCGCCCTTGCAAGTGAGTCATTGGCGACAGGATAGTCCGGATGCGGCGCCGCTTCGCGTCTTCCAGAGTGGAACCGGCGCGCCTTCCATCTTGTCGGCGCTGATTTTGCCCCCGACTTTGGACGATCCGATCGATGCCGATGACGCCATACCGCTGACTGCCTGGCTTCGGGAACGGCATGCCGAAGGCGTCGCGCTGGGATCTGTCTGCGTCGGCGCGTTCCTGCTTGCCGGTACTGGCCTGATGGCGGGGCGCAGGATGACCACGAATTGGAACTATGCAGAGGCGCTGCAGCAGCGCTTTCCCGACGTGCGCGTCGATGCGGACCAGCTCATCATCGATGACGGCGACGTCATCACGGCGGGTGGGCTGATGGCGTGGACGGATCTGGGGCTGAGACTGGTCGACCGGCTTCTCGGCCCGACAGTCATGCTGGAGACGGCGCGCATGCTGCTGGTGGATCCGCCCGGCCGGGAACAGCGCTATTACAGCGTGTTCTCGCCACGGTTGACGCATGGGGACGCGGCGGTGCTCAAGGTGCAGCATTGGCTGCAGGCGACCCAGGCCAGGGAGGTGGGGCTGAGCAGGCTCGCCGCCCAGGCCGGACTGGAAGAGCGCACCTTTCTGCGCCGTTTTCAGAAGGCGACCGGGATGACGAGCACGGAGTATTGCCAGCGCCTGCGCGTTGGCCGTGCGCGCGAACTCCTGCAATTTGGCACCGCGTCGATCGAGCGGGTGGCCTGGGAGGTCGGCTACAGCGACCCCGGGGCCTTCCGTAAGGTTTTTACGAACATCGTGGGTTTGTCACCTGGAGAGTATCGCCGCCGTTTCAGTGCGGGCCGGGGCGCTGCCGCGTCTGCGTGAGCCTCTACGGATGTCGATATCGACACCAAAGCTGTCGGTCTTGCCACTTCGCACCAGCTTACTTTTTCTCGAAGATATGGGTTCTCAAATCATCAACCCATCAGGAGAACCCAACAATGAAGAAGCGCGGTCTGATCGTCATCGATCTGCAAAATGAGTACCTGCCTACCGGCAAGCTGCCCCTGTCGGGCATCGAAGCCGCGGCTGCCAATGCAGCGGCAGTGATTGCCGACGCACGTAACTCGGGCGTCCCGGTCTTCCACATCCGCCACGAGTCCGCCAATAACGAAGCGCCGGTATTCGTCCCGGGCACGGATGGCGTCAAGATCCAGCCGGCCGTGGCGCCGGTCGGCGATGAGCCGATCATCCTCAAGAACTATGTCAATTCGTTCCGTGAGACGAATCTGAAGCAGCAACTCGACGAAAACGGCGTCGAAGAGGTGGTGATTGTCGGTGCAATGAGCCACATGTGCGTCGACGCCTGCGTGCGCGCCGCAGCCGATATGGGGTACCCGGTCACCGTGCTGCACGATGCGTGCGCCACCCTCGACCTGAGCTTCGGTGGTGTGACCGTGCCTGCCGCCCACGTACATGCGGGGATGATGGCCGCTTTCGAGTTCGGTTACGGCAAGGTGAAGTCGACGCAGGACTACCTGGCTGCCGCCTAAGCCCGAGAGGCGGGCGGATTCATGATATCGGTCCGCCCTTTACATCCCTCGTGCAGCAAGCCACCTGCGCATCGTTTCAATTGCAGGAGTGCGCGGCACCGTCGCCATTGTTTGGGCGATTCGAGCAGGGTCTTGCAGAAGCTGCGCCGATAATCCGATGGCGAGGTGCCCAACTGCGCGCTGAACTGCTGGCGTAGCGACAGGGGTGCACGAAGTGTTGGGAGATGCTGCGCCGTGCGGGGTCTTGTCCGGACCATCGCTCGCACAGGAAGTCGCGCGGACTAACTTGCGCGCCCATGCATGGCGACGCGATACGCGTCTACTCCAGGGGCTGCAAAGCGGGCAGGCGCTGCGCAACATCACTCTCGCACCCGCCAACGAAACGGGTTACGAGAACCTGCGGCAGCGCGCGGCGCTTTCCGCAAAGCCCTGCAGCACGCCTGGTCCCTGGCTGCGGTCGATGTTGCGACCGCCCAGCGCCTGGCGAAGATCCAGGCGACCCACCTGCAGCAATCCGACCTCCAGGACCAGATCGTGGCGCTGGCGAAGCAGGATCGGCCTGGTCGTCAAGGTGCGCAGTCGGGCGAAAGCGCCATCCAGGCGCCTGACGTCCACCAGCGGCACCAGGGTCTGGGCCGGAGCGAAATCGAGCATGACGATGGTGCTCGCCACCCAGCCCACCATGCCGGTCACTCGTCTTCCGGGTCAGCTCGGCTCCGGCCACGAATGCGGTGAACAGGTCGGCCATGGCTGAGAATCCGCCATCCGTCACGTCGAGCGCCAGCCAGGGGACGTCGCGGAAACTGTCGGTATTCTGGACGACGAAGGCCAATCGCGCCACCAGCAGCGCCGCGATGATGCCCCCAGCCAGTGACGCCATCACTGATCCGTTCACGTTTCCCCTTCGTCACCATTGACTCGCTCGTCGATAGGAATGTTACCGCGCAGGGATTATCCAGACATTAGGAGACGGGGAGGGGCGGCGTTTGCGCTACTGATGCTTGCCTCGTCCTTGTCTCGGGGATTATGCTCTACGAAAACATTTTTCAACCGCGTCACATGCCGACCATCGTCTTTCGTACCATCGTTGCCATCTGCATCGCTGTGAGCGCCACGGGATGCAAGACTGTCCAGGTAATGGCGAACGCGCAGCCGGGAACCGCCGCGGAAGCCGCACGGCTTGCCGGGCGCTGGGTGGACGCGGGCGGTGACGCGGCCGTGGCGACCACGTGGTCGCGCAAGGTCTCGGCCGGGGTGTCGGTGAAGGAGATCGAGGAAGCCTTTGCCAGTGTGGCGGCCGAGGACAATCTGCGGCCGGTCGGCGAACTGTTCCTGTCCCGGGAGCTTGCGGCCCGTTCCGGCCATGAGGAAAAATTCCTGAAGCTTTACTCTTACTGCGACCCTTCCACAGCCCGCGCGATCGTCGACTTCAACCCGGCCATGGCAGCCTTCCTGCCGTGCCGGATCGCCGTGGTCGAGCAGGACGACGGCTTCTGGCTCTACGCGATGAACATGGATGTCATGTTGCGTCTGGGCCGGCCGATGCCGCCCGAACTGCAGGCGGCTGTGCTGCGGGTGCGCACGACGATGCTCAAGATGCTTGACCGGGCCGCCACAGGCGATTTCTGAGCTTGGAATATGGCAATGCAACATCGAAAGTTCTTGCGATAGTGCCAATGTGATGGTTATATGCGCATACACGCATAGATGAATACGAGCACATGGACCCCGATCTCGACAACACGGAAATGGCAGAAGTATTCGAGCAGGTGTCGAACTACTTTTTCCTGTTGTCCGAGCCGACCCGCCTGAAGATCCTGCACGCGCTGTGCAATGGCGAGCGTCCGGTCGGCACCATCGTCAGCGAACTCGGCGCCACCCAGGCAAATATCTCGCGCCAGCTGAACATGCTCTACCGCGCCCGCATCCTCGGCAGGCGCAAGGAGGGGGCGCAGGTGTACTACCGCATCGAAGACCAGAACACGATCGAACTCTGCCGTACGGTGTGCACCCACATGGCCGAGAAAGTGAAGAAGAGCCGGCGCATCGACCAGGCTGCGATCGAGCACTTCATGTCCACCGACGCATAGGGCGGGGCGCGCAAGCGCGAGACAAGTTATTGATTTAATGCGCATATGCGCATTTAGCGATATGCGCATATGGCTATATGCGCAGTTGGTAATGCATTATCAACCGGAACGGAACCGAGGATGGATAAACCTGTACGCAGATTTGGCCGTATCGTGAAGGCGCCCGAGAATTTCCTCGATCGGGCGCTGATCGATGAGATCAATACCCAGGGACTGGACGAGCAGCGGCGCGGCTTCCTGCGCCGCAGCTTCCTCGCCGCCAGCGCCGCGATGGCCGCCGGCAGCGCGCTTGGCCAGGATCGTCCGGCCGCGGCAGGCGATGGCGATCCGCACATCCTGACCCTGCCGGAACATTCGCGGACGCTCGGCCGGCCGGTTGCGGCCGTGCCCTATGGCTTGCCGTCGAAGTACGAAGCCAACCTGCAGCGCCGCGAATCCCCAGGCCTGACCCGCGTCGCGGCCGCGTCGGTCGCGTTCACGCCGCTGCAGGGCCTGTTCGGCATCATCACGCCGTCCGGGCTCCACTTCGAGCGCCATCACCAGGGCTGGCACGACATCGATCCGACCGGGCACCGCCTGATGATCAACGGCCTGGTGCGCAATCCCAAGGTCTACACGATGGACGACCTGATGCGCATGCCCTCGGTCTCGCGCATCCACTTCATCGAATGCGGCGCGAACACGGCGATGGAGTGGGGGAATGTGGCGGTGCCGTCGGTGCAGTACTCGCACGGCATGCTGAGCTGCAGCGAGTTTACCGGCGTGCCGCTGTCGGTCCTGCTGGAAGACTGCGGCTACGACAAGCGGACCGCCCGCGTGGTCCTGGCCGAAGGCGCGGACGGCTCCTCGATGACGCGCACCATCCCGCTCGACCGCGCGCTCGACGATGTGATCGTCGCCTGGGGCATGAACGGCGAGATGCTGCGGCCGGAGAACGGCTATCCGCTGCGCCTGGTGGTGCCGGGCATCCAGGGCGTCTCCTGGGTCAAGTGGCTGCGCCGCATCGAGGTCGGCGACAAGCCTTACGCCACCAAGGACGAGGCGATCCACTACATGGATGCGATGCCGGACGGGAGCTATCGCCAGTACACCTCGATCCAGGAGTGCAAGTCGGTGATCACCACGCCGTCCGCCGGCCAGCGCCTGCTCGGCACGGGCTTCTACAACATCACCGGCCTGGCCTGGTCCGGGCGCGGCAAGGTCAAACGCGTCGACGTCTCGGTGGACGGCGGCCGCAACTGGCGCACGGCGCGGCTGGAGACGCCGGTCCTGAGCAAGGCCCTGACGCGCTTCAACATCGACTGGGAGTGGAACGGCGCGCCGGCCGTGCTGCAGTCGCGCGCGATCGACGACACCGGCTATGTCCAGCCGAAGATCAATGAACTGCGCGCGGTGCGCGGCACCCGCTCCATCTATCACAACAATGCCATCCAGTCGTGGCAGGTGGCGGCTTCGGGGGAGGTAGCGAATGTCCAGGTTTATTAAGATCGCCGCCGCCATCACGGTGGCCGGCGCTGCCGCCGCCGCCATCGCCGGCCCGCTGACCGGCCTCGGTCGCACCGCCACGCCGAAGGAGATCGCGGCCTGGGACATCGACGTTCGCCCCGACTTCAAGGGCCTGCCCAAGGGTTCGGGCAGCGTGTCGGCCGGGCAGGCGGTCTGGGAGGGTAAATGCGCTTCCTGCCACGGCACCTTCGGCGAGTCGAACGAAGTGTTCACGCCGCTGGTCGGCGGCACCACGGCGGAAGACGTCAGGAACGGCCGGGTCGCAGCGCTGGTCAACGGGCGCCAGCCGCAGAAGACCACCTTGATGAAAGTGGCGACCGTGTCGACCTTGTGGGACTACATCAACCGCGCCATGCCGTGGAATGCGCCGAAGTCGCTGACCACCGACGAGGTGTATGCGGTCACCGCCTACCTGCTGAACATGGGCGAGATCGTCCCGGACGACTTCGTCCTGTCCGATGCGACGATCGCCCAGGCCCAGCAGCGCATGCCGAACCGGAACGGCATGAGCACCAATCACGGCATGTGGGACATCAAGGGCAAGCCCGACGTCCACAGCGTCGCGTGCATGAAGAACTGCCCGGCCGATCCGGTCCCGCGTTCGATCCTGCCGGAAGCATCGCGCAACGCCCACGGCAACCTGGCCCTGCAGACGCGCGCCTTCGGCGCCACCCGCGGCGTCGACACCACGCGGCCGGCGCCGGCGAAGCTGGGCGAGGGCGCTGCGGCGCCGGCCGTGGCGATGGCCGCCAGTGCGGGCGCAGGCGCAAGCCAAAACGTCGCGCCGGCGGCATTCCAGGCCAATGCCTGCCTGGCCTGCCACGGCGTCGACAGCAAGGTGGTGGGGCCGAGCTTCCTGTCGGTGCGCGCCAAGTACAAGGACGATCCCGGCGCATCCGCGCGCCTGGCGGAGAAGATCAGGAACGGCAGCACCGGCAGCTGGGGACCGGTCCCGATGCCGGCCCAGGGCCATGTGAAGGACGAGGACCTGAAGGTCCTGGTGGGCTGGATCCTCGCCCCGCAATGAAGCTGTAGCAAGTTCAACTTGGAGATGGAGCACATATGAAACATGCAGTTCTCGGCATCGCCCTGTCGCTCGCCTGCGCGGGCGCCATGGCGGCCGATCACCAGGTCAGGATGCTCAATACCGGCAAGGACGGCACCATGGTGTTCGAACCCGGCTTCCTGCGCGTCGCCAAGGGCGATACCGTCAAGTTCGTGAAGGTCGATCCCTCGCACAACAGCGCCTCGGTGCTGGTGCCGGCCGGCGCCGCGCCCTGGAAGGGCAAGCCGGACGAAGAGATCTCGGTGAAGCTCGACCAGGAAGGGGTCTACCTGTACGTGTGCGATCCGCACAAGATCATGGGCATGGCGGGCGTGATCCAGGTCGGCAAGCCGGTCAACCTGGCCGAAGCCAAAGGGCAGGCCGAGGCCCTGTCGAAGTCCTTCGTCATGAACAAGGATCGCCTCGCCGGCTATATGGCGCAGGTGAAGTGACTTTCAACAAACGGAGAACCGTATGAATCAACAGCGACGCAACATCATGCGCATCACCTCGGTGCTGGGGGCCGCCTTTGCCGCCGGCCTGCTCAAGCCCGCCGACGTCTTCGCGGCCGAATGGAGCCAGAAGGTCTTCGACGCCAAGAGCCTCGAGGCGGCGGTCAAGGAGCTCGGCGGCGACAAGTTCACGGTCAGCCAGGACGTGACGATCACCGGCCCGGACATCGCCGAGAACGGCGCCGTGGTGCCGGTGTCGATTTCCAGCCGCGCGCCGAACACGGACTTCATGGCCATCCTGGTCGAGAAGAATCCGAGCGCCATGTCGGCCAGCTTCAATATCCCGGCCGGTACCGAGCCTGCCGTGACGACCCGGGTCAAGATGGGCGCGACCTCCAACGTCCATGCCCTGGTGCGCGCCGACGGCAAGTGGCTGGTCGCCAGCAAGGAAATCAAGGTCACCCTCGGCGGCTGCGGCGGCTGACATCTCACCACGAGACAGAGAAAGGAAGAAAACATGGCAGACCCAATGCGTATCCGCGCCAGCATCACCGGCGACACGGCCGAGGTGAAGGTCCTCATGCGGCACGACATGGAGACCGGGCAGCGCAAGGATGCGGGCGGCAAGACGATTCCCGCGCATTTCATCAAGACCCTCGTGGCGAAGGTGAACGACAAGGTGGTGCTGGACGCGAACTTCGGTCCCTCGGTGTCGAAGGATCCCTTCCTGTCCTTCAAGGTCAAGGGCGCCGTCAAGGGCGACAAGGTCAGCGTGACCTGGGTCGACAACGCCGGCGAGACCCGCACCGACGAAAGCACCATCAGCTGAAAACAGGTGAGCGCGGCGCCAGACTGCGCAGACCATACCAGGAGGAGAGAGGCATGAGGATCTTACGTTTCGTTTGCGTCGCCCTGCCGCTGCAGGCGGCGTGCGCGCTGGCGCTGGCGCAATCGTCGGCCACCGACGAGATCGCGAAGTACCGGCAGATGCTCGCCGACGGCAATCCCGCCGAGTTGTGGGAGATGCGCGGCGAGGAGCTGTGGAAGAAGAAGGCGGGACCGAAGAACGTCTCGCTCGAGCGGTGCGACTTCGGCAAGGGGCCGGGCGTGCTGAAGGGCGCCTATGCCGAGCTGCCGCGCTACTTCAAGGACGTGGGCAAGGTGATGGACCTCGAGCAGCGGCTGGTGTATTGCCGCATGACCCTGCAGGGACTGAGCCTGGCCGACGCCACCAAGGTGCCCTTCGGCTCGACCGGCAAGCAGTCGGACATCGAAGCCCTGGTGGCCTACATCACCTCGGAGTCGCGCGGCGTCGCCATGGCCGTGTCGACCAATCATCCGATGGAGAAGCAGGCCTACGAGGCCGGCAGGCAGCTGTTCTTCTACCGCGGCGGCGCCCACGACTTCGCCTGCGCCACCTGCCATTCGGCCTCCGCCCAGCGCATCCGCCTGCAGGAACTGCCGAACATCCTGGACAAGGCCAATGCCCAGGCGGCCTATACCACCTGGCCGGCCTACCGCGTCTCGCAGGGCGAGGTACGCACCATGCAGCACCGGCTGTACGACTGCTTCCGCCAGCAGCGCTTTCCGGAACCCCTGTATGCATCGGATGCGATCACCGCGATCACGATGTTCCTGGCGAAGAACGCGAACGGCGGCGTCTACGCCGGCCCGGCATTGAAACGATAGGAGGGCAGCATGAACATCTTCGCAAGAACCCTGGGGGCGCTGGCCGGCGCCGTGGTCGTGGCGGGCTGCGCCACCGTCGCCGCCGAGTCCGATGCCGGGCAGAGCGCGCTGGCGCTGCTGAAGCAGGACTTCCGTTCGAAAGGTCCGGCCACGCTCGAAAGAGTGACCGAGCGCGA
>Ga0308170_10004143_pt1 | contig 11522 bp, 9 predicted proteins | sample PhyBR2_2_FD_202136 | JGI IMG/M metagenome (GOLD analysis project Ga0308170, IMG submission 202136) | Phyllosphere microbial communities from UC Gill Tract Community Farm, Albany, California, United States - DLSLSB.R2 | ecosystem: Host-associated > Plants > Phyllosphere > Unclassified | place... | reverse complement strand
CACCTTGAGTCCAGTCAACTTTTCCTGAAAGCAAAAGCAAGCTTGCTTTCGCCGTGCCCACCCGTACAATGTCCGCCCATATGCGCAAGCGAAACAAAGAGGAATTGATATGTACCGGTGGCTGCGACGCCTGATTTCCGGCTCTCCCGCGCCCGCGCGGCCCGAGCCTGCCCCTGCGCCCTCCTCCATGCCCGCGGCCGATGCGGGCGCGGGTCCGGCCCGTCCGGCCCGTCCGCCGGTGCCGTTCGAGCTGCTCGACCGCGTCGGCGGCGCCTGGAACGCCTGGCTGTACGAGCGCCCGGACGAGGGCGGGCTGGAACTGAATCCCCATGAAGCGCAGGTACTGGAAACACTGGGCGGCATCCTGTCCTCGCAGCAGTCGGGCGCCGCGCTGGTGCGCCGCATGCCGGGCCTGATCCCGCAGCTGCTGCAAAGCCTGCGCAGCGAGAGCTTTTCCGGCAGCGCGCTGTCGCGCACCATCTCCTCCGACGTGGTGCTGGTGGCGGCCGTGATCCGCCTCGCCAACAGCTGCTACCAGGGCACCGGCGCCACCGTCACCAGCGTCGAGCAGGCCGTGATCCTGATCGGCCAGGAAGGCCTGCGCCAGCTGATCACGACGGTCGCCTTCCGCCCCATCATCGACGTCCATTCCGGCTTCTACGTGCGGCGCCTGGCGCCGATCCTGTGGGAGCACTCGGAGCGCTGCGCGATGGCGGCGCGTACGCTGGCGCCCAGGCTCGGCATCGAAGCCTTCGACGCCTTCCTGGCCGCCCTGCTGCAGAACGTCGGGCTGACGGTGGCGCTGCGCAGCATGGACCAGGCGACCAGGGGCGAAGCGCTGCTCGGTTCCGGCGTGTTCTGGGCCCAGCTGGGCCGCGACACGCGCCGGCTGAGCGTCAACATCGCACGCGAGTGGAATTTCCCGGACAGCGTGGTGCGGGCGCTGGACGAACAGGGCGGCCTGCGCAAGGGGGCGGTGATGTCGCCGCTGGGTCGCTTGCTGATGCTGAGCGATTACCTTGGCAAGGTGAGGATGCTGGTCGAACAGGGGGTGGTGGAGGAAGGCGATGCCGCGCTGTTTGCGGGGCTGCCCGAGGATGCGGCGGCGTGTTACGAGTTGCTGGCTAAAACGCGCAGCGTGTAATCGAGGCCGGCGGCTTGTAAACGTCATCCCCGCCTGGCGGGGACGACGGGTCAAAGTTTACGGCTTGACGGACCCATCCGTCTTCGCCAACTCCCGGTTCTGCTCATCCAGCCAGGCCTTCAGCGGCGCAAAATAATCCAGCATCGCCGTCGCATCCATCTTGTCTTCCCCGGTCACGGCCTTGAGCGCTTCCGGCCACGGCTTGCTCTTGCCCATGGCCAGCATCTGCTGGAACTTCGCGCCCGCCTTCTTGTTGCCGTAGACCGAGCAGCGGTTCAGCGGGCCGGTGTAGCCGGCTTCGCGGCATAGCGCGCGGTGGAACTGGAACTGCAGGATGGCGGCCAGGAAGTAGCGCGCGTACGGGGTGTCGCTGGCGACGTGGAACTTGGCGCCGGCGTCGAAGCCGTTGGCGGCGATCGGGGCCGGGCGCGATACGCCCTGGTACTGCTCCTTCAGCGCCCACCAGGCCTTGTCGTAGTCGGCCGGCTTGACCTGGCCGGCGTACACCTGCCAGCGCCACTTGTCGACCAGGTAGCCGAAGGGCAGGAAGGCGACCTTCTGCAGCGCGGTGTACAGCAGCGGGCCGATATCCTGGGACGGATCCGGTTCGCTCTTCATCAGGCCGACCTGCTTCAGGTAGGCCGGGGTGATGGACAGCGCCACGGTGTCGCCGATGGCTTCGTGGAAGCCGTCGTTGGCACCGTTCTTGAACATCGGCGACTGCCCGCTGTAGGCCAGGTCGTAGTACAGGTGGCCCAGCTCGTGGTGGATGGTGCGGAAGTCCTCGGCGGTCGGGGTGATGCACATCTTCACGCGCACGTCGTCCTTGCCGTCCAGGTCCCAGGCCGAAGCGTGGCACACGACTTCGCGGTCGCGCGGCTTGGTCAGCAGCGAGCGCTCCCAGAAGGTGGCCGGCAGCTGGCGCATGCCGAGCGAGGTATAGAAGCCCTCGGCGTAGCGGGTCATCGCCACGGCGTCGGTCTTGCGCTCTTCCAGCAGCGCGGTCAGGTCCTCGCCGCCCTCTTTCGTGGCCGGCTTGAGCAGCGGGTACAGGTTGTCCCAGGTCTGGGCCCACATATTGCCCAGCAGGTGGGCCGGAATCGGGCCGTTCGCCGGCACCGTCGATGCGCCGTAGGCCTGGCGCAGCTTGTAGCGGGTGTAGGTGTGCAGCGAATCGTAGAGCGGCTTGACCTGCTGCCACAGGCGCTCCATCTCGGCCGAGAAAGCCTCCGGGCTCATGTCGTAGCCCGAGCGCCACAGCGCGCCGGTGTCGGCATAGCCCATCGCGCGGGCGCCCTTGTTCGACAGCTCGACATACTTCGCGTAATCGTCCTTGTAGGCCGGCGATTGCGCATGCCAGCCGAGCCAGGCTTCCTTCAGGCGGTTCGGATCGTGGCTGGTGGCCAGCACCTTTTCCAGCTCGCCGAGCGGCATGCAGGCCGGCGCGGCGGCGCCGGCGGCGGCCGGCGGGCAGTACTTGGCCGAGCCATAGGCGCCGGTCATGTGGGCCGCCAGGCGGGCGTAGGCGCCGCGGTCAGCGGCCTCCGGCAGCATCAGGGTCTGCCGCATCAGCATCAGCTTGCGCGCGCTGGCTTCCGGCAGTTTCAGGTCCTTGTAGCGGCGCGCCTTCAGGGCGGTCTCGCCGCTCAGGGTCAGGAAGCCTTCGTTGGCCTGGGCCGTCATGGCCTGGGTGTCGAGCGTGATGAAATTCTCGGCCACCCACTCGGCGCGCTGGGCGTCCAGGCCGAGCTGCTCGAGCTTCTCTTCGGCGTCCTTGATGAAGCGCTCCGCTTCAAGCACCGTCGGTTTGCCCTGGGCTTTCGCAGGCGTGGCCTTGGCGGCGGCTGCGTTGGCACCGGCCGGCAGCGCCAGGACGGCGCCCGCCACCAAGGTCGCGATCAGGCTGTGGCGGCATGTCGTATGCATGGATTTCAAGCTGTCTCCTCTCTGTTCTCTTGGGATTCGTCAGGCAGTCGCGGCCTGCTCGCTGCTCCACGTGAAGCTGCCTTGCGCGCCGGAGAACAGCAGCTCCCCGGACTGCGGCCCGCGCAGGCGCGCCTTGATGTCGCGCGGCGCAATGATATACGGACTGCCGGACGCCGGGCTGAATCCGAGCACGCGTACCAGGGTATCGCCCTGCACCTGGTGCACGGTAACGGCGGAGACGGAGGCGGCGTCGTGGCGCTGGCGCTCGAGATCGGCCAGCACCTTGCGCCCCTGCTCCAGGTCCGCGTCCAGCTGCCTGATCTTGGCGGACACCTCGCCGACCGCCTTCAGCGCCGGCGCCACCTCCTGCGCCATGCGCTGGAACTGGCGCGCCTGCTCGGGGGTGAAGCTGATCTCGTTCTTGCGCACGCGCGAGGCCAGCATCAGGTAGCGGCGCACGTCCGCCTGCGCGGTCAGCGCATCCATCTGGGCCTTGTGCTGGGCCGCCAGCTGCTCGAACTGGGCCAGGCGCGCGCCCACCGCCGCGATCACCTCCTCGACCTGGGCGCCTTCCGGCAGCAGTACGTAGACCAGCATCTCGCCCTGCTTGCGCGGCATCGCGAATTCGACCGTCACGCTGCGGCCGGCAATCGCGCTGCCCTCGGCCTGGCCGATGTGCACTTCGTCGCCGATCACCTCGCAGTTGACCGCATGCGCGATCCTGACGCGGGTGCCGGACACCACGCAGTTCTCGGCGCGTTCCAGCACCACCGCGCCGTCCTCGGCCTGCAGCACGGCGCCGGAGGCCACGCCGCGCACGCGGATGTCGCCGCGCCGGTTGTGGGCGCTGCCGCCGACCAGGTTGGCATGCAGCAGGATGGTGCCGCCGCGCGAGACCAGGCACCCGAACACGTCGGCATGCACGGTGATGCCCTCGCCCTCGATGACGCGCTTTTCCTGCACCTCGCCGAATTCCTCGTAGTCGCCGGTCAGCTGCAGGTTGCCGGTGGTCCTGGCGCTGACGCCGTCGCGGCTGACGATCTTGGCGCCCAGCGAGATCCGGCTGGTCGAGGAGTCGACCGTCAGGAAGCCGGCCTGCTGCGAAACCAGGAACTCGCCTTCCTTCAGGCGCTCGACTTTGGTGCCCTCGCCGGCATATTCGCCGAGGTCGAGGTCGCGCCCGGGCTTGGACACCAGCTGCGCGCCCGCCATCTCGAAGCCGGGCTTGCCTTCGGTGAGCGGGATCTTCTGCAGCAGGCGCACGCCGGGCTGGATCTGCGGGAAGCGGTTCTGGAAGCTGCCCAGGTCGAGTTTCCCGTTGGGCAGCTGGCGCGGCGCGTCGTTGCGGTGGATGTCGTCCGAGACTTCGGCGATGCGGGCATCCTGGCCCGGCACCGGATCGAGGCGGCGCGCCACGGTGATGCGGTCGGCTTTGCCGCTGGCGATGGCGGCGCGCACGGCGTCGATGTCGACCCCGAAGCGGATGCCCTTGAGCCAGATGTCGGCGACGAACTCGTCGAGGTCCAGGCGGGCCGGCATGCCGGGACCGTCGGGGTCGGCGGCATCGGGCAGCCAGACCGGTTCGAAATAGTATTCGGCGCGTCCGCCGCCGATCTTCACCGAGCGGTAGAGTTCGCGCCGGGCGGGATCGAAAGGCAGCATGTCGGCGGCAATGCGGGCCTGGACCGTTCCGTCCGCCGCTGTCGGCAGCGCGGGGCCGTGGTCGAACAGGGCCTTGAGCAGGACCGGGTAATCGATACCGGAAAGGTAGTGGCCACCGCGGAAGATACTGTCGATGGCGGCGACCAGGGTCGTGCCAAGCACCGCGGGATCGGCGTAGACGCCGTCATGGCGCTTGGCGATGCAGTGCTCGGGGCCGGTGGCGGCAAAGCGGGCCGCCTGTGCTTGCGCCGGCGCGGCGGCAGAATCCGTAGGCACTTGATACTCCCAGTCCAGGTTACCTACCCCGGCAAGGCTTGGGCCAGGGTATAGACTGGGTAGCGTATCACGTTGCAGACGCTAAATAAACATCTGGCAACTAGATTGCATCAAAGAAATAAACCGGCGCGGAGGAATCAACGCCGGGGCGGGTACAGGTCCATGCCCGCTTCGTTGATCTGGCGGCGCAGGTCACGCCGTTCGTCGGGCGTCATGCGCGGGCTGCGGCGCGACTCGCGCTGATCCTGCTGGAGCTGCTGCTGCTGTTGCTGCTGCTGGTATTGCTGCTGCAGGCGGCGCTGTTCCTCGTAGGCGCGGACGTCGTAGCGCGGATCGCGGTCCTGCGAGATGTGCCCGCGGCCGGACTGCTGCATCGACGGGTCGTCGCGGCGGTCGAACTGGCGGTCGCCATACTGCTGGGCGAACGCGGTCCCGGCGCCGCCTATGACCAGGGCGCACGCCAGCGCACTGCGAAGCGCGCAGCGGGCGATCCGCCCTGCCTTCGTTCCTGCGTAGTGGTGAGTGACGCTGTTCATGGTGTGCCTCTTCCGCGATGCCAAGTAAGGGGATAAGCTGTGATTCAGTTTCAGTTTCAGTTTCGGTTTCGACGTGAGGCCAGTGTATGAGGATTCCACAGACGGTATAAGGCTAAATGGGTAAAGTTTGTAACACAATGTAATGCCTCAGCAATATCTCCCGTCCGCGAAGCCATATGAAGTTACCATAGCGACATTAATCTGACAAATCCTGACAGACTCATGAATGCAACTACCCCGAATAACGGAGGCCAGAACAGCGGCCATTCCGCGAAAATCATGGTGGTCGACGACGACGTTCGCCTGCGCGACCTGCTGCGCCGTTACCTGACCGAACAGGGCTTCCAGGTCGTGACCGCGGAGAGCGCGCCGGCCATGAACAAGCTGTGGCTGCGCGAGCGCTACGACCTGCTGGTGCTGGACCTGATGCTGCCCGGCGAGGACGGCCTGTCGATCTGCCGCCGCCTGCGCGGCGCCGGCGACCAGACCCCGATCATCATGCTGACCGCCAAGGGCGAGGACGTCGACCGCATCGTCGGCCTCGAGATGGGCGCCGACGACTACCTGCCGAAACCCTTCAACCCGCGCGAACTGGTGGCCCGCATCAACGCGGTCCTGCGCCGCAAGGGCCCGGACGAGATCCCCGGCGCGCCTTCCGAGACCCCGCAGACCTTCGAGTTCGGCGACTTCGTGCTCGACCTCGGCACCCGCACGCTCAAGAAGAACGGCGAGACCGTGCCGCTGACCACCGGCGAATTCTCGGTGCTGAAGGTGTTCGCCCGCCATGCGCGCCAGCCGCTGTCGCGCGAGAAGCTGATGGAACTGGCGCGCGGCCGCGAGTACGAGGTGTTCGACCGCTCGCTCGACGTCCAGATCTCGCGCCTGCGCAAGCTGATCGAACCGGATCCGTCCAGCCCGCTGTACATCCAGACCGTGTGGGGCCTGGGCTACGTGTTCATCCCCGAAGGCCAGCCGCGCTAAGTGTCCCAGGCGATGTTCGAAGCACCCCGCGCGCGCCTGCTCGGCCGCATGAAGAGCGGCCTGTTCTGGCGCACCTTCCTGCTGCTGTCCTTCCTGACCACGCTGTCGATGGCATCGTGGATCGGGATGATCAACGTATTCCAGCGCGGCCCGCAGGCCGAGCAGACCGCCGAACTGCTGGTCTCGGTGGTCACCCTCACCAAGGCGGCGCTGACCCACTCGGCGCCCGACCTGCGGCGCGAGCTGCTGTTCGAGCTGGTGTCCAACGAAGGCATCCGCATCCTCACGCTGGAACCGGACGACAAGGTCGAGCCGCCGCCCTCGAACGCGCTGATGCCCGAGATCGCCGCCATGGTGCGCGAGCGCCTCGGCAAGGACACCCGCTTCTCGCGCAAGGTGAACGACATGCCGGGCTTCTGGGTCAGCTTCGACATCGACGGCGACAAGTACTGGCTGATGCTGGAACGCGACCGCCTGGCCGGCCTCACGCGCGTGCAATGGCTGGGCTGGGCCACCGTGGTGGGCGCCCTGTCGCTGCTGGGCGCGGCCCTGATCTCGACCCTGATCAACCGGCCGCTGGCGCGCCTGACCGCCGCCGCGCGCGCGATCGCCCAGGGCAAGCGCCCCGCCGCCCTGCCTGAAAAAGGCTCGAAGGAGATCATCGAGGCCAACCGCAGCTTCAACCAGATGGTCGACGACCTGCAGCAACTCGAGAAGGACCGCGCGATCATCCTGGCCGGCATCTCGCACGACCTGCGCACGCCGCTGGCGCGCATGCAGCTGGAGGTCGAGATGGCCAACCTGTCGCAGGAGGCGCGCGACGGCATGCAGTCCGATATCGCCCAGATGGACGCCATCATCGGCCAGTTCCTCGACTTCGCACGCCCGACCGAGGCCGCCACCTTCGTGCCGGTCGACCTGTCCGAGCTGCTCGAAGACTGCGCCCACACCGCCGACCGCCTGCCGGAGGTGCGCACCGCCACCTCCATCGAGCCGGGCATCCACGTGCCGGCCAACGCCACCGACCTGCGGCGCGTGATCAACAACGTGATCGAGAACGCCCGCCGCTACGGCAAGACGCCGGGAAGCGAGGTCACCGAGATCGACATCGCCTGCCACGTGAAGATGACGGGCCATGGCCGCCGCGCCGTGGTCGAGATCGGCGACCGCGGGGTCGGCGTACCGGACGACCAGATCCAGCAGCTGATGCGCCCCTTCACCCGCCTGGACAGCGCGCGCGGCCAGGCCAACGGCGCTGGATTGGGCCTGGCGATCGTCGAGCGCGTGATCAGCCGCCACAACGCCGAGCTGCTGGTGCGCAACCGCGAAGGCGGCGGGCTGGTGCTGCAGTTTGCCTTCCCGCTGGCGGCCTGACCCTCCGCTATACTGTCGGCTTTCGATCCAACCGAACGAAGGGCTGACAGACATGACCGACACCCAACTCCAGTATGCCGACGTCGAACAGGCAGCCGCCCGCATCGCCGGCGCGGCCCACCGCACCCCGGTGCTGACCTCGCGCACCGCCGACGCCATGACGAACGCGCAGCTGTTCTTCAAGGCCGAGAACTTCCAGCGCATGGGCGCGTTCAAGTTCCGCGGCGCCTGCAACGCCATCGCGAAGTTCAGCGAGGCGCAGCGCCGGGCCGGTGTGCTGACCTTCTCGTCCGGCAACCACGCGCAGGCGATCGCCCTGTCGGCGAAACTGGCCGGGATCCGCGCCACCATCATCATGCCGAAGGACGCGCCGGAGCTGAAGGTACGCGCCACCCAGGGCTATGGCGGCGAAGTCATCTTCTACGACCGCTATACCGAGAACCGCGAAGAGATCGGCGCCCGCCTGGCGGAGGAACGCGGCATGACCCTGATCCCACCCTACGACCATCCGGACGTGATCGCCGGCCAGGGCACCGCCGCCAAGGAATTGTTCGACGAGGTCGGCGAGCTGGACCTGCTGCTGGTGCCGCTCGGCGGCGGCGGCCTGCTGGCCGGCAGCGCCCTGGCGGCCTCGAAGCTGTCGCCGAATTGCAAGGTGATCGGCGTCGAGCCGGAAGCCGGCAACGACGGCCAGCAGTCGCTGCGCAGCGGGAAGATCGTCGACATCGGCGTGCCGCAGACCATCGCCGACGGCGCCCAGACCAGCCACCTCGGCCATCACAACTTCGCCGTGATCCAGAAACTGGTGTCGGACATCGTCACCGTCAGCGATGCCCAGCTGGTCGAGACCATGAAGTTCTTCGCCGAGCGCATGAAGACCGTCGTCGAGCCGACCGGCTGCCTGGCCGCCGCGGCCGCCCTGCATGGCGTGGTGCCGGTGGCCGGCAAGAAGGTCGGGATCCTGATCAGCGGCGGCAACGTCGACCTGGCGCGCTTCGCGAAGCTGGTGGCCGCCTGATTCACGCAAGCGGGGCAATCGCGAGGATCGGGCGGTAAAAGCGCCTGTAATCGTGGCTTAGAAAACAAGACCCTCCCGCTATTCTTCTTCCCAATTTGTCATCCACAAAAGGGAAGAAGATGTTCTCAGGATTTATTCATCTGTCGCCAAAAGCAGTCATGATCATGATGGCGATCTCGTTCGCGCTGACCACCGCCGCGAGCGAACTGTATCTGCACCGCTCGCGCACGCACCGGGCCATCACCTTCCATCCGCTGCTGTGCCAGTTCTTCCGGATGTGGATGTTCCTGACCACCTTCGGCCTGACCACGAAGGCCTGGGTGGCCGTGCATCGCAAGCACCACGCCAAGACCGACACCCTCGAGGATCCGCACAGCCCGGTCGTCCACGGCCTCTGGGCGGTCCTGACCAAGGGCGTGCTCTTCTACCGCAAGGCGGCCCTGAATCCGGAAGTGATCAAGACCTACGGCGTCGGCATCAAGGACGACTGGATGGACACCCACCTGTACACCAGGCACCGCATGAAGGGCGCCTGGTTCTTCCTGCTGGCGGAGATGACGCTGTTCGGCATCGAGCACGGCTTCTACATCTGGCTGTTCCAGCTGTCGGTATCGCCGGTCTGGGCCGCCGGTTTCGTGAACAGCTTTTTCCACGTGATCGGCTACCGCAACTTCGAAACGCGCGAGCATTCGCGCAATTTCTTCCCGATCGGCATCATCTTCTGGGGCGCGGAACTGCATAACAACCACCACGCCTACCCGGCCTCGGCAAAGACCTCGATGCGCTGGTGGGAGTTCGATGCCGGCTGGCTGGCGATCCGCGTACTGGCCTTGTTCCGCCTGGTGACGATCAACCGCGTGGAAAACGGCATTATCGAACAGGGCGCTGCGGCCGACCTTCCGGACACCGGCCTGAAGGCCTGAGGCCTGAGGCCCGAGCGCGTTAAGCCGCGCACAGTCGGGCTGGCCTCCGAAGCGTAGAGTGAACCTGCAGCATCACTCTTACAAGGAGGCCACAATGAAAACCTTGCACAAGCTTCTGATCGCCAGCCTGATCGCCGGTTCCGTCGGCAGCATCACCGTCCCGGCGGTTGCCGACACCATCATCATCCGCGAAGCCCCGCCGCCGCCGCGCGCCGAGCGCACCCCGCCGCCGCGCCGCGGCCATGTGTGGGCGCCCGGCCACTGGGAGTACCGCCGCGGCCATTACGTGTGGATGCGCGGCAGCTGGCTGCGCGAACGCCACGGCTATGCCTACAACGCGCCGACCTGGGTGCAGCGCGATGGCAGCTGGGTGATGGAACGCGGCGGCTGGCGTCGTGGCGACCGTGACGGCGACGGCATCCGCAACGGCCGCGACCGCGATCGCGACGGCGACGGCGTACCGAACCGCTACGACGCCCGTCCCAGCAACCCGAACCGCAGCTGAGGTCTAGCCGGGAGCCGTGGCAAGGTTGACGGTGAACACGCTACCCTTGCCCGGTCCCTGGCTGTAGGCGGAGATGGTGCCGCCGTGCAGGACGACGATGTTGTGCACCAGGGCCAGGCCGATGCCCAATCCGCCCTGGATCGGCCCCGGCATGCGCTCGGCCCGCGTGAACAGCTCGAACACATGGGGCAGCAGCCTGGGCTCGATGCCGACGCCGTCGTCGCGCACGGCGATGCGCACCGCCGGCGCCTGGCGCGTGACCGACAGCCGGATCCTGCCGCCGGGCGGCGTGTACCTGATTGCATTGTCCAGCAGGCTGGCCAGCACCTGGACCAGGCGCCTGGCGTCGCCGATCACGGCCGGGCCGCGTCCCGGACCATCCTCTCCCTGCTCCACCACCAGCGCATGACCGCGCGCCTCGGCCGCCGGCCGCACCTGCTCGACGGCGGCGGCGACGATGCCGGCCACCTCGACCCTTGAACGTTCCAGCTCGATCTGGCCACGCGTGACCCGCGAGACGTCGAGCAGGTCGTCGACCAGGGCGCCCAGGTGCAGCACCTGGCGTCCGATCTCCTGCCCGGCTTCGAGCACCCGCGCGTCGGCGGCATGCGCCGACCGCAGCGTCTCCATCGCCTTCGAGATCGGCGCCAAAGGCTGGCGCAGTTCCTGCGCCAGCAGCGCCAGGAACTCGTCCTTGCGCCGGTCCTGCTCCTGCAGCGAACCATACAGGCCCGCATTCTCGAAGCCGTTCGCGGCGATCGACGCCAGCTGCGCCAGGATGGCTTCATCCTCTTCCGTGAAACCGCCCGGCTTGTCCCAGGCCTCGATCAGGCCGATGTTGCGGCCCTTGCGGTCGACCAGCGGCACGGCCAGGCGGGCGCGCATCGGCGCCGGCTCGGCGCCGTCGTCGGCGCGCGAGACCGCCTTGACGGCCTGGCGCACATGCGGCCCTTCGCTCAGGGACACGCCGGCGTGGCGCGCGCCGAGGATCAGGCGCACCTCCTCCACCAGCGCCCCGGCGATGTCCTTCGAGGACAGCGCGGTGTGCAGGGTGCGCGAGGCCCGCGCCAGCCTGGCCAGCAGCGCCGAGTTGCGCTTCTCGAGATCCAGGCGCCGGGCCAGCTCGGCCAGCGCCATGACCTTCTCGTGGATGTCGGTGTTGGCGCCGATCCATTCG
>Ga0308170_10004141_pt1 | contig 11530 bp, 16 predicted proteins | sample PhyBR2_2_FD_202136 | JGI IMG/M metagenome (GOLD analysis project Ga0308170, IMG submission 202136) | Phyllosphere microbial communities from UC Gill Tract Community Farm, Albany, California, United States - DLSLSB.R2 | ecosystem: Host-associated > Plants > Phyllosphere > Unclassified | place... | reverse complement strand
AAAGCATTCCAACGATGACATCGTGGTAAAGCATTCCCACGATGTCATCGTTGCGGAAGGCGGACTCTTCCTTGGGGAGAGCGTCGATGCCCTCGAAGGAGAGCTCTCGGATGGTCCAGTTGCGAGTGGCGTAGTCAGTCATGGAAGAACACTAACACGCTGAGAACAGCTGTGCAACGGTCAGTCACCGTCAGTATACTTGCTCCGGCGAAGCTCATCGAGCGCCATGGCAGCCTCGTCGGTTTCCACATCGGGATCCACATTATAGATCGAGATCCTTCGATGAGCCTCATCCTTGGTGACGGGTCGACTGCTCTTGATCCGTACCTTCTCATGGTTCACTGCTAGGGACACCGAGGCCATGTCCTCCCAGAGGTTGATGTAGCGGATTACATCATCCTTCTTACCTCTGAGCACGCTGTGGTTCTCATCCTTGGCAACCTCATCGGCTACGGTGGCGCTTGGATCGAGCTCGACCTCGTAGAGGATGAAGTCCTTCCCCCAACTCTGGTGAGAGGCGTACTCCGTGAGAGCCCGATCGAAGGCTGCGGCCTCTGTGCCCATGTGGACCTCGAAGTGACCCCGGTCGGTGTCGATCTCCTGCAGCCAATCGGCCTTGTCTGTGGCGTGGTACCAGGTTGCCTTGAGCACCTCATCCTTGGACTCTAAGAACTTCTTCGAAGGACTGTCCTCGGGAAGCTCTACTCTGATCCCATTGAAGTCATAGCGAACTCCGCACTCACAGTAGGCCCACTCGTCGTTGATGAGGTTGGAGGCCTGCCGGTAATCGATGGGACGGTTGCAGTTGGCGCAGAATACACCACGAGGACTTGCCTGTGCTGCCACATGCTCCCTGAGGTATCCCCGTTCGTTGAGATCTTCAGCAGAGGTCGTGAGCAATCTCAGAGCTTCGCTGGGCTGATCAGTGTTCTTACGCTTCGGCTCTCCAAGGAGCTCTGCCTCCTGGCTGCGCTCGTAGGCTGCCTGAGCTTCCTCCCGGCTATCGTAGTGGTCCTGACCGAAGTAGCGGCAGTTCGCGGGAACCTTTGCCTGACAGATGTTGGCCTTGCCGGTCTCCGGGTTGATGTGGAAGCGCCGGTTTGCCATCGATCATCGATCCCTTGAGTGAGTGGTCTCCTTGAGCTGTGCCTCGAGGTTCGGGAGGTTCTCTAATGTGAGCTGTTCCATGGTGAAGCCAGCCTTGCGGCACTGATACTCGAAGCCGGGAACCCAGGAGCCTCGGAGCTGAAGTGCACGGAGATCAGCATCGCACTCCATGTCAGCCGAGAAGCGAGCGTGCTTCTTCAGAGCGCTGGGATTCAGAGCGTAGCCCTCTCGATCCTGAAGATAGTGAGAGTACTCGTGGTAGGCGATGAACTCAGCGTTTGGCTCGTCAATGTCAGGGCTGATGAAGATCATCCGATCGTACTGTCCACCCTGCTGATAGCAGCCACCCTTATTGTGGTGGACGATCTGAGCACAGTTCTTGGCGGGATCATCGGTGAGTTCGAAGTGCAGATCGTAGGCGCCGAGCTTCCCGTAGAGCACCCCAGCCACCGTCTCCCAGGTAGCCTTGCCATTGGCCGAAAGCTCCATGTAGTTCGAGGAGGTTCGCTCGCTGTCGATGAACTCCGTCTCCTTCTCGGGAGAGAGCGTGGGAGCAACGGCGAAGGGCGCTCGAACGGTCTGTGTCGGGGAGAAGAGATCCAGGGGATTCGCTCCGCCGAGGACCAGGTAGCAAACTCCGAAGGTCAGCACCGAGAGGAGAATGCTGGAGACAGCAACTCCGATGTGGTGAAGGATGCGCTTGGCGGTCATGGGCGCCACGCTATACCCTCCTGAGGCTCACCGCAACTCATCAGCCAAAGAGCGTGGCACGCTTCTGCTCTGCGGGAGCTTCAGTGTTCTCACTTGGACCAGTGGGGGTATCGGACTTAGGTTCCTCCACGCCCTTGAGCCTTCGCAGGAGCTCCGCCTTAGCCTCCCGGAGGATCATGGTCAGGAGAGGGCCCCGATAGCCGTAGTTGGCCATGAGTGCTTGCTCTTCGAGTTCATTGACGAGCTCCCTGTGCCCCATTGCCGCCACCGATGCCCGGTACTTCTCGGTCGAATCATCGAGCTGCTTCTGATCGGCCTCGCTGAGCTTTGCCATACCTACCTAGTCCACTTCTGCAGGAAGTTCTTTCCCGCATCTCCAAGTGGTTTGATCTTATCGCCGAGTCCGTTGTCTGGATCGGACAGGGTCTCCACTGCCTTCGATCCAGTGCTCTGGGAGCTGCCCGAGCTCGATCCACTGGTCATCTGCTGACCAGAGGGGATGCCGACACCGTTGGCCTTGATGTGATGGGTGACGAGGAGAGCAGAACCGCCGAGTAGTCCGAGGATGAGGACTCCCGCGAAGAGTCTCGTGAGTAAGCGAGGGAACAGGGGCACATGGACGGCGGTCGCATGATCGTTTCTCAATGCTGAATCCCGTCTCCGCTTAGACCGCACGGCCTCGCTGTAGGCTTCGGGATACTCCTTGCTGAAAGCCTCAGCAAAGTCCGGATCCATCCTCCGCATTCTGTGCTCCAAGTCCTGTGGTTCTGTGCTCTCGGAGCACCGGGGAATCTTTGGAGCATATCGTGCCCGGGGAAGGTATTAGCTCACTGAACGGGAAGCAACTGAAGCTCTTCGACCGAAGCGCTCTCCAGGATAGGCCGTGCCACTGCCCAGGTCGTTCTCGAGGATGTCCAGGACTTCGAGCACATGGACCAGTGCTTCGGCGTAGTTGGTGTCCCGGGGAGTCTGCTCACCGAAGTAGGTGAGGAAGATCAAGTTCATGTCATCGTCGAGGAGGAAGGATGTGGAGAAGACGGTGCTTCGGAAGCTCCTGTGAACAGCTGTTTCCACGGTGCGGGTTCTCTCCGCTGAGCCGATCTCGAGGAGGAGCTTGTTCCGGGCGAGGACAAGCATGGCCTTCAGATGGCGGTTGGGATCCTGGATCTCCCGCTGCAGGAAGAACTCCTCATTGAGCATGGAGACATACTCGCCCGGGTTCTGCTCCGTGACGGTGAAGATCTCTGTGGCGATGGGCAGCATCTCGACTCCTTGGCTCTCGGCTAGTGGATTGGCCTGTTCGTCCATGCTGCTATCCTACCGTCTCTCTGAGAGGATAGCCGACGATGGTGACTATCTCCACGCTATCTAACGCGAGGCTGCCCACTCTGCACCCGAAGCGACCTCCCAAAGCACATGCACGGTCCAGCGATTCCGCGGGCTTAGAGGCGCAGCTACCGCAAGATGGCCCCGCAGCATTCTGTAACTGCGGGGCCATCTGTGGGGCCTGCTCAGTAGCTCAGGCTAGCGAGGCGCTCGTGGATTGCCTCCTGGATCACCTGGTTCCTCTTGGGAATGAAGCTCTTGGGGATGTGTGGCGTCTTGTAGCCCATGCTCTCCAGAGAGACATTGCCCTTCCGACCGTTGCAGTCCTTACAGGCTGTGGTCAGGTTACCCCAGGTGGAGAGTCCACCCTTGCTCTTGGGGATGATGTGGTCGACAGTGTTGCCGAATCCGCCGCAGTAGCTACAGATGTAGCCATCTCGAGCGAGGATCATCCTCTTGGAGACGAAGGAATCGGGATCGATGGAGACCTTCTTCCGGGGAACATACCTGTTCAGGGCGATGACGAGAGGGTCACCGATGAGCGAGGTGAAGTTGGACTCCGGTCGCTCATCCTGTCGAGGGAGGAGTTCATAGCCCTTGCCGTTGAGGATAAGATTCGCTGCCCGCAGACGCTTCACTGTTCCGACGAGGGTCAGCGAGGAATCCACGGTGATGACCGTGTTCCGCTGTACGAGATCCTCGAGGCTACCGACTGTGTCGTTGAAGGCTAGCTGGTCCATCTTTCTATCTTCCTGGGCTTGGGTGTGGACGGGGGCCACTTTGCTGGAGAGCTCCAGCCCAAAAAGAACTAAGGCCAGAGCTTCCAACAGCGTGGGAAACGGCTCTGACCTCGTCTCTTCGCAAAGTACCGGGGTACCTCGCGTAGGAACTATATCAAAGGATCTCGTGGATCACAACTACCTGTTAAGCTGCGGGACTGAGATCACTGAGACTGCACTCGGGAGGACACTTGCCCCGGGCTACCGAGCGCGCCACTTCCGCAGTACGATTGGGATTCTCGATGAGGTAGAAGACATCCACCACGGTGGCTCCCTGCCGCTCGATCTCGATGACCTCTGCCTTACTTGCCTGGAGATCAGACTTGAGCTTCTCCATGGCACGGTCGAAGGCCCTCTTGCCCTCGGTGGCGATGGTGTGGCGATGCCAGTGGCTAGGGGTAGATGTGAAGTCGCCGTTGAGCTCCCGGCGGAGCTTCAGGAGCTCCTTCCGGGGAGGGCAGATCTTGCCCGTACTATCGTACTCGACTTTTTGAACTGCTACCATCTGTCGGTGGTTTCCTTCGGTGAGGTGAATCCACACGAGCAACTGCCCGGTGGAAAGATTTGAGTGGGTGGATCTTAGACCCTGTGGCGACCCTTGGATCGTGCCTGCTTCGACTTAGTCCTACGCTGAGCATTGCGAACCTTCTTGCGTCGGTACTTGAGCTCGTAGCGAAGCTTGCGCCAACCTCGATCCTTCCGGGTTCGCCAGCGATTCCTGTAGTAGAAGAAGAGCTGAATCATACCCAGAGGAGCTCCGATGAGGAAGCTGATGAAGCCTGGCCAGAAGAACTGCCCACCTCGAATGATGTTGCCCTGAAACTGCTTTGGGAACTCAGAGAGCTTGACTCCGGCAACCTTGGGATCAGAGGGGTCATAGAGGATGGGAAGCCTCTGGCCCTCGTAGTAGAACCTACTATCGTTGGTGACCTCGTAGATGGAGAGCCGGGTGCGATACTCCTTGCCATTCACCGTCTGCACAGTGATGGGAGTGTAGTAGTCTGAACCACCACCGCGAGGACGAACCGCATGGTAATGATCGACCTTGACTACTCTACCAACGGTCTCAGTACCTACTGAGCGAAGGTGGTCATCGTAGTGCTTGTCGGAGACACCCTCTGAGTGAATGATACCACCGAGGCCCATGAAGCACAGTCCTAGGAGGAAGAGCATCATGGGAGCAAGCTCCTTGGTGAGATCCCACATGGAGCGGCGGAAGTATGACCAACCCGACTCACCGGGACGCATGAGCGTTTGACCCATGGATGCTTTCCTCGTTCTTTCTGGAGAATCAGTACAGTTGAAGGGCTGTGATCAGTTGTGTGCGGATCCGATGCTACTGCCGAGCAGCAAGTGCCTGGGCAAGCGCATCGTGCTCAGCCCGGTCAACCGTGAGTCCGTACTTGGACTTCACATTGATGGTGGCGATGGCATAGCGTAGGTGGGATGCGGCGTTGGGCGGCATCCACTCACCGGGATCCTTGTCGCCCTTGCTCCGGTTGATCGAAGAGCCAACGAGCTGAAGATTGTCGAAGTCGTTGGCGATGGAAACCCTGTCGCTCTGACTCAGTGGTCGGCCAGCATCCTCTGACTCCACGACCTCGTGGAGGGGTACGATGTGATCCACATCCGCGTCGTTGGAGGAGCCCGGAACGATCTCCACGCTCTGACCCGTGTAGGGGTCGATGAAGCTTCCGCCAGTAGCTCGAGCCTGGGGCGCCGGGTTGTTGAAGGTTCCCTGGGGGATGTCCCGGTGCTCAAGACGGCCAACAACTCCGGTCTCGAAGGAGCGGCCGAACTGTTCAGCCCGGTCGTAGTAAGCACCGCTGTTCTCAGGAGTGACCTTGAGCTCAGCGAGGGTTGACTGAGCCTGAGCGATCTCCTGCGCCGATGGCTGCAGGCTCTTGCCCTGGAACTGCACACCATCGGTGACTTCCACCGAAGTAGTGTTGCCACTGCCACCAGCACTGTCGATGAGTCCCTTGAGGAACTCCTTCGTGCGGTCGCCTGCCTCCTTGAGCTTTTCTACCCGTTCCGGGGTAACTTGATCCTTGAGCTTCTGGCCGGTTTCCTTGAGCTTCTCTCCGGTCCTGTTGCCGAGATCTCGAGCGGAGTCCGAGCTGCTGCTCTCCGAAGGCTTACTCTCGGGTTCAGGAAGGGGATCCTGCTGAGCGTGCTCAGGTGACTGTTCCTGACTCACCGAGGCATCGCCCTGGGGTGCGATGGCGTCTGCATCTTCTACGGGTCCGTTGCCGCCGCCCATGGCGATGTGAGTGATGGTTCCGAGGACAAAGGTGGCCACGAGTGCTCCACCGATGCGCTTCCCGTTGCGACCCCAGAAGGACTTCCGTGCAGCGCTGTCCGAGAGCCCCTTGGGAGGCATCTGAGGAAGCTGCTTAGTGGGTTCTGGCATCTTGAGCTCGTTGAGCTGCTCCGTCGCTGCTGTCACCGTGCCGAGGTTGTCGGTGAGATCCTGCTGCTGAGCATAGGAGTTGACTGCATCCTGAGCCGAACCGAAGTGTTCACCCTGGCTCAAGCCGTGGGGACAGCCCCGGTGGTTGGGATTGCTCCAGTCGACCTTGCAACGGCCGGGGTTGCCGGTCTCGGGGTTCACATGCCAGTTACCTGCCACGGGGAATCAGCTCCTAGGATCGAGCGAGGGTGTATCTTGCGAGTGGTGTTCTAACCATCCTACGCCAAGAGTATCGCTCAGGCAAACTCAGTATCTAGAGACAGCTGGTGGAAGCTGATTCCACAGGCATTGAGGATGCGCTCAGAAGCGAGAGTGGAGAACTTAGCCCGGTTGTGGCCCTTGAGGTAGATCACCTCTGCCACACCCACCTGAGCGAGCTCCTGGGCGCACTGATTGCAAGGAAAGTGAGTCACGAAGACCCGGGAACCCTTGAGCTGACTGTGAAGACCTCCGTAGTTGAGCACAGCGTTGCGCTCAGCATGGATCACGAATGCGTACTTGGTGTCCAGGGGATCCCCGACCTTACCCCAGGGGAAGTCGCTATCATCCCAGCCGTTGGGAGTTCCGTTGTAGCCGAGGCTTAGGATTCGGTTGTCTCCCGAGACGATGCAGGCCCCTACCTGAGTGACGGGATCCTTGGATCGATCAGCAACGAGGAGCGCCATCCGCATGAAGGTCTCGTCCCAGCTTGCGGCTACTCTTGGAGCAGTGAGCTCATTGGGGTTGCTCATAGATTCTCGTTTCTGCAATCTGTCTGATTGGCTCGCGGGGTCAGGAAGCGCTGGGGGATCAGGATCTCTGACCGCGCTGAAAGGCCACGCTCCGAGCATGAATGCCCCTGAGCTTTGCGAGGAACTCCTCACCCTGGAGGATCACGGTTCGAAGTTCCTTTGCCTCCTCGAGCGTTGCGAGCTGACCATCCTCGAAGGAAGCGTCCGCGGCGGTGTTGAGGAGATCCAGTTCCTCGAACATGGCTGGAAGGTTCAGGGTGAACCTGGTGCTATCTACTGTTGCCATCTGTCTGTTTCCTTCAGTCTAGATCTGTGGGCTTAGGGCTGCGTCTGCGGATGGCCATGAGGTCCCGGAAGATATCCCGGGAAGCCCAGAAGGCCTCTTCGAACTCATCGTGCTGATCAGGACCTACCGTCTGACCTTCACGCTCTGAGATGGCCACAACATCTGCTAGAGTGTTCAGCTCTCGCCTTACTCGTTCAAGATCAAAGCTCACTGCCATGGGTTTCTCTTCCTGTTATCTGCGGTTTCTAGGAGCTCTCTGGCATGCTCCTGAGCCGAAACGCTCCCCTCAAAGCCCGAGAGCATGCGGGCGATCTCCCTGGGCCGTTCATCATCTGAGATCTGAGAGACGGTGGTGCTCACAGCCTTGCCATCATCGCTCTTGGAGACCTTGAGATTCACATCGGCGAAGGCAGCAACCTGCGCAAGGTGACTGACTACGATGACCTGATGGATCTCGGAGAGCCGAGCAAGTCTCTGACCCACCTCAACGGCCGTAGATCCGCCGATCCCAGCATCCACCTCATCGAAGATGTAGGTCTTAGCTACAGAGGGGTCAGCGACCGCGAGCTCCAGGGCGAGCATGAGCCGAGAGAGCTCACCACCCGACGCTGCCTTGGCCATGGGCTGAGGATCCTGTCCCCGCTGCTGGATGGTGAAGCTCACCTCATCGATGCCGCTGTGGGTAGGCTCGCTGGGCTTGAAGTCAATCGAGAAGACAGTGGAACCCATGGCGAGACCCTTGAGCTCCTTGCCGACCTTCTCAGCGATCTCCTTCGCAGCCTTCTGGCGAAGCTTTGTGAGCGCAGCACCGGTGGTGGCTACTCGCTTCCGGGCCTTTTCGAGTTCTGCCTCGAGCTCCTCCACGGGACGGCCGTAGATGGAAAGTTCCTCCAGGGACTTGCGAGCAGCTGTGATCTCCTCATCGAGCTCCTCGACTGTATCCACTCCGGAGCGCTTGAGCAATGCCTGAACCTCCAGGATGCGACCCTGGGCCTCGGAAAGTTCCTCGAGGGCATCCTCGTCGGATCGATCAAGCTCCCGCTCGATGCCCTTGGTGAGCTCTGCGATCTGCTCACAGACTTCCTCCACCGTGGCATAGAGCCCCTCGAGATCGGGGTCTAGACCTTTGGCTCTGCGAAGCTCTTCGGCTGCTGTCTCCAGGAGGCTCAGAGGGCTGTAGTCCTCGCTGTCGATGGCACCCTGGGCTGCGAGGAGTCGAGTACGGATCTGCTCCAGATTCTCGAGCCGGGAGATGGTACCCTGGAGCGTTTCGAGTTCACCTGGCTGAGGGTCGATGGACTCGTAATCCTCAATGAAAGAGTTGAGCGCTGCGATTTCTCGACGCTTCGAAGCAGCGTTGGCCTTGACTTCCCTCAGGGCCTGTGCAGCCCTGCGCCAGATGGTGTAGGCCTCCTCGTAGAAGGTCTGTGTGAGCGTGCTATCCTCATCCCAGAAGATCGATCCGTCGAGGATGCGGAGCTGCTCCGCACTGTCTCGAAGCTTGAGCTGATCTGACTGACCGTGGAGGCTGATGAGTTCACTGCTGATGGAGCCGAGTACCTTAGCCGTTGTTGGCCGACCACCGACGATGGCCTTGGACTTCCCGTCAGCCTTCACCGTACGGCTCAGATGGAGCTCGTAGTGCTCGGCCTCTGCGCCGAGCTCCTCGAGGCTTTCTAGGAGCTTCTCGTGATCTTCGGGATCGAGCTTCCAGCTGCTGTCAACTGAGAGCTGTTCGGAGAGCTTGCCCACGGAGGAACCACTGGATCGACCGCCGGTGAGAAGATGGATGGCCGAGAGGAGCATGGATTTTCCTGCTCCCGTTTCACCGCTGATTACGGTCAGCTTCGGTGAGAGCTCGATGGAGCTACTCCCGATGAGCCCGAGGTTACTGATGGACAGCTCTGAGAGCATCTGTTAGTTTCCTCTCTGGGAAACTGAAGCGATGAGACTCTTGGCCTCGACGATCTGTGCGAACTGCAGCCCTGTTTCGAGCTCCGGGCGGAGGGGGATGAAGAAGCGACCGTTGAGTCGCATGTCCCGGCGCTGAATCTCTCGAAGATCATCGTGGACGCTCTCGTAGTCCTCGAAGACGAGCACAAGGTTTGCATCCTGCCGAATGGCCTCATCGGCGATGGCGCGAGCCTTTCCGTCTCCGATGTCGAGATAGTCGAAGTGGGGGAGCAGACCCTCGCTGTCCTTGGCGAAGTAACCGGTGAGCTCCTGCCAGCTCGATGCCCAGCTCACGGAGAGGAGTTCGGGATCTGCGTCTGCGAGGCCCCGGAGCTTCCAGAGGAAGTCCTGTACCTGCTTCGAGATTGCGCAGCGAAATCCTCCGATGCGCAGCACATCGAAGTCGGGGTCGGCATCGAAGTCCCGATCATGGTCGATGGGAGAGACGACTCCGTCGAAGTCGATGGTGGCGAGTACCTTACTCATGGTGCTATGCTACCGTACTTTCTTCAGATGTCAGCCGTGAGCGCCACGACTGGGCCGAACTTAGACATGCTGGACAGAACTCTAGGAATGCCCTGGCGGAAGCTCTCGAGGAGCACATCGAAGGCTTTGATCTCCTCGGGCGTGATCGAGCCGAAGGGCTGAACGCCGTAGCCGTGGCTCCACTCCTGAGGATCACCGGATCGAGCTGTGGACCTTGCGATCACGGCGAAGCGACCGTTCTCGACTCCATGGAAGGGCTCAATGAGCTGCAAGAGGTTGGAGTCGAAGTGAGCTTCCTCGAAGAAAGAGCTTTCGAAGTAGCCGTCGAGATTCCGCATGGTGAATGCGTCGAAGCTGTAGCCAAGGCCGATCTGTAGGTAGGCTTCTCCAGCCATGGTTTCTCCCTGTGAGCTTGTTCGGGAGCGTAGAAAGGCGCTCCTCCAGTTCTCATGCTACACAAAGAACTGGAGGAGCACAACTTCCTAGATCGACAGATCTGCTAAAAGGGCTGAACAGCCTGTTGGCTACTCGGTACCCGGAACGAGGAGACCCCGGAGGTCCCCCTTGTGAACCCCGAAGACATAGCTTCCCCGGCGCTGCGCCTGCTGAACCACTGCCTTCCGGTAGCGGCTCGGCACCGTCTTCCACTCTGAGTGCTTCAGCTCTCCGGTGCTCAGGGAGAAGAGCAGGTGAGAGTTCACCGGCAGGCTGTAGATTCGAGCACCGTTGATCCGATCCACGAAGGGCGGCACATAGGGTGTAAAGGGCAGCTTCTGGTCTACGGGAACCTGCAGGAACTTGACCTTCATGGAGGGTCCCACTGCATCGATGTTGGTGAGGACCGCGTCGATGATCGAGGAGAGGGCGCTGTGAACGAAGCGCTGGCCGTAGCGCGGGTTGCGAACGGACTGCACGAAGAAGAACAGTGCTACGAGCCCGTGGTCGATCTCGCTCTTGCGGCCGTTGCGACCCTGGGCGTAGAGCCCCTCGACCAGGTGGAAGAAGTACTCAGCGCTGTCCTCGTAGAAGCCGGCACCGTTGACCTTGTCGTGGATGAAGCTGCTGTCTCGAGTCTCAAAGCCGAGGACGAGCTCATCCGCGAAGCTCACTCCGGGAACCAGGACGCTCCGGCTGTTCTTGCTCTCGCTCGTGGCATTGCCGAAGGAGCTCAAGTAAGCCAGGGGCATCCAGTGCTGGTTCTTGGGAGCGCCCATGTTGCCGTAGCTGTGGATCACGCCACGGACAGAGGTAGCGAAGAGCGTGCGGACAACCGACTCGAAGATGCCGTCGCTGGAGCTGGCGAAGCGCTTGGAGAAGTGAACCGGGTTGCTGAAGAACTCCCGGAGTGAGGCCACCAGACCCCTGTCGCCGCGAGCCTGCTCACCGAACTGCGCGATGCGCTCGCCGGGGGTGCCCGAGGTGGGCTCCATGCCGAAGAGCATCTCGACGGCGCTGAGCTGATCGCTGAAGATCTTCACTGCGGTCCTGGTGGTGTCCATGGGAACAACCTACACCCGAAGGTCAAGCCATGTCAACTCCCGGGTATAGCAGAGTGGACCAACAGCTGAAGTCAGATAGAGACCAGCTGTTGATCCACCGTACTATTGCTGCTACTCCCAGAAACGATTGGGCCAATGGGTGGCATCGTTGAGCTTCTTGATCAGCCCCTCCAGCGTAG
>Ga0308170_10004140_pt1 | contig 11531 bp, 13 predicted proteins | sample PhyBR2_2_FD_202136 | JGI IMG/M metagenome (GOLD analysis project Ga0308170, IMG submission 202136) | Phyllosphere microbial communities from UC Gill Tract Community Farm, Albany, California, United States - DLSLSB.R2 | ecosystem: Host-associated > Plants > Phyllosphere > Unclassified | place... | reverse complement strand
CCTTGGTCAAAAATCGCTTGCCATTGTTCATCGGTGAAACGTTCATTTTCCGGTTTTAAAGGAATTGATGTCACTCGTCTTCACTCCTTTTTAGTATTCTGCGCAATGCTTCATCTTTATCCAGCTTTTCTAAACGATGATAATTATTTTCTTTAAGCATGACGTCAAACGTACATATACTTCTGAACGGACAATGCTCACAAGCAATCCGTTGTTTATCTTTGTAAGCTGGATTCAGTTTGATCTCCCCTGAGGTGATCGCTTCCCCAGCTAAACGCATATTCTCACGATTATGGTTCATGAATAATTGAAGTTCTTCTTCTGTATAGAATTTCTCTTTACTATAACTGCCCTTTTGCAACTCGTCTTTGGCGTTTTTCTTCACTGGATAGATCAACGAACTTTCTTTTGCTTCCAATGAATGATCGAGCACTTCTAACAGACCGGGATCATCGACAAAAACACCGTCATAGCTGAATTTTTTCAACGTATTTTTCTCGACATCTGTCGTATCTGTCAAAACTGGATTATGCACATGCAAGTAATAGGAGCCTGCTGGTTTGACTGCAGCTTTCCCAGTCAATCGTACAGCATCCATCAATGCCACATCAAGATATGTCAATAGTTGCATCGCCATGCCGTAGTAAGCTTCCGTCACATCAAAAGAACGACCACTTGATTTATAATCGACCACACTCAACCACGTATCACTTTGTTCAGTTGCTACATCGATGCGATCGATTTTTCCACGAACGTGGAGTTTCCCACCCTTGTCTAAAGGTATTTCCAATCCTGGAATCCCTCGTGCGCCAGCGATCTGTCCGAATAAAATCTCTGTTTGCAATGGCTTCATGCCCGTATTCTTACTTTGTTTTTGTAACGCCCATGCCACTTTTTGGATCGTCTGCCCTAATTGGTAACGAATATAGTTCATCCGTGCAGAGCTATCTAAAATCTCAAAGCGTAATTCACCAAATACTTCTTGTAAGACTTTTTCGGTAAATTCTTGTCGCTCTTTCTCCGACATCGCCACAAGTGACAGTTGATTCGAGAATAACAATTTGAAGAAGCGATCCAATGATTCATGATAAAAGTCCCCAGTAGCAGCTGGTGTCAACCCATAGATATTACGTTCTTTCAGCTTCAAACCAAACTGGACAAAGTATTTATATTCACAGTTATAAAAGTTTTCCATGCGTGAGATCGACGTGTAGATTTCTTTGCCATAAAGAGCTTCTGCCATCTCTTCTGATAAGGAAACTGGTACATTCAGATGATCTTGACTTTCAAAAATCGTCAATGCAAAATTTCGTTGGTCAGAGCGTAAAACTAACTCTTTTAATTGTTGCCAATAAAGGGGTACTGCTTGTTTGGCTTCTTTTGCTAAACGATAGACCCGATTGATCGTATTGATCCCGCTGCGGTAAGTGCCCACGTAACAATCTGGTTCACTCGTCAATTGCAACTGACATTTTGGTTCAACTGGAACACTTAGATAGTCCACGACTCGTTTCAAGTACGGAGACATTTTCAAGCGATTGGTATCATAGCTTTGCGCATAGCTCAAGTACAAGCGTTCCGTTCCCGAAGCAAAGACTAAATACGCTTGGAAAGGTTCGAAAGACATACTTTCTTTTGCTGGATCGAATAAAAATTGATCCTCGCCTAAACCTTGATTCAACGCTTCACGTTCTTCGCTCGATAATAAGCCTTTAGTTTCATGACGATCTGGAAACACTTGGTCATTCAAGCCTACCGCAAATGTTACTTTTGCTTGATTAGGTCGCACAAGTTCCAAGCGGTTGATCCTCACCTGGTCGATTGCCGTAGGGATTTTCCCATAGCTAAGATTTTCTAGCCCACTCGTGATGATCTCTTGAAATAATGACCAGTCGAACGCTGTTTCTCCGTAGATCAATGAATACTCGTCCAAAAGATCCATCAACGCCCCCCACGTTTGCTCATGATTTCTAGCTGCAGCTAATCCGCCACGTGCCACTTCTTGGTCTCGCCAGAAAAGCAATTGTTGTTGCACGCCGCTTTCAATCAAGAAGCGATAAAACAAAGTGACAGCTTCTTGACCTGTTTGGCATTTTTTGATGTTCTTCAAAAACACCGGCACCATGTCACGAAAAAGTCTCCGGATCGTATTTGATTGCTCTTCCAGTTGTTTGACGTCTTCTAGCTGTTCTGCTTCAAAATCATAGGCAACAAATTGCCAATCTTTCTCACGGAGCCAATAATTGCCTTGATAGTTGTAAGCTAACGCTACATTTTCTGTAATATCTAAGTTCGTACGGAATTGATTTCTAGTAACTTCCCAAGTCTCAAGATCCAGTTCTTCCGCCGGGGCACCGATCGTCAACTCTGTCTTGAAGAAACGCATGATATCGTTTAAGCGGTATTGGTAACGATCCAATGCAAATAAGCTGTTGATCCATTCAATCAATGGATGATTTTCCATCAATTGCTCTTCATCCAGATAAAAAGGGATCGCCATCTCTTGAAAAATCGGACGCAGTAGATTTCCATAAAGCGTCATATCCTTCGTCAACACTTGGATATCTCGATACCGAAAGCCTTCTTGACTGACCAAACGTCGGATCTCCACCGCTAATTGCCGAACTTCTTCCGTTGGATTCTCCGCCTCCCACAGATGTAATGTCTCTTGCGCGCCAAGTTTCACAGGTTGGCTTTTCTGCTGGCTAGATGTTTCTTCCCACATTTGTTGTAAGGTTTGAAGTTCTTTTGGGTATTCCCGATTCGGTGCATAATGATCGACAGAGACAGGAACATTCAATTCTCTTGCTGCGGTAAGTAGTTGGAAATAGACCTTCCCTGTATTGAAAAACAAGGTCAACGGATCTGGTAGATCGGATTTGTAGGGACGATCCAATAGCAAATCCACCACTAGATGTCCTTTTTCCATCATTTTTTGCAGCAACTGGTATTCTTGAGCATTGATCCGGGCAAAACCACTCACTAAAAACTTGATCTTGTGATAATCCTGTGTCGCCATATAATTTGCTAGTACAGTCAACGCGTCTTCAGATTGTAGCGCACGTTGGACTAATTCCTCTTCGAATGCCGAGAAGATCAGTTGTAAATCCTTCATTTTCAATTGTCGGTCTTCTTCTTTTGGCGACTCTCCTGTCACAGAAGTGAGCAAATCAACAGGCGAAATTTTTCCGACTTGCAGTTCGCTGTATAGCTCTTGTAGTTGACGGATAAACCCTTTTTTACGGATTTCTCCTCGAAATATCGTCAATTCTTCTTGTTTTTTTTCTAGGATTTGGCGGAGGATCATTGCTGAACCAGATTCGGTCAATTCACTACCTGTCAGCAACGTGGTTTGTTGTAATAAGTACCAAGCCAAACGATAGAAACTGAATACTTGCATATTCGTTGTGCTAAATGAGCTTTTTCCGCTTTTTTTTCGCATCTCAGCGAGTAATTCTTGCTCTTGTTCAAATTTATTATAGTTAGGTACAAGGAAAAATACTTGATTGTCTTCATCTTTTTCAAGCCAAGCGGCGGCTTCATCGATCAGTGCTTTGCGGTGGTCTTTTTGACCATTCCCTAAGATAAATTGTAACGACACCTTATTGCCTCCTTTTCCTGGTTGATATACCTCTTCATTATAACAAAGATAATTGAACATTTGTTCTATTATCGTTTGAATTTTGGAAAATAAAAAAGCCGGAGATGGACGACTGTCCTCTCCGACAAATGACGCTGATCCAATCAGTGGATCGAGCCCATTAATTTTTTGATTGGTTCTTTGATTGCAAATAAAATCACTGCACCAACGATTGCTACGACACCAATGATCCCAAAGTACGCTGATTCGGTACCAGGTGTATAAAAACGAGCGATTTGTGCATTGATGGCTTGGGAAGAAGCATCGGCTAAAAACCAGATCGCAATCGTTTGCGATTCAAAGGCTCTAGGTGCTAATTTCGTCGTAACAGAAAGACCGACAGGTGATAAGCAAAGTTCAGCGATCACGATAATGAAAAAGCTACCGATCAGCCAAAGCGGGCTGACTTTTCCAGCTGTTCCATATAACATCCCCGGCAACATCAATAACAGATAGGACAATCCGGCAAATAACAAACCTAGTGAGAACTTCACTACAGTTGATGGTTGACGTTTACCTAACCGTGTCCATAAAGTAACGAACACAGGAGTCAAAATAAAGATGAAGATCGGGTTCAATGATTGATACCAACTCGCTTGGATCGGAACACCCATCAAAGTCGATTGTGTCCGTTCACTTGCAAACAGCGCGAGGATCGATGACCCTTGTTCTTGCAATGACCAAAAGATGATTGCTGCTAAAAACAACGGGATATATGCCCATACTCGTGGTTTTTCTTCCACCGACACATCTTTTGAAGTCAACATTTTAATAAAGTAATATAATGGTAGAACGATTCCTAAGACACTGATCGTATTAACAAAGAAATCGATCGTTAAATGTCCAGTTAGTTGTGCTCCACCAAAAATAATAGCAAATACGACCAAAGCGATCACAACATTACGGATAAATCCTTTGCGTTCTCCTTGTGTCAAAGGATTTGGAGGTGTCATACCCACTCCATCCAATGTCTTACGTCCTTGGATCACATATTGCAACAATCCGAAGAACATACCGATAGCGGCTAATGAGAAACCTAAATGGTAGTTATACTCTTGACCGATCGTACCGACGATCAACGGCGCGAGCAATGCGCCTAAATTGACACCCATATAAAAAATCGAAAATCCTGCATCTCTTCTTAAATCGGTTTTCGTATACAAATGCCCAACCATTCCCGAAACGTTTGGTTTTAAGAAAGCTGTACCGATGATGATCAGTGCCATCGAGATAAATAAAGTAGAGACACCAAACGGCAATGCCAAAACAACATGACCGATCATGATGAAGATCCCACCAATAAAGACGGTTTTTTTGGCTCCTAACACACGATCTGAAAACCAGCCGCCTACGATACTCGACATATAAATCAACGAACCGTAGATCGACATGATCGACAACGCTGTGGCACGAGGTAAACCAAGTCCACCATTTGCTACCGTGTCGTACATATAATAGATCAGTAAGGCACGCATACCATAATAACTGAATCGTTCCCACATCTCTGTGAAGAACAATGTAGACAATCCCTTCGGCTGACCGAAGAACCCTTTGTCTTGTTTTTCCATATTCCCATACCCCAATTCTTTTAATTTTCAGAAAATAATACACATATTTACCGAAAATCCGTGTAAAAATATTTATTTAAGAAATATATACTTATTTTCTATAAATACAACAAAATTTTAATGGGAAAACGATAAGAAAAAACATAGGTTATTTTTAATAATTATATAGTCTACTTCATGTCATGAAGCTCAAATGTCGGTATATTCAGTATGTAAACGGTCTCGTAACGAATTTTTTATGTAAAAGAGCATCTTTTTTCTATTCTTACATTTTGTTGAGCGTTTTGTTTTACTTACTTTTTGTAAGATGATATACTTCGTTTTGTCATCAAGAAAAAAACGCAGAAAAGCGAATTAAAGGAGAACTAATCTATGACTGAATTTACAAATATCTTAAAAAACCGCCGTTCGATCTATGATCTAGGCCGTAACGTATCACAATCAAATGAAGAATTAACAACATTGATCCAAGAAGCAATCAAAGAAAGCCCTACTGCTTTCAATGCGCAATCAACACGTGCAGTAATCTTATTTGGCGATGCACATGAAAAATTATGGGAAATGACAGAAGAAGCTTTACGTCCATTGACACCTGCTGATGCTTTCCCAAATACTCAAAACAAATTAGCTAGTTTCAAAAAAGGTTACGGTACTGTCTTGTTCTTCAAAGACACAGATGTGATCAAAAACTTGCAAGAGCAATTTGCATTATATGCAGATAACTTCCCTGATTGGTCAGAACAATCAAATGGTATTGCTACAGCCAATACTTGGGTGGCATTAAGCGAAGAAGGTTTAGGTGCAAACCTACAACATTACAATCCAGTGATCGATGAAGCTGTCGCAAAAGAATGGTCGATTCCTACAAACTGGAAATTACGTGCACAATTAGTCTTTGGTTCACCTGAATCTCCAGCTGGCGAAAAAGAATATATGAACGATGCTGATCGTTTCCGCGTGTTTGGCTAATTCCACTAATACAAAAAGACAGCTCCCTCTTTTAAAAGAAGGAGCTGTCTTTTTTGTCATTTCAATGGATCATTCATCCTCATGCTCGATCATGATATCAAGTTCTGCATCATCATTTAAGTGTTTTGCTAAAAAAGGAATCAATTCTTCTAATGAGACAGAAAATTTCAATAACGGGCCACGCCAACCGTTCCGGAAAAAATTCATTTTGACTTCTTTCGAATCTTTTGGTTGGTAAAGAACGACTTTGTTGATTTCAGAATATGGCACTCCACGGCGGTCAAAGCTGTTCAAAACTAGCCCTTCTGTAGTAAGTCCTCGACTATCTAACAAGAAACTCAATAACACAAGAGAAGCCAAGATGCCTTTCACTAACTCATCAGTGGTTGGTTGACTAACCAATGTATACCATAGAACCAGTACAGCAAGGAAAGGAACAACTAAATAGACCCAGCGATTCCGAACCGTTTTATAAACGATCTCTCGTCGTACAAGCCATAGAAATAAGCACATGACGATGACAAATAAAAAAAGAACTATTGTAAAAAAGGAAACCATCTTATCGATCCACACCTTTATTTTCAACTCTTGAAACTAGAAAATCAAAGGGGTAAATCATGTCCCCTCTAACTGAACAAACGGTATTCAAGGAGCAGCACTTCGGTCATAAGCCAAAAAACTCAAAAATGAAATAGGCATTTTCGTTTTTTCTGTCTGATACCTTAGTGTTCAATGCTCCTTTCATAACCTTAAAAGGACCTGCAACATTATCATTCGATGTTGCATGTCCATATCTTCTTATTCAAATGTATCATATTTAGCTACTACCATGCTAGCTTTTTCTTCTAATAATTCTTGATCTTCTATAGCGCATTGGGCAACTTTGACTACGGCGCAATTCGTCATTTTTGAAACAACTTCTCCAACAACTGATTTGGTAAAACCAATGGGCCTACATGAATATTGTTCTCCTAAATTAATCATTTCTTCCGTCATCAAAATCCTCCTAAACTACTCAAACAGTTTGCCACAGAAAATCATTTCGTTTTATCTGTGTGTTTCGTTAGTGGTGTTTTGATCAAACTCTTATTTGATCTATCCGCATTATAGCGTACTGTTTTCGTTTTCACAAATTTTAACAGCTAAACATAATAAAAAAATCGTTTTTGGGACTGTTTTTCCTTGTTTTTTTACATCTGATCAGGCAGATTCATGTAGTTTTTTTTAAAAAAACAATTATAATAGAAAGAAGTCTGGGGGAGTCTTTCATGTCAAAACAAAAAAGTAAAAAACGATTACTACTAGGTGGGGCAACGCTAGTGTTGATTTCAAGCGTCTTTTACTTTACAAATAAACAATTAGAAGATCAGAAATCAATAACGGAGGAAAACATAGAGCAGACAAGCAAAACCGAAGAAAAACAAGTACTACTCGACGTACCTCTTGAAAATCAATTCGATGAACCTGCACTAGAGAATGGCTGTGAAGTAACCGCCTTATCGATGTTGCTGCGCTTCTATGGCTACGAAACCACCAAGAATCAATTAGCCGAACAATTAAATTATGTCCCCGTTTTCAATGCTGATGGCACTCATGGCGATCCAAATGAAGGGTTCGTTGGTGAGATTTGGGGTGGTGACTGGGCAATGGGTGTCTATGTTCCACCAATCGCTACGTTAGCGCAAGAAATCCTACAAACCGATTATCATACCGAACCGCAAACGGATGCAAGCTTGACTGACATCAAAAATGCATTAAAAGAAGAAAAACCTGTGTGGGCTTCTGTCACGATCGATTTTCAAGGGCCGACAGAAAATGATTTCATGACTTGGACGACTGCAAACGGTGAAGTACAAGTCACGCCATTAGTCCATGCCTGTGTTGTAACTGGCTACGATGATCAATCGATCTATGTCAATGATCCTTATGGCATAAAAAATCGTGCGGTACCAATCGATGACTTTGAGCAAGTATTTACTGCTATGGGCGGACAAATGCTTACTTTAGAAAAGAACTAGTATTTCCTAGAAAAATAGCTTATACTCAAGCTAACAACGCATGGAAGGAGCAAGAATCTGTGGAACGATTTATTCATAAAAAGGCGGATCCAAATGAAATCCCAATCATCTTCGTCCGTGATACTGCTGGGAATATCCAAAAAAAAGTGTCAGTCAATGAATGGACGAACCGATACAGCCCTGCTTCCCTCGATTTACTTGAAATCAAACTTTATCGACAAGCATTGACTTATTATTCAGAGCAAGACTACGAGAAAGCCATTGATTTGTTGAAATTTTTGATCATTCAAACTGGCTATACTCATTTTGAGTACATCGAACGTCTAGCCACCATTTATCGTAAAACCCATGCAGAAGCACTTGAATATCAGTTGCTCTCTTCTGTCTTGGCATCCGCAGAAATCATTGGCTTGCCTGCTGGATTGATCAAAAAATTGGAACGGCGGATCGATCAATTGAAATTGAGCATGGCAAGAAAATAAAATAAACCTAAGAACGAATGATTAAGTCATTAATCAATTATTCTTAGGCTTATTTTTTAATCCAATACTTAGTTTACATAATAAAAATAAAATCAACCAATTATAGCTAATGCTTCTTTAGGTACCTCTTCTTTGGGAATTTCTTCGTATGTTTCAACATGAGCGCCTTTATTCGTCAATCTCAAGTAACGGTCTTTTTTTAAAACAGATAACCCATTAAATTCAATCTCGCGTTCGTTACCATTTGCATCAACTGCTTTTTGGATATATTTTGCTGTACCGAACGAATTGACTTCATCGGGCTGTTTTGTTTTGACATACACTTCTCCCTTTGTGACTAACGGATTCAATTGGTCAATAACTGCTGGCAATTCTCCACTAGCACCCTGCGTATAAAACTTTAAGCCAAATAACGCTAAGCCACTGAATACAACGGCACCTACTAATACTTTGATTACTTTCATTTTCCTACCTCCTCTTTACTCTTTGAGTATAGCCTGTAAAAAAATCAGATTCATCCGTCTCTAGATCGAGTTTTTTATCGGACTTGAGCACAGAAGTTATTTTTATAAAATTTCATAGATTTTTGCTATTATAATAGGAAAGAAAGGATGTGTTTCATTATGAATAAAGAAGAAATACTTCAGAAAATCAAAGATCTGGTCCAAAGTGGCAATTTCACTGAAGCCAAAACATTTTTCGAAGAGCATAAAGAACAATTAGGTCCTTACAAAGAAAAAGCCCAAGAATTTCTCCAAGGTGTCGATTTTCAAGGAATAACGGATAAATTCAAAAATCTGTTCAAATGAACAATCATCTTTTCGTAAGGTGGTTCGAGCCAGAATATCACATTTAGAAACAAAAGATCCCTGACAATCAACGATTGTCGGGGATCTTTTAAGGTTCTGGCGACTCTAAAACATCATGAGTATTTGCAAAAGCCACACTTTTATCAAAACCTGCTTTTAGTACAATCTTGTTGGATCATAGTGATACGTCACATTGCCATTCAGCTCGGCCTTTCCAACAATAAACTTGCGATTCTCAATTTTTAACCATGCTTCGCGAAAAGCCATGACTTCCTCACGTTTGACCTCTATTTTTTGGATTTTTCCATCCATCAACTCTTGGATCATTTGTTCATAGGGATTCATCTTTGATTGCCTCCAGCTTATTTCAATAATCAGTGAATATCGGCGCATGTATTTCTTTCGTATCTAAATCTTTCCGCACATTCACTTTCGTGTAAATTACCTTTTCCACTGGAATACTATAGTAACTCTCTTCCCCATCATTAAATTGATGGAAATCTGTTTTTGATAAAATACCGTCGATTTTATTCATTAAAACTCGCGGTTCCACACTATTACTTACGATATAATAGCAAATACGGATATCGTTTTCTAAATGTAGATCAACTTCTAAAACAACTTGGTCCATGAAACATTACACCCTTTCTTTAAAAGAATTATAACAATAAGTACGTTCAGAATCAAAAAAACAACTTTTTTGTTGAAATCAAGAAATTTTATGACATCTCCCCTTGTGCATGTACGTACAAAGTGTTATTTTTATTTAAGTATTTCATTTTTCTTGGAGGCGTATATTGTATGGACACTATGGGACAACTGGTTTTTTATGTTCCTTTTTTTCTTATGACAACTTTAGCAATCTACTACACGAAATGGACGAAGCGGAAATTTTCCGTATTGCTGACACTTTTACCAGTCGCTTATTTTTCCCACAAAATATTTTCCCTTCGGCATTGGGAACCCACCCCAAAATTACTGTCACATGAATTAGGGTTGATTATTTCATTAACGATATTGATCTTATGGATTTATTACCTTTACAAACATCCTTAGTTACCAGTACTACTCTTCACGACTAAAAAAGCCACGTTGGAAATCAGCAACGTAGCTTATCAGGAATCGGAATTTATTTAACGACCAACACATTGCAAGGCGCATGTGTCACTACATAAGAAGCCGTTGATCCTACCAATGCTTGTTGGATCGAGCCTTTACCAGTCGCCCCCATCACGATCAAATCAATCGACTCCTGTTTCGGCAATACTGTGGCGAGCAAGGTTCTTGGATCACCCGTTTCCACGATTGCATGGATCGTTTCGATTCCAAATTCTTTTGCATCATTGATCCTCTTCAATAGTTCTACTTCTGTTTTTTGCTTTTCTTCCGCATAAATTTTCGAGAATGCATACGCACTGTGTGTCAATTCGATTTTATTGATAATTGAAACGATCAATAATTCTGATTGATTGTCTCTAGCTAATTCTAACGCTTCGGCAAATGCCTTCTCTGCTTTTTCTGAACCATCAATTGCCACCATTATTTTTTCATACATATTCGTCATCCATACCATCTCCTTGTTTCTTCTATTGTATCATTTTGATCGATTTTTATAAAAATTTCACTTTTTTACCGACAAATCAAAATTAATTTGCCGATTTTCTACTTTTTTGTTTTGCATTTTTCTAATAAAAAACAAATGTCAAAAACGCATGAATATCCTTTTATGATGTTTTTCTAATTAAAACGCACATTATTTATACATATCCTTGTTACAAAAAAGGAGCATTTGTCACAAACTGTCACGTATCTTTCACCTATGAAATATAATCCCATGGTAAAGTATTACTCGTTAGCGAAAACAGCTAACCAAATAACTTTTTAAAACACGAAGGAGATCTTTCATGAAATCACTTAAAACAATTCTTTTTGGAACAACTTTGGCTGCCGGCGCTGCATTATTTATGGGTACTTCTGCACACGCAGACGAAGCCTACACTGTTCAATCAGGTGATACTTTATCAACGATTTCTCAAAAATACGTT
>Ga0308170_10004136_pt1 | contig 11542 bp, 10 predicted proteins | sample PhyBR2_2_FD_202136 | JGI IMG/M metagenome (GOLD analysis project Ga0308170, IMG submission 202136) | Phyllosphere microbial communities from UC Gill Tract Community Farm, Albany, California, United States - DLSLSB.R2 | ecosystem: Host-associated > Plants > Phyllosphere > Unclassified | place... | reverse complement strand
CTTTTACGTCGGCGGCACCGGCGCGCTGCGCCTGCTGGTCGACGGCGTCGAAGTGTTCCGCCGCGACGAACAGCTGGCCCCCGGCGACGTCATGGGCCGCCTGAAGAGCGGCGACGCGGATTGCGTGTCGGTCGAGTTAAAGGCTGGGCAATCGGTCGACGTCGTGGTCGAACTGCGCTACACGGCCGCGCGCTGCCAGGGCCTGTGGTACGGCGTGCGCGGCCCGGACAGCAATGAAGCGATGCTGGCGCGCGCCGTCGCTTGCGCGCGCGCGGCCGACGCCGTCGTGCTGGTGGTGGGCGAGACCTCGGACGCCAGCGTCGAAAGCAAGGACCGGCAGGACACGCGCCTGCCGCCGGAGCAGCTGGCGCTGATCGAGCAGGTCTGCGCGGCCAACCCGAATACCGTCATCGTCACCAACGTCGGCCACGCCTTCGACACCCGCTGGGAGCAGCAGGCGAGGGCGGTGCTGCACTGCTGGTACCCGGGCGAGGAATTCGGCCCGGCGCTGGCCCAGGTGCTGGCCGGCGACTGCGAGCCGGGCGGCCGCATGCCGGTCACGATCGCGGTTGACGACGAAGACTATCCGGCCCTGTCGCTGAAGCCGGATGCAGACGGCGACTTGCGCTATGACGAGGGCACCCGGGTCGGCTACCGCGGCCTGGCCGCGCGCGGCGTCACCCCCCGCAACGCCTTCGGCAGCGGCTTCGGCTACACCCGCTTCGCGCTGGAAGACACAGCGCTCCAGGCCGATGGCAAGGACGGCTGGATCGTCAGCGCCACGCTGCGCAATACCGGGGAGCGCGAAGGCGCCGAGGTGGTCCAGGTCTACCGCGCCCAGCCCGAGCTGACCCTGGTCGCTTTCGAGAAGGTCCGGCTGGCGCCGGGCCAGGCGCGCACGGTCCGCATGCCGATCGAACGGCGCCGCCTGCAGGTCTGGGACGGCGCATGGATCGACCTGGCGGGCAGCATCGATCTGCTGGTCGGCCGCTCGAGCAGCGATCTGCCTTTTGCACACCACCTGAACATGACAGGAGATTCCCATGAACGCATTTGACACCGGCTTCAGCGAAGCGGCCCGTCCCTTCATCGTCGGCATCGGCGGCACCACGCGCCCCGGCTCCAGCACCGAAAGCGCCCTGCGCACGGCGCTGCGCTTCGCCGAGGAGATGGGCGCGCGCACCGAGCTGTTCGGCGGCGCAGCCCTGAGCACCCTCGACGTGTTTTCGCCCGAGGTGCGCGAGCGCAGCCCGGCCCAGCGCGCCATCGTGGAAGCGGTGCGCCAGGCCGACGCCGTGATCTTCGCCTCGCCCGGCTACCACGGCGGCGTCTCCGGCCTGGTCAAGAACGCGATCGACCTGCTGGAAGACCTGCGCGGTGACGAGCGCGTGTACCTCGACGGCATGCCGGTCGGCTGCATCGTCACGGCCGCCGGCTGGCAGGGCTGCAACACGACGCTGGGCGCGATGCGCTCGATCGTGCACGCACTGCGCGGCTGGCCGACGCCGTTGGGCGTTACCTTGAACACGGCCGGCGTCAAGCTGTTCGACCCCGAGGGGCGCTGCCTGGATCCCCAGGTCGAGGCCAGCTTGAAGCTGCTGGCGGAGCAGGTGGTGAACCCGGCCAGCATCTTTGCTCGAGGCAATAAAAAAGCAGAATTATCGTTCTGAGGGCTGTGCTATGCTGCGCGAGCTGCCATTATCACCACTCCTGACGACATCCATGCAGAGCGCCACCGCCCACGCCCGCGCGCCCAAACAGGGCCGCAGCCGGCAATCCTTCGAACGCATCATCGAGGCGACCATCGACCTGTGCCGCGAGCGGCCTTACGACCAGATCACGCTGGCCGAGATCTGCCAGAAGGCCGGGGTTTCGACCGGTGCGCTGTACGGCCGCGTGACCGGCAAGGACGAGTTGCTGCGGGCCGTTCAGGTGCAATTCCTGGCGCGCCTGGGCGAGCAGTTCACCGACGAGGCGCAGCGCATCGCGAGCCGGGCGCACGGCCTGGCCGAGGTGGTGCCGGCCGTGGTGCACGGGCTCGGCAAGCTGCTCAAGGAGAACGCCAGCGTGCTGCGCTCCTTCATGCTCAGGAGCGCCGCCGACGAGACGATCGCCGCGACCGGGCGCAAGGCGGCGCAGGACAACCACGCCAAGTTCAGCCGCCTGGTCAAGGCTTGCGAAAGCGAGATCCTGCACCCGAATCCGGACCGTGCGATCGAAGCCAGCATGCTCCTGATCTACGCCTCGCAGGCCCGCTTCCTGCGCCTGGACAGTGTCGGCGGCGCGGGCGAGGGCAGCAGCTGGGACGACCTGCTGGACGACATGGGCGACATGATGCTGGCCTACCTGCGCTTCGTTCCATCGCGCTGAATCCGGGCCGATCGTCGCCGCCCTTCGGCAAAGGCCCGGCTGGCTCACAAATCGAGCACCAGCACCGGCGTGAGCGCGCGCGAGCAGCACGGCGTGAACTGGTCGTTTCTGGCCTGCTCCTCCTCGGTCAGAAACATGTCGCGATGTGCCGGGATGCCGCCAAGTACGCGTGTCAGGCAGGTGCCGCAGACGCCTTGCTCACACGAGACAGGGATGTCGATCCCCACGCGCGCGAGCGCAGCCACGACAGTTTCGTTGGTGCCGACGACGTATTCCAGGCCAGTGCGCACGATCCGGACCTTGAAGGCGCCCCCGTCGGCGTTCGCACCCTCGTTGGAAAAGTATTCCCGGTGGAGATGGTCCTCGCGCCAGCCGAGGCGCCGTGCCGTATCGAGCGCGGCGTCGAGAAAGCCTGTCGGCCCACAAACGTAGAGGTGCTTCCCTGTGTCCGGCGCGCCTATGACTGCGCCCGGATCACCGCCGCCCTGATCGTCGAAGTGCATGCGCGCCCGGCCGGACCAGGGTGCGCCGGCAATCCTGACAAGGAAAGCAGCCGTGCGCACACTGCGCGCAAAATAGTCGAGCGAGAATGCACGCTGCTGTACGGCCAGATGCTCGGCCATCGATAACAGCGGGGTGATACCAATGCCGCCGGCAAGCAGCACAGATTCGGTGGCTTCCTCGGCGAGGGCAAAGTGGCAACGTGGTTCGCTGATGCTCAGCAGGGCGCCAGCGTGGAGTTTCTCGTGCACCGCCCGCGACCCGCCCCGGCCGCCGGGCTGGTCCAGGACGCCGAGCAGGTAACGATGGCGCTCGCTGGGTGCATTGCACAGTGAATACTGGCGTACGTGATCGCCAGGCAGTGCGAGGTCGATATGGGCGCCCGCAGCAAACGGAGGCAAAGGCTTGCCATCCGGGTGCACCAGTTCCAGCGAGCATATGCCAGGCGCCAAATAGACCTTGTCGGCCACCCGGACCGTCAATTGGCGGCCCCTGATCATGCTTGCTCCTCGGCGATCAGCTTGTCGAGTAGCCGGCGGGCCTTGACCGCACCCGCGTCGGTGGCAAGCAGCACCGGATTCATCGACCAGAAATCGCGGTCTCCGATCGCTGCCTGCTGGGCCTCGAGCATCGGCAGATCTTCGTGCTCGAACGGTTGTTTCGCCCCTGCCACGATGTTCTCCACGATCGCCTCGGCATGCGGGCCGACCGAACGGGCCATGGTTGTCGCGTACCAGTAATGCGTCGAACTTTCGGTTTCAGGACTGAACAGGTGGGGAAACATCGGTGCTTCCGGGTTGTGTTCACGCGGCTTGCCGGTCGGTATCGCGCCGGCGTCGAGCAGCATGCAAGCCGGCGCGTTCCAACGCACGTCGAACCAGCGATCGACCGGGATACCTTGTGGCAGTCCCATTGCGTCGTACAGGAACGGCGACATGATGTCGTTGACCGTGCCACGGTAGATGGTGACCTGCTTGCCTTGCTGCTCGACCCGCGTGACCGCCTGCCTGACGCCCGGACTGCCCAGAGTGCCAGGATGGAGAAACTCGATGTGCGACAGGTCGAGAATGTTGTCGGTTTCCAGCACATAGTTGGCGTGCGCATGCAGGTAACGCTTGCCGACATAGTTGGTCTTCGGGTCCATGCAGGAAAAATCAGGGATCAGGTCAGGGTCGGCCCTATCCTTGTCTCCCATCCATACCCAGATCACGCTGTACCGTTCGACGGTCGGATAGGTCCGGACAACGGCTGCCTTCGGAATCGCGCCGTTGCCATGGGGATTGTGCACACAAGCGCCGCTGGCATTGAATTCGAGCCCGTGGTAAGGGCACTGAACGCAGTCGCCTTTGTGCGTTCCTTTTGACAGCGGTGCGAACCGATGCGGGCAACGGTCGAGCAGGGCGTGCGGGACGCCGTGGGTGTCCCGGAAAAACATGAGGGGTTCGCACAGCAGGGTACGGCGGAACAGATCATCCTTGCCAACCTCATGATCCCATGCCGCCACGTACCAGCAGTTTCTCAAAAATGCCATCCCAAGGTCTCCATTTGGAAATAAGTTCGTGTCAGAGTCTAGTTCGCACGCTCTTGGCGTGCCAGTCACAAATACCGATACAACAAATTGATGTTTTAAATTGGAAAAAGTGCGGTTTTTGTGACTCAATGAATATCGGGTGTCCTCGTCTGCGCCCCATGACCAGGGGCTGTACCGTCAATTCATTCAGCGCGCGGATGGCTGCTATTCAAATAATCAGTGAGCTGGCGCTACATTTCGCTTGGGAAAACGGGAAATCGCCATTATCATAATTTTGGTTCTAATTCCTGCGTAAGACAGGGTGCGGCGCGCTGGCTGCGGCCATGACAAGGAGACATACGATGCAGAGTAATCCCCAACAACGCCAGGCCGATTGGCGCCAGGGCTGGATCCTGGTGATCTCCGGCTTCCTGCCGGTCATGGCGATCATCGCGCTGTCACCCACGCTCCCCACGCTGCTGGGCCACTTCCGCAACGTGCCCAACCCCGCGCTGATGGTGCCGCTCCTGATCACGGCGCCGAGCGCCTGCATCGCCTTGCTTGCCCCGGGCGCGGGCGCAATCGCCGACCGCTTCGGACGTCGCCGCCTGCTGCTGTGGTCGATGGCCTTCTATGGCGCCGGCGGCCTGGTGCCCTTCGCTATCGATAATTTCTGGGCCGTGGTGGCGGGGCGTTTCGTGATCGGCATCGGCGAAGCCGGTGTGCTGACCGTGGTGAACACCCTGCTGGCCGATTATTTTGAAGAGCAGGCCCGCCATCGCTGGCTGATGATCCAAGGCGTGGTCGGCGCGGGTCTCGGCACTCTGACCATGGCGGGTTCAGGCTTCCTTGCCGCACGCGGCTGGCAATACCCTTTCCTCGTGTATGCCATCGCGATCCCTATCCTGGTGGCCAGCCTGGCCTTCCTGTTCGAACCGGCGCCGCGCCGCCGGAACAGTGCGGCGGCAACGGCGCCGGCAAGCACACCGTTCCCGTATGCGGTCGCGTTCATGGTGGCCGGCGTGACCGTGCTGCTGTCGACGATCTACTATGTCCAGGTCATCAACTTCTCGGTGCTGCTGAAGGAGCTGGGCGTGGGCGACCCGGAAAAGATCGGCCTGTCGATGGCCATCCCCAGCATCGGCGTGCCGCTGGGCGCGGTCGTGTTCAAGCTGACCACGCGTTTCGGCGCCGGCGCGCAGATCTTCCTGGTCTTCCTCGGCTATGCGGTCGGCCTGTCCGGCATCGGCCTGGCGCCCGACTACAAGGTGGCGCTCGGCTTCGCCTTCATCCAGCAGCTCGCCAACGGCATCATCGTGCCGGCGCTGATCGCCTGGGCCCAGAGCAAATTCTCGTTCGAGCACCGCGGCCGCGGCATGGGCTGGTGGGCGAGCGCCTTCTTCGTCGCGCAGTTCCTGTCGCCGGCCGTGGTCAACCTGATGCGCGTCTCGGTCGGCAACCTGCAGGGCGCCTTCCTGGCCTTCGGCCTGATCGCGGCCGCCTGCGCCGTCGGGGCCTGCCTGCTGCACCTGCGCGCCATCCGTGCGGTGCGTCCGCAACCCGGCGTGTAGGAGGCTACCATGCTGTCGATTCAGATGACGGTCCTCGCGAGCGGGGTCGCCACCTTCTTTGCCCTTGTGCTGTGGCGCGCAAATCCGCTGTGCACCTGGCTCGAGTGGACTGGCGTCTGCTGCAGCGATGACGATCCAGTGCAATCGGAAGACTCACACCAGGAGACACATGTCTAACAATGACCAGTTCGCCCGCCTGATTGCCGGTGCGGCGCTTCTGACCGCGCTTATCCCGGCCACGGCCCGCGACACTTTCGCGCCGCTTCCGAAACTGGAGACGCGTGGCCAGGCCACCCAGTTGCTAGTCGACGGCAAGCCGTGGATCGCGCTGGGTGGGGAGATTCATAATTCGAGCGCTTCGGACAGCCGTACACTGGCGCCCATGTTCGACCAGCTCGCGCGTCTACACCTGAACACTGTCGTCACGCCGGTCTATTGGGAGCTGATGGAGCCCGCGGAAGGGCATTTCGATTTCGCGCTGGTGGATGATCAGATTCGCCAAGCGCGCCAGCATGGCATGCGCCTCGTGCTGCTCTGGTTCGGGACACTCAAGAACGCCAAGTCGACCTATGCGCCGGAATGGGTGCGCGCCGATCTGAAGCGCTTCCCGCGCGTCCTTACCCGTCCTTCGACCCTGCCATTCGCGCAAGGTGATGCGCCGATCAGCCTGTTCGGCGGCGCCATCGAGGCGGCCGACGCGGCGGCCTTCGCGAAACTGACTGCTCACCTGGCCATGACCGACCCGCAGCACACGGTGATCGCGATCCAGGTCGAGAACGAGACCGGCCTGCTGGGCGACAGCCGCGATCGATCGCCGGCCGCGGAAGCGGCATGGAACGCGCCGGTGCCGCCGCCGTTGCTGGACTACCTTGCCCGGAACCAGGGCGCGCTGGCGCCCACGCTCGAGACCCTGTGGCGCAGCCACGGCAGCAGGCGCGCCGGCACCTGGGCCGAGGTGTTCGGCGCCGACTGGCAGGCGGAAGAAGTATTCATGGCGTGGACCGTCAGCCGCTTTGTCGACGGCGTCGCCGCTGCCGGCAAGGCGAAGCTGGCCCTGCCGATGTACACGAACGCCTGGCTCGGCCCGCAAAAGCCTGAAGATACGGCCGGCGCCTATCCTTCGGGTGCGCCCGTGCCGCGTGTGTTCGACGTCTGGCGCGTGGGCGCGCCGCACCTCGACTGGCTCTCGCCTGACATCTACGTCGACGATTTCCGCGGCTGGTGCGCCGCCTACCGCCAGTCCCATAACCCGCTGTTCATTCCCGAGTCCCGCTTCATCGTCGGCAACCTGTTCGAAGCCTTGGGCCGTCACCAAGCGATCGGCTTCTCGCCGTTCGGCATCGAGGAGGGCCTGCCCGACAACCAGGTCGCCGAGGCCTACGCGCTGCTCACGCCGATGCTGCCGCAGCTCGCCCAGGCCCAGGCGGCAGGCGCCGTGCATGGCTGGGCATTGGCTCCGGGCGAACGCCAGAGCGCCAGCCTCGGGAACTACACCGTAACAGTGCGTGGCCAGCGCGAGGCGCTGCACAAGATGCTACTCGACATGGGCATTCCCGCCCCGGCTGAGGCACCGGAGCGCAAGCCGCAAGCCCACGGCTGGGGCGCGCCGGAGCTGACCGATACCCGTCCAAGCGGCCTGATTCTGCAGCTCGGCCCCGACGAATTCCTGGCGGTCGGCAAGGACCTCGAGATCACGTTCGCGGCGAAGGACCAGCCGGGGCAGTTGGTTGAACTCGCGCGCGTCGAGGAAGGCCGTTACGTCGACGGCCGCTGGGTCGCCGGGCGCGTCTTGAACGGCGACGAACGCCTGAACCTGCTGCCGTCCGACCGCCTCGGCATGGTACGTATCAAGCTGCTGCGCCCACACTGAATGAGAAAGCGATCATGATGCAAACACGATGGTTGACCAGGGCCGTAATGGCCACCGCGGTGTCTTTGGCCGGCCATGCCCACGCGGCCGACCCGACCGAGGCTAACCGCGCCACCATGCGCGCCTTCGTCGACACCGCCTACGGCCAGAAGCAGGTGCGCAAGGCCTACGAGGTTTACGTCGCGCCCGACCTGGTCCAGCACAATCCGAACATCGCCGACGGCAGGGACGCGGCGATCGCGGAGCTGGAAGGCCTGCTGAAGAATCCGGCCGCGCACTTCGACGTCAAGCACGTCCTGGTCGATGGCGACATGGCCGCCGTCCAGTTCCGCGGCAGCCTGGGTGGCGACATGGGCGCCAACGTGACGGAATGGTTCCGGCTCAAGGACGGCAGGATCGTCGAGCACTGGGACACCTTCCAGATCATGGACGCCAAGGTGAAGTCGAAGAATTCGCATCCCTATTTTTAAGCAGCGTTCGGCTCCGCAACTTCCGTTATCGCGCCTTGGCGGGGCGACCTGCGTGCCTGAGCCAGTCGGCTGCGCACATCGGCGATGTCGCGCCCTTCGTTACCTTGGAAATCGTGCAGCCGACCGAGCGCTCGATGGCCCAGATGGAGCGGGGCGAGATCGACATTCTCCTGATGCCCGAGCGCTACCTGTCGCGCAGCTATCCATCCGACCCGGCCCACGTGTGGCTGCGTTCGATGCTGCGCCACGCCGCCGGCGGGCATGCCGATACGTAGTTTGCGATCCCTGACTATTCGTCCAGCCGATAGCTCGGACTATCGGGCCGGCGAATACGTGAACCCGGAATACGCCGGCGTCCTCGCTGTCCGTCGCAGGGGTGGCGGGCCTCTGCGCCATGCATATGGGCGCACGGCCGCTTCCAGCCCATGCCGGAGCATTCACAGCATGGATAGCAACTATCGATAAAATCACGAGCCGCCGATCTTGCTCACGGATATGCTTATTCGTACAACTTCTTCGCCGCCGGTGAAGCGATGCAGGTTCGATGCAGAACATTCGGCGACAAACAACGAGAGACACCGTCCCGCTGGGGCGATATTGGAGATGACATGCAATACAAAAAAATCCTGGAATGCCTGCTGGCCAGCGGCGCCTTGCTGATGTCTGCAAACACCGCCTTCGCCCAGGTGGCGCCCCAGCCGACCGACGGCCCGGCCGCCGATGGCAAACGAGCCGATGCCAGGCAAGATCCCAACGTCGTGGTGGTGACCGCCAACCGCGTCCGCTCCAACGCCCAGACCACGGCCGTGGCGCTGAACGTCTACAACGGCGCGGCGCTTTCCGACGCTGGTGTGAGCAACGTGCAGGCGCTGCAGACCATCGACCCCAGCATCAACGTCACCAGCCAGAGCGGCGCGGCCTACGTCGCCGTACGCGGCATCGCCTCGACCGACACCACCGAGACCGGCGACCCGGCGGTGCCGATCGCCCGCGACGGTTTCTTCACCAACCGCTCGTTCGGCATCGCCTCGACCATGTACGACGTCGAGCGGGTCGAAGTGCTCAAGGGGCCGCAAGGCACGCTGTTCGGACGTAACTCGACCGGCGGCCTGATCAACGTCATCACCGCCAAGCCGCGGGAAGACCTGGGCGGCTACCTGAGCGCCGACGTCGGCAACTACAACACGGTCAACCTCGAGGGCGCGGTCAACGTCCCGGTCAACGACAAGGTGCAGATGCGCTTCTCGGGCGTCGAGCGCCATCACACCGGCTATCGCGAAATCACCGGCCTCGGCATCCGCGGCGACGACGAAGGCTCCAAGTCGGGCCGCCTGCAGGTCGCGTTCCAGCCCATCGCTGGCTTCCAGGGCTTGCTCTCCTACCAGAAGGATAAGATCGACGACGTCGGCGACGCGGCAGAACTGCTGCCGATCGCTCAGTTTACCGTGACCCCCGATGCCAAGCGCTACCCTGGCTACGCACCGACCTCGACGAAGCTGGACGGCCACCGCACCCGCTGGGAGTTCAGCTACGACCGTCTGCCCTGGGACCTGACCCTGACCTACGCCGGCGGTATCGATTCGCAGGAATATCACCACAAGACCGACGCCACCGGCCCATCGTACCCGGCCACGCGCCAGTTCCTGCAGAACGAGTCGCCCGACACGAAAAACCACGAGATCCGCATCTCGACGCCGCAGAAGGGCATGTTCACCGCGCAGGCCGGCTACTTCTACTTCACCGAAACCAACCGCATCGACAGCGGGGTGTACGACCTGGCGATGAACCCGGGCATTCCGATCGACTTCTCGAACACCTATGGCATCAAGTTCGACTACGTCATCAAGACCAAGACCCAGGGCCTGTTCTCGCAAGTCGGCTGGAACGTGACGAAGGACCTGAAGCTGACCGTCGGCGGCCGTTATTCGCGCGACCAGAAAGACCGTACCGGGCAGGCGCGCGTGTTGCTGGGCGCACTGGTCAGCCCCTTCATTCCCGTGCCGGCGTTCACGACGCCGGGCGACGGCCACATGAAGGAATCGAAGCCGACCTACCAGGTGGGCCTCGACTACACGCTCACGCCGCAGAACTTCCTGTACGCGAAGTACGCCACCGGCTACAAGGCGGGCGGCTTCAATTCCAATGGCAGCGCGGCGTCGGTCCCCTACGATTCCGAGACCGTCAAGTCCTTCGAGGTCGGCAGCAAGAACCAGTTCTGGGACCGCCTGGTCAAGCTGAACGTGGCCGCGTTCTACCAGGACTACCAGAACTACCAGGCATCCCAGTATTCGGACGCCCTGAGCAGCGGCACCGGCGTGTTCAACGTCGGCAAGGCCAAGATCAAGGGCCTGGAGGCGGAGCTGGTGGCGAACGTGCCGGACGTGGCGCGCTTCGACGTCAACACGACCCTGCTGAACACCCATTTTGGCGACGGCATCATCGTCAGCGACGGCGCCAGCCCGGCAGTCGCCCACGATATCGGCGGCCACCAGCTGCCGAATGCGCCGAAATTCGTGATGACGGCCGGCGTGCAGCGCAGCTTCGGGGTGGCGGGCGGCGAGCTGACCGCGCGCCTGTCTGGCAAGTATTCGCGCGACTTCTACTACTCGGTGTTCAACAACGCCGACGAGCGCTCGCCGTCCTACACCACGGTCAACGCGCTGCTGAAATACCGCCGGGAGGGTGGTAACTGGGAATACCAGGTCTACGCCAACAACCTGACCGACAAGGTGGTGCTGGCCAACGCGCAGCGCAACTACACGGGACAGATCCAGAACGTCGAGTTCCAGCCGCCGCGCACCTACGGCGTGCGGGTGCGCTACGACTTCTGATGTCGGCAAAGGGAAAACAATGACGAACCGTCGCAGTTTTCTTGGCGCCGTCGTGGGGGCTGCAGCCGGCGCGATCGCGCTGCCTGCCGCCGCCCGCGCGGCAGGCGCCTTCGACCCGCGCTTCCCCAAGGGCTTCCTGTGGGGCGCCGCGACCGCCGCCTACCAGGTCGAGGGCAACAACGTGAACAGCGACGTCTGGGCGATGGAACATGCGCACCCGACCGTGTACGCGGAGCCCTCGGGCGACGCGGCCAACAGCTTCGCGCTCTGGCCCGTCGACATGGACCTGGTCAAGCGTCTGGGCCTGAACAGCTACCGCTTCAGCCTGGAGTGGGCGCGCATCGAGCCGGCCAAGGGCGAGTTCTCGATCGCCATGCTCGACCACTACAAGGCGATGATCGACGGTTGCCGCGCGCGCG
>Ga0308170_10004135_pt1 | contig 11543 bp, 10 predicted proteins | sample PhyBR2_2_FD_202136 | JGI IMG/M metagenome (GOLD analysis project Ga0308170, IMG submission 202136) | Phyllosphere microbial communities from UC Gill Tract Community Farm, Albany, California, United States - DLSLSB.R2 | ecosystem: Host-associated > Plants > Phyllosphere > Unclassified | place... | reverse complement strand
AGATGTCGAAGATCGCCCAGGAGATTCCCGGTGTCGAATCGTCGATCGCCTTCCCGGGCCTGTCGATCAACGGCTTTACCAATGCGCCGAACGCCGGCATCGTGTTCGTCGGCCTGAAGTCGTTCGATCAGCGCAAGGACAAGGCGAAAAGCGCCGAAGCCATCGCCGCCGAGATCAACAAGCGCATGGGCGCCGTCGAAGATGCATTCGTGATGGTGCTGTCGCCACCGCCGGTCAATGGCCTGGGCACGACGGGCGGCTTCAAGATGATGATCGAAGACCGCGGCAACGTCGGCTACGAAGAGCTGAACAAGGCAGTGCAGGCGCTGACGGCCAAGGCCGCGCAGACGCCGGAACTGGCCGGCGTGTTCTCGGGCTTCCAGATCAACGTGCCGCAGCTGTACGCGGACATCGATCGCGTGAAAGCCAAGCAGCTGGGCGTGCCGCTGGCGAGCATCAACCAGACCTTGCAGGTGAACCTGGGCTCGCTGTACGTGAACGACTTCAACCAGTTCGGCCGCACGTATCAGGTGCGGGTGCAGGCTGACGCGCCGTTCCGTTCGCAGCGCGAGCAGATCGAGCAGTTCAAGGTGCGCAGCAATACGGGCGAAATGATTCCGCTGTCGTCGATGATGCGCGTGAAGGACACGTATGGTCCGGACCGCGTCACGCGCTACAACGGCTACGTCTCGGCCGAGATGAATGGTGGCGCCGCGCCCGGCGTGTCGTCCGGCCAGGCGCAGGCGGCGATGGAACGCATCGCGAAAGAAGTGCTGCCGAAGGGCGTGTCGTACGAATGGACCGAGCTGACCTACCAGGACGTCCTGTCGGGTAACACGATGATCTATGTGTTCCCGCTGTGCGTGCTGCTGGTGTTCCTGGTGCTGGCGGCCCAGTACGAAAGCTGGACGCTGCCGCTGTCGGTGATCCTGATCGTGCCGATGTCGATCCTGTGCGCGCTCATCGGCGTCAAGCTCACCGGTGGCGACAACAATGTATTCACGCAGATCGCGTTGTTCGTGCTGGTCGGGCTGGCGTCGAAGAACGCGATCCTGATTGTCGAATTTGCCCGTGAGCTGGAAGACCATGGTCGCAGCGTCGTCGAGGCAGCACTGGAGGCGAGCCGCCTGCGTCTGCGGCCGATCCTGATGACGTCGATCGCGTTCATCGCCGGCGTGGTGCCGCTGGTGTTCTCGAGCGGCGCGGGCGCCGAGATGCGCCACGCCATCGGTGTCGCCGTGTTCTGGGGCATGCTGGGCGTGACCTTCTTCGGCCTGTTCCTCACGCCACTGTTCTATGTGTTGCTGCGCTCGCTGGCCAAGCGTTTTGAAAAACCCTTGCACACCGCGCCTGCGGTGGCGCACAGCGCAGAAGGAGTGCACTGATGAATACGATGATTGCAAAGGGCGTCGCGCCCCTGCTGGCGGCACTGCTTCTGACGGCCTGCGCCACGCCCGACTTCGTGCAGCCGCACATCGCCACGCCGGATGCCTTCCGCGAGTCGCAGGCCCCAGTGCCTGCCGCGGCAGTGGCGGGGATTGACGGCGCGCGCTGGAAGCCGGCGCAGCCGGCCGAGCAGCAGCCGCGCGGCCAGTGGTGGCTGGCCTTCAACGACCCGGCGCTGACCGCGCTGATCGACGAAGCCGCCGCCAACAACGCCAACCTGTCGGTCGCGGCCAGCCGCGTCAAGCAGGCGCGCGCGATTGCCGGCATCGCCGAAGCGGATCGTATCCCGCAGGTGGGCGTGGGCATCGGCGCCCAGCGTGCACGCCTGTCGCCACGCGAATCGAACCTGCCGCAAGGTGTGGGGACTGAGGCTTACACCAGCTACAGCGCGCGCCTGTCGGCCAGCTACGAAGTCGACCTGTTCGGCCGCGTGGCAGCCGGCGTGTCGGCGGCGCGGGGCGATGCTGCGACCTCCGAAGCCAACTTCCGCTCGGTGCTGCTGGCCTTGCAGGCGGATGTCGCGCAGACCTATTTCAGGCTGCGCGCACTCGATGCCGAACTGGTGACGCTGGCCGATACGGTGCGTCTGCGTGAAGAAAGCATCAATGTCACGCAGCGCCGTTTCGATCTGGGCGATATCGGTGAATTCGACCTGTCGCGCGCCCGCACCGAGCTGTCCACGGCGCGCGCGGAAGCCATCGGCGTGCAGCGCCAGCGCGCCACGACCGAGCATGCACTGGCGGTCTTGCTGGGTAAACCGGCAGCCGATTATGTGGCCGGCCCGAGCCCGCTGCTCGATGCGAGCCTGCTGCCGGCGATCCCTGCCGGCCTGCCGTCGTCGCTGCTGGAACGCCGGCCCGACATCGTCGCCGCCCAGCGCGCGATGGAAGCGTCGAACGCCCGCATCGGCGTGGCGCGCGCGGCGATGTTCCCGGCTCTGACCATCAATGCCGATGGCGGCGGCGTGGGCGGCGTGTTCTCGGAAGTGTTCAAGTGGAGCAGCCGTTCGTGGGTGCTCGGGGCCCTGGCCTCGATGCCGATCATCGACGGTGGCCGCAATCGCAACAACATCGTGCGCAGCGAAGCGGTGCTCGAAGAATCGGTGGGCACCTATCGCCAGAGCGTGCTGGTGGCGTTTGCCGAGGTCGAGGACAACCTGGCCGGCCTGCGCATTCTGGCAGGTCAGGCGGGTGAGATCGACGCGGCCGTGGTGTCGGCACGCCGCTCGGCCGATCTGGCGCAAAAGCTGTACGACGCTGGCCGTTCGAGCTATCTGGAACTGCTCGACGCGCAGCGCAACCTGGCGGTCGTCGAGCGCACGGCGGTGCAGTTGCGCGGTGACCGTGCACTGACGACGGTGGCGTTGATTCGCGCGCTGGGCGGTGGCTGGGATGCGACGCGGCCAGTGAATGCGGCGGTGGCGCAACGCTGATCCCGGTATAAAAGTTGTTTGCCCTTTGCGGCGGTGCGCGTGAGCGTACCGCCGCTTTTTTTTTCGTCTGTGTAGCAAAACTACAAAAATATCTAGATTCAATTGACTCTAATAAACGTCAGGAACAGAATCTGTGGGCCGAAAGTGTCCGCTCAGAGACCATGGCAACCGGCTACGTAGTTTATCTACGTGACCAACAGTACGTCCGTCGATGTCCTGAAGGACTGAACACATCAATTACAACGGAGGAGACAAAATGAAGAAAAGCATCATCGCCATGCTTGCCACCAGCGTCGTGGCACTGAGTAACCCGGCCCTGGCCGCCACCCCGCCTGCCCAGGCGGGTAACAGTTCAGCCGTGCTGCTGCAGGGCTTCCACTGGAATTCGTCGAGCGCCAGGAGTCCGAACTGGTACAACACCCTGCAGGGCAATGTGGGCGAGCTGAAAACCATGGGCTTTTCCCACGTCTGGTTCCCGCCGCCGTCCGATTCGGCGGCCTCGCAGGGCTATCTGCCGCGCCAGCTGAACAACCTGAATTCCGCCTACGGCAGCTCGGCCGAGCTCACCAACGTCGTGCGCGCCTTCACGAACAGCGGCATCAAGGCAGTGGCCGACGTCGTCGTCAACCACCGCGTCGGCACCACCGGCTGGTCGGATTTCACCAATCCCAACTGGACCGTGTATTCGATCGTCAACAACGACGAGTGCAACTGCGGCCTGGGCAGCGCCGATACGGCGCTCGGCTTCAACGGTGGGCGCGACCTGGACCACCGCAACGTCGGCGAAGTCCAGAACGGCATCACCACGTGGCTGAACTACACGCTCAAACCCGTGGGCTTTACCGGCATGCGGGTGGACTATGTGCGGGGCTTCAGCCCCAGCTACGTCGGGCAGTATGCCAATGCCTTCAACGCCGAGTTCTGCGTCGGCGAGCTGTGGAACGACCTGAACTTGAACAACGTCGATGCGCACCGCCAGGAAATCATGAACTGGATTAACGGGACCAGCAACAGCTGCGGCGCATTCGACTTCACCACCAAGGGCCTGCTCAACGATGCGCTTGCCAACGGCAATTACTGGCGCCTGAAGGATGCCGCCGGCAAGCCGCAGGGCGCCATCGGCTGGTGGCCGGCAATGGCAGTGACCTTCGTCGATAACCATGACACCGGGCCGTCCGAAAGCTGCGGCAACGGCCAGAACCACTGGGCGGTGCCATGCGGTTCGGTGATGGAAGGCTATGCCTATGTGCTGAGCCACCCGGGCATTCCGACCGTCTACTACCCGCACATCTACAACTGGGGCCTGAAGACGCCGATTGCCGCGCTGATGGCAGCGCGCCGGGCGGCCGGCGTGACGTCGACGTCGCCGGTGGCGATCCAGCAGGCGGTGCAGGGACTGTATGCGGCAGTCGTCACGGGCAACACGCGCCAGCTCGCGATGAAGATCGGGCCGAACGCCTGGAGCCCGGCCGGCACGGGCTGGGTGCTGCAGACGTCGGGCAGCAATTACGCGGTGTGGATGAAGTAAGGGTCCGCTGTGTGTGACGTACCGGCTGCCGGCGACGGCGGCCGGTCGTCAGCCTGATGCCGGCTGCGCGCCGCTACAATGGCGCCATGTCCATCGTATCTGCTTGTGTTCCTGTTCCACCGCTCACCGGCCTCGCGCCCGTGATCGACGCCCATATCCGCATTCTCGTGCTGGGCAGTTTTCCGGGCGCCGCGTCGCTGGCGGCTGGTTAGTATTATGCGAACTTCCTTATGCACGACGAGGTTTGTTCAGCGAGCATCTAAAACGAGCCTTGAATCCGCGCGAAATCTGGCGCCAGAGTCATCTACATCGTTAAAATCTGAGACGAAGTGTTCATTTCGAGTGCCGTCTCGTTTAACTTACTACCAAGCAAGGTCGCCCCGATGCTAGTTGGCTTGCCTCCCGTTCTTGATCAACAAACCCGTATTGTCATTCTTGGAAGTTTTCCTGGTGAGGCTTCGCTTTCGGCAAAGCGATACTATGCCCACCCTAGGAATCAGTTTTGGCGGCTTATGTCTGCAGTGACCAATGAGCCGCTTGCCGATATGGATTACAACGAGCGATTGGCTCGCTTGCTTGCTCACCAGATCGGCCTGTGGGACACCATCGCTGCTTGCAAACGGGAAGGAAGCCTGGACGCTGCCATTCGTCAGGCACAGGCCAACGAATTCAGCGTTTTGCTACGGCACAGCCCTCATATTTTCCGCGTCTGCTTCAACGGTAAGACCTCCGGAAAATCCGAACAACGCTTTAGCATGGCAGGGTTCGAAACCCTCGTATTGCCTTCGTCATCCCCAGCCTACGCTCATATGTCTTTCGACGATAAGCTAGCTGCCTGGAAGAAGGTCGTAGATCCAAAGCGGGCAGTCGCACTGCTGGACGAGGTGATGCCCGCCATTGACACAATCCACGCGCGAATCCCAAATCCGGGCGCATAACGCGTCTTCTAGACTAACCAACATCCCGTTAAACCTGCATTCGGCCCGTAGCGAGCTCTGGAGCCGCCGTATGGAAGCCACTTCAAGCAGTGCGCCAAAAATAGAGGTGGACTGTCGGTAGCGGTCGACTGTCGGCCGATGTGGGCGAAAACGTCCAGCCCTTGGTGTATTTTGGGAAAGGGAAAGGTTCAGCAGTTGAATGCTGCCGTAGAGCATTTGAAAATGCGACAATCAATCACGTTGTGTGTTACCTAAATCTTTACGGCCAGATCAAAACCATGAGACCTACATTAGCAGTCATCTATCAAATCGGCATGCCCACTGCTTCCTTTGAAGAATTCGCTAGGACGGTGAGCGGTGGGTCGTTGAAGGTACATTTGGAGGCGACGGAGCCTCAAGGACCGCTCGCTGGCATCATGTGGACCATGATGACCGTGAGTGCTGCTTTCATAGGAAGCAATTACTTTGGCGGGATGCTGAAAGAGTTGGGCAAAGACCATTACTTGGTTCTTAAAGATGCTTTGGCTAAGCTGACGCAGAAAACTATGGAGATACCTAGAGTTGAGCCTACGTTGTTCGGCACCACTGGGAAGGTTGGCCAGACTGATCCATTCTCTATGGGCTTTTCGATCTGGGCGGAGCTTCCCAACGAGAGGAGGGCAAAGCTCCTCATACCAAAGGTAGCCGACAAGGAAGATTACGCCAAGCTAAGTGACGCGTTTTTTGAGTTCGTTAAACGATGCCACGAAGAAGGCGAAGGCGTACTCACCGGGATTGGGTTTGACATATCTCGAAAAAGCAATCCAATTACTGTCGCGTATAACAAGATGACCAGCGCAATTGAGTACGCAAATCCCTTTGCCCGCTAGCGATTAGAATGTCTAACAAACTGCATCATTATGAGAAGGCGTTACGCCATTCGCAATAAATTCCCGTTAACTACTTGTTTTTGGCTCATATTTATTTCTCTTTGATCGGTGCCAGGCCCAGTGGCCTCGATGATATCTTCACGGGCGGCATATATCCCCACTGTGAAAGCTGGTGGCGTTGTATTCCTTCCATAAATTCGGATGAGTGCTCAGGCTTCAGGCCGATGGAAGCGCTGCTTCGATTCAAGCTCGAGCGTTCGCCTTGACCTGATTCAATCACAGCCGCAGGATTTTTGTGCTGCAAAATCGCTGACCCTGCAGAGACACTGGGTTTCGTTTTAACGTAGCTCTCATGCAACAAAATATCAACGCGCAATGCGTCGACTTTTTCTCGTTGTTCCGTGTTCAAGACCCGGCCTTGAATTTCAGCAAGTTTGGCTTTCGAGCCGTTAGTGTCATTAATATAAAGAAGACCTAATGCAATGTTGTAGGACGCGGAAAAATCGTTGTCAATTTTCTCCCAACGCCGGCACGTGTTAACGAATTCTAAATACATTCTGGCCGAAAATTGAGCAGAAGCCTGTCTTATATAATCGTTCGCTACTATGGCGTCAGGATCCTTTTGACTAGGCCGCGGCTCTGTCTCTTCCCTTGCCCCAACCGCTGCACAAGCCGCAGCCGCAGCCCAACAGCTGATTGCAGCAAAGACGAATGGAAATATTTTCATTTAGCACTCCTGTTGGGAAGGTCGGGTTGACTATGAATCCTTGGGAATATGGGTTGGTTTTGACTATTGTTCCAAGCAATCGGTTTGTCAATGTATATCGCCCAGCCAATAAGTAATGACCCGAGCAATACGAACAACAAGCCTGGCGAGGCACCCTTCAACATCATTCCTCGATCCTTCGCTAAATTGCTGGTAAATAAGAACTCCCCCTTCAATCCTTTCACCAAAGCATCATGACCTAGCGAAACTATTTTATATCCGGCAACCATGGCAGTTAGTTTTATAATTAATACTGAACTTATTGCAAAGATAGTTTCCATATTTACTCCAAAAAGATTTTGCGAGCAGAAATTTTTCTGAGTGCTAATAAGACGATGGTGCACAGATGTAATTCTTCGAGAAGAAGAAGCGGGTCTTTATAGTGTAGTTAATTTTCTCGTTGATTCATATTTTTTAGTAAGGCTGTGTCGCAATTTTTCTGATGTGTGCTGCAGTTCTCTGGCAAAGGCAGCTAGCCCTGCTTAACATGAAAGCGATCTACGGCTTGAGTATCAAGATGACTTTCAAACCACTAATTTGCTGTGGTCGATCCTGTCGCACCTGACGGGCGAAGACTTGGCCGGCTTGCCCTCCGACGAGCGCCTGCCACGCCTCCTGGCGCACCGCATCGGCTTGTGGGATGTGCTGGGTGCGTGCGAGCGCGAAGGCAGTCTCGATTCGGCCATCCATGCACCCGCCGCGAACGACTTCGCGCGGCTGCGTGAGCGTTGTCCGCTCCTTGAAACCGTTGGCTTCAATGGCAACACGGCGGGCAAATTTGCACCGCAATTTGCCGACGCCGGCTATCGCACGGTGCTGCTGCCATCGACCTCGCCGGCGTATGCGGCAATGCCGTTTGCGCAAAAGCTGCTGGCCTGGCAGCGCTTGCTGGCGGACTGACGGCGCTGAGTCGTTCCAGGTCGCAGGGCATGCGACTCGCGCAGCCTATTTGCGCCAGGGTGTCTTGGCAGGTCCGACCACCGACCGATCTGTCAGGCGGCTATGCAGATATGCGCGCACGTCGTCGGGCGCGTAGCCTTGGCCCTGCGCCAACATCTCTGCTCTGGCGTCACTAGCTTGCGCAATGAAGGCGGCACGCTTCTCAACCGCATGGACGGCTTGCCGGATCGCCTCGACCATGAATGCATGCGGGCTGATGCCAAGCACGTGGGCAGCATCGATTGCGCGCTGCTCGAGTTCATCGGGAAGTTTCAGTGAGATCGTTGACATGGGATTGTGCCTCGTCTGCGAGCATGCCTACCGAATATGCGTCCCGGCCCCCGCCGCCATCTTCCGCAGATACGCCAGCTTCGCCGAATAGACCTCACGCATGTCCTGCCGCGTGCTGTGATCCACCGCCAGCGTGATCTGTTCCCGCGCATCGCGCACATGTCCCAGCTGCAAATGGGCGACGCCCAGCCAGAACCGGAACTCGTCGTTGTACGGCGCGCGCCGCACTTCGCGCGCGAAGTGGGCCACTGCATCGTCATAGCGGCCGGCCTTCAGCGCGGCCGTGCCCAGGTCAAAGTAGTGATATGGCGGCGTCGGATCGACCGCCGCGATGCGTCGGGCCAGCGCCGCTGCTTCCAGCGGCCGGCCGAGCGCCACCAGCACCGGCTGCAGGTTGTGCAGCACCGCCAGGTTCTCGGGCTCGCGCACCAGCGCCGCCTGGAACGCGCGCTCGGCCAGCGCCGGTTCGCCGTGCCGCTGGTAGATCACGCCCAGCGTGTTGAGCGTGCTCGCTACGCCGGGGCGCGCCAGGACCGCCGCGCGTGCCCACCAGTAGGCGTCGTCACGCCGGCCTTGCACCAATGCCTCGGCGGCGCGGTTGTTCAGGAACAGGGCGACGATGTCGTCTTCTTCCAGCTCGCGCGTGCGCAGGCGCGCGGCCTCGTCGCGCGGGATGAAATCGACGACCAGCACGCGCTGCGGGTGGTAGCCGCGCGGCGCGTCAGCCGGGCGCTCGCCCAGGCTGACGTTGATGTGGGAACTGGACAGGTACAGGCCGGCAGTGCGGCTCCAGGTGTTGTCGACGTCCACACTCTGGAACCGGACCGGCATGCCCAGCTCCTTGGCAAAGGCCGCCGTCATGATCACCAGCGACAGGCAGTTGCCCGTACGCGCGGCGTAGGTCTGGCTGGCGGTGCGGGTGATGGTCGATTCGTATTCGAGCTTGAGGTCGGACTTGCTGTAGAGCGCATCGACCAGGCCGTGCTGCAGGCCCTTGGTGCGCAGGCGCGACGTGAATGCGCTGCTGTTCAGGTAAGTGCGCATCGCGGGACTGAGCGCGAACAGGTCGTGCGCGCCGATGGGTTCCGATGGTGGCGCGAAGCGCGCATCGGCAAACAGGGCCTGTGGTGGGGCAGGGGGCGGAGCGAGACTGGCGCAGCCGGCCAGCAGCATGCTGAACAACAGCCAACCGAACGACGGCCAACCGAACAAGACCCAGCGCATGGCGCCTCCTGCAAACGAGCGTACTGACAAGGCAGTATCCGCTCCCTTGCGGGCGAAGTCAAAACTCAGTCTTCGTGAAACGCTTCCAGCAGTTCGTCCATGATCTCGGCGGTTTCTTCGTCTGACAGGCCAAGATACGCGCACGCGGCGACGCCGCCCTTGTTCCATTCGTTCGACTCGGCCTGGCCCTGGTAGCGGCTGAGTGCATTCTCGGCCAGCAGCGACAGGGCGACCAGCGAGCGCACGGGTCCCGCGGTGGCGGCATCGTCGATCACGGCGAAATCGTGATGGTGCAGGATGGCCCAGGCGACGTGGTCGGACAGCCCCCAGTTGCGGGCCAACAGGCAGCCCATGGCGGCGTGGCTGGTCGCGTGGCGTTCGTTCTCGAGGTCGGTGAACGGGCGATGGGGTTCCATCGACGCCTCGCCGTAGGTGGCTTCGTAATCCTTGAAGCGGTCCATCAGGAGCGGCACGCCGGTGTCGCAGAACAGGCCGAACGTGTGCGCCACGTCGGCCTCGCCCATGCGCAGGCGGCGCGTCAGGAACACCATCGCGTGCGCGCGGCGCGTCGAGATGTCCCAGAAACTGGCCAGCGCGGCGCTGTTGACGGGAATCGCCTGGCGCGCCAGCAGTCCGGTCATCAGGGCCGCGACCTGGTTAATCCCCAGGAACAGGATGGCCTGCTCGATCGACTTGGCCTTGCGCCGCCCGCCATAGACGGCCGAATTGGCCAGCTTGAGCAGGGCGCCGGACATGCCGACGTCGCTCGCCACGATCCGGCCGATGGCGTCCGGCGATGGATCGTCGGCCCCCAGCTCGCGCTGCAGATCGGCGAGCAGGCTCGGCCGCGGTGGAATGCGGATCGACTTGATCAGGGCATCGACCTGGTCGGTTTGGGGGGCGTGCTCGACGACGGTATTCATGAAATGGCGGGGCGGAGAGGGCATCTCGGACGTTGCGGGGGAACGTGTGACTATACTCCAGCCGACAAAATATTGCAGCAAGGCAATGTGCAAATCAACTGGTTAATGTGGCAATTCCACCATAGCGCCAGGGCACTGGCGTGCGCGCTAGAATCCAGCCATGGCTATTTCGACAATTGCAGGAATTGATTTTTCCGCCGATGCCGCCACCGTGGCGCGCCAGCTGATCGGCGTGACGGTGCTGCTCGATGGCGTTGGTGGGCGCATCGTCGAGACCGAGGCGTATGACCGTGAAGATGCTGCTTCGCACGCGTTTGCCGGCGAGACCGAGCGCAACGCCTCGATGTTCGGCCCGCCCGCGCATGCCTACGTCTACCGCTCGTATGGGATCCACTGGTGCCTGAACTTCGTGTGCCGCGAGGCGGGGCACGGGGCCGGGGTATTGATCCGCGCGCTGGAACCGGTGGCGGGGCTGGACGTCATGCGCGCGCGGCGCGATGCGCTGGAAGAGCGCGCGCTGTGTTCGGGGCCGGGCAAGTTGTGCCAGGCGCTGGGCGTGACGCGTGCGCACGACGGGATGGCGCTGGCGGGAGCGTCGTTTACCTTGCTGCCGGCAGAGACGGGGCTGGTCGTCGTGGAGGGCATCCGCATCGGCATCTCGAAGGCGGTCGATGTGCCGTGGCGTTTCGGCCTGGCCGGCTCGCGTTTTTTGAGCCGGCCAATCCGCGGCCAGGCCAGCAACTAAGCTGACCCGCGCCGGCGCGCTGTCGCCGGCGGCAGTGCCGGTACCGGCTTCGCGCGCATCGTGCTGGTGCGGCTGCGCCGTTCGGCGACCCCCTGGAAGCCTGCCGCCAGCGTGTCTTCGTGCTGCACATCGACCTCTTCCACCTCGTCGTCGCCCGGTGCGATGCGGAAGATCGCGACGGCCCTGGCCAGGTTGACGGTCTGCTCGTGCAGGCTCTCGGCCGCCGCTGCGGCCTGTTCGACCAGCGCTGCATTCTGCTGCGTCATGCTGTCCATCTGTCCGACCGCGCGATTGACGTCGGCGATGCCGTCGGCCTGCTCGGTGCTGGCGATGCTGATGCGCCCGATGATGTCGTTCACCTGGCGCACCGACGAGACGATGTCGCCCATGCTGGCGCCGGCTTCGCTGACCGACGCGTTGCCCCGTTCGATGATGCTGACCG
>Ga0308170_10004134_pt1 | contig 11544 bp, 9 predicted proteins | sample PhyBR2_2_FD_202136 | JGI IMG/M metagenome (GOLD analysis project Ga0308170, IMG submission 202136) | Phyllosphere microbial communities from UC Gill Tract Community Farm, Albany, California, United States - DLSLSB.R2 | ecosystem: Host-associated > Plants > Phyllosphere > Unclassified | place... | reverse complement strand
CCAGCACTTCTTCATCTGGACCTGTCTTGCGACCATTCCCGCCTTCATCGTGGCGGCGCTCGTCAAGATCGATCCGGAATTCGGAAAAAAATAAGCGGACGGCTGACGCCCGCGCTGCCGCGCCCGACGTGGCGCCGGCGCGGAGCGTCAACCTCCGGTACAGCAACATCAAGGAGTTCTTTTTTTGCTTCCCAACCTGAACAAACGCACTTTCACGCTCGGCATGGCCAGCGCTGTCGCCCTGGGCCTGGCGGCCTGCGGCACCAAGCCCACCAAACCGGGCGCCACAACCTTCATAGGCGGCAATGAGCCGCCGGCCGCGCCGCGCGAGTTTCGCGCCGCCTGGGTGTCCACGGTCGCCAATATCGACTGGCCCAGCCGACCGAACCTGAGCGCCGCCAAGCAGCAGCAGGAAGTGCTCGCGATCCTCGACCGCGCCAAGGCCATGAACCTGAACGCGATCGTGCTACAGGTGCGCCCGGCCGCCGACACCATCTATCCGTCGAACCTCGAGCCCTGGACCGAATACCTGAGCGGCATCCAGGGCAAGGCGCCGCAGCCGTTCTACGATCCGCTCGCGTACTGGATCACCGAGGCGCATGCGCGCGGCATCGAACTGCACGCCTGGTTCAATCCCTACCGCGCGCGGATGGACGCTTCGCGCGGCCAGTCGGCGCCGAACCACATCACCAACACCAATCCGGCGATCGTCAAACGCTACGGCAAATTCATGTGGATGGATCCGGGTGAGCCGGCCGCCGTCAAGCAGACGCTCGACGTGATCCTCGACGTCGTGCGCCGCTACGACATCGACGGCGTGCACATCGACGATTACTTTTATCCGTACCCGATCGACGCCGCGCCGCAGGTGGCCGGCAACGCCGCGGCCCTTGACGGGCGCACCGGCAGTCGCGAACTGGACTTCCCGGACGATCCGGCCTGGCACCGCTACCTGGCCGGCGGCGGCCAGCTCGATCGCGCCAACTGGCGCCGCGACAACGTCAACCGGCTGATCGAAGCGATGTACAAGGGGATCCACGCCGAAAAAAGCTGGGTGCGTTTCGGCATCAGCCCGTTCGGCCTGGGCCGCCCGGACCGCCGCCCGCCCGGCATCAACGGTTTTTCGCAGTACGACAAGCTGTATGCCGACGCCGAACTGTGGCTCGAAAAAGGCTGGGTCGATTACTTCGTGCCGCAGCTGTACTGGCCGATCAAGCCGCCGGGCCAGGCTTACGACGTGCTGCTCGATTACTGGATCAGGCAAAATCCGCAGCGCCGCCACATCTGGCCGGGCCTGTTTACCAGCCGCATAGGCGCTGCGACCAAGGGCTATGAGCCGCAAGAGGTATTGGCCCAGGTCGACGTGACCCGTACCCGGCCGCTGGCCACCGGCCACGTCCACTTCAGCATGGTGGCCCTGATGCAGAACCGCAAAGGCATCGCCGACCAGCTGCGCACGACCCGCTACGCCGGGCAGGCGCTGGTACCGGCCACGACGTGGCTGGGCAACGAGCGGCCCGGTACGCCGCTGGTAGGGGCCGCGCGCCGCGCGAATTCGGTCGACCTGACGCTCAAGGCGGGCAAGGCCAACGCGCTGTATGCGGTCTGGTCGCGCCATGGTGGGCAATGGCGCTTCACGGTGGTTCCGGCGGTGCGCGTGGCCTGGTCGGTGCCGGATGACGCAACGCTGGGCGCAGCCGAGATCGTGGTGGTCAGCGCCGTCGACCGCCTGGGCAACGAAGGCGCACGCGTGCGTGTATGGGGCAAAGCGTAATGCAGGTAGCATCAGGTTTTAGAGGCGGATTTTGTGATGTCATCTGATCGTGACAACGTGAGCGGGTTTGGCCTGGGGATCGACGCCGGCGGCACCGAGACGCGCTGGGCGCTGGCAGCCCCCGGCGGCGCCATCCTGGCCGACGGCGTGGTCGCGGGCCTGTCGGCGCTGCAGATGGCCACGTCCGACGGGCGCGCAGCGGTACGCGCGAGCCTCGAAGAACTGGCGGCGGCAGTGCTTGCGCATGCCAGTCCGCTGCGCATCCAGGCCGGCCTGACGGGGTTCAGTGGCGACGACGAACTGCTGCAGTCGTGGCTGGCCCAGTTGCTGGGCGTTGCGCCCAGCGCCGTCACGCTGTCGAACGATATCGAACTGGCGTATCGCGCCAACTTCGTGCCCGGCGCCGGCTACCTCGTGTATGCGGGCACCGGTTCGATCGGCGCCTACATCGACGCCGAGCACGTGTTCCACCGCGCCGGCGGGCGCGGCGTGCTGCTCGACGATGGCGGCGGGGGCTTCTGGATCGCGCGCGAAGCGCTGCGCCACATCTGGCGCAACGAAGACGAGCAACCCGGCTGCTGGCGCGATTCGCCGCTGGCGCAGGCCGTGTTCGAGCACATCGGCGGGGCCGACTGGAATGTGTCGCGCCAGTTCATCTATCACGGCGAGCGCGGTGCGATCGGCAAGCTGGCTCTGGCTGTTGCCGCCAGCGCACAGCGCGATCCGGCCGCCGCCACGATCCTGAGCGAAGCGGGCCTGGAACTGGCGCGCCTGGCGCTGGCGCTCACGCGCCGTTTCGGCCCGCGCCCGGTGGTGCTGGCCGGCCGCGCCAGCGAACTGCATCCCCTCATCATCGAGACCATGCGCGCTGCGCTGCCGGCCGGGCTGGTGCTCACGCAGACCGGCCTGCGCGCCCACCACGGCGCCGCGCGGCTCGCATTGCAACCGGCCGCCACGCCGCCCGCGCGTGCAACCTACAAGAACATCAACGAGGAATCCCCATGAAATCGATCTTTGCCGCTCTCGCCCTGGCCGTGCTGGCCGGTTGTACCACCACCGCCCCGACCACGCCGAAGTACGACACCACCTACGATGCCGTCGGCCAGTCGAGCCGCGCGCGCTTTTTGGTGCTGCACTACACGGTGGCCAACACGCCTGCCTCGATCAAGATCCTGACGCAGCAGCAGGTCAGCTCGCACTACCTGCTGACCGACGAAGCGCAGCCGAAGATCTACCGCCTGGTCGACGAGAACCGCGCCGCCTGGCATGCGGGTAACTCGAGCTGGAAGAACTTCACGCAACTGAACAACAGCTCGATCGGCATCGAGATCGTCAACGCCGGCTGGAAGGACACGCCGCAGGGCCGCGTCTACGCACCGTTCCCGCAGGCGCAGATGGATGCGCTGCTGCCGCTGGTGAAGGACATCGTGGCGCGCCACGGCATCGCGCCCGAGAACGTGCTCGGTCACAGCGATATCGCGCCGCTTCGCAAGCAGGATCCGGGGCCGCAGTTCCCGTGGCAGCGCCTGGCGCAGGAAGGCCTGGTGCTGTGGCCGGATGCGAACCGCGTCGCCGCCGTGCGTCCGGCATTCGACGCCCTGCTGCCGGACGTCGCCTGGTTCCAGCGCAAGCTGGCCACCCACGGCTTCGGCCTGGTGCAGAGCGGCACGTACGATGAAGCGACCCGCACCACGCTGGCGGCGTTCCAGATGAAGTACCGCCCGCGCGATATTTCGGGCGTTGCCGATGCAGAGACCGCGGCGCTGCTCGAAGTGCTGACGACGCCGGCGAACACGCCGCCGCCGGTGGTGCCGGCCGCCCTGGCGCCCGTGGCACCGGCCGCGCTGCCGATGCCAGCACCAGTACCAGCACCAGCGCCGATGCCAATGCCGACACCGACGCCGACGCCGACCTTGCCGGAACCGACACCGGTGCTGCCAGTCGAACCGACGCCGGAAACCACCCCGGTCCCGGCCGCGCCGGTCATTACCACGCCATGATGGCCGTGATTGGGGGATAAGCGATGCGTCTGCGCCATATCGAAGTATTCCACGCCATCATGCAGGTCGGCACCATCAGCGGCGCCGCCCAAGTGCTGCATATCTCGCAGCCGGCCGTGACGAAGGTGCTGCAGCACGCCGAGCTGCAACTGGGCATGCCGCTGTTCGAGCGCGTGCGCGGCAAGCTGTATCCCAAGCCCGAAGCGCACCGCCTGTTCATCGAAACCGAAAAGCTCCACCGCGACCTGCAGGGCATCCGCCGCCTGGCCGCGAGCCTGAAGGGCCGCGCGGTGGAAACCGTGCGCCTGGTGTCCACGCCGACCATTGCCGTGAGCGTGCTGCCGGCCGGGATGACCGCCTGGCGCCGCGCCTTCCCTGAAACACGGTGCGAGCTGGCCACGCACCACACGAGCGAAATCGTCAATGCACTGCGCCTGGGCGAAGCCGATGTGGGCCTGTCGCTGCAGGACCCGCGCCACCCCGGCATCGTGGCCGAGCCGATCGCGCATGGCCTGCTGACGGTGATGGCGCCGCGCGGCACCTGGAGCGACGCCGAATGCCGCACCCCGATCGCAGCCGATGGTTTGACGGGTGAACTGATCGGCATGGCCGATCGCGATCCACTGGGCGAGATGGTGATGGCGGCCTGCGAAGCGCAGGGCGTGCAACCGGTGTTTCGCACCGTGGTGCAGACGTACCAGATTGCCCGTTCGCTGGTCGAAGCTGGCGCCGGCACTGCGGTGGTCGATCCGTTCACGGCCGCATCGGCGGCAGCGAACCAGGTGCAGTGCCGTCAGTGGTCGCCGTCGATTCCCGTGCACCTGTACCTGCTCACGGCCAGCCACGCGCCGCTGTCACATGGCGCGCGCGAGCTGGCCAACTGCATCGGCGCGACCGCGCGCGCCTGTCTCGAACCAGCCTAGGATTTGTCAGACCATGCATGCGTTCATCGCCAGCGAAGACATTGCCGCCAGCCCGGCATTCCGGCACCTGGATTCCATCGCCGGCATCCGGGTCGACCTGCGCTACGCCACCACCAACAACTTCGTCGGGCGCGATCTGTATTCGCCGTTCGATTGCGCATGGCTGCATGTGCAGGCGGCCGCAGCGCTCGAACGCGTGGTGGCCTGGCTGGCCGCACGCCGGCCGGACCTGACGGTGCTGGTGCTGGATGCATTGCGGCCGCAGCGCGTCCAGCAGCAATTGTGGGATGCGCTCGAGGGCACCGACCTGCGCCTGTACCTGGCCGATCCGGCGCGCGGCTCGATCCACTCGTACGGCATGGCGCTGGACCTGACACTGATCGATGCGGCCGGCCATGAGCTGGACATGGGCACCGGTTTCGACGACATGACGGAATTGTCGCATCCGGCGCTCGAAGAAGGGTTTGTGCTGGCTGGACGCCTCACCGAAGCGCAGGTGGCCAACCGGCGCCTGTTGCGCGACGCGATGCTGGCAGCGGGTTTTTTGGCCATCAAGACCGAATGGTGGCACTTCGATTGCGGCGACCGCGACCTGGTGCGGCGTACCTTTCAGCGCGTGCTGTAGCCGTCAGTTCATCGCGATCGCTTCGACCCGGTTGCGGCCATTGTGCTTGGCTGCGTACAGCAGCTTGTCGGCGGCCAGGATCAGGTCTGGCAGCGTGATGCGCCCGTCGTCGCGGGCGAAATCGTACGTGGCCAGGCCGAAGCTGGCGCTGGTCTGCAACCCGGGGCCATCGGCATCCGGCGCGACCCGATTGGCCGCAAACGCCGCGCGCAGGTCTTCTGCCAGACGCGCCCCTTGCGCCAGGTCGGTGCCGGGCAAGACCAGCAAGAATTCTTCGCCGCCGTAGCGCACCACCGCATCGACGCCGCTGCGCACCATCTTGTGCAGCAGGCCGGCAAAGGTGCGGATCACGGCATCGCCCTCGTGGTGGCCGAAGGTGTCGTTGATGCGCTTGAAGTGATCGATGTCGCACAGGATGACCGACACCGGATGCTGGTGATGGCGCGCGCTTTGCAGCTCATGTTCCAGCAGATGATCGTGCAGGTAGTGGCGGTTGTAGCAGCAGGTGAGCTGGTCGCGCTGGGCCAGCTGCTTGAGGGTCATCTGCAGCCGGAACTGTTCGCGCGCCACCCAGTTGTAGCGGCGCGCGGCCAGGATGCCGAACGTGTTGATCAGCACCAGCAGCATGCCCATCGTGACCAGGTCGGACATGGGCCGTGGCGGCAGCACGAACGCGACCAGCGCCAGAAACACCAGCGAGGCGCCAGTGCCGAGCGCGGTCGAATACACCAGGCGGTTCGGGATATACAGGTAGATCACCACCAGCATGATCAGCATCGACATCGCATGCCAGTGCACTTCATGCGGCCGCGCCAGCGCCACCACCATGAAGCAGCACAGTGCGATGCCCTCGGACAGCGATGCCGCCAGCCGCATGGCCCGGATCGACAGGGGGCGGCGGTAGGCCAGCCACGCGCAGGTGCCTGCGATGGCCGCGACCAGCAGGCGCGCCGGCAGCGTGCCGCGCACGGCCGCATCCAGGCCCAGCACCGCGATATCCGTCACAAAAAACGACAGGAAGAATGCGACGCAGAACAGCAGCGTGAAGCCGAGCATGGCGCGCGTGCGGTCGATCTGGTTGGAGAGGAACGCAGTTTCGCTGGTGCTGCGCGCGAATTCGCCGGTCAGGTAATGGATGTGCATGCGATGAACAGTGCGGCAGGTGATGATGCCTGCGACACACGATCCAGCATGCGGTGATGGTCGGACAGGACGGGATGATCCGGCATCGGCGCCGGCCGGACCGATCACCGGTAGCGGTATCGGGCGAGTGACTATTGTGGCAAGGTTTTCTTACTCGAAACTAACAAAATGTATCAGCTAGTTAATTATTTTGTTAGTTTTGCAAGATAACCCGGTTCAATCCCGTGACAATTTGCTCAACGTTGCATCGCTGCTGCCTGCGTCGTACCCGAGCGCGCCACCCAGTCGACCAGCGCATCGAGCACCGCGCGGCCGCGCCCGTCGCCAGCCCGTTCGCTGTTGACCATCGCCACCACCACGCACAGGTTGCCATTCGCATCCGGCACGTACCCGGCCACTGCCGTGACGTTGCGCAGCGTGCCCGTCTTCAGGCGCGCGCGCCCGGCGGCGGGCGTGCCGACCAGGCGCCGGCGCATGGTGCCATCGACCGCGCCGATCGGCAGGCTGGCCTGGAATTCGGGCGCCCATGGGCTCCGCAAGCCCGCCTGCAGCAGGCTGCCCATCTGCTGCGCGCTGATGCGCTCGATGCGCGACAGGCCCGAGCCGTTGTCGATCACGAACCCGGTGTCGTCGATGCGCTGCGCACGCAGCCAGTCACGCACCGCGCCATCGGCGCGCGCGAAGGTGGTGACCTCGCCGCCCGGCAGCGCCAGGCTGCCATCGACCGGATCGCCCTGCAGGCTGCCCAGGCTCAGAAACAGCAGGCGCGCCAGCGTGTTGTCGGACGTCTTGTTGATGTCGCGGACCAGTTCCGGCAAGGCGCGCGCGGCGTGCGCGGCCAGCACGCGCGCATCGAGTGGCGTGGCGCCGGTGATCGTGCGGCCGCTGAGCGTGCCGCCCAGATCGGTCCAGGCGCGGCGCACGAAGCGGCCCACGTAATCGTCGCGGTCGAGCACATTGACGCTGTAGCTGCGGTTGCAGTTCTTCGGGAAGGTGCCACGCAAGACCACCTCAATGCGGCCATCGGGCGCGCGCCGCGTTTCGGGCAGCTGCCAGCCGTCTTCCCACTTCGCGCAGTCGCGCTCGACCAGCGTCATCGCCGACGTGACCGAGACGCGTTCGAGTTCCGGATACATGCGCAGTTGCAGCGTCGATCCGGTCGCGCGCATGTCGAGCTGCAGCATGTTTTTGTTGAGGAGGAGGGCGTCGGGAATCACGTTGTAATACGCGTCGGGCGACTCGTCGAACGGCGGCAGGCCGACATCCGGCCGCGCCGGCTGGAACAGGCTGCGATCAAGCACCAGGTCACCCTCGATGCGCTCGATGCCCTGGTAGCGCAGCGCGCGCAGCATGGCTTCGAGGTGCTCGCCGGCCAGGTCGGCATCGGCGCCGCCCTTGACGTACAGGCTGCCGCGCAGCACGCCATCCTTGACGTCCCCGGTCGTGCGCAGTTCGGTGCGGCCGCGGAACGTGGGGCCAAGCCGCTCGAGGCCGATCAGCGCCGTCACCAGCTTGATCGTCGACGCCGGCTGCATCGGCAGCGCTGCCTGGTGCGACAGCACGGCGGCGTCGCCGCGCAGCACCAGCAGGCCCACTTCGCTGGCTGCGATGCCGCTTTGCTGCATCAGTTGCGCCACCGGCGCCGGTAGCTGGGCCTGGGCGAGGGACGTGGCGCACAGCAGCGACAGAACGAGGGTGGCGCGTTTGAACATGCGTGAATCCTTAACCGAAGAAGAGATAGGCCACGAAGATCGCGGCGATGATGCCGACCAGGTCCGCCAGCAGGCCATAGCTGACCGCATAGCGCGTCTTGCGGATGCCGACCGAACCGAAATACAACGCGATGATGTAGAACGTGGTGTCCGACGCGCCCTGCATGATGCTGGCCAGGCGGCCGACGAACGAGTCCACGCCATAGGTCTTGATCGCATCGATCATCATGGCGCGCGCGCCGCTGCCCGACAGGGACTTCATGAGCGCAGTCGGCAGCGCGCCGACGAAATCGGTCTGCAGGCCCAGTGCGGAAAACACCCACGCGAAGCCACTGGTGACCATGCCCAGGATGCCCGAATTGCGCACCACGCTGATCGCCACGATCATGCCGACCAGGTAGGGAATGATCTTGATCGACGTTTCGACACCGCCCTTGGCGCCTTCGATGAAGGCCTCGAACACATTGACCTTCTTGAGCAGCGCCCCGGTCATGAACGCGGCGATGACACCGAACAGCACCAGGTTGGCGGCGACTGACGACACCAGCTGGATCTGCGTCTTGTCGAGGAAGTAGGTGAAGGACAGGACCATCGATGCAATCAGCGCCGCGGTGCCGCCGATCCAGGCGAAGATCACCGGGTCGAACAGGTTGATGCGCTGGCGCAGGCCCACCATGATGATGCTGAAAATGGTGGCGGTGTAGGTCGCGATCAGCGTCGGGATGAAAATGTCGGCCGGGTTGGCCGCGCCCAGCACCGCGCGCTGGGCCATCACGGCCAGCGGGATGATCGTCAGGCCCGAGGTCTGGATCACCAAAAACATCAGCTGCGCATCGGTCGCTTCGTCCTTGTTCGGGTTGAGCGACTGCAGGCTTTCCATGGCCTTCAGGCCGAACGGCGTGGCCGCGTTGTCGAGGCCCAGCATATTGGCCGAGAAGTTCATCACCATGTGGCCATTGGCCGGGTGGTTGCGCGGCACGCCGGGGAAGATGCGCGAAAAGAACGGGCCGATCACGCGCGCGAACAGGTTGATGGCGCCGGCCTTTTCGCCGACATTCATGATCCCGAGCCAGAACGTCATCACGCCGGCCAGCGGCAGGGCGATGTCCATCACGGCCATCTTGGCCGAGTCGAAGGTGCCGTCGATGATGCGCTTGAAGATTTCGGTGTCGCCGAGGAAGAGCCACTGCGCCATTGCTGCGAGGAAGCCGACGAGGAAGAAGCCTGTCCAGATGTAATTGAGTGCCATCGATAACCAGTAAATGCTGAGAGGTGCTGATCGGTGCTGATCGAAGCGTTGCCGCCGGGTTCGGACGATTGTGCAGCGCCCAGGGGCCAAGGGCAAGCCGCGTGGATGAAAGAATGCAGCCGCGCCATGCGCAAAAGTTATGAGCGTTGCTTGCCAAGGCGCAGCGCGCCTATGATACGGCACGCTGTCTGGGATGCCCCAAAGGATCTGCCGTCATGAAATTTCGTTCCGCCGCTGCCGCGCTGCTGTCGCTGTCCCTGTTTTTGCCATGCTCGGCCGTCCAGGCGCAGGCACAGGAGCAGGATAAGGTCTTGCACATGTTCCTCTCGACCAGCGAGACGGGACTCGACCCGGCAGTGGCGTCCGACAACGCCACGCTGTCGCTGCTGGAAAACCTGTTCGATCCGCTGCTGCGCTACGACTACCTGGCGCGCCCGGTCACCCTGCGCCCCAATACGGCCGCGGCCATGCCGACCGTCAGCAGCGACGGCCTGACCTATACCTTCCGCATCCGGCCCGGCATCCATTTCACGCCCGATCCCGCCTTCAAGGGCCGCAAGCGCGAAGTCACGGCCGCCGACTATGTCTACAGCCTCAAGCGTTTATATGACCCAGCGCTCAAGTCGCCGTGGGCCTATATGTTCGAGGGCAAGATCGCGGGCGACGCTGCGCTGCGCGCGCGCTTCGGTCCCGATGTGCCGGTGGCCGGCCTGCAGGCGCCGGACCGCTACACGCTGCGCATCCAGCTGATTGCGCCCGATAACAATTTCTTGTTCTATCTGGCGACGGCGGCCAGCAGCGTGGTGGCGCGCGAAGTGATCGAGGCGTATCCGGGCCAGGCGGGCAATCACCCGATCGGCACCGGGCCGTTCATGCTGGGGGAGTGGCAACGGAGCGATCGCATCGTGCTGCTGGCCAATCCGGATTCCACGGCCGTGTTCGCGGCCACGCCGGGCGACGACCCGGAGGACCGGGCGATTGCCGCCGCACTGAAGGGCAAGCGCCTGCCGCGCGTGGACCGGGTCGAGGTGCGCATCGCCGAGGAATTCCAGGGCCGCATGCTGGGCTTTTTGAATGCCGACTACGACTACCTGGAGCAGATCCCCGAATCGATGACCGAGATGGTCGTGCACGACGGCGCCTTGAAACCTGACCTGGCCGCGCGCGGGATCGTGCTGTCGCGCTTTCCGGTATTGCAGACCTACTATATGTGGATGAACATGACCGACCCGGTCGTGGGCGGCTACAGCAAGGACCGGATCGCGCTGCGGCGTGCGATCTCGATGGCGTACAACAGCGCCGAAGACATTGCGTTACTGAAGAAAGGGTTTGCGATCAAAGCCGAGTCGCCGCTGCCGCCGAATGTGCGCGGCTACGATCCAAGCTATCGCAGTCCGGTGCCGTACGACCCGGCACTGGCCAATGCCTTGCTCGACCGCCATGGTTACGACGGGCGCGACCCGGACGGTTTTCGGCGCGCGCCTGATGGCAAACCGCTGACCTTGACGATGCATAGCGAAGCGACCGTGGGTGGGCGCCTGCGCGATGAACTGTGGCGAAAGTGCCTGAATGCCATCGGTGTGCGCGTCGTGTTCAAGTCGGACAAGAAAACCGAGATCATCAAGGCCTCGCGCCTCGGAACGGTGCAGATGTTCGAGAGTAACTGGATCGCCGATTTCCCCGATGGCGACAACTTTTATCAGCTGTTGTACGGGCCTAATGCAGGCCGGGCCAACTACGCGCGCTTCAACCTGCCTCAATACAATGTGCGCTATGAAAAAGCACGCTTGCTTCAGGATGGTGCAGAGCGAAACAGACTCTATTTTGAGATGAACCAGCTGCTCCATGCGTACAACCCGTGGGTGCCGTTGACCCATATTTTATCGGGCGATCTGCGGCATCCGTGGTTGAAAAACTACAAACGCCATCCCGTCGAATTCACGAACTGGCGCTACCTCGATATCGATGTTGCGCAAAGGGCACGCTCGGTTCGGGGCAAGCGATAGATTCCGTTAGTTTTTCCGCAAGAAAATATTCCCGCTGGTTATACTCCCCTCCGGATAATTCATTGGCTTGTCACAAAATTGTGAGCGTACTCTGAATTGAAAACATAACGTA
>Ga0308170_10004131_pt1 | contig 11545 bp, 6 predicted proteins | sample PhyBR2_2_FD_202136 | JGI IMG/M metagenome (GOLD analysis project Ga0308170, IMG submission 202136) | Phyllosphere microbial communities from UC Gill Tract Community Farm, Albany, California, United States - DLSLSB.R2 | ecosystem: Host-associated > Plants > Phyllosphere > Unclassified | place... | reverse complement strand
GTGGCACCAGCGGCCCACCTGCGGCGACGTGGTGGCGATCCGGGCCAACGCCCGGCGGATGAGCGTCGCGTCGGGGATGTCCATCCGCAGGTAGGCGCGGATGTAGCCGATGCCGCGCCAGGTCAGATCGACCGGGTCCCCGGGTCGCCAGAAGCGGTTCATGCCCGCCTGCCGCTGCAGTGCAGGACCAGCTTCTCGGCGCGTCCGTCGAGGGTGACGGTGAGGGTCGACGCCCGGCCGGTCGCGCGATGCCCCGACGGCAGCGGCACCGCGAAGAAGCCGGTCGATCCGGGCGCGACGGTGAGCGTGCCATCGGCCGCGCCGTGGGCGCCTGTAGCGTGCCAGCCGAACGCGGTCGTCCGGGTCAAGTGGCTGGTGAGGGCGATCTGGACGCCCTGGGCGTTGACGTCGGGCGAGCAGGTCCGCGCCGCCGTGGGCGAGGCGAAGGCGAGCTCGACGTATGCGGTGGGGAGCCGGTGGGTGGAGACGTCCAGCTGGTGGCGGAGGGTCGGTGAGGCGATGGCGGCGCCAGCCGTGACGAGGCTGAGCAGCGCGAGCACCGGCACCGCGCCGAGCCACCACGGGCCGCGGTGGCGGCCGGTGGGAGCGGGCGAGGTCATCGTGCGGCCGACACCGCCGACAGCTCGCGCTCGGGCGTGGCGAGCGCGACCACCGCAGCGGTCGCCGCCGTCGGTACGGCCGGGTGATACATGTAGACCAGATGGCTCTGCCCGTGCCGGGTGCGGGTCACGACGTCGACCACGACCCCGATCGCGACCAGGACCGCGACGGTCACCATGGCGGCGAACTTCGCCTCGACGGCGAGGCCGATGTTGGTGCCCGCCAGGTGGCCGAGATAGCCCACCAGGCCGAACAGCGCCGCCGCGGTGGCGACGAGCCCGGCGTAGAACGGCAACGGCCGCTCGTAGCGGAAGAGCGAGAAGGCCGTCTTCAGGATGCGGCGCCCGTCACGGAAGGTGTGGAGCTTCGACTCGCTGCCGTCGCGGCGCGCGCGGAACCCGACCGGGATCGAGGTGCACGGCACCCGCAGCGTCAGGCAGTGGACGGTCAGCTCGGTCTCGATCTCGAAGCCGCGCGACGTCGCGGGGAAGCTCTTCACGAAACGGCGGCTGAAGACCCGGTAGCCGCTGAGCATGTCGCGGGCGTTCTGCCCGAACAGCCGGGCGACCACGGCGTTGAGCAGACGGTTGCCCCACTCGTGGCCACCGCGGTAGGCCTCCGGGTCATCCGGCGTCCGGACGCCGAGCACGTGGTCGTACGGCCCCTCCATCAGGGCACGGATCATCTGGGGCGCGTGGGCGGCCTCGTAGGTGTCGTCGCCGTCGATGAGGACGTAGATGTCGGCATCGATGTCGGCGAACGCCCGGCGTACGACGTTGCCCTTGCCCGGTCGCGACTCGTTGCGCACGATCGCACCGGCGGCGCGGGCGACCTCGGCGGTGCCGTCGGTGCTGTTGTTGTCGTAGACGTAGACGTCCATGCCCGGGACGGCCTCGAGCAGACCGGTGACCACCTCGGCGATAGCGGCGGCCTCGTTGAGACACGGCACGATCGCGGCGATCCGATACCCGGGGAACATCGGCGCGCTGGGCCGCAGGTTGCGGACGCTGCGCGGCGTGATCGTGACAGGACGATCCGTCCGGCCGATCTCGAACCAACGTGTCAACTCGGTCACGGGGGAATGCTCCGTTCGACGCGTGTGCAGGGGGAACCCGAGAGTGCGCCAACGACATGGTGGGGACCGGTCGTAGACGGTGAGTGCAACGAGTTCTGCGGCGCCGGGTAACGGCATCGGTCAAACACCCGCGAACTGGACTAGACCAGTTCGATCGGGCTGGGTACCTGCTGCGCATGAGGATCGCGATCACCGGAGCCAGCGGCAACGTGGGGACGGCGCTGCTGCGCGCCCTGAGCATGCACGGACATGAGGCGGTAGGCATTGCGCGGCGCCCTCCTGCCGCCAGCAGTCGCTATGCCGCTGCGGAGTGGCACGCCATCGACCTGACCGCGGCCGACGCTCCGTCTCGCCTCGCCGCGGCCTTCCAGGGCGCGGATGCCGTCGTGCACCTCGCCTGGGCGTTCCAGCCCACGCATGACCGGGACTACACGCAGCGGCTCGACGTCGGTGGCACCGAGCGGGTGATCGCGGCGGTGCTCGCCGCCGGCGTGCCGCACCTGGTCCACCAGTCCTCGCTCGGCACCTACTCCCCCGCCCCCGCGGACGACCGCCCGGTGCCGGAGACGTGGGCGCGCCACGGCATCGCCACCTCGCCGTACAGCCAGCACAAGGTCGCGGCCGAGTTGATGCTCGACCGGACGCTCGAGCACGAGCCCGGGCTCATCATCGCCCGAACCCGGCCGGTGCTGATCGGCCAGCGGCTCAGCGGCTCGGGCCTGTTGCGGTACGCGGTCCCGGCGCTGCTACCCGCGTCGGCGCTCAAGAGGGTGCCACTGCTGCCCGTCGACGGGCGGCTGCGGCTGCAGTTCGTGCACGCCGACGACGTGGCCACGGCGATCCGACTCATGGTGGAGCAGCGTCGGGGCGGCGCGTTCAACCTCGCTGCCGAGGACGTGCTCCCGGTCGACGCGATCGCCCGGGCGCTCGGCGGCCGCCACGTGCAGGTGCCCCTCGCAGCGCTGCGCCGCCTAGCCGATCTCAGCTGGCGCGCGCACCTGCAGCAGGTCGACGTGGGCTGGCTCGACATGGCCTATCAGGCGCCGCTGCTGGACAGCACCCGGGCGCGCGTCGAGCTGGGCTGGTCGCCGGAGCGCCGCAGCGCCGACGTGCTCGCCGAGGTGATCGACGGCATGCGCTCGGCGGCCTACGACGACACCCCCGTACTGCGCCCGCGACGCGTGCGCGACGGTGTCGCGCGGGCACTACGGGGCGAGCCGGTCGCGCACCGTCACCGGCCCTGAGCGGCCGCCGACGGGCCGTTCTTCTGGACCTGCAGCACCTCGGTCGGGGTCAGGGCACGCCACGGTGACGGCATCGCGGCCGTGCCGGGGACACCGGGTCGATCGCCCCTGGTCCACCACTGCGCCTCGTAGGCGGTGTGCTCGAACAGCACCCGATCGCCCTCGTGGTAGACGCGGCCGAGCTGCCAGTCGGGGTACGTGCCGGTCGCCAGGGTCGGGCTGGGCTCGGGGCGCTCGCCGGGTAGCACCGGGCCGAGCAGCGTCCACGGGGACTCGGTCTGCAGCGGGTCGTCCGGCATGTCGCCGGAGGTCCACCACTTCGCCTCGTAGACGTTGTGGTGCCACACCACCCGTTCGCCCTTGACGTAGACGTGGGTCGAGGCCCAGATCGGATACGGCGCGGTGCTGGGATCGTCGCTGGGCACCACCGTCGGGTCGGCGGTCGGGGTGCTCGCTCGCGGCGTGCTCGCGTCGGCGGTCGTGTCGACGCCGTCGATCCCGGCGAGCGCGGCGGCGAAGGCGCCGGATGCCTGACGCACGCCGCTGCACGCGTCGGAGACGATCGTGACATCGGGGTAGTTGTCACCGCAGGCGCGGTCGCGGTTGAGCGACCACATCGCCACCCGGCCGATCCGGTGCGCGGTCGCGAAGGAGCGCAGCTGCGCCGCGTCGGCGAGCGTGAACACCTCGCCGGCGATGTCGTTCTGGCCGATCATCGCAGTGGCGCCCATCCGCTGCCACACGGACAGACCCGAGGGCCGCGTCCCCCCGTGGGCGTATGCCTTGGTGAGCTGCGCGTGGGCGGCGTTCAGGGCCGCCAGGGCGGCCTCGCCCATGGTCTGGCCGGGCGGCAGGTCGCCGTAGTCCATGGTCATCAGGTTCACGCCGGCCAGCTTCACGCCGGCCGCGATCGTTCCGGTGACCAGTGCGAGGTCCTCGGTGGTGAGGCCGGTGCGGGCCGCCGGGACCGTCAGCCACACCTTGACCGGAGTGTCCTTCTGGAGCCGGGCGATGGCAGCCGCACGGCGCTCGGTCGCACCCGTGTCCGAGAGCGCCTTGCCCTCCACGTCGAGATCGATCGCCTTCACCTTGTAGCGGCGAACGACCTCCTCGTACGCGGCGAACAGGCGGTCGGGCGTGGCGCAGCCGAGGGCGAGGTCGGTGTTCGCCTGACCCCCGAACGAGATGAGGGGGTTGCCTCCGCGCTGGCGCAGAAGTGCGATCCGGCGGTCGAGATCGAGTGCGTCCCCGGCCTCGTCGAGCGTGTACGCGCCGCCCCAGCTCGGCGTGCACGGCGCATCCGGGTCGCCGACCACGAACGCGAGTGTCGCGTCGAGGGCGGCCGCGCTCTCCGGCGACTCGAAGGCCTGGCGGGGCGTCGCGGTGACGTCGACGTAGCCCGAGAAGCCGGGCGCGGACGCGTCATCGAGCGCGCGGCTCTGCTGGAACCAGGTCCAGCTGCGCAGCGAGGCCAGGACGAGTCCTGCGATCACCACGATCAGCAGGGTCAACCGTGGCCACGAGAGCCGCCGTCCGTCGAACTGTCCCACCGGTTCCCCACGCTCGTCTTGGTTGTTTCGCCCCTATCGGCCCACATCGTGCCGGATAATCCGCTGTCGCAAGCAATGTTGCGACAACAGGGATCCGGTGATGATGCGCGCAGGTTCGGCACAAGGCGCGGCGTCAGCGACGGCACCGCGCCGCCAGTGGGGTGCGGAGCGTCGGGCCGAGCCGATGCCGATCGTCCACGTGCGCCCCTCGGTACGGAAGCTCACCTGGGGCCGGGTCGCCATCTCGGTCACCATCCTGTGCTGGATCGGCTACCTCGTCTCGACGGTCATCCGCCGCTTCCTCGACGAGGGCGGTGGCTTCCGCTTCACGATGGAGGCCGTCGGCTACCTCGCCGTCGTCACCGCACTGAGCTTCTCCGCGCTGATGTACCTCGTCGCGCGTCAGGGCGCGCTGCGGCGCTTCCGTGAGCACCGGCGCGTGCCGCGTGGCATGCTCGACGCCCACTTCACCCATGAGCACGGAGCTCTGACGGTGCTCGTGCCCTCCTACGCCGAGGAGCCGGACGTCGTACGGCTCACGCTGTGGAGCGCGGCGCTGCAGGAGTACCCGGACCTACGGGTGGTGCTGCTTGTCGACGATCCGCCGTTCCCCACCGATCCGGACACGCTGGCGCAGCTCGAGGCCACGCGCGCCCTGGCCGAGGAGATCGACGAGGCCCTGACGAAGCCGTGCGAGCGCGCCCAGAGCGCGTACGACCATGCCCTGTCCGTGCTGGGTGAGGTGTCGGCGCACAGCGTCGCCCCGCTGGAGCTGGTCCGCGGACTGGTCGAGGAGTACGAGGCCGCTGCCGCCTGGCTGGAGGAGATGGGCCGCGAGGAGGTCGTCGCCGACCACGTCGCGGAGTTCTTCGTCGAGCAGGTCCTGATGGGTCTCGCCAGTGAGCTGCGCCTGACCCTCTTGGCCCTCGACGCGGTGATCACCGAGGGCGGTGCGCTGCCCGCCGTCCGGCTGCTCGAGCTGCACAGCCGTCTCATCTGGATCTTCAGCGCTCGGCTGGGCACGTTCGAGCGCAAGCGCTACGCCTCGCTGTCCCAGGAGGCCAACAAGGCGATGAACGTCAACGCCTACCTGGGCCTGATGGGCGCTTCCTGGCGCCCGGAGGAGACGGTCGCCGGCATCGAGCTGCGGCGGCTCGCGCCCGGCGCCGCCGCCGAGCCGGGCGACCTCGACATCGAGATGACGGAGTACGTCCTGACCCTCGATGCCGACTCGCTGCTGCTGCGCGACTACTGCCTGCGGCTGGTCTACTTCCTCGAGCAGCCCGAGAACGAGCGGGTCGCGATCGTCCAGACGCCGCACTCGTCGTTCCGCGGCGCTCCGACCCGCATCGAGCGGATCGCCGGCGCCACCACCGACATCCAGCACATCCTGCACCAGGGTCTGACCGAGTACGACGCGACGTTCTGGGTCGGCGCCAACGCCGTCATCCGCCGCCGCGCGCTCGAGGACATCGTCGAGGTCGACACCGTCGGCGGTCACGAGATCCGGACCTACATCCAGGACCGCACCGTCATCGAGGACACCGAGTCCAGCGTCGACATCGCGGCGGCCGGCTGGCGGCTGGTCAACTACCCCGAGCGGCTCAGCTACAGCGCGACGCCGCCGGACTTCGGCTCGCTGGTCGTACAGCGCCGGCGCTGGGCCAACGGCGGGCTGTTGATCCTGCCGAAGTTCTGGCGCACCCGCCGTGCCCGCGCGGCCGCCGGGCAGCCGCTGCGGCTCCTGGAGGTCGCGCTGCGGGTGAACTACATGGCCTCGCTCGCGTGGGCGAGTCTCGGCCTGCTCTTCCTGCTCTTCTACCCGTACGACGGCCGGCTCCTGAGCCCCCTGGTGGTCGGCGCGGCACTCCCCTACTTCCTCGCGATGGCCAGCGACCTGCGTCTGTGTGGCCACCGTGGTCTCGACGTGTTCCGCATCTACGGCTTCAACCTCGTCCTGCTGCCGGTCAACCTCGCCGGCGTGCTGAAGTCGGTCCAGCAGGCCTTCACTGGCGAGAAGATCCCGTTCGCCCGTACGCCGAAGGTCCGCAACCGGACAGCGGCGCCGGGCTGGCATGTGCTCGTCCCGTACCTCGTGGTGGGGTTCTCGGTGCTGACCGCCTGGCGTGACTACCACCAGCACAACTGGCCCAACTTCGCCTTCGCGGTCTTCAACGCCGTGCTCGCCCTCGCCGCGATCCGCTCCTACATCGGCGTGCGGTCCTCCCTCGTCGACATGGTGATGAGCGTGGTCAACTGGCTGATGGTGCCGCAGCGATCCGCGGCGCAGCCCGAGCTCGCGGTGGCCGGCGCCGGCTCGCAGGCCGTCGACTGGGCGGGGATCCTCTATCACGGGGACCGCCGGCTCGACCGCGATCTGCGGCGCAGCGACGACCGACGCACCCGCCTGGTCAAGGCCTCGCGGCGGCCCGGCCGCCTTCGTCGCCTGGGCCGGCGCCCCCGGGCCTGAGTCACCCGCCGCAGGCGCCGCTCGCCGGCATGTCCCGTGTTGCACTATCTCATATGTGAGTTATCGTCTTCGTCATGACGGATGACTACAAGGGCCGCATCGGCAACCTGGTCCGCGACGCCCGCAAGCACCGGGGGCTGACGCAGGCGCAGCTGGCGGAGCGCCTGGCCACGTCGCAGAGCGCCATCAACCGCATCGAGAAGGGCCAGCAGAACCTCTCGCTGGAGATGATCGCGCGGATCGGCAGCGCCCTGGAGTCCGAGATCGTCTCCCTCGGCGCCGGCCCGACCCACCTGCGCGTCACCGGACCCACCACGCTGTCGGGCGAGATCGAGGTCAAGACCTCGAAGAACGCCGGCGTCGCGCTGCTGTGCGCGACCCTCCTCAACAAGGGCCGCACCACGTTGCGCAAGGTCGCGCGCATCGAGGAGGTCAACCGCCTGCTCGAGGTGCTCAACTCGCTCGGCGTGCAGACCCGCTGGCTCAACGAGGACAACGACCTCGAGATCATCCCGCCCAAGGTGCTGCGCCTCGACGCGATCGACGAGGCCGCGGCGCGCCGTACGCGCTCGGTGATCATGTTCCTGGGCCCGCTGCTCCACCGCTCCGAGGAGTTCCAGCTCCCGTACGCGGGCGGTTGCAACCTCGGTGAGCGCACTGTCGAGCCGCACATGGCCGCGCTGCGTCCCTTCGGCCTCCAGGTGAAGGCCACTGACGGCTCGTACCACGCCTCGGTCGACCCGAAGATCCAGCCAGGCCGGCCGATCGTGCTCACCGAGCGCGGCGACACCGTCACCGAGAACGCGCTGATGGCCGCCGCGCTGCACCCCGGCACCACGGTCATCCGCAACGCCTCGTCCAACTACATGGTCCAGGACCTCTGCTTCTACCTGCAGAAGCTCGGCGTGAGCGTCGAGGGCATCGGCACCACCACCCTCACGGTCACGGGCCGGGAGGAGATCGACGTCGACCTCGAGTACGCGCCGTCCGAGGACCCGATCGAGGCGATGTCCCTGCTGGCCGCCGCGATCGTGACCAACTCCGAGATCACCATCCGCCGGGTGCCGATCGAGTTCCTGGAGATCGAGCTGGCGACCCTGGAGGAGATGGGCTTCTCCTACGAGCGCAGCGCCGAGTACGCCGCCCTCAACGGCAAGACCCGCCTGGTCGACATCGTCACCAAGCGATCCTTCCTGCGGGCGCCGCTCGACAAGATCCACCCGATGCCCTTTCCGGGCCTCAACATCGACAACCTGCCGTTCTTCGCCGTGATCGCGGCCGTCGCCCAGGGCCAGACGCTGCTGCACGACTGGGTCTACGAGAACCGAGCGATCTACCTGACCGAGCTCAACAAGCTCGGTGGCCAGGTCAAGCTGCTTGACCCGCACCGGGTGATGATCGAGGGACCGACGCACTTCTCCGGCACCGAGATCGTCTGCCCTCCGGCGCTGCGCCCGGCGGTGGTCATCCTGCTGGCGATGCTGGCGGCCAAGGGCACCTCGGTGCTGCGCTCCACGTACGTGATCGCCCGCGGCTACGAGGATCTTGCCGAGCGGCTCAACCAGCTGGGCGCCAACATCGAGCCCTTCCGCGACATCTGAGTCGCACTCGCCCCGACCGAGCAGCCGCAGACCCGAGCGCGGGTCTGCGGCTGCTCGGCGTTCAGGACGTCACTCGTCTCCCGTGAGGGTGGCCGTCACCACGGCCTCGGGGCGAAGGGTCACCGGTCCGAGAAGACCGGAGTCCGGAACGGGCTTCCCGGCGGCGGTCCTCTTGTTGAGCAAGGTGTTGGTGACGCGCACCGAGATGGTGTTCGTGCCGACGTGCAGCGCGGAGGTGACATCCACGACGTACGGCGCCCACAGCGCGCGGGGCAGCGTGGTGCCGTTCGCCGTCACCTGCGCGATGGTGCCCACCCGGCCCAGGTCCAGCTGCAGGCGGCGGCCCGCCAGGTCGGCCGGGGTGAGGCTCACCGTGGTCTGGTAGACGCCGCTGCCGGAGAAGTTGGGGTCGGTCCTCGTCCAGCTGCCGAGCGTGGTGGGGCCGGCCGTGGCGCCGTCCTTCTCCAGTCGCAGGCTCCACGGGCCGTCGAGCGCGATCGGTTCGAGTGGGTCCACGACGGTGGCGCGGCCGTGGAACGTGTGGCCGTGATCTTTCGCGGTCAGTGTCGTGGCGCCCGGGCGGTCGAGCACCACCGTGGCCTGCACCGCGTTGCCCCGCGCCGCCGTCACGGACTCCGCCATCAGGTCGCCGACCAGATGCGCGGTGGGCTTGGTGCCAGCGCGGAACACCACGGCGATCGTCTCGTAGGGCTCCACCGTGACCGGCACCGTCGTGTCGGCGGCGGCGCCGTGGTCTCGCGTCTCGTACGTGCCGGCGACCCGCGTCTCACCCGAGCGGAGGTTCCAGAGCTCGGGAACGCCGTCGACCGGGAAGCTCGCCTGCGTGGAGACCTCGTCGGCCGACTCGTTGTAGAGGAGGAACGACGTGTCGCCTCCGCGCTCGGTGCGCAGGACCCGCAGCGAGGGCGCTGCCGGTGCGAGGGAGGCGGCCACGACACCGGACTGTTGCGCGAGCGGTGTGAGCGCGGCCGCGAGCGCCTCTCGGCTGCTCGCGTGCGGCACGACCGCGACGGCACCCGCTCCGTGACGGGTCCACGTGGCGCCGGCGCCACCGAAGAGCCTGCTCAGCGCATCGGCCAGCTCCGCGTCGCGGCCGGTCGCCTCGTGCGTGGGCAGCTCGCCCTCGATCACCACGTGGCCGCCGCTCCGGACGAACGTGGCCAGGGTCTGCACCGTCGCCAGGTCGAGGATGGGCGTCGTCGGGACCACCACCGTGCGGTAGGTGGCCTTTCCGATGTGCAGCTCACCCGCCCTCGAGGTGGCCCGGAAACGGGTGTGCGGATCACCTGAGAAGGAACCGTCGCTCACCAGGTCGAAGTCGACCTGCCCCTGCTCGAGGGCGTAGGCAGCGGTGGAGAGATCCGCGTCGAGGCGATGGGTCGGCTCGGAGGCCCAGGTCTGCTCGGCGGCACGCTGCGGCTGCAGGAGCACGGTCCGGGCACCGTTCGTGCCCTGGGCCAGCTCGCTGACGCGACCGATCCAGGCGTCGACGTCCCCCATCGCGTCCCAATAGGTGCTGGACGGACCGAAGGGCGGGGCGAAGTACACCTGGTTCTCGTCGGTCCACATCGCGTGCAGCGCGTAGTCGTTGATCCCGCGGGTGGTCAGCGCGCCGACCGTGGCGTGGATGAACTGCGGGGCGACGTCCCACCCGGAGTTGCCGAAGACCTCCGAGAGCGAGCGCTGGGCGCCGCTGAGGTGCGCGGAGGACGAGGCGTTGCGGCCCAGCGTCGTCTGCTTGCCGGCGACGTAGTCACCGGTGATCATGTCGGTGCCCGGAACCTGGGCGTACTGGTTGTCCTTGGACAGGTCCCCGGTGCTGTGCATCCGCTGCTGGGGACCGTTCTCGTCGAGGAGCGGGTTGGTGATGAGCTGGAGGCCGTGTCCGTCCATCCAGGCGGCCTGGCGCTGGTAGTAGTTGGTCGCGTACGCGTTGTTGACCGCACGCCAGTAGTCGCCCGCCCTCTGCTCCCCCGCGCGGCCGAGCTGCTCGTAGGCGGCGGTGTAGGCGACGCCGGGGGTCGAGCCCTCCTCCTTGATCAGGTCGGTCACGCTGCTCGACCACGGCAGCGCCTTGAACGGCCAGGGCTCGGCCGAGGAGAGGAACGGCTCGTCGTCCCAGAAGCCCGGCACGACCGTGCCCATCGCCCAGCCGAAGCGGCGCACGTACTCGCCCTGCGCGAAGTCGAACAGGTAGTCGCTGACCTTCGGGTCCAGCGTGTTGAGGTAGCCCCGCGTGTAACCGGTCGAGTCGTCGCTGAGGGTGGTGGTGCCGTACGTGTCCAGCTGCCAGGTGCCCGCGGGCACCTTCCACACACCGCTGTCGAGCTCGGGGGTGAGCTCGACGAGGTCCGCCGCGTCGGTGGAGCCGACCGGACGGGCCGCTGCAGCCATCGCGCCCTCGATCTTGACCAACGGGCCGCCGAAGCCGGCGACCTGGTCGCCGGTGTCGAAGCTGCGGTTGAGCAGCTCCTGGCCGCTCGGGTCGGTGACGAGCAGGTTGTCCCAGGTGACGCGCTGCAGGCCTTCGACCGCGTCCTGCACGCCGACGCCGCCGTACTCGGCGCTGACCGCAGGCGCGCCCTTCGGGTAGGTGCCGTCGACGGCGGTCGGCTGGACGGTCTTGTTGATGGTGGGCGTGATCCGGTCGCCGACGGTCTTGATCGTGATGGTCTGGTCCGAGCGTGGGTTGAAGCCGGGGGTCGGGACGCCGGCCGTGAGCTGGGTGCGCTGACTCTTGCCCGGGCCGTCCACGCGCCAGACGCCGGCGCGTCCCTTGACGTCGATGTCCACGAGGTAGCCGTGCGAGCCGTCCGCGTCGGACCGGACCACCAGTTGCACGCCGGACTTGGTCAGATGCACCTTGCCCGTGACGGTGTAGTCGGTCCACTCGACACCCGGGGTGAAGGGGTGCGCGCCCTCGCGGACGGCGGCGTCGACGACGAGACGGCCGTCGGCCACGC